>FTHB01000183.1_pt1 | contig 33546 bp, 38 predicted proteins | sample 1640851 | NCBI WGS metagenome assembly FTHB01 (sample SAMEA3914788, study PRJEB12502) | metagenome | biome: forest; material: soil | place: Canada | collected 2011-07-03 | depth 0.1 m
CGCGCATGCGCGCCGACCGGTGAGTGCTTAGCGGAATCGCTATGCTGTGAGGCCAGTATAGCGGGCAATTTGCTGCAATGCACAAGCCCTCCCTGCCGCTGTGTCGCCTAAGAGGCACCGGTCGTCAGGGTCGTGACAGAACGAGGACGAAAGATGGAATGCACAGTGACGTGGACGGGTGCCACCGGCGCGCGATCGGGGATGGGATTTCTGGCGGAGACCGGCAGCGGCCACGTGCTCGTGATGGATGGCGCGCCCGACGAGGCGCGCCCGGAGAACGGCGGGCGCAACCTGGCGCCCCGGCCGATGGAAACCGTGCTCGCAGGCACCGGCGGCTGCACGGCCTACGACGTGGTGCTGATATTGAAGCGCGGCCGCCACGACGTTCGAGGCTGCTCGGTGAAGCTCAGCGCGGAACGCGCGCCCACCGATCCCAAGGTGTTCACGAAGATCCACATGCACTTCACCGTGCGGGGGCGCAAGCTGCAGGCGCCGGCCGTGGAGCGCGCGATCGCGATGAGCCACGAGAAGTATTGCTCGGCGAGCGCGATGCTCGCGAAGACCGCGGAGATGACGACCAGCTTCGAACTGGTGGAAGACGACGCGGCGGCCTGAGGCCTGCGGCCTTCAGATGTAGTGCGCCGTCGTGGTCATGACCTTGGCCGCGGCCCGCATCGCCGCCTTCACGGGCACCGGCAGGTCCATCGCGCCGGCCGCTTGCGCCTGGTCCGCGTGCGCGGCTTCGTCCGCCTTCATCTGCGCCACGATCGCCCGTGATGCGTGGTCCGCCGCGGGCAGGCGATCGAGGTGGCCCTGCAGGTGCGCTTCGACCTGGCGCTCGGTCTCGACGATGAAGCCCAGGCTCACGCGATCGCCCAGCCGGCCGGCCGCGAGCCCGATCGCGAAGGCGCCCGCGTACCAGAGCGGATTGAGCATGGAAGGACGCGCGCCGAGTTCGTCGAGGCGCCCCTGCGTCCACGCGAGGTGGTCGGTCTCTTCGCGCGCAGCACGTTCCATGGAGGCGCGCAGCGCATCGTCGCGCGTGGCGAGCGCTTGCGCCGTATAGAGAGCCTGCGCGCAGATCTCGCCCACGTGGTTCACGCGCATGAGGGCAGCCGCGTGGTTGCGCTCCTGCGCTCCGAGATGCGTTGCCTCCGCCGGGACGACAGGACACGCGCGCGTGCCGCGCGGCTTGGCAAAGAGAGTACGAAGCGCCTGGTCGCAGGCACCCAAGAAGCGATCCATGCGATGAGTTTACGAGTGCGTATCGCGCCTTGGGGGTCGGGACCCGGGGCGGGTGTGTTCGGGGCGGTCGTTTTTGGGATACGAAATGGGCGCCGAGCTCTGTTGCGCCCGGTCCACTCAGCCTTGGCAGCCTTGTTGGCCCTCCGCAACGAAACGCGAATTTACGGCCTAAATACTTTGCCCGCGCCGAGGCGCTCTGGTGGAATAGCAACAACTTCCCAAAAGGAGGTTGGCCCGGGGATCCGGTGGGAACGCGAGCGTGCCTGCATTCGAAGACCCATGCGCACCGGAGCCCTATGTTTAACCTTGGAGAAACTTGCATGAAAAAGTCCCTGATTGCGCTGGCTGTGATGGCCGCCGCTGGTGCGGCTTCCGCCCAGTCGTCGGTCACCCTGTTCGGTATCGTCGACGTCAATATGGCGAGCTATTCCGTCTCCGGCGGCCAGCACGTCAACGTGCTGACCAACTCCGGCTACAACAGCGCGCGCCTCGGCTTCCGTGGCACGGAAGACCTGGGTGGCGGCCTGGCTGCGTCCTTCTGGCTGGAAGGCTCCCTGAACCCCGACAACGGCAACGCGAGCGGCCTGACCTTCCAGCGCCGTTCCACCGTCAGCCTGTCTGGCGGCTGGGGTGAACTGCGCCTGGGTCGTGACTATGTCCCGACCTTCTGGAACCGGACCGTTTTTGATCCGTTCGGCACGAACGGCGTGGGCACCAACGTCGGCTTCAAGGCCCAGACCTCCAGCACCGCCGCTGGCGGCGTGCCGTTCGGTCTGGTTGCTGGCACCGCCGTTGGCGCGAACGACGTGACCGCCGTGCGCTCCGACAACCTGGTGCAGTACTTCCTGCCCCCGAACCTGGGTGGCTTCTACGGTCAGATCAGCTACGCCTTCGGCGAAGTCCCCGGAAGCGACAACAAGGACTACTTCGGTGGTCGCCTCGGCTACGCCTCCGGCCCGTTCAACGTCGCGATCGCCTACGGTCGCACCGACGGCACGAGCCCCCCGGCCGTTACCACCCCCAAGATCACCGCGTGGAACATCGGTGGCCAGTGGGACTTCGGTGTTGCCAAGCTGTTGGGCGAGTATGACGACGACAAGTATGACGTGAGCACGGTGAGCCCGACGCTCAAGTCCTGGCTGATCGGTGGCCTGATCCCCGTGGGCGCCGGCGAAATCCGCCTGTCCTACAGCGCGGCCAAGCTGAGCAGCACTGGCGCGAACTCGCCCAAGGCTGACCAGTGGGCCATCGGCTACGACCACAACCTGTCCAAGCGCACGGCCCTGTACGTGACCTACGCGCACATCACCAACAAGGACGGTGCGGCCCTGCCGATCCAGGCTTCGCTGCCCCAAGCCGGTGTCATCCCTGGCATCGCTGGCAACAGCAGCTCCGGTTTCGACCTGGGCATTCGCCACAGCTTCTGATTTTCGAAGCGGCCGCAAGGCCGCTGCAGAAAACAAGAAACTTGAAAAGCCGCCTTCGGGCGGCTTTTTTTCGTGTCCAATCCTCGACCATGACAATGTTGGGACGCCTCGCGCGCGTGGGCTGCGCGTTCGGGATGGCCGTGCTCGCGGGCTGCAGCACCGCGCCGCCGGCCGCGATGGCCATTGCTTCTTCTCCCTGGGCGGACCAGTCCGGCCTGCGGCCCGGTGCGCACGTCCGGCCGTGGACACACCAGACCTTCCCCGGCAAGGCCGCGACGCAGTTCGCGTATGCGCGCGAAGAGGGCCGCGATGCGATCGCGGTGCAGGCCGATGCGTCGGCCAGCATGCTGCGGCAGGTGCTGCGCATCGAGCCGGAGGATCTCTCGCACGTGCGCTTCTCGTGGAAGGTGCCGGAGCTGATCGCGGGCGCCGACCTGGCCACGCGCGAGAACGACGACGCGCCCGTGCGCGTGCTGCTCGCCTTCGAAGGCGACCGCTCCCGCTTCTCGCAGCGTGATGCGGCGCTATCGGAGCTGGCGCTCGCATTGACGGGCGAGCCCCTTCCCTATGCCACGCTGATGTACGTGTGGTGCAACGGGCGCGAGCCGGGAACGGTGATCGCGAGCCCGCGCACGGACCGCATCCGCAGGCTGGTGGTGGAGTCCGGCCCGCATCGGCTCAACCAGTGGCTGGACTACGAGCGCGACATCCGCGCCGACTACGAGCATGCGTTCGGCGAGAAGCCGGGCGCGCTGGTGAGCATCGCCATCATGACCGACAGCGACAACACGCATTCGCAGGCGCGCGCCTGGTACGGGCCGCTGCGCTTCGTGCGCGCCTCCGCGCGCTGAGAGCAGGGCGCCTTCGTCAAGGAAACCCCCCGTGCGGGCACACGGATTGCTCTGCTAGCATCCGCCAGCCCTCAAGCGCGTTTGAACGAATGTTTGCCTTCATCGTGCGCCGCCTGCTCCAGGCCATCGTGGTCATGGTGGTGGTCGCGTACATCGCCTTTCTCCTCTTCCAGTACGTCGGCGATCCGGTCGTGTTCCTCCTTGGACAGGACGCGAAGCCCGATCAGATCCGCGAACTGCGCTCCGCCCTGGGGCTGGACCAACCCTTCTTCGTGCAGTTCTGGCACTTCCTGGTCAACGCGGCGCAGGGCGAGTTCGGCCTGAGCCTGCGCCAGGGCGCGAAGGTGTCGCGCCTGATCGGCGAACGCTTCCCCGCGACCTTCGAACTGGCGGTGGTCGCCGCGGTGCTGGCACTCGCACTCGGCGTGCCCATGGGCGTGTACGCGGCGCTGCGCCGCGGCACCTTCACGAGCCAGCTGTTCATGACGCTCTCGCTGCTCGGCGTCTCGTTGCCGACCTTCCTGATCGGCATCCTGCTGATCCTGGTGTTCTCCGTGACGCTCGGCTGGTTTCCCAGCTTCGGCCGCGGCGAGACCGTGCAGATCGGCTGGTGGAGCACCGGCCTGCTCACGCGCGACGGCTGGCACCACCTGGTCCTGCCGGCGCTCACGCTCGCCGTCTTCCAGCTCACGCTGATCATGCGGCTGGTGCGCGCCGAGATGCTGGAGGTGCTGCGCACCGACTACATCAAGTTCGCGCGCGCGCGCGGCCTGTCGAACCGCGCGATCCACTTCGGCCATGCGCTGAAGAACACGCTGGTGCCCGTGATGACGATCACCGGCCTGCAGCTCGGGATGCTGATCGCCTTCGCGATCATCACGGAGGCCGTGTTCCAGTGGCCCGGCATGGGGCTGCTGTTCATCCAGGCCGTCACCTTCGCGGACATCCCGGTGATGGCGGCCTACCTGTGCCTGATCGCGCTGATCTTCGTCGTGATCAACCTGGTCGTGGACCTGCTTTACTTCGTCGTGGACCCGCGCCTGCGCGTCTCCACCGCGGGAGGACATTGATGCTCGCACCCGCCGCCAACCCGCGCCTCGCGCACGCGCGGCCCTTTGCGCAGATCGCGCAATACCACCCGGAACTCACCGCCTTCCGCCGCGACCTGCACGCGCATCCTGAACTGGGCTTCGAGGAGGTCTACACCTCGGGCCGCGTGCAGGAGGCGCTGCGGCTGTGCGGCGTCGACGAGGTGCACACCGGCATCGGCAAGACCGGCGTCGTCGGCGTGATCCGCGGCCGCGGCACCTCCAAGCGCATGATCGGCCTGCGCGCGGACATGGATGCGCTCACCATGACCGAGAGCAACGACTTCCCGTGGAAGTCGCAGAAGGGCGGCATGATGCACGGCTGCGGCCACGACGGCCACGTCGCGATGCTCGTGGGCGCGGCACGCTACCTTGCCGAGACGCGCGACTTCGACGGCACCGCGGTGCTGATCTTCCAGCCCGGCGAAGAAGGCTTCGCCGGCGCCAAGGCCATGATCGAGGACGGCCTGTTCCAGCGTTTCCCGGTCGAGTCCGTGTACGCCATGCACAACTGGCCGGGCCTCAAGCCCGGCTGCTTCGGCATCCGCCACCACGCGATGATGGCCTCGGCCGACCGCATCACGATCGAGATCACGGGCAAGGGCGGCCACGGCGCGCATCCCTATCTCGCTGTCGACCCCGTGATCGTCGCCGCGCACATCATCACCGCGGTGCAGAGCATCGTCTCGCGCAACGTGCGCGCGGTGGACGGCGCCGTGATCAGCCTGTGCGCGATGCAGGCCGGCGACCTGCACGCCATGAGCGTGATCCCCGGCAAGGCCACGCTGGTGGGCACCGTGCGCACCTTCAGTCCCGACGTGCAGGAGATGGTGGAAAAGCGCCTGCACGAACTGTGCAGCGCCGTGGCCCTGGGCTTCGGCGCCACGGCCACCGTGAACTACGAGCGCATCTACCCCGCGACCATCAACACGCCGCGCGAGACCGACTTCGCGGGCGACGTCGCCGAGTCCCTGGTGGGCCCGGACAACGTCGTGCGCAACATGGACCCCAGCATGGGCGCGGAGGACTTTTCCTTCATGCTGCAGGTCAAGCCCGGCGCCTACCTGCGCATCGGGCAGGGCGGCGAAGGCAGCTGCATGCTGCACATGACCCGCTACGACTTCAACGACGAGATCCTGCCGCTCGGCTCGGCCCTGCACGCCAGCCTGGTGGAACAGGCCTTGCCGCTGGGCACGCGCTGAGCCAACCTCGCATTCTCACCCCGGGCAACAACCACAAGGAGTTTCCGACATGCAAATGAAGACCCGACTCATCGCGGTCGCGGCTTTCGCCGTGGCGGCCGCCGCGGCGCAGGCGCAGACGGTGCGCATCGCCAACCAGGGCGACGCGCTGTCGATGGACCCGCACTCGCTGAACGAATCGCTGCAGCTGTCGGTCGACGGAAACGTGTACGAACCCCTGGTGGGACGCAACAAGGACCTGAGCCTGGCGCCGGCGCTGGCCACTTCGTGGAAGCAGACCTCGCCCACGGTGTGGCGCTTCGAGCTGCGCAAGGGCGTGCAGTTCCACGACGGCAAGCCCTTCACCGCCGACGACGTCATCTTCTCCTTCCAGCGCGCCGCCGGCGAAGGCTCGGACATGAAGGCCAACGTCAACGACATCAAGGAAGTGCGCAAGGTCAACGACTACGCGATCGATATCGAGACGAAGTCGCCCTTTCCCATCCTGCCGAACCAGCTGACCACCACGTACATCCTGAGCAAGAAGTGGTGCGAGGAAAACCAGGCGACGCGCCCGGTCGACCGCCGCAAGGGCATCGAGAACGCGGCGTCCTTCCGCGCCAACGGCACCGGCCCGTTCCGCCTGCGCGAGCGCCAGCCGAACGTGCGGACCACCTTCGTGCGCAACGGCAACTACTGGGGCACCATCGAAGGCAACGTGCAGGAGGTGATCTTCACCCCCATCGGCAACGACGCCACGCGCGTGGCCGCGCTGCTGTCCGGTGAAGTCGACGTGATGGAGCCGGTGCCCGTGCAGGACATCGACCGCATCAACGCCTCGGCCAATGCCAAGGTGCTGACCGGCCCCGAGCTGCGCACCATCTTCCTGGGCATGGACCAGAAGCGCGACGAGCTGCTGTACTCGAACGTGAAGGGCAAGAACCCGTTCAAGGACAAGCGCGTGCGCCAGGCCTTCTACCAGGCCATCGACATCGACGGCATCCAGAAGACCGTGATGCGCGGCGCCTCCAAGCCGACGGCGCTGATGATCGGCCCCGGCGTGCACGGCTTCGACCCCGCGATGAACAAGCGCCTGCCCTACGACCCCGAGGCTTCCAAGAAGCTGCTGGCCGATGCGGGCTACCCGAACGGCTTCGAGGTGACCATGAACTGCCCGAACGACCGCTACGTCAACGACGCGCGGATCTGCCAGGCCGTGGCCGCCAACCTGGCGCGCGTGGGCGTGAAGATCAACCTGGCCGCCGAGACCAAGGGCACCTATTTCCCCAAGGTGCTGCGCCGGGACACCAGCTTCTACATGCTGGGCTGGACGCCGTCCACGTACGACGCGCATGACGCGCTGAACTCGCTGATGGCGTGCCCCGACGAATCCGGCGCGGGCCAGTTCAACCTGGGCGCGTACTGCAATCCCGCGCAGAGCAAGCTGATCAAGCAGATCCAGTCCGAGACCGACCAGGCCAAGCGCGACGCGCTGATCAAGGAAGCGATGAAGATCCACGAGGACGACATCGGCCACCTGCCGCTGCACCAGCAGGCCCTGGCCTGGGGCATCGGCAGGAAGGTCGACATCACGCAGCGGGCCGACAACTACATGCCCTTCAAGTGGATCAGCGTGAAGAAGAGCGGCGCCTGATCCTCTCCCGCGCCTCGGGCAGCGCCGCATCGCGGCGCCGCCCACAACCGCGGCTCCTGCCTGAACGGCCTCCCCGATGAAAACAGCCCTGAAGCGCTGGTTCGACAGCGATGTCGCCTACAGCTTCCGTACCTCGCCCGTGGCGATCGCCGCGGCGGTGATCGCCTTCGTGTGCGTGTTCTGCGCGATCTTCGCGCAGTGGGTGGCGCCGCACGACCCCTTCGACATCGCGACGCTGGTGCTGGGCGACGCGCAGCTGCCGCCGGCCTGGCTGCCCAAGGGCAGCAGCAAGTACCTGCTCGGCACCGACGACCAGGGCCGCGACATCCTCTCGGTGCTGATGTACGGCGCGCGCGTCTCGCTGGTCGTGGGCATCGTCTCGGTGCTGCTGTCGGTGGTGATCGGCGTCGCGCTCGGCCTGCTCGCCGGTTATGTCGGCGGCTGGCTCGATGCCTTCCTGATGCGCCTGTGCGACGTGATGCTCAGTTTCCCCGCGATCCTGATCGCGCTGCTGATCTCCGGCGTGGGGCGCGCGCTCTTCCCCAATGCGCCGAACACGGTCGCCTTCGGTGTGCTGATCCTCGCCATCACGCTGACCTTCTGGGTGCAGTACGCGCGCACCGTGCGCGGCTCCACGATGGTCGAGCGGCAGAAGGAATACGTGCAGGCGGCGCGCGTCACGGGCGTGCCGACGCTGCGCATCATGCGCAGGCACGTCCTGCCCAACGTGCTGGGGCCGGTGCTGGTGCTGGCGACCATCCAGGTGGCGACCGCGATCATCACCGAGGCCACGCTTTCGTACCTGGGCGTGGGCGTGCCGCCGACCCAACCTTCGCTGGGCACGCTGATCCGCAACGGCAACGACTTCCTGATGTCGGGCGAGTGGTGGATCGCGGTCTTCCCCGGGATCATGCTGGTCCTGATCGCCCTGTCGGTGAACCTGCTGGGCGACTGGCTGCGCGACGCATTGAACCCCCGACTCCGGTGACGCTCCTCCAAGTCCAGAACCTCGTCGTCGAATTCCCCTCGCGCCGCGGTACGCTGCGCGCGCTCGACGACATCTCCTTCGAGATCGCGCCGGGCGAAGTGCTGGGCGTGGTCGGCGAATCCGGCGCGGGCAAGTCGCTCACCGGCGCGTCCATCATCGGCCTGCTGGAGCCGCCCGGGCGCATCGCCTCGGGCCAGATCCTGCTCGAAGGCCAGCGCATCGACGCGCTGGGCTACGAGCAGATGCGGCACATCCGCGGCCGCAAGATCGGCGCGATCTTCCAGGACCCGCTCACTTCGCTGAACCCGCTGTACACGGTGGGACGGCAGCTCGTGGAGACCATCCAGGCGCACCTGCCCGTCGATGCGGCGGAGGCGCGGCGGCGCGCCATCGGCCTGCTGGAAGACACCGGCATTCCCGGCGCGGCCCAGCGCATCGACCACTATCCGCACCAGTTCTCCGGCGGCATGCGCCAGCGCGTGGTGATCGCGCTCGCGCTCGCGGCGGAGCCCAAGCTGATCGTCGCCGACGAGCCGACCACGGCCCTGGACGTGTCGATCCAGGCGCAGATCATCCAGCTGCTCAAGCGCATCTGCCGCGACCGCGGCGCCGCCGTCATGCTGATCACGCACGACATGGGCGTGATCGCCGAGACCTGTGACCGCGTCGCTGTCATGTATGCGGGCCGCATCGCCGAGATCGGGCCGGTGCACGAAGTGATCAACACGCCAGCGCATCCGTACACCTCGGGGCTGATGGCCGCTATCCCCGACATGACGATGGACCGCGAGCGCCTCAACCAGATCGACGGGACCATGCCGCGCCTGAATGCGATCCCGCCCGGCTGCGCGTACAACCCACGCTGCCCTCGCGCCTTTGCGCGCTGCACGCGCGAGCGCCCCGACCTGCTGAACGCGGGCGCCACGCGCGCGGCGTGCTGGCTGCACGATGCGAACGGGGAGCTGCCGGGATGAACACGCTGGCCACCGTGCTTCCCGTGCAGCCGGCGAGCACCGCCGACAGTGCGCCCGCACCGCTGGTGCAGGCCACCGACCTCGCCAAGACCTTCGACGTCTCCGCGCCCTGGCTCAATCGCATGCTGGAGCGCAAGCCGCGCCTGCTGCTGCGCGCGGTCGACGGCGTGAGCTTCGAGATCCGCAAGGGCGAGACGCTGGCGCTCGTGGGCGAATCGGGCTGCGGCAAGAGCACGGTGGCACGCCTGCTCGTGGGCCTGTACGAACCCACGCGCGGCAAGCTGGTGTTCGACGGCCGGGACGCGCACGCGGCCTACAGGTCGCGCGACGGCCTGCAGATGCGCCGCCGCATCCAGATGATCTTCCAGGACCCGTACGCGAGCCTCAACCCGCGCTGGAAGGTCGAGGACATCGTCGCCGAGCCGCTGAGAGAACACGGCCTCATCGCGGCGGCCAGCGATCGCAAGCAGCGCGTCGCCGAACTGCTGCAGTCCGTGGGCCTGAGCCCGCAGGACATGGCGAAGTATCCGCACCAGTTTTCCGGCGGCCAGCGCCAGCGCGTCTCCATCGCGCGCGCACTGGCCACGCATCCGGAGTTCCTGGTGTGCGACGAGCCCACCTCCGCGCTGGACGTGAGCGTGCAGGCGCAGGTGCTCAACATCATGAAGGACCTGCAGCGCCAGCGCGGGCTCACCTACCTTTTCATCTCGCACAACCTCGCGGTGGTGCGCCACGTGAGCGACCAGGTCGGCGTGATGTACCTCGGGCGCATCGTGGAGCTCGCGGGCAAGCACCAGCTGTTCGGGCAGCCGCAGCATCCTTACACGCGCATGCTGCTGGATGCGATCCCGAAGATGCACGACACCGGCCGCGCGCGCACGCCGGTGCAAGGCGAGGTGCCCAATCCGCTGAATCCGCCGGGCGGCTGCACCTTCAATCCGCGCTGTCCTTACGCCAACGAACGCTGCCGCGTGGAGCGGCCGGCGCTGCTGGAGCTCCGCGGCGTGCGCGTGGCCTGCCACGCGGTGGAAGAGGGGCGCATCTAGTCCCCGCCGACGCGCGTGGCGGCGCCCGTCAGGCGTAGCGCTTGGTGCGCAGGTTGTTCTTCATCTCGCGCAGCATCGGCTGCAGCTGTTCGCCGCCGATGCGCAGGGCCACGGTCGTGGCCAGCACGTCGATGATCATCAGGTGCAGCAGGCGCGACACCATGGGGCTGTAGCGGTCGTAGCCTTCCGGGTGGTCGGCCGCCAGGTGGATGTGGCCGGCCGTCGCCAGGGGCGAGCCCGTGGCCGTGATGACGATCGTGGTCGCTCCGTTGCGCCGGGCGATGTCGCACGCGTCCATCAGGTCGCGCGTGCGGCCGGAGTTCGAGATCACCACCAGGCAGTCGCCCGGTCCCAGCAGCGTCGCGCTCATCACCTGCATGTGGCCGTCGCTGTAGGAGATGGTGTTCACGCCGAGGCGGAAGAACTTGTGCTGCGCGTCCAGCGCCACCACGCCGGAATTGCCGGCGCCGTAGAACTCGATGCGCCGCCCGGTCTGGTAAGTCGACGCGAGCGCCTCGGCCGCGCGCTCGATGGCGAAGGTGGACGCGTCGTTGCGGTACTTGAGGAAGGCCGCCACGGTGTTGTCGATCACCTTCACCAGCACATCGCCGGTCTTGTCGTCCGGATCCACGCTGCGATGGATGAAGGGCACGCCTTCGCTGACGCTGCCCGCGAGCTTGAGCTTGAAGTCCGACAGGCCGTCGTAGCCCATGCTGCGGCAAAAGCGCACGACCGTCGGCTTGCTCACGTGCGCGCGATCGGCGAGCTCGGTCACCGGCAGGTTCGCGAAGGCCCGCGGATCGCCGAGCACCAGGCGCGCCACGCGCTGCTCCGCCGGCGCGAGCGAAGTGATCGACGCCTTGATGCGGTCTAGCATGCGCGCCTCGCCGGCGCTGGGGCGAAGGGCCGCATCAGCACTCCTCCGGCCAGCAGAAGCCGTCGCGCGCGATCATGGCGCTGGACGCGCTGGGCCCCCAGGTGCCGGCGGCATAGGGACGCGGGCCGCGGTCGTCGCCGGCCCAGTGTTCCATGATGGGCTCGACCCAGCGCCACGCGGCCTCCTGTTCGTCGCTGCGCACGAACAGGTTGAGGCGGCCGGCGATCACGTCGAGCAACAGGCGCTCGTACGCGCCGACGCGTTCGGAGCCGAAGCGCTTGTCGAAGTCCAGGTCCAGGTGCACGGGCGTGAGTGCCTGGCCATTGCGCCGGTTCTCCTGGCCCAGGGCCAGCAGGTGCAGCTGCAGGCCGTCGCGCGGCTGCAGGTTGATCACCAGCCGGTTCCAGCTGCCGGTGGGCGCGTGGAAGATCGCGTGCGGCGTCTCGCGGAAGTTGACGACGATCTGCGCCTCCCGCGACGCCAGGCGCTTGCCGGTGCGGATGTAGAAGGGCACGCCCGCCCAGCGCCAGTTGTGGATGTCGGTGCGCAGCGCGACGAAGGTCTCGGTGTCGCTCTCGGGGGCGACACCGGGCTCCTCGCGATAGCCGCGCACCTTGTGGCCGTCTACCATGCCGGCGGCGTACTGCCCGCGCACGACGTGCTGGTCCAGCGACTCGGGCGTCCACGGGGCCAGCGAGCGCAGCACTTTCAGTTTCTCGTCGCGGATCGCGTCGGCGTGGGCGTTGATCGGCGGCTCCATTGCCAGCGCGCACAGCAGCTGCAGCGCGTGGTTCTGCACCATGTCCCGCAGTGCGCCGGTCTGGTCGTAGAAGGCGCCGCGCTTTTCCACCCCCAGGTCCTCGGCGATGGTGATCTGGATGTTGGAGATGTGCTCGCGGCGCCAGACCGGCTCGAACAGCGCGTTGCCGAAGCGCATGGCGAACAGGTTCTGCACCGCCGGCTTGCCGAGGTAATGGTCGATGCGGAAGATCTGGCGCTCGGTCAGCACCTGGCGCACGGCCTCGTTGATCTCGCGGTTGGACGCGAGATCGTGGCCCAGGGGCTTTTCCAGCACCATGCGCATGGTGGGCGCGTTGAGGCCGGCCGTGGCGAGCTGTTCGACCACGCGCAGGAACAGGTCGGGCGCGGTTGCCAGGTACATCACCACCGTGTCGGCATTGCGCTCGCGCAGCATGTCGGCGAGCCGGCGGAAGTCCTCGGGATGCGAGAGGTCGAGCCGCAGGAAGTGCAGCAGCTCGGCGAACTGCGCGAACTCCTCGGGTGAAGGCCTCTTCGCCAGATCCACGTCGTCGAAGCGGGAGCGGATCAGCTCGCGGTACTGCGCATCGCTCAGGTTGTCGCGCGCGATGCCGATGATGCGGCCCCCCTCCGGCAGCGTGCCATGGCGAAAGGCCTGGAACAGCGCAGGCATCAGCTTGCGCCACGCGAGGTCACCGGTGCCGCCGAAGAGAACGAGGTCGAAGCTCATGGTTGTTCTTGGGAGTGGCGCTTTAATGTAACTTAGTTTCATCGCGCGACGGCCGGGGAGCCGGACGCCGGGGCCGCCCGCATCGGCGCTGGTATTTTCCCGATCCATGGTCGCGCTCACCGTCGGTTACGCTTGCTCGGTAATTACGTTACCGAGGAGAAGCAATTGCGCAAATTCGTTGCCGGATGGCTGTTGGCGGTCGCGGCCGGAAGCGGCTGGGCCCAGGGCCAGGTGAACATCATCTGCTCGGTGCAAGCCGAGTGGTGCAACATGATGTCGACCGTCTATGCACGCACGACCGGCACCAAGGTCAACATGACGGCCAAGGGCTCCGGCGAAGCGCTGGCGCAGCTCAATGCGGAGAAGGCGAACCCCAAGACCGACATCTGGTTCGGCGGCACCGGCGACCCGCACCTGCAAGCGGCGGAGCAGGGCCTCACGCAGGAATACAAGTCGCAGCAGCTCGCGCAGCTGTACCCGTGGGCACAGAAGCAGGCGGCCGACTCCGGCTACCGCACGGTGGGCGTGTACCTCGGTCCCCTGGGCTTCGGCTTCAACAAGGAACTGCTCGCCAAGAAGAAGGCGGCTGAGCCGCATAGCTGGGCCGACCTGCTCAAGCCCGAATACAAGGGCGAGGTGCAGATGGCGAATCCCGCATCCAGCGGCACGGCCTACACCATGATCGCCACGCTGGTGCAGATCATGGGGGAGGACAAGGCCTTCGATTACATGAAGGCCCTGCACCGCAACATCGGTGCGTACACTCGCTCGGGCACCGCACCGATCAAGGCCGTGGCGCGCGGCGAAACGGCGGTGTCCATCAGCTTCGTGCACGACGCCACCACCGAGGCCGTCGCGGGCTTCCCGGTGGGTTCGGCGTTTCCCTCCGAGGGCACCGGGGCCGAGATCGGCTCGATGAGCATCGTGAAGAACGGGCCTGACCCCGAAGCGGCGAAGAAGTTCTACGAATGGGCGCTCACCCCCGGCGCGCAGCAGTTCGGCCTGGCGGCCAAGCAGTTCCAGTTGCCCAGCAACACCAGGGTGCCGCGGGATCCGCGCATGGCCGATCCCGCGAAGGTGAAGTTGATCAACTACGACTACGCGAAGTACGGCGCCAGCACGGAGCGCCGCCGCCTCATCGCGCGCTGGGAAAAGGAAATCAACGCGCTTCCGCGCTGACGTCGCGTGGCATCGTCCGCCCTCGCCGGCGAGGAGGCCGGCGCTTTCCAGGCCACACGGGCCGCACGCGGGCGGCTGCGCGCGCCGAACGCGCCGCTGTGGGCGTGGGTGGTGCTCGGGGCGGTCGGCTGCCTGCTGTGGCCGTGGTACGCCCTCCAGGACGCCAACGGCCTGCTCGCCTTCGCCGCTGCGTGGGATGGCGCGGCGACGGCCAACGGCCTGCTGCAAGCCGCATCGCATGGCCGGCCGTGGGTCTGGAGTGGCATGGCGGGACTCGGCGCGTGCGCCGTCGCGGCCGCCCGGCGTCCCGGGCGCGCGCAAGGGCTGCTGCTGCTCGCGGGCGGCTTCGGGGGCGTGGTCCTGCTGCTCGCCGCTGGCTTCGCGTTGCCGGTGCGGCAACCGGGCCTGGGTTGCGGCGCGGCGCTGGCGCTCGCCGCGCTGCTGGTCCTGGGCAGCTTCGGCCTGGCGCGCCGTGGCTTCTTCCGGGGGGATCTGTTCGTCTCCGCCTGCGTCGTCTGCGCGGCGGCGCTGCTGGCCCTGTTCATCGTCTTTCCGGTGATGAAGGCGCTGGCGGGCGCCTTCATCGACGAGGACGGGCGGCTTGCCATCGCCCTGTTCGTCGCGCGCATCGCCAACGAGCGCAACTTCAGCCTCGCCTGCGTCGCCGGCGGCTCGCGCTGCGGCGTCGCCTGGAACACCTTGTTCCTGGGCGTGCTCACCGCAGCCACGACCACCTTGCTGGGAACGCTCATGGCCCTGGCGGCGGAACGCGGCCAGCGCCGCTTCGCGCGGCCGCTGCGCGTGGTGGCGATGCTGCCCATCATCACGCCGCCCTTCGTCGTGGGCCTGGGGCTGATCCTGCTGTTCGGTCGCGCGGGCGTCGTGAACCAGGCGCTGGAGTGGGCCTTGGGCGTCACGCCCACGCGCTGGTTCTATGGCTGGCTGGGCATCTGGATAGCGCAGACCTTCGCCTTCGCGCCCATCGCGTTCATGATCATGCGCGGCGTCGTGCAGGGCGTCTCGCCCGGACTGGAGGAGGCCGCGCAGACGCTGCGCGCCGACCCGCGCGCACCTTTCTCACCGTCACGCTGCCGCTCCTGCGCCCTGGCCTCGCCAACGCCTTCCTCGTCGGCTTCATCGAGAGCATGGCGGACTTCGGCAATCCGGTCATCGTGGGCGGCCAGTTCTCGGTGCTCTCCACCGAGATCTTCTTCGCGATCGTCGGCGCGCAATTCGACGCGGGCCGCGCGGCATCGCTCGCGTGGCTGCTCACGCTGTTCGCGCTGGCGGCGTTCGCCCTGCAGCGCTTCGTGCTGGGACGACGCAGCTACACCACGGTCGGTGGCAAGGGCGATGCCGGCGTCCCGATGCCGTTGCCGCGGGGCGTGCGCCGCCTCGTCAGCGGCATCGCCTTGCCGTGGATGGCGTTCACGCTGGTGCTGTACCTGTTCGCCTTCGCGGGCGGTTTCGTGCGCACCTGGGGTCGCGACTACACGCCGACCCTCGCGCATTTCCGCACGGCCTTCGCTTTCGAGTGGGGCGAGTTCGGCGCGGTGTGGGCCGGGACGGCGTGGAACTCGTTCTTCACCACGCTGAAGCTCGCCGCGATCTCCGCCCCGCTCACGGCGGGCCTGGGCCTGGTGATCGCCTGGCTGCTCGCCCGCACTCGCTTTCGCGGCCAGGGGCTGTTCGAATTCTCGGCGCTGCTCGCCTTCGCCATCCCCGGCACGGTGCTGGGCCTGAGCTACATCCTCGCGTTCAACGTGCCGCCCATCGAGCTGACGGGGACCGGCCTGATCATCGTGCTGTGCTTCGTGTTCCGCAACCTGCCGGTGGGCGTGCGCGCGGGCACGGCCGCCTTCCAGCAGCTGGACGCTTCGCTCGACGAAGCCTCGGTGATGCTGCGCGCTTCCACCTTCGCCACGCTGCGCCACGTCGTATTGCCGCTGCTCAAGCCCGCGCTGGTGGCGGCCCTCGTCTACAGCTTCGTGCGCGCGATCACCACCGTGTCGGCGGTGATCTTCCTCGTGACGGCGGAGAACGAGCTCGCCACCACCTACATCATCGGCCGCGTCGGCAACGGCGACTATGGCGTCGCGCTGGCCTACTGCACGGTGCTGATCGTCCTCATGGGCGCCGCGACCGCTGCGATCCAGTGGCTGGTGGGCGAGCGCCGCCTGGGCCGGCGCGCCGCCGCCGTGCCTGCCCCCGGGAGAACCTGAAGTGAGCGTCACCCCTGGCATCGTCTTTCGCAACGTGTCCAAGCGCTACGGCACCGACCCGACGGCACCACTGGCCGTGCGCGATATCAGCTTCGAGGTGCCGCGCGGCACGCTCACCACCATCCTCGGCCCGTCCGGCTGCGGCAAGACCACCACGCTGCGGATGATCGCGGGCCTGGAGACGCCCACCAGCGGCCAGGTGCTGATCGCCGGCGAGGACGTCACCCACCTGGGGCCGGCGCAGCGCAACGTCAGCATGATGTTCCAGAGCTACGCGCTGTTCCCGCACATGGACGTGGTGGGCAACGTGAGCTACGGGCTGCGCATGTCGAACGTGCCGCGCGCCGCCGCGCGGGAGCGCGCGCGCGAGGCGCTGCGCAACGTGGGCCTGGTGGACTTCGACCACCGGCTTCCCAGCGAACTGTCGGGCGGCCAGCAGCAGCGCGTGGCGCTGGCCCGCGCACTGGTGCTGGAGCCGGCGGTGCTGCTGTTCGACGAGCCGCTGTCGAACCTGGACGCGCGCTTGCGCCGCGAGATGCGCGAGGAGATCCGCACCCTGCAGCAGCGGCTGCAGCTCACCGTCGCCTATGTCACCCACGACCAGAGCGAGGCGCTTGCGGTCAGCGACCGCATCATCGTCATGGACCACGGCGAGATCGCGCAGCAGGGAACGCCGCAGGAGCTGTACGAGGCGCCGGCCAGCGAGTTCGTCGCGGGCTTCATGGGCGAGGCCATGCTGTTTCGCGCACGCGCGGACGATGACGGTGGCGTGCAGCTGGGTCCGTTGCGCATCGCACCGCGGCGCGCAGTGCCCACTGGCGAGGTCAAGGTGGCGGTGCGGCCGGAAGCGTGGAACGTCGGCCCCGCCGGCCAGGGGCTGGCGGCACGGCTGGTGAAGATGGCCTACCTGGGAAGCAACTACGAGTACACGTTCGAGACCGAACTCGGTCCGGTGTTCGTGGTTTCCGCGGACCTCGCGCGGGTGCTCAGCATTGGCCACGACGTCGGCCTGCAGCTGGCGGGCCATGGCGTTTCCGTCGTGGCCGTGCAGCCTTCCGCCTGACCCCGGCTGGCCGCAGTGCGGACCATAATGTCCGCATGGACCAACTGGATGCCCTCAAGCAGTACACGACGGTGGTGGCCGACACCGGCGACTTCAAGCAGCTGGCGCAGTACCACCCGCAGGACGCGACCACGAACCCGTCGCTGATCCTCAAGGCCGTGCAGAAAAGCGAGTACGCGCACCTGCTGCAGGAAACGGTGCAGCGCTTCAAGGGGCGCGCCATCGACGAGGTGATGGACCGGCTCATCGTGCGCTTCGGCACGGAGATCCTCAAGCTGATCCCCGGCCGCGTGTCCACCGAAGTGGATGCGCGCCTGAGCTTCGACACCGAAGCGAGCTTCAGCCGCGGCGTGCGCCTGATCGAGCTGTACCAGGCCGAGGGCGTCCCGGCCGATCGCGTGCTGATCAAGGTGGCCTCGACCTGGGAAGGCATCCAGGCGGCGCGCAAGCTGCAGCAGCGCGGCATCAACACCAACCTCACGCTGCTGTTCTCCTTCTGCCAGGCCGTGGCCTGCGCCGAGGCCGGCGTGCAGCTGATCTCGCCCTTCGTGGGCCGCATCTACGACTGGTACAAGAAGAGCGCAGGCGCGTCCTGGGACGAGCAGGCGAGCAGCGGCGCCAACGACCCGGGCGTGAAGTCCGTGCGGCAGATCTACCAGTACTACAAGCACTTCGGCATCAAGACCGAGGTGATGGGCGCGAGCTTCCGCAACACGGGACAGATCCTCGCGCTGGCCGGCTGCGACCTGTTGACGATCAGCCCGGAGCTGATGGCCGAACTGCGCAAGTCCGACGCGCCCGTGCGGCGCGCGCTGGACCCGCAGCAGGCGAAGTCCGCGGACATCCAGCGCATCCAGTACGACGAGCGCCAGTTCCGCTGGGCGCTCAACGAGGACGCGATGGCCACCGAGAAGCTGTCCGAGGGCATCCGCGCGTTCGGCGTGGACGCGGTGAAGCTCGAAAAGCTGATGCAGGCATGAGCGCCGCACGGCCGCCGGCAGGCGCTCGCCCACGTTGCGACGAGACCGCGGCGTGGAAGCGCCTGCAGGACCGCTACCGCGGCGAAGGCGCTGCCTTCGACCTGCGCAAGGCGTTCGCGCAGGACCCGCAACGCTTCCCGCACTTCAGCCAGCAGGCGCCGCAGGTCTTCGCCGACCTCTCGAAGAACCTGGTCGACGGGCCGACCGAGCAGGACTTGCTCGCGCTCGCGCGCGAGACGCGGCTCGAGGCCTACCGTGATGCGATGTTCGCCGGCGAGCGCATCAACAACACGGAGAACCGCGCGGTCAAGCACTGGCTGCTGCGCGCACCGCGTGATGCCGCCGACCCGGACTCCGTCGCCGTGCACGAGACGCTGGATGCGATGCTGGCCTTCGCCGAACGCGTGCGCGCCGACGCGGCGATCACCGATGTCGTGAACATCGGCATCGGCGGCTCCGACCTCGGACCGCAGATGGCGGTGGCGGCGCTCGAGGCCTTCTGCGTCGAAGGCAAGCGCTTCCACTTCGTCTCCAACGTGGATGGCCACGAGCTCGACGCGGTGCTGCGCCGCGTGCGGCCGGAAGGCACGCTGTTCCTCCTCGCGTCCAAGACTTTCACCACGCTGGAGACGATGACGAACGCCCGCTCGGCGCGCGCCTGGTTCGAGCAGCACGGCGGACGCGACGTCGCGCGGCATTTCGCCGCGCTCACGACCAACGTGGAAGGGGCGCGCCAGTTCGGCATCACGACCACCTTCGGCTTCTGGGACTGGGTGGGGGGCCGCTACTCGCTCTGGTCCGCCATCGGCCTGCCGATCGCCATCGCCATCGGCGCGCGGGGCTTTCGCGATCTGCTGTCCGGCGCGCATGCGATGGACCAGCACTTCCGCACCGAGCCGCTGGAGCGCAACCTGCCGGTGCGCCTGGGCCTGCTGGACGTCTGGTACCGCGACTTCCACGGCTTCGGCAGCCGCAGCATCGCGCCGTACCACAGCGCGTTGCGCCGCCTGCCTGCCTACCTGCAGCAACTGGAGATGGAAAGCAACGGCAAGAGCGTGGACGCGCAAGGGCGGCCCGTGGGTTTCGGCACCTCGCCGGTGCTGTGGGGCGAGCCGGGCACGAACGGCCAGCACGCCTACTTCCAGATGCTGCACCAGGGCACCGACCGCATCCCGGTGGAATTCATCGCCGCGCGCGAGCCGGCGCACCAGCTGCCCGGCCACCAGGAACTGCTGCTGGCCAATGCGCTCGCGCAGGCGCAGGCGCTGATGCAGGGCAAGGAGGACGCGGGCGGCCACCGCCGCTTCCAGGGCAATCGTCCCAGCACCTTCTTCGTGCTGGACGCGCTCACGCCCGCTTCGCTCGGCGCGCTGCTCGCCCTCCATGAGCATCGCGTCTTCACCAGCGGCGCGGTGTGGGGCATCGACAGCTTCGACCAGTGGGGCGTCGAGCTGGGCAAGGTGCTGGCCGGCGACATCGCCAAGCGCTTCGCATCGGGCGACGCGCAAGGACTCGACGCCTCCACCGCGGGCTTGCTGCAGCGCCTGCGCGGGGTGTAGCGGGCGCCCGTGGCAATCCTGCGCCGCGGCCTGCTGCTCGCCGCACTGGCGCTGCCATGTGCCGCCGTGCTCGCGCAGGCGCCGCCCTCCACGAGCGTGCGCGTGGAAGCGGACGCGGTCGTCTTCGATGGACGGATCGACGAGCCTTCGGTGCGCGAGTTCCTGCGCCTCGCGCAAGATCCGGCGATCCACCGGCTGGTCATCCGGTCGCCGGGCGGCCTTGTCGCGCCTGCACTCGACATGGCCGACGCGGTGGTCGCCCACGGCCTCGACGTCGATGTGGACCAGGCCTGTCTGTCCTCCTGCGCGAACTACGTGTTCCCTGCCGGGCGGCGCAAGTCGCTCTCGGGTCCGGGGGCGGTGGGCTGGCACGGCAACATGGCGCACGTGCTGTACCGCGCGCAGCAGGGGGAAGAGCACTGGAGCGACGGGCTGCTGGCGCAGGCGCGTGCGTTGGCGCGCCGCGAGGACGCGTTCTTCCGCCGCATCGGCGTCGACGGCTTCGTTTGCTGGTTCGGCAAGATCGCGCCCTACGACGTGGACGCGTTCTACACGCTCTCCGTGACCGACATGGCCGGCTTCGGCATCCGCGACGTGAGCGTGCGTGACGTCGCCGTGCCGGCCGGCATCGAGCGCATCGTCGTGGACTGGTCCACGCTGGAGGCGGTGCGGCCCGCGGTCCAGTTGCAGGAGCCCGACGCCCCGTGAGGGCGTCCATGACTTTGCGTCGCGCGCTCCCGTGCGCGGCCCGCGCCGGCCAGCCGTGCTGCGCCCGTCACGGGAACGGCCGGGCTGGCGCGTGTATAGTCGGGCAGTTGCATTTGTACCCATTGATTGCGACCTGCGCGACTCGCGCGGTCATCGCCGATCGCATGAGCCAGCCTACGGTCCCCGACGAGGTCCGCCGCTTCATCCTCACGAGCATCCCTTCGGTCCCGTACCTGGAGGCGCTGCTGATGCTGCGCGCCGAGTCCGGCCGGCCCTGGGACTCGCATCGACTGGCCGGGCGGCTCTACATCGGCGAGGGCCAGGCGCTGGAACTGCTGCAGGCCATGCAGCAAGCCGGCGTCACGACGCGGCAGGGCAACGGCAGCTTCACCTATGCGCCGGCGCGCAAGGGGCTCGAGGCCTTGATCGACGCGCTGGCCGAGACTTACTCGCAGGACCTGGTCGGCGTGACCGACCTGATCCACTCCCGCCTCGACAAGCGCGCGCAGAAGTTCGCCAACGCGTTTCGATGGAAGAAGAAGGACAGGTGATGGCCGAAGCGATCTACACGCTGTGCGCGCTGACGAGCTTCACCTGCCTGGTGCTCCTGTGGCGCAGCTACCGCGGCACCGGGTCGCGGCTGCTGTTCTGGAGCGCGATGTGCTTCCTGCTGCTCACCGTGAACAACGTGCTGCTGGTGCTGGACAAGATCGTCTTCCTGGAGCGCGACCTGACGCTGTGGCGCCTGACGGCCGCGCTCGCCGCCGTGATCCTGCTGCTGTTCGGGCTGATCTGGGAGGACGACTAGCGTGGCACAGATGATGCTGGGCGCGATCGCCGCCGGCTTCGTGTTCGCGGGCCTCTTCTTCTTCCGTTTCTGGCGGCGCACGCACGACCGCTTCTTCCTCCTGTTCGCCGCGTCCTTCTGGCTGGAGGCGGCCGAGCGGGTCGCGCTGGTGCTGCTGGATCACGCCGACCAGCAGGAACCGCTGTTCTTCGTCGTCCGGCTGGTGGCCTACGGCCTGATCCTGGCGGCCATCTGGCAGAAGAACCGGCGCCGGGACTGAGGGCGCTTGACACTGCCGACGCGAGGGATTTCAACACCTCGCATTTGGACAAATGCATATACTGGCGATGCGCCTGCATCTTGAGGGGCGTGACTTCAGATCTCCCTTCCAGGCCCCGCGATCGCGGGGCTCTTTTCTTCAGGGACGCGCCGCGGGCGATGCCATGAGCGCGGCGTAGGCCTCGCCCGTGAGCGAGCCCGCCTGCGCGAAACCGGCCACGAAGCGTACCGAGCGCACGGCGACGACGAACAGCGAGAAGTCCGCAAAGCCGAACATCATCTCGCTCTCCGGGAAGCGCGCGAGATAGGCCGCGCGGGCCGCCGCGTGGTCTGGTGCAGCCGGCGGGCACGCGCGTGCCTCGCCCTGCAGCGTCGCGCGGGGCTGCGCCTGCGCGGGCGCGTCGGCGGCGCGCGCGCCCATCACCAACAGGCTCACGCCCGCATGTTCCTCCATGTCGCGCGTGTGGGTGGCGAGGCGGCTGACGTGCACCACGCAGCGGCCATCGGCAAGCAAGGCGTACGGGACCATGGAGACGAAGGGCTCGCCCTTGTGCAAGGTGCCGAGCGCGGCGACCTCCTGTTGCAGCAGCATGTGGCGCAAGGCCCGGGTCTGGTCGGCGTCCATGCGCGCACCTTAGCGGGTTTCCCCCGAACACTTTGGTGGCAGCGCCGGCGCCGTCCGTCCAATGCCGGGGAATCACGTCCCCCATCCGCCAAACGGTCGAGGCGGGACGATGCGCGGTCTGGCACGCTTGCACTCCCTGGCGAAACGCGAAGAATTTCACATGCGAAAGGCCCTGGCTGACTGGCGAACGATGGGTGCGATGCTCGTGGCGGCGTCCTGCCTGCTGGCCGCCCGGCCTGCGGCGGCCGGCACGACGTGCGCGGCCAGCCCGCAGCCCGGCGTCGAGCAATGCGTGACCGGCCTCGCACCCGCGCTGCTGCGCGAGATCCAGCAGCCGCAGCAGGCCAGCAACTGGTGCTGGGCGGCCGTCGTGAGCATGGTGCTGCAGCGCTATGGCCTCAGCGTGCCGCAGCGCCAGGTGGTGCAGGCGCGGCTCGGCGAGCCGGCGAACACCAAGGTCTCCGTCGACGGCCTCACCGAATTGCTCAATCGCGAGTGGCGCGACGCCGCGGGCCAGTCCGCGCAGGCGAGCGCGGCGCCGCTGCCGACGTGGTGGCGCCAGCGCGGTCTCGCCGCGCCCGACGTGCTCGAGGACCTGCGTGCGGACCGCCCCCTGGTCCTCGTCGCGCAGGAGCACGCCATGCTGCTGGTGCAGGTGGTGTACGAGCGTTCCGCGGACCACGCCGTGCGCCTGGTGCGCGCGATGGTGCTGGACCCCGCCACCGAAGGCGGACTGCGCATGCTGCGCGGCTCCGAGCAGCAGCTCGATTTCCTCGCGCGCGTGCAGGTGCGTGCTGCGGCCCAACGCATCGCCGCAGCCGGCGAATAGGAAAGTGTTCGCGTCCTGCCGCAGCGGCAGGACACCGCGGCGCGTGTCCCGCATGCGGCCGTGACGCCGTCCTACGAACAGACGCTGTCCCGTCCGCAGCTTCGCGCGAACGCTCCCGCTAGATTGGCTCCCCTGGGAGAACCTGGGAGCAGTCGTGATGAACAAACGCGGGTGGGCGCTGCGCGCCGCCGCAGGCATGGTCCTGAGCGCGCTGCTGGCCGCGTGCGGCGGTGGTGGCGGCGGCAGCAGCGGCAGCAGTTCCGCATCGGCCGGCACGAGCAGCGGCGGCGACGGCGGCACGACCACCACGGGCGGCACCGCATCGGCGCCGCTGCCTGGCAGCGTCTCGCTCAGCGACCTGGGCGCGTACCCGGCGAGGCCGGTCACCGTGGCCGTGGGTACGACGGGCAGCAGCACGACGTCGGGCAGCGGTTCCACCGGCTCCGGCACGGGCGGCACGGGTTCGAGCGGAGGGAGCGCGTCCGGTGGTACCGGTTCCACCACGGGAACGGGCACTTCCGCCGGCAGTAGCGGCACCGTGAGCTCCGGCGGCGTGACGCTGCCGCCCTACGTTCCCAAGGGCCCCAAGACCCTGGTCCTCTACGACGCGCCGGCCGGCGACCAGTGGGAGAAGCTGGGCTTCTCGTACGCGATCATGCTGCGCAACCTGCTCGGGCACTTCGACGCGAACGTCGACCTCGTTCCCGTGCAGCAGTACACCGCGGGCCAGATCGCCGCGCACGACGCCACCTTCTACCTGGGCGCGAGCTACAACAACCCGCTTCCGGCGGCCCTGATCGCCGATGCGGCCGCCACGGGCAAGCCCCTCGTCTGGTTCAAGTACAACCTGTGGGAGCTCGCGAACGACCCGAACGCCCACTTCACCGATGCGCACGGCATCACGCTGGCCGGCCTGCGCGGCATGAACGCGACGCCGACCGCGCAATCGCCCAATCCCGGCTTCTTCGACACCGTCACGTACAAGGGCCGCGACTTCACCAAGTACTACGTGTACGACGCGGTGAACAACGTCATCAACGCCGACCCCGACATCGGCGTCACGGCGGTCGGCGATCCGGCGAAGGCGAGTGTCGTCGTGCCCATCCGCAACAGCGTGACGGGCGAGCAGGCGCCCTACGTGCTGCGCTCGGGCAACTTCTGGTACGTCGCCGACATGCCCTTCAGCTACATCGGCCCGCGCGACCGCTACCTCGTGATCGCCGACCTGCTGCACGACATGCTGGGCATCCAGCACGCGGAAAGCCACCAGGCCATGGTGCGGCTGGAGGACGTGGGAGCGCAGGTCTCGGTGAATGCGATGCAGCGGCTCACCGACTACCTGCAGTCGAAGGGCATCCGCTTTTCCATCGCCGTCATCCCGCACCACAAGGACCCGCTGGGCAGCGGCAACGACGGCGTGCCGCAGGAGATCCCGCTGGCGCAGGCGACCAACCTGCGCAAGGCGCTCGACTACGCGATCCCGCGCGGCGGCGAGATCGTGATGCACGGCTACACGCACCAGTACGCGGCCATGAAGAATCCGTGGACCGGCATGAGCGGCGACGACTACGAGTTCTGGGACATCGTGCACAACACACCGGTCGCCGAAGATTCCGTCGACTGGACCATCGGCCGCCTCACCTCCGGATTGGCGGAGCTCCTGCAGTTCAACTACGGGCCCGTCGCCTGGGAGACGCCGCACTACGTTTCCTCGCCGCTCGCGTCCCGGGCCATCCCGCTCGCCTTCAGCACCACGTACCAGCGCGCGGTCTACTTCACGTCGGATCATCCGGACCTCACGCCGCACACGGGCAAGGACTTCATGGCCGGCCAGTTCTATCCCTACGTGATCGCGCGCGACTACTACGGCCAGCGCGTGCTGCCGGAGAACCTGGGCAACATCGAGTACGACATCAGCAACATCGATCCCACCTCGTACTTCACGTACACCTGGCAGGAGATCTACCTCAACGCGCAATACGCGCTGACGGTGCGCGACGGCTTCGGCTCCTTCTTCTTCCATCCCTTCTGGCTGGAAAAGCAGATCGGCACCGACGGCTACGGCGACTTCACGACGCTGGTCCAGGCGATCACCAACCTGGGCTACACCTGGGTGACGCCCACCATGCTGGCGCAATAAGGCGGGCGCTCAGGGGTCGCAATTGCGGCCGACGCTGGCGAAGGGATCGAGCTCATCCAGCTGGCTGGGACGCGTGTCGCGCACGAAGACGCGGTCGGTGGGCAGCAGGTTTTGCATCCGGCTGTTCCGGATGGCCGGGCTGGCCCGTCAAGAGGGTGAACCTTGCCTGGCGCCGGCCCCGGCCTGTTCGCGCAACCAGCGGCCGATCGCCGCGACCGCATGCGCCTGCTCGCGCGCATCCAGTTCGCGCCCCGCAGGAATGCGATGCCACTTCGCCAGGCAGCCGCGGCAGCAAGTCGCCGTCGCGTGCTGCGCGATGAACACCGGGTGCCCGCGCATGGGCGTCTGGCGTCCGTCGTTGTGCGGATGCGCCGGCGCGAGGCGCTGCGCCACGAAGACCCCCGCGTGCGCGAGCACCGTGTCCATGCCGCGCGAGTCGAGATAGGCCTGCTCGCGCGGCCCGAGCCGGAAGCGCTGGCGAAAGCGCGAGCGCTGCAAGGCGGTGAACAGGTCGTCGAGGTCGCGCATGCGCGTGGGCTCAGGCTGCCGGCAGCACGATCTCCACCAGCGCGCCGCCCAGGCCGCCGCGATCCAGCTTCAGCGTGCCGTGATGGCTCGCGACCAGGTCGTTGACCACCGCGAGGCCGACGCCATGACCGGGCACGCGCTCGTCGCCGCGCACGTGGATCTGCAGCACCGAAGCCGTGTCGCTGAAGCCGGGGCCGTCGTCCTCGACGCGCAGGTGCAGCTGGCCGCCTTCGCGCCAGGCGCGCGCACGCACGCGCTGATTCGCCCACTTGGCCGCGTTGTCCATCACGTTGCCCAGGATCTCGAACAGGTCGCCCTCGTCGATGCGCCAGCTCAGGTCCGGCGCGCATTCGGTGTCGAGGGCCAGGCCCTTATCGGCGTACACCTTGGCGAGCGCGTCGCGCACGCGATCGAGCACCGGCGCCAGCAGCACGGGCGGCGCGAAGCGGGTCGCGCCGCCGGCGCGCGCGCGACCGAGCTGGTGCTGCACGATGTCGTCCATGCGCGCCACCTGTTCGCGCACGGCCTCGGGCAGCTGCTGCGGCTCGTTGAGCGCATTGCGCAGCACGGCGAGCGGCGTCTTGAGGCTGTGCGCGAGGAAGCTCAGGGCCTCCTTGTAGCGGCCCTGGCGCACGCGCTCCTGCTGGATCAGCGTGTTGAGGTTGTCGGTGAGCGGCGAGATCTCGGTGGGATAGCGGCCCTCGATGCGCTGCTGCTCGCCGGACTCGACGCGCCCGATCTCCGCCGCGACGGCCGCCAGCGGCCTCAGGCCCCACCGCAGCAGCAGGATCTGCCCGAGCAAGAGGAGCAGCGCGGCGCCGCCCAGCCACACCCACAGCGTGCGCACGAACACCGCGACCTCGTGGTCGAACTCGCCGCGGTCCTCCAGCACCGACAGCACCAGCGGCTCCGATCCCTTGCCGGCCGCCCAGTTCACGCGGTAGCTCACGGCCAGGTAGCCGTGGCCGCCGCTGTCCAGCATTTCGTCGACCCACTCGCCGGTGTCCACGCCCTCGCGGTGAAAGGGCGGGTCCACGCCCAGCGTCGAGGGCGAGCGCCACTGCTCGTTGCGCTTGACGTTGTAGATGCTGGCGTACAGGCCCGACTGCGGCAGCGACAGGCGCGGCTCGGCGAAGGCGGCGGGCATGACCAGCGCGCCATCGTCATCGAGCTCGGCGTGCGCGAGCAGCAGGTACACGGTGCCTTGCAGGCGGCTGAAGTAGTTGTCGCGCACGCTCTCCTTGTGCGCGCGCTCCACCGCGATGCCGGCGCCGGCCAGGAAGGCCAGCAGCACCAGCGCGGCGCCCAGCAGCAGTCGGGCCCGGATCGAATAGCCCGGTGTCATTCCAGCGCGAAGCGGTAGCCGCGTCCGCGCACCGTTTCGACGGGCGCCAGCGTCCCCTCGGGGTCCAGCTTGCGGCGCAGGCGTCCGATCAGGACTTCCACGACGTTGCTGTCGCGGTCCTCGCCATGGGGATAGAGGTAGTCGGCCAGCTCGGACTTGGTCACCACGCGCGCACGCTCGCGCACCAGGTATTCGAGCAGGCGGTATTCGTAGGCCGTGAGCTCCAGCAGCTCGCCGTCCAGGCGCACGGCCTGCGCGCCGAAGTCGAGGGCGATGGGCCCGATCGCGAGCGTGTCGCTCGCGGCCTTGAGCGAGCGCCGCAGCAGCGCCTTGACGCGCGCGGCCAGCTCGGGGTATTCGAAAGGCTTGGTGAGATAGTCGTCGGCGCCGGCCTCGAGGCCGCTCACCTTGTCCTGCCAGCTGCTGCGCGCCGTGAGGATCAGCAGCGGCATCGTGCTGCCGGCCGTACGCAGGCGCTGCACGATGGTGAGGCCATTGAGCTTGGGCAGGCCGAGGTCGACGATGGCGAGGTCCACCGGGTACTCCTGCGCGAGGAAGAGGCCCTCCTCGCCATCGGACGCCTGGTCGACGCGGTAGCCATCGGCCTCGAGCTGGCGCGCCAGCGGCAGGCGCAGTGCGGCGTCGTCCTCGATCAGCAGCAGGCGCATGGCGGTGCGGCCCGCCTCAGCGCGTCTGCCCGGTCGTGGCGTCCACCAGCACCACGCGCACGTCGCCGCGCGGCGTGACCACCTTCACCCGCCACACCGCGCGTCCGCCCGCATCCGCGCGTTCGACGGCGAGCACGCGCCCGCCGGTCTCACGCTGCGCGACGGCCGCGGCCTCGTCGCGCCCCACGTCCGCCCAGGCGGGCAGGCCGCAGGCAGCGAGTAGGGCGGCGCAGAGCAGGGCACGAAGGGCATTCACGGCGGGCTGGGGCGTGGAGTGGACTCAGTCAGCGATGGTACTCGCGCTCTTCCAGCGGCGTGACGGACACGCGCACCGGCAGGCTCTGGCCCGGCTGCTCGCGCGTGACGGTGGTGTACTGGTTGCCGTGGTACTCGTAGGTCACGCGGTAGCCGACCAGGCGCTGCTGCTGCTCGGTCACCGTGCGGCAGCTCTGCACCTCGCGCGGGGGCGCCTGCACGTACTGCTGCGGCTGGTTGTTGTTCTGGATGCTGTTGCCGGCGATGGCGCCGACGATGGCGCCCGCCGCCGTGGCAGCGGTGTTGCCGTTGCCGCGACCGACCTGGTGGCCCAGGATGCCGCCGGCCACGCCGCCGATGACGGCACCGGCCACGCCGTTGTTGGCCACGGGCTGGGGCGCGTCCTGCACCAGCTGGTTCGTGCACTCCTGCCGCGGCATCTGCACCACCTCGTACTGCGGCTGCACGCTCTCGACGCGGGCGCGGTCGACGAAGGTGGGCGCCTGCACGGCGACGGCGGGCGCGGCCACGGGATAGACCGGGGCGTGGCCATAAGGCTGGGCCTGGGCGGCGACGGCGCCGGTGGCGGCAAGGGCGAGAAGGGCGAGACGTTTCATTGCGAGACTCCTGGGTCGTTGTAGCTGCAAGCTTAAGCGCGGGCGTGTGAACGAAAGCTGAACGAAGTGTGAAGCTTCGTTCAGCTGTGCGCTCTTACCAACGCCTGTCGTGGTCATGGTGCCCTTCGTCGGCCACCTGGAAGCTCCAGGTGCGGCGGGCGACGTTGCCGGCGCGGTCCCGCACCTGCAATTCGGCCTGGTGGCGGCCCGGCTGCAGGTTCCCGGCGTAGCGGATGTCGTCGCGGTCCACGCGGGCCAGGCGCGTCACGTCGCGGCCGTCGACGCGCAGCACGATGTCGTGCCGCTCCACGCCGCTGCGGTCGTCGCCGAAGCGCGCGGAGATCTGCGTCAGGCCGCGTTCGCCCACGCGCGCGCCCTGCGAAGGCGTGACGCTGTAGATGGCCGGGGCGCGGTGGTCGCCGAAGTCACGCTGCTGCGCCGACGCGGGCTGCGCGGCGAGCAAGGTGCCCACGGGCAGCAGCACCAGGGCAGCGGTGGCGATCTTGGTACGAAGAGTGGATTGCATGGTTCACCTCATGGGTTGCGTTGATGTCGAGACCAGTCTGCGCGCCGGTGCATGAACGTGGACTGAACGGGTTGCAGGTTTTCCGGCGCGCCGCGCAAGTCCCGCGAACCTGCATTCGAAGGAGGTCCGAAGTCGGGCAGCGTCTGTGACTTGCCGCACTAAACAGCGGCGGCTGCGGCGCGCAAAGTCGCCCACTCCAAGGAGGACCCCGTGCACAGCGACCTGGCCCTGAAACTCACCGCCGACCTGTTCTGGACCGGATTGCTGGTGTGCCTTCCGGTGATGGGCCTCACCCTGCTGGCGGGCCTGGTCGTGAGCGTCCTGCAGGTGCTCACGTCCATCCAGGAAGCGTCGATCAGTTTCGTGCCCAAGCTCGTGGCGGCCGGCGTGGCAATGGTGGCCTGCGGGCCCTGGATGCTGCGCATGCTGTGCGGATTCACCGTCGGGCTGTGGACGCGCATCCCGGCGATGTTTTGAGGCCGCGGCATGCAACAGCTCGTCGCCCACCTCGGCATGGCCTGGATCACGGCGGTGTTGCTGCTCGCGACGCGGATTTCCGCCGTACTGCTGCTCACGCCCGTGCTCTACGCGGTGAACGTGCCGCCTCTCCTGCGGCTGCTGCTGGTGATCGCGCTGGCCTGCGCGCTGGCGTTGCCCTTCGGCGCGCAGGCGCAGGTCGTGTTGCAGGACACCGGCGCGCTGTTCGGCGCCATGCTGCGCGAGGCGGCGATCGGCGCGACCCTGGGCCTGGGCGTACTGCTTGCGTTCGCAGGCTTCTCGCTGGCCGGGCGGCTGGTGGACGTGCAGGTGGGGTTCGGCATCTCCCAGGTGTTCGATCCGCTCACGCGCGCGCGCATTCCCGTCGTCTCCGCGGTGTTCGGCCTGCTCGCGGCCCTGTTCTTCTTCCTGGTCGACGGGCATCACGCGCTGCTGCGTGGCATCGCCTACAGCGTCGAGCGCTTCCCGATTGGCGGCGGCTGGGTGCTGGGCGCCGCGGCGGAGCCCATGGTGCGCCAGGGCGCGGGCCTGTTCACGCTCGGCTTCGCGCTCGCTTCGCCCATCGTGCTGGGCCTGTTGTTGCTGGAGTTCGTGCTGGCCGTGGTGTCGCGCAACCTGCCGCAGATGAACATCTTCCTGCTGGGGCTGCCGCTGAAGATCATGGTGGGGCTGCTTGCCTTGTCCGCCTGGGCGACCGGCTTCGGCGTGCCGGCGCGCCGGCTCTACCAGGGCATCTACGACGCCTGGAGCGCCTGGTTCGCCGGAGGGACACGCTGATGGCCGACCAGGACATCGACCGCAGCGAGGAGGCGACGCCCTTCAAGTTGCAGAAGGCGCGCGAGAAGGCGCAGACGCCGCGCAGTCTCGATGCGGTGGCCGGCACCGCATTCGCCTGCGCGGTTGCGTGGCTGGCGTGGCAGGGCGAGGCAGCCATGGCGGCGCTCTTGCGCCTGTTCCAGGCGGCGCTCGTGCAGATGGGCACCATCGATGCGACGGGCGAGGGCATGGCGGCTCTCGCAAGCCAGCTCCTGCGAGGGGCGACGGGCATCCTCGCGCCGCTGTTCATGGCGCTGCCGATAGCGGCGCTGCTCGCCTCCGTGGCGCAGACGGGCATGGTCTTCTCGACCAGCGCACTGCACATGGATTTCGGGCGCCTGAATCCAGCCACCGGATTCCGGCGCGTGTTCTCGCTGCGCACTCTGTTCGACGGCCTGCGTGCCTGCGCGAAGCTGCTCGTCCTGGGAATTGCCGGAGCGCTGGCGCTCGCCGGCTTGCGAGATCAGTTCGCCGTGCTGGCCGCGCTGCCGCCGGCCAACTTCCTGCAGACGGCGCTGTCGGACATCGTGGCGCTGGGCTGGAAGATGGCGGCTGCGCTGGCGCTGGTCGCGGCCGCCGACATGGTGTTCACCCGGCGCGAATTCAGCCGCAAGATGCGCATGAGTCGGCGCGAGCTGAAGGACGAATTCCGCCAGCGCGAGGGCGATCCGCGCATCCGCAGCCGCCTGCGCGAGCTGCGGCGCGAACTGCTGCGGCGGAGCCAGGCGCTGCGCAACACGCGCAACGCCGACGTGGTGCTGACCAATCCCACGCACTTCGCCGTCGCCCTGCAATACGTGCACGGCCGGATGGAAGCGCCGCGGGTCGTCGCCAAGGGCGCAGGCCAGCTCGCCGCGGCCATGCGCGAGATCGCCGCCCGCCATCGCATCGTCGTCGTGCAGAACCCGCCGCTGGCGCGCCGCCTGTTCCGCGAAGCCGCGCTGGACGAATACCTGCCGGCCAGCTTTCACGCGGAAGTGGCGCGCATCATCGTCTGGGTCCTGGCCATGCGACGGCAACGCGCCGTGCCGCAGGGAGCACGCACATGAAGGCGCTGCGCGCGCTCCTGGGGCGCAACACCGACGTTGCCATGGTGCTCGCCGTGCTGGGCGTGCTGATGGTGCTGTTCGTGCCGGTGCCGCGCGGCCTGCTGGACTTCCTGATCCTGGCGAACTTCAGCTTCGCCTTCCTGATCCTGCTGCTCACGTTCTACATGGCCAGGCCGGTCGAATTCTCGACCTTCCCCTCGCTCCTGCTGGTGGCGACCTTGTTCCGGCTGTCGCTCAACGTGGCGGCGACGCGCCTGATCCTCGCCGAGGGCGACGCCGGCCGCGTGATCGCGGCGATCGGCTCCTACGTGGTCGGCGGCAACGTGGTCGTGGGACTGATCGTTTTCCTGATTCTGATCATCGTGCAATTCGTTGTGGTGACCAGTGGCGCGCAGCGGGTGTCGGAAGTCGCCGCGCGCTTCACTTTGGACAGCATGCCCGGCCAGCAAATGAGCATCGACGCGGACCTGAACATGGGGTTCATCGACCAGGCCGAGGCGCAGCGTCGCCGCAAAACGCTGGAGAAGGAGGCCGGCTTCTACGGTGCCATGGACGGCGCATCGAAATTCGTGAAAGGCGATGCCATCGCCGGCATCCTCATGCTGCCGCCCACCACGATCGCCCTGCCGCTGAAGATCCTCGTGTTCGTGCTGGTGGACGGGTGGGCGCTGGTGCTGAAGGCCCTCGTGGGTTCGTTCCATTGAGGCCATGGAAACGCGCATCGCCGAGACCGAAGCGGAGGCTGGCCTGTGGCAGCGCTTCCGCGAGGCGGGCGATCCCGATTCGCGGGCGCGCTTGCTCGAGATGCACCTGCCGTACGCCAAAGTGGTGGCGGGTGTCTACTTCAGCAAGCGCTTCCATGACGAGGTGGAGTTCGGCGACTACCTGCAGCTCGCTTCTCTCGGACTCGTAGAGGCCCTGGACCGCTACGATCCCGCGCGCGGAGTGCAGTTCCGCACCTTTGCCGCACGCCGCATGCACGGCTCCATCCTCAACGGACTGGAACGGATGACGGAGAAGCAGCAGCAGATCGCGGCGCGCCAGCGCCTGCGCAACGACCGGCTGCAGGACGTGAAGGCGCTGGCGGAACATCGCGCGGCCGAAGGCGCGCCGCAGGAGCCTGAGCAGCTTCTGCGCTTCGTCACCGAGGTCGGCATCGGCCTGGCGCTGTGCTGGATGCTCGAAGGCACCGGCATGGTGGAAGCGGCCGACGGCCGCACCGAGCCCTTCTACCGCAACGTGGCGCTGCGGCAGTTGCAAGAGCGCCTGCTCCATGCCGTCGACACCCTGCCTCCGCACGAGCGGACCGTCGTGCGCAGCCACTACCTGCAGGACGTGCCGTTCGACCGGATCGCGGAGACGCTCGGCCTCACCAAGGGACGCATCTCGCAGATCCACAAGCAGGCCCTGCTGCACCTGCGTTGCCTCGTGCGCGAGGACGCCGACTGGCACGCGAGCCTCTGAAGACGCCGTCGCTTGCCTTTGGCGCGCGCCTTCGTATCATGGCAACGCCCCACACGAGGAGGTCCCATGGACATCATGCAAGCCGTCAAGCAAGCCACGATCCGCTGCGTGCGCGACAGGTATGCGGACTTCAGCGGGCGCGCCGGCCGCGCGGAGTTCTGGTACTTCATGCTGGCGTGGTTCGTCGCCTCCGCAGTGCTGGGCATCCTGCACCTGCACTTCCTCAACCTGCTGCTGAACCTGGGCCTGCTGGTCCCCGGCCTCTCCGCCGGCACGCGCCGCCTGCACGACGTGGACAAGAGCGGCTGGTTCCAGCTGCTCGGGCTGATCCCCATCATCGGATTCATCCTGGTGGTGTACTGGATGACGCTTCCCGGCACGGGGACCAATCAATTCGGCGAAGTGCCGCCCGACATCGGCGACGCGCCCGCGGCCATGCCGCCGGGAGCGGTCTAGCGCCGCGCCGCGCGCTTCACGGTGACACCGCCGTGAAGCTGATCTGCCCGCTGTAGGTGCCGGGCGGCGGCAGCACCGCGGGGCTGTAGGTGAAGCTCCAGTTCGCGCTGCGGTCGGTCACCAGGTTGCCGAA
>FTHB01000421.1_pt1 | contig 32507 bp, 35 predicted proteins | sample 1640851 | NCBI WGS metagenome assembly FTHB01 (sample SAMEA3914788, study PRJEB12502) | metagenome | biome: forest; material: soil | place: Canada | collected 2011-07-03 | depth 0.1 m
GCTGCCCGAGGGCCACTGGATCTCGCGCGCGCCCACGCTCAAGCGCAAGGCGATCCTGCTGGCCAAGGTGCAGGACGAGGGCGGCCACGGCCTGTACCTGTATTCGGCGGCCGAGACGCTGGGCACCTCGCGCGACCAGCTGCTGGACGCGTTGCACACGGGCAAGGCCAAGTACAGCTCCATCTTCAACTACCCGACGCTCACCTGGGCCGACGTCGGCGTGATCGGCTGGCTGGTGGACGGCGCGGCGATCATGAACCAGGTGCCGATCTGCCGCTGCAGCTACGGCCCTTATGCGCGCGCCATGATCCGCATCTGCCGCGAGGAGAGCTTCCACCAGCGCCAGGGCTTCGAGAGCCTGCTCACGATGATGCGCAAGGGCACCGACGCGCAGCGCGCGATGGTGCAGGATGCGGTGAACCGCTGGTGGTGGCCGTCGATCATGATGTTCGGCCCGCCCGACGACCAGTCGCCCAACACGGCGCAGTCCATGCGCTGGGGCATCAAGCGCGTGTCCAACGACGAACTGCGCCAGCGCTTCGTCGACGCCACGGCCGACCAGGCCAAGGTGCTGGGCGTGACGCTGCCCGATCCGCAACTGAAGTGGAACGAGGAGCGCCAGCAGCACGACTTCGGCGCCATCGACTGGTCCGAATTCTGGAACGTCATCGCCGGCAACGGCCCCTGCAACCGCGAACGCCTCGCCGCCCGCGTGGACGCGTGGGAAGAGGGCGCGTGGGTGCGCGATGCGGCGCTTGCGTATGCGCGCAAGCAGCAGGGCGAGGTGAAAGCCGCATAAAGACCAACAACCGGACGCCGACGCCACCTGCGTCCGGTTGTCCGTATTCAACGGAGCATCCATGAGCGACAGCAACAACGAATGGCCCCTCTGGGAAGTGTTCGTCCGCAGCAAGACGGGCCTGGACCACAAGCACTGCGGCAGCCTGCACGCGGTGGACGGGAAAATGGCGATCCAGATGGCGCGTGATGTCTATACGCGCCGGCAGGAAGGCACCAGCGTGTGGGTCGTGCGGTCCGACCACATCGTGGCCAGCGACCCGGGCGAGAAGGGAATGTACTTCGACCCCATGGAGGACAAGGTGTACCGCCACCCGACCTTCTACCAGCTGCCCGAGTCCGTGGACCACATGTGAGCGCCGCGCAAGCCATGCAAGCGTCCATCCAGGTCAGCGCACGGCCCGAGGTGCAGTACCTCCTGCGCATCGGCGACACCGCCCTCATCCTCGGCCAGCGACTCGGCGAGTGGACCGGCCACGCGCCGGTGCTGGAAGAAGACATAGCACTCGCCAACATGGCGCTGGACCTGATCGGGCAGTGCCGTGCCGTGCTCACGCACGCCGGCGCGCTCGAAGGCGCGGGTCACGACGAGGACCAGCTCGCCTTCCTGCGCGAGGAGCGCGACTACCGCAACGTCACGCTGGTGGAACTGCCGCGCGGCGACTTCGCGGTGACCATCGTGCGCAACACGATGATCGCCACCTTCTTCAAGCTGCTGTGGGGCAGGCTGGTGGGTTCGCGTGATACCGAGCTCGCCGCCATTGCCGGCAAGGCGGTGAAGGAAGCACGCTACCACCAGCAGCACGCGGCCGACTGGCTGGTGCGACTGGCTGGGGGCACCGACGAGTCGCGCCGCCGTACCGACAAGGCGGTCGCGCAGCTGTGGCCTTATCACGCGGAGCTCTTCGCATCCGACGCCGTCGACCAGCACGCGCACGACACGGGTCTCGGTCCGCGCTGGGGCGACCTGAAGGACGCGTGGCTGGCGGAAATGACACAGGTGTTCGACGAGGCCGGCGTCGCGATTCCGGCGGCCGTGGCTTTCCTGTCGACCGGCAAGACCGGCGTGCACAGCGAGCACATGGGGTTCATCCTGGCTGAGATGCAGCAGCTGCAGCGCGCCTATCCGGGGGGCGTGTGGTGACACGCGCGGAGCGCGCCTGGGCCGTGCTGGACGCCGTGCCGGACCCGGAGGTGCCGGCGCTGTCCGTGCGCGACCTGGGAATCGTGCGCGACGTGATCGACCACGGCGCGGAGCTCGAAGTCGTCCTCACGCCGACCTACTCCGGCTGCCCCGCGACGGAGGTGATCGAACAGAACGTGCTCGCCGCGATCGAGGCCGAAGGCCTGGGCCCGGCGCGCGCCACCTTGCGCCGCGCGCCCGCGTGGACCACCGACTGGATCAGCGAGGACGGCAAGCGCAAGCTGCGCGAGTACGGCATCGCGCCGCCGCATGCCGTGCCGCCCGAAGCCGGCGTTCCCATCCGCATCCTGCGCCGCGCGCCGGCCGTGGCCTGCCCGCATTGCGGCAGCACGCACACCGAGCGCACGTCCGCTTTCGGTTCCACAGCGTGCAAGTCGCTGTACCGCTGCCTCGCCTGCCGCGAGCCCTTCGAATACTTCAAGCCGATCTGAGCATGAGCGTCATCTTCCATCCGCTGCGCGTGCGCTCGGTGCAGCCCGACACCAGCGAGGCCGTGATCGTGTCCTTCGACGTGCCGGAGGAACTGCGCCCGGTCTTCGGCTTCACGCAAGGCCAGTACCTCACGCTGCGCAAGAAGATCGGCGGCGAGGACCTGCGCCGCTCCTATTCCATCTGCGCGGGCGTCGACGACGGCGAGCTGCGCGTGGGCGTGCGCAAGGTCGCCGGCGGCGTGTTCTCCAACTGGATCAACGAGCAGCTCAAGCCCGGCGACACGATCAGCGTGATGGCGCCGCAGGGCCGCTTCTTCGTGCCGATCGAGCCGCAGCTGCGCCGCCATCACCTGGGCATCGCGGGCGGGAGCGGCATCACGCCCATCCTGTCCATCATGAAGACCGTGCTGGGGCGCGAGCCGGGCAGCCGCTTCACGCTGATCTACGGCAATCGCCGGCTCAAGTCCACGATGTTCAAGGAGGAGCTCGAGGACCTGAAGGACCGATACCTGTCGCGGCTGGTGATACACCACGTGTTCTCCGACGAGCACACGGACGCGGACATCAACCGCGGCGTGATGAACCGCGACAAGATCGCCGAGTTCCTCACGGGCCTGGTGCCCGCAGACACCATAGACCACGCCTACATCTGCGGTCCCTTCCAGATGAACGACGAGGCCGAAGCGGCGCTGCTGGGGGCCGGCGTGCCGGAAGAACGCATCCACATCGAGCGCTTCGGCATCGCGCAATCGGGTGCGGCCCAGGTCGGCGCCGTCGTGCACCACGCGCAGCCCGGCGACGCGGCGCAGGCCCGCATCACCATCATCCGCGACGGACTGCGGCGCGAGATCGTCTTCTCGCGCGAGCAGGCCAGCATCCTCGATGCGGCGTCGGACGCCGGGCTCGAAGTGCCTTTCTCGTGCACCTCCGGCGTGTGCGGCACCTGCCGCGCCAAGCTGGTCGAAGGGCAGGTGCGCATGGAACGCAACTTCGCCCTGGACAAGAAGGAAGTCGCCGCGGGCTTCGTGCTGACCTGCCAGGCCCACCCGACGACCGAGCGCGTCGTCCTTTCCTTCGACCAGCGCTAGATGTCGGCCCCCACGCTTGCCACTTCGTGGACTGCGCTCCCCTCCGGGGGGGCTTCAGCCGCCTCGGGGCGGCCCGGCGGCGGCTGATGGGCCGCGGGCGCCACGCCGGCTACGAGGACCAGCGCGAGATGATCCTCGCGCAGGCCGCGGCGCTGTTTGCGCGCGGCGGCTATCCGGGAACGTCGATGAACCAGGTGGCGCAGGCCTGCGGCCTGTCGAAGGCCACGCTGTACCACTACTACCGCGACAAGTACGCGCTGCTGGTGAGCATCGCCGAGACGCACGTGTCGCGACTGCAAGGCATCGTGGGCGTGGCGCTGGCCGAGGCGGACCATCCGCAGGACCAGCTGCGCGCGCTGATCGCGCGGCTGGTGCAGGAATACGCGAACGCGCAGAACGAGCATCGCGTGCTGACCGAGGACGTCAAGTTCCTCGAAGCGCAGGACCGCGACCGCATCCTCGCGAAGGAGCGCGAGGTGGTCACCGCCTTCGCGCGCGTCGTCGCCCTGCTGCGGCCGGACCTGCGCGAAGCCGCCATGAGCAAGCCGCTCACGATGCTGCTGTTCGGCATGGTGAACTGGATGTTCACCTGGATGAAGCCGCAGGGCGCGCTCGCTTACGAGGACATGGCGCCGGTGGTGGCGGACCTGTTCCTCGGCGGACTTGAAGCAGTGCAGGTGCCGGCGAAGGCCGCGACGGCCTGACGCGTTCGTCGCCTCATTTCAGCAGCGGGCTCCACTCCGCGCCGCAAGGCGCCGCGATCCGCAAGGGGCCGCCCTCGGTCGGCAGCTCCATCCACTCGCAATGCAGCCACAGCCTTTGCGTTCCCAGCCACGCCGCCACCGCGCGGTTGTGCGCGCCCTTGCCATGCGTCGTATCGCCCACCAGCGGATGTGCGATGTGCTTGAAGTGCCGCCGGATCTGGTGGCGCCGGCCCGTGAGCGGCTCCGCTTCCATCAATGCATAGCGGCTTGTCGCATGACGTTCGTCCACGCGGAAGGGCCAGTCGAACGCGGCGAGTCGCCGATAGCGCGTCAGCGCAGGCACGCGCTCCTGTCCTTCCGAAGGCAGCTCGGGGTCGCGCGCGAGCGGCTGCGCGATCTCGCCTTCGGCCTCGGGCCAGCCGCGCACCAGAGCGAGGTAGCGCTTGCGCACGCGCCCCTGCTCGAAGGCGAGTCCCCACTCGCGTGCCGCGTCGGCGTCGAGCGCGAACAGCAGCACGCCGCTGGTGGCCTTGTCCAGGCGATGCAGGGGCCACACGCGCTGCCCCAATTGGTCGCGCAGCAGCTTCATCGCGTTCACGGTTTCGTGCGCGTCGAGTCCGCTCGGGTGCACCAGCAGGCCCGCCGGCTTGGCGACGGCGGCGAGGCACGCGTCGAGGTGCAACAGGTCCATGGTCGGGGCCTTCATCGGGAAGCTGCAACGAATCGTAGGAGGATTCCCACAGGAACGGTGGAGAAGGCTGTGGACAAGCGGGTGACCAACCGCGCGAGGCCGCGCCGGCATTGGGTTTCGACACAGTGAGCACTGCGCAGGCACTGCGTTGCCCCTCCCTGCAACTCCCCTTGACAGGGCCGCATCCCGCAGGCGTCGCCATGAAAGGAATGGCGCGCTGCGCGCCCGCTGGAAGTCAGGCTTCAGGCGTTGGCTGTCGCGGCCACGGGCGGCGCGGGCTGCGGTTCGCCGCTTTCGCGCGGCAGCTCGAACAGGCGGAAGGGCGCGTGGTCCGGGCGGCTGCGTTGCAGCAGCGGCTTGGCGACGTTGAACACCGGCACACCGTTGATGGTCTTGCCCTCCAGCGTGCCGCGGTGCGCATGTCCATGGAACACCGCGTCCACCGGGTAGCGCAGCAAGGGCTCCTCCAGGCGGCTGCTTCCCAGGAAGGGAAAGATGTCGACCGGCTCGCCCTGCACCGTGGCGCAGATCGGCGCGTAGTGCAGCAGCGCGATGCGGCGCCGCGTGCGCAGCTTGGCCAGCGCCGATTCGAGCTTCAGCGCTTCCTGCAGCGCCTCCTGCACGAACTGCTTGATGGCGGGCTCGCCCCATGCGCCGAGCGAGCCGCGCCCGAAGCCGCCGGCGAAACCTTTCACTCCGGCGATGCCGACACCTTCGATCTCCACGGCCTCGCCATCGAGCACGCGCACGCCCGCCTTCGCGAGCGTCTGCGTCACGGTATCCGCCATGCCCGATTCGAAGTCGTGGTTGCCCAGCACCGCCACCACGGGAATCTTCACGACGGAGAGTTCGTCGGCGAGCACGTGCGCTTCTTCCGCGGTGCCGTAGTCGGTGAGGTCGCCGCACAGCAGCAGCACGTCGGCCTGTTCCGCGGCCTCGGCGAAGAAGGAGCGCAGGCTGCCCGCGGAAGCCTTGGTGACGTGGAGGTCGCCGACGGCGGCGAAACGGACGGTGCTGGCGGAGCGGGGCATGGAAGCTTTCCGGATGAGACGCGACCATACTGCCGCGATTGCCGCCTGACGCCTGTAGGCGGGTGCTGACGTTGCGTGAGGTTGCCTGCCCGCGCGCCAAGGCATGTCGGCCGAGGTGGCGCATCCGAAGTCCTTCGTAATCTGCGGGCCATGTGTTCTTCCGTCCCGCTCGCCCCATCGCTCGAGGAAGAAGTCGAGCCCCACACGGCCGCCTTCTACCGGCGTGCACTGCGCGTCCTCGCCGAGGCCGAAGTGCCCTTCCTGGTGGGCGGCGCATTCGCGCATGCCTGTTTCACCGGCATCCGCCGCTCGACCAAGGACCTGGACCTGTTCATCCGGCGGCAGGACTACGAGCGCGTGACGCGGGTGATGGAAGCCGAAGGCTGGCGCACGGAGCTGACCTATCCGCACTGGCTGGGCAAGGTGTACGCGGGCGAGGACTTCATCGACCTGATCTTCAACTCGGGCAACGGCCTCACCCCGGTGGACGAGCGCTGGTTCGACGACAACGCGCAGGCGGAGATCCTGGGCGTGCCGGTGCGCGTGGCGAACATGGAGGACGGGCTGCTGTCCAAGGCCTTCATCATGGAGCGCGAGCGCTACGACGGCGCCGACGTTGCGCACACGATCCAGGCGAATGCGGAACGCATCGACTGGCGCAAGCTGGTGCAGCGCTTCGGCGCGAACTGGCGCGTGCTGCTCGCGCACCTGACGCTGTTCGGATTCATCTACCCCGGCGAACGCCATCGCGTTCCCGAATGGGTGATGCAGGAACTGGGAGCGCGCCTCGCGGCGGAATCCCGCCAGCCGCCCACCGAAGACCTGCACGTCTGCGCCGGCACGCTGCTGTCGCGCGAGCAGTACCTGCACGACGTGGAGAACCTGGGCTACGTGGATGGCCGGCTCACGCCGGTGAGCACCATGACGCCCGAGGACGTGCGCACATGGACCGAGGCGATCCCGTCGCGCCAGCAGCAGGATGCGGCGGGGCGCATGTGCCCGCTGGCGCTCCCCGCGGAAATTGCGGAGCCGGTCTCGCCGTCGTCGCTGTCCTGACCGCGCTATTCGGCGGGCTCGCGCAGTACGTCGTCGAGGATGGTGCTGAGTCTCTGGTCGAGATGCTCGAAGCGCTGCGGCAGGAAGGCGCGGCCCAGTGCCTCAAAGACCGCGGCGAGGCAGCCCGAGAGCAGCATCATGAAGGAGAACACGCAATACAGCGCCACCCCCGCGAGCTGCAACAAGGAGCGCGTGCGACGGGCCGCGGCAAGCATCGCATGCACGCCGTAGTGAACGCACAGATCGCGTGTACGGCGCGCCGTATGCGCGGCGAGGTTCGCTGCAATCGCCGGGAGGTCGTAGCTGGAGAACGCGCGCATGGTCGACGCATGATGCGCGTATTCACGCGGGAGTTCCATCGTCCAAAGTACCTAGCCCAATGGATGAGCATGCACTCGCGAAACCGATGAGCCATCCGAAGTGGTGCAACTGGCACCAGCGCGGACAGCGCGCCGCCGCGTTCTTCAGCGCAGGAACTTCCCGCTCGCGTCGACCATCGTGATCTCGACGAAGGTGGATCCGTTGCGGCGACCTTCGCCGTAGCTCACACGGTAGCCGCCGACGTCGAGGTCGTTCAGTCTCTCCAGGGCAGCCTGCACCGACCCCGACGTGGGGCGGGGGCCCGCACGGCGCAGCACCTCGACGAGGATGTTCGCGTTGAGGTAGCCCCACATGCGGTCGTAGGTCGGAGCGAGCCCGGCGGCCGCGATGGCGGCGGCGAAGCGCCGCGTGAGCGGCGTGGCGGCGCGCTGCGGGTACGGCACGACCTGCGTGAAGGCCATGCCGCGCGCGGCCGGGCCGAGTTGATCGATCAGCGCCGTGGTCCCCGCCAGCGACAAGGCATAGACGGGCATGCGCGTTCCGGCCGGCAGCGACTTCATGAAGCCCAGCACCGCGGCGCCGGCGGCCAGCAGCAGGACGGCCTGCGCTTCCTTCCCCAGCACGGCCTGCGTGGCGGCCAGCGCATTGGAGCCGTCCGGCTCGACGGCCACCTTGGCCACCAGCTCCACCTTGTACTCCGCCACGATCTCCTGCACCTGGGGCAGCATGAATCGGCCCAGCTCGTTGTTCTGGTAGGCCACGGCCAGGCGGCGCGTGCCCACGGTCGCGAGGTTGCGCACCATCGCGCTCACTTCGTCGCGCAGGCTGGCCGTCGTGGTGAACAGCCACGGGCGCGCTGGCGTGCGCACGATATCGGCGCCGTTGTAGATGCCGATGAGGGGGACGCGCCTTTCCTCCAGCAGCGGCAGCGTGTTGACCAGGCCCGGCACGAAGGCGTAGCCGAAGAGCGCGATCACCTCGCGTTCGTCCAGCAGCGTGCGCGTGAGCTCTTTGGTGCGCGCAGGCTGCGCGCCGTCGTCCAGCGTGATCAGCTCGACGGGCGCGCCGTTGACGCCACCTGCCGCATTCACTGCATCCAGCATCAGCCGCTGCCCTTCCGCGATGGGCTTGACCACTGCGCCCAGCGGACCGGTGAGGGGAAGGCATTGGCCGATGCGCACTGCGGCGGAAGCGGCCCGTGCCGTGCCGGCGAAAGGCAGGGCGCAGGCGGCGGCGACGAGCCGGCGGCGCGTGAAGGCGGTGGTTCCCAACATGACGTTCTCCTCTTGGACCCGTAACTTAGGGAAGCCACCTGCCCGGGTTACCCCCTTCACCGGGGGGGATGGGGAGAACCCGGGGTCGCGCGCGCCGCCTGGCGGGCGCTCAGGTCCGGATGGCCTGCACGAGGTCGTCGAAACAGCGGTCCACCAGCGCGTCCACGGGCCGCCGGCGAGCGCGCCGCAGCAGCATCAGGCGCCGGTGCACCAGCGGATCGCGCAGCGGCACCACCGCCAGTCCGCGCTGCAAGGCGGTGTCTGTATACAGCCGCGAGATGATGCCGATCGCCAAGCCCGAGCGAGCCAGGCTGTAGAGCGGTTCGCTGTAAAGGAGGCGGTGCGCGGGGTCCGCGGGGACGCCGGCCTGGCGCAAGGCCTGCAGCGCCAGCTCGTACAGCGCCCCCCGCGCGAACAAGGCAAGCGGCTCTTCGCGTAGCTCCCGCCAGCGCAGCGAGCGCCGCGACGCGAACGGGTGCGCGCTCGCCATCACGGCGACCATGGGGTCCTCGCGCAGGAACACGGCTTCAATTTCGGCGGGCAGGTCCAGCTCGGTGCCCAGGCCGATGTCGACTTCGCCGGCGACCAGCGCCGCCAGCAGGTCGTCGTGCAGCACGTCGCGCAGTTCGACGTCCACGGGCGGCGACCACTTGCGCCAGCGCGCCACGCGGGGCGCCACCAGGTGCATTGCCGAGGGAACGACGGCGAGCCGCAGCCGCTGCGCCTCGCTGGCAAGGGCGCGGTGCATGCCGGCCACGCCTTGTTCGAAGCCGTGCAGCACCCACTGCGCTTCCTCCAGGACCGCGGTGCCCGCAGGCGTCAGTGCGACGCGGTGCGTGTCGCGGTCGAACAGGGCGGCCCCCAGCAGCAGCTCCAGCTCGCGCACGGCCGCCGACACCGCGGGCTGCGTGAGCGACAGCGCCTCGGCCGCGGCGCGGAAGCTTCCGTGGCGCGCGACGGCCTGGAAGGCCCGCAGCTGGCGAAGGGAGGGTTGGCGCGAAGGGGGCAGGTCCATCAGGGATTCTTTTCAGCACATAAGGAGTAATCACTTCAGTTTATCGTCGAGCATGCATAGCATGTGCGGCATGAGCGTCACTGCGCCCGCGCCAGCCCTCGAAACCTTCCTGCATGCGATGCCGAAGGTGGAGCTGCACTGCCACCTGTTCGGCAGCGTGCGCAAGGCCACCTTCGAGGACCTGAACCGGCGCGCCGGCTCGCCGCTCGCGCAGGAGGAAATCGACGGCTTCTACCTGCGCGGCGAGAAGCCGGTGGGCGTGCTGCGCGTCTTGCGCGCGCTCGACGCCATGCTGGTGCGCGAACCCGAGGACCTGTACCGGCTGGCGATCGAGTACCTGCTGGACGCGGCTGGGCACAACGTGCGGCACGCCGAGTTCTCCTGGAACCCGACCGGCACGGTGCGCGTCTCGCGCATTCCCTACGAGGAGGCGCAGGACGCGATCGTGCGCGCCATCCGCGATGCGCGCGCGCAGTTCGGCATCTCGGGCCGGCTGATCGCCGCGATCGACCGCGAGGCCGGCCCCAAGGCCGCCGTGGACATGGTGGAGTGGGTGCTGCACCACCGCCGCGACGAAGTGGCTGGCATAGGCATCGACTACCGCGAAGTGGAGCACCCGCCCGAGCTGTTCGAGCAGGCCTACGCGCTGGCACGCGCGAGCGGCCTGCGCAGCACCGCGCACGCGGGCGAGTTCGGCATGCCCTGGACCAACGTGCTCACCGCGCTGGACGTCTTGCAGGTGGACCGCATCGATCACGGCTACACCGTCGTGGATGCGCCGGAGTTCGCCGCGGAGTGCGCGGCACGCGGCGTGCTTTTCACGGTGGTGCCGACCAACTCCTACTACCTGCGCACCTTGCCGCCCGAACGCTGGGCGCTCGACCATCCCATACGCCGCATGCCCGGGCTGGGCCTGCGCATCCATCCGAACACCGACGACCCGACGCTGCACCACGTCACGCCCACACAGGCGTGGGCCAGGATGGTGAGGGATTTCGGCTTCGGGCTGGACGACCTGCGTTCCTTCATGCTGAATGGCATCGCGGGCGCCTGGCTGCCGCAGGAGACACGCCAGCGCTGGCAGGCCGAATGGGCCGCCGAATTCGACGCGCTGCGCGCGCGCATCATCCCCGGCTCCGCCGCTTCCGGAAAGTGATCCTCCCCTTGCGCAAGAACTTCCTCCTCGCCGCCGTGCTGCTCGTTCCCGTGCTGGCCCTGGCGCAGCCGGTGTGGCCCACGGCGAAGCCCATCACGATCGTCGTGCCCTACACGGCCGGCGGCAGCGTCGACTACAACGCGCGTCTCGTGGCGCAGCGCCTGTCCGAGCGGCTGAAGCAGACGGTGCTGATCGACAACATCGGCGGTGCGGGTGGCGCGGTCGGCCTCGCGAAGGCGGCGGCGGCGCCGCCCGATGGCTACACGCTGGTGGCCGGCACCGACAGCGCGATGGCGATCGGCAAGCTGGTGAATCCGGCGGCCTATCGCATCGATCCGCTGCAGGCGCTCACGCCGGTGGTCATGTTGAACACCGCGCCGCTGGTGCTCGTGGCCGGGCCGAAGATGCCGGCGAAGACCTATGCGGAGTTCGTGCAGGCCGCCAAGGCGAAACCGGGGCAGCTCACCTATGCGACGTCCGGCGTCGGCACCGTGCTGCAACTGGCGATGGAACTGCTCAAGGAGCGCAGCGGCATCTACGTGACGCACGTGCCTTACCGCGGAGGCGGCCAGATCGCCACCGACGTGATCGGCGGCCAGGTCGACGTGGCGATGCTGGTGAGCACGACGGCCGTTCCCCAGGTCGTCGGGGGCCGCATGCGGGCGCTGGGCGTCACGGGTCCCACGCGACTCGACTCGCTGCCGAACGTGCCGGCCTTCGCCGAGATGCCCGGCCTGAAGGGCTACGCGATGGTGAGCTGGACCGGCATCTTCGCCCCCGCCGGCACGCCGCCTGCCGTTGTCCACCGCCTCAACGAGGAGCTCAACGCGGTGCTGAAGGACCCCGACGTCGCCGCCAGGCTGCGCGAGCAGGGCGCGGTGCCGGGGTCGGGCTCGGCGGAGGACCTCGGCCGCTTCGTGCAGGCGGAGCATGCGCGCTACCAGGACATCGTGCGCAAGGCCAACATCAAGGAATAGCGCGCTTGCCCACGCGGCCGCGGCGCACTAGCATCCGCTGCCGCGCGCAGGCATGTGGCTGCGGCGCGTTTCATCCTCGAAGGACGGCTTCATGCATCCGGTTTTCTCCGCCCCGTGGGGCGCTCTCCACGCGGTGACACTGATTGCAGCGATGACGATGACGATGGCGCCGCTCGCTGCTACCGCCCAGGTCAAGGTGCTCATCTCCGGCGGCTTCTCCGGTCCCTACGAACAGCTCGTTCCCGAGTTCGAGCGCAGCACCGGACTGCAGGTCGCCACCGCCTCCGGTTCCTCGCAGGGCAAGGGGCCGCAGACGATCGCCTCGCAGCTCGCGCGCGGCGTGCCCACCGACGTCGTCATCCTCTCCCGGGAGGGACTGTCGGAACTCATCGCCGCCGGACGCATCGCCGCGGGCACGGATGTCGACCTCGCGCAGACGCCGCTGGGCCTCGCGGTGCGCGCGGGTGCGCCCAAGCCCGACGTGCGCACGGTCGAAGCATTCAAGCTGCTCATGGCGCAGGCGCGCAGCGTGTCGGTGCCGAGCAGCACCAGCGGCATCTTCCTGATGCAGGACGTGTTCCCGCGGCTGGGCCTGCCGGTGGCCAACGTGCGCGCCACGCCGCGCGGGGCGGAGGCGGCGGCGCTGGTCGCATCGGGCGCCGCGGACTTCGCCGTCATGCCCGTGAGCGAGATCGTGCATGCGCCCGGCGTGGAACTCGCCGGGGTGCTCGCCGAGGAGATCCAGCTGCACCAGGTGTTCGCGGCGGCCGTCGTCGCGGGATCGACCCAGCCTGATGCGGCGAAGCGGCTGATCGCCTTCCTCGCCTCGGACCGCGCTGCGGCGGCGATCCGCCAGGGCGGCATGGAGCCCGTGGGCCGCGCGCGACCCTAGGTTCACACCTGCGCTCAGTCCGCGGGCGCGCCCGCCAGTTCGCGTGTGAGCCGGGCCGCGGGGATCTCCCTGCAGCCGGTCGCGTTCTGTCCCGACCACAGTGGCGAGAAGTCGCCGCTGCCCTGCTTCTCCGCCGCTGCGCGCAAGGGGGCCAGTGGGCCCGCCGCACCGGGGAAGGCCGGCGCTCGCTCGTTCAAGGGCCCGAGTTCGCGCATGAAACGGTTCACGATGCCGCGTGCGGGGCGCCCGGTGAAGATGTTGGTGACGGCCGTGTGCGCCATGTGTTTGTCCTTCAGGGCGGTACGGTGCACCGCACTCGTCGTGGCTTCGGGACAGAGCAGGTAGGCCGTTCCCACCTGCACGCCGGCGGCGCCGAGTGCGCGGGCCGCGGCGACGGCGTTCGCATCGGCGATGCCGCCCGCGGCGATCACCGGAACGCGCACCGCGCGCACGACCTGCGGCACGAGCGCGAAGGTGCCTAGCTGTTCGCTGAGGTCGGCGCTGAGGAAGTTGCCGCGATGGCCGCCCGCTTCCCAACCCTGCGCGACGATGGCGTCGACGCCGCGCTCCTGAAGCCAGAGTGCTTCGGCCACCGTGGTCGCGCAACCGATGATGCGCGCGCCCCAGCCGCGCACGCGCTGCAGCAGTTCCGGCGGCGGCAGGCCGAAGTGGAAGCTGACCACGGGCGGACGCAACTCCTCGAGCACCTCGGCGGCCGCGGCGTTGAAGGGAAAGCGAGCGGCCCCTGCCGGCGGCTGCGCCGTGGGGATCGCGAGTTCGCGGTAATAGGGCGCCAGCAGGCCGCGCCACGCTGCGTCCGCAGCCTCGTCCGCCTGCGGCTCCGCGTGGGTGAAGAAGTTGACGTTGAAGGGACGCGTCGTCGCAGCGCGCACCGCCGCGACCTCCTTGCGGATGCCGTCGGGTCCGAGCATCGCGCAAGGCAGCGAACCCAGGCCGCCGGCGCCCGAGACCGCCGCGGCCAGCGCGCTTCCCTGCACGCCCGCCATGGGCGCCTGGACGATGGGCAATTCGATGCGGAACAGTTCTTCCAGAGTCATGTAAATCCTTCTGCGCGGCCCTTGTCCGGGCGCGCGCGATGCAGCACTTCACGGGCAAGCTGCGTCACCGCAACGTGCATGTCGGCTTCATTGAACCCAAAATGGGGTGCATCCACAATTGAATTTTTCCGGAGGCATTCTTCTCGAAATGAGAACCCTCGACCTCGAATCCCTGGAGATCTTCAGCGCCGTCGTGCGCGAAGGCGGCATCGTGCGCGCCGCCGCCAAGCTGCACCGCGTGCCGTCCAACGTCACCACGCGCGTGAAGCAGCTGGAGCGCGAGCTGGGCGTGGCCCTGTTCCGCAAGCAGGGCCGCACGCTCGCGGTGTCGCCGGAAGGGCAGGTGCTGCTGTCCTATGTGCAGCGGCTGTTCAAGCTGGCCGACGAGGCGGAGAGCCAGCTGCGTTCGGGCGATCCGGCGGGCGTGTTCCGCATCGGCGCGCTGGAGAGTACGGCAGGCAGCCGCCTCGCGCCGGTGCTGTCGCGATTCCATCGCGCGTATCCCGGCGTCGTCGTCGAACTGGCGACCGCGACGACCGGAGCGCTGCTCGATCGCGTCGCGAACTTCGAGCTCGACGCCGCCTTCGTGTCCGAGCCTTTCAACGCGCAGGGCCTCAACGCCGTCAAGGTGTTCGACGAGGAACTGGTGCTGATCACGGCGCGCACGATGCCGGGCCTCAAGCACGCGAGGGACCTCGCGGGAACGACGATGCTCGCGTTCGCGTCGGGCTGCTCCTACCGGCGCAGGCTGGAGGAGTGGCTGGGCGATGCCGGCCTGGCGCCCGCGCGCACGCTGGAGCTGGCGTCCTACCAGGCGATGATCGCCTGCGTGGCGGCGGGCACGGGCTTCGCCGTCGTGCCGCGCTCGCTGCTGCTCGCGCTGCGCGCGGCGAAGGACGTCGCGCAGCACGAGCTGCCCGCGCGCATCCGCCGCAGCGGCACGCACCTGGTGTGGAAGGGCGAAGCCTCCTCCGTGTTGAACCGTTTCCGTGAGGTTCTCACGCACTGACGCCCGGCCGCGGCACCGCTGTCAGGATGCGGTGGTAAAACAGCTTTGGTGGCCAGGCCCTGTCCTGGCCTGGGTGGAAGAGGGGAGCCCCATGGATCTGCGGGAGACGGCGGGACCCGGCGCACTGCCGGCGATCCTGTTCGTGTCGAAGCGGCATTCGCTGCGCAGCGTGCTGGCGCACGGGTGCATGGAGCACGTGGGCCGCGGGCGTTTTCGCGTGCAGTCCTGCGGCGTGCCGGGGGAACTCGCAGGCGAAACGAATCCCGGCGCGCTCGCGGCGCTGAAGGTGGCCGGCATGCCGGCGCCCGCGCGTGGGCCGCAATGCTGGACTGCCTTCGTGAAGCCGGCTTCGGCCCGCACCGACATCGTGATCGCGCTGGATCGCTTCGCCTTCACCAAGCTGCCCGCGTGGCCGCGCCAGCCGGAGACCGCGTTGTGGAACTATCCCGACCTGGTCGCGCTGGACCCCGTGCCGCCGGTGGTGGAGGTCACGCGGCTGCTGCACTCGCTGCGCTGCCGGCTCGAGATCCTGGCGGCGCTGCTGGCGCGGCATGCGGAGCCCTCGGCGCTGCGCAGCGACATCCGCGACATCGGCCAGATGGAATGAATGTCATCGCGCTGCGCGCGTTCGCGCAGCGGCGAGGCGACGTCAGTCGACCAGCTTGACGGCCGCGGTCACCATGCCGGGATGGCGTACCGCCGGCGTCGTGGGCCGGCGCGCCATGTCCGCCACGAATCGTTCGGCGCGCGCCTGCCCGAAGGACTCCGCCGGTTTGCCCAGTCGATACGCGCTGCCCGACTCGGTGAACGCCACCGGCCGGCCCGGAGCACCTGTCAGGCGCACCTGGACGACGGGCGAGGTCATCACGGTCCTCCCTTCGCCGGGGCCGGCGTGGCCGTAGACCGTGCCGATCAGCCGGTCGCGGCCGACCACGGACCACTGGACGATCGTCTGCTCGCGAGGGGATTCCTGCTTGCCAGCGGTCCACGGCTGGGTGTCCGGGGCTGCGGCCCGGGCCTCGGGGGAGGGGTTCACCGTCTGAAGCCTGTTCTTGTTTGTCGTGGAGGCCGGGCTTTTCGTCCCGGCCTGCGGCCTTGCAGTGCGTCTGGCGCGCTCCATCGGCAGCGGGCTAGGAATATTGCCTAGGTCGGCTTGCAGTGAGCTGACAGCGAGTGGGTCTTCCAGGTCGCTCATGCGATCGACCGCCCGCCCCTTGCGCCTGTGCAGCAGGTCCACCTCGCCGCAGTCGGCGCGCGCGCCGGGCGACGGTCCACAATGGCGCGATGCCGCATCGCTCCCTCAACGTCCATCCAGCCTGCCGTGCCCACGCCTGAGGCAACCCCGTCCACCATGAGCGCGCCGACGTTCGCCTCCCTGGGGCTTTCGCCCGCATTGGCGCAGGCCTGTGCGCAAGCGGGCTACAGCACGCCCTCGCCGATCCAGGTGGAGGCCATCCCGCCGCTGCTGCACGGGCAGGACCTGCTCGGGCTGGCGCCGACCGGCTCCGGCAAGACAGCGGCCTTTGCGCTGCCGCTGCTGCAGCGCTTCCTGGCCGGCGGCCAGGAGGGCTTCCGGCGCGTGCGCGTGCTGGTGCTGGTGCCCACGCGCGAACTGGCGGCGCAGGTCGGCGACGAGTTCCTGCGCCTGGGCAGTGCCTCGGCGCGGCCACTGAAGATCGTGGTCGTCCACGGCGGCGTGTCGGTGAACCCGCAGATGATGCGGCTGCGCGGCGGCGCCGACATCGTCGTCGCCACGCCCGGGCGCCTGCTCGACCTGCTCGATCGCAATGCGGTGCGGCTGGACGCGGTGCGGGCGCTGGTGCTCGACGAGGCCGATCGCTTGCTGGACCTGGGCTTCGCCGCGGAGCGCGAACGCGTGCTGGCCGCGCTGCCGGCGCAGCGGCAGAACCTGCTGTTCTCCGCGACATTCCCGCCGGACGTGCAGGCCCTGGCCGATGCCCTGCTGCACGACGCGGTGCGCGTGGAGGCCGCTTCGCAGGTGGAGGCCGTGCCGGAGATCGAACAGAGGACGATCGCGGTCGACGCCCCGCGCCGCACCGAGCTGCTTCGCCACCTCGTGCGGCAGGGCGCGTGGCGCCGCGTGCTGGTGTTCGTGGCGACCCGCTACAGCGCCGGGCACGTCGCGCACAAGCTGGCAAGCCGGGGCGTCCAGGCGGCTGCGTTCCACGGCGACATGAGCCAGTCGCAGCGCACGCGCGTGCTGCAGGACCTGCGCGAAGGCGTCCTGAACGTTCTGGTGACGACCGACCTCGCCGCCCGCGGCATCGACGTGCCCGGCCTCGACGTGGTGGTCAACTACGACCTGCCGCGCTCACCCGACGACTACGTGCACCGCATCGGCCGCACGGCACGCGCGGGCGCGAAGGGCGTCGCGGTGAGCTTCGTCAGCGCGGCCACCGAGGCGCACATGCGCGTGATCGAGAAGCGGCAGGACTTGCGCCTGGCGCGCGAGCAGGTGGCCGGCTTCGAGCCTGTGGAGATGGCGCCGCCCGCGCGGGCGGACGCCGGCACGGGCGGCGTCAAGGGCAAGCGGCCCAGCAAGAAGGACAAGCTGCGTGCCGCGGCGGCGAAGCTGCAGGGCGGCGCCTGAGATGCGGCGCGAGGCGGAAGCGCCTCGTCAATTCGCGCGGATGTTCGCCGCCTTGATGATAGGCACCCACTTCTCGGTCTCGGCCTTGTGCAGGGCGGCCAGTCCGCGCGGCGTCTGCTGTTCGGGTGGCGGGATCTCCTGGCCGAGGTCGGCGAAACGCTTGCGGACCTCGGGGTCGGCGAGCGCTTCACGCACGGCGGCGTTCAACCTGGCGACGACGTCGGGCGGCGTTCCCTTCGGCACCCAGATGCCGTGCCACACCGACATGTAGAACCCGGGCAACCCTGCCTCGTCGACGGTCGGGATGTCGGGCGCCGAGGGCACGCGCGTGCTGGAGGTGACCGCATACGCGCGGACCTTGCCCGAGCGCGCGAAGTTGAGCCCCGTGGCGGCCTGGTCGAACGAGATGTCGACGTGGCCGGCCACGACGTCCTGCATGGCGGGCGCCGCGCCACGGTAATGCACGATGTTCAGCGGCGCGATCCTCTGGCTGAAATCGGCCGCCATGATGTGCGAGGGCGTGCCGGCGCCGCCGCTGGCATACGACACCTTGCCGGGGTTGGCCTTGACCCAGGCCACGAGCTCCTGCAGGTTCTGCGCCGGCACGTCGAGGCGCGACACGATCACCTGCGGGTTCATGGCGACGACGGCCACGGGCTCGAAGTCCTGGAGGTAGTCGGTGGGCAGCCCTTGCACGGCAGGTGCCAGTACGTGCGTGCCGAGGTGGCCGATGATGGCGGTGTAGCCGTCGGCCGGCGCCTTGATGACCTTGGAGTTGGCGATGGTGCCGCCGGCCCCGGTCACGTTCTCCACGAGCACGCTCTGGCCCAACGAGCGGGTCATGCGCTCGGCGAGGATGCGGCCCAGCGTGTCGGTGGGTCCACCCGCCGCGAACGGAACCACCAGGGCGATGGTGCGGCTTGGATAGTCGCCGGCCCAGCCCGGGGGCATCCACGCGGACAGCGCCGCCAGCACGGCAAGCATTCTGAGCACGGCAATGCGGAACATGGCAGCCCCTTGTGCGGATGCGGGGCGCCAAGTTAGCGCCGTGCGGGCGCGGCACGCGTCAGTGCTTTCCCTCTCCCGACGGCGCGGCCGGGTGTCGAGGGCGGCGCGCTGGCGCCGCTGCGTCCTCCGGCAACGTGGCCCTACTCGCCGCGCTTGTTCACCGCGGTCTTCAGCGCGGCGCCCGCCACGAACTTCACGGCGGTCGAGGCTGCGATGGTCATCGCTGCGCCCGTTTGCGGGTTCCTGCCGGAACGCTCGGCGCGCGCGGAAGTGCGGAAGGTGCCGAAGCCCGGGATCGTCACTTCGCCGCCCTTGGCCAGTTCCTCCGATACGATGCGCACGAAGGTTTCGAGCGACCGCGAAGCCGCTGCCTGCGACTGGTCCGTTCCGGTGGCGAGCGCCTGCACCAGCTCTGTCTTGTTCATGGCCGTCGAGTCCGATTCGAAAAGAAAGGCGCCGAGTGTAGCGGGCGGGGGGCTGGTGCGGGCCGCAATCGACGTCGCGGCAGCTGGACAAAAACCTGCCGCCGGCGCGGCCCGGGCTGCAAGGACGACGTACCGGGTGCGCGCCGACTGCGCGACGGGGAGGCGCAGCGCAGGAAGGCCGTCGAGCTCTCATGGATCGCGCCAGGAGAGCGATTGTTGAACGGTTTCGTTGAGGGGCCGCCTCGGGAAAAGTAGCATGCGGCACCGAACATGACCGACCTCCTGCAACTCGTCCTCTCCGGCCTGGCCACCGGAGGCATCTACGCGCTGGCGGCGCTGGGCTTCACGCTGCTCTGGCAGGCTTGCGGCACCGTCAACTTCGCCCAGGGGGAATTCGTGATGCTGCCGGCCTTCGCCATGCTGGCGTTCGCGAAGTTCGGCCTTCCCTTGCCGCTCGCGTTCCTCGCCACCTGCTTGCTCGCGGTCGTCGTCCTTGGCTGGGGATTCAAGCGCGGCATCGCGGACCCGCTGCTCAAGTTCGGGCTGATGCCGATCGTCGTGGCGACCATCGGCCTGGCGATCGCGATGCGCAACGGGGTGCGGGTCTACACCGCCGTGGCGCAGCCCTTTCCCAGCCTGTTCCCGGACAAGGTCTACCAGGTGGCGGGGGTCGCGGTGAGCGTCGCCGACCTCGGAACCCTGGCGCTCGCCCTTGTGCTGGTGGTCGCCACGCAGGCCTTCCTCGCCCGCACCGTCACCGGGCGCGCCATGCAGGCTGTCGCCCAGAACACCGAAAGCGCCACCGTGCTGGGGATCGACGTGCCCCGCATGATCTTCTACACCTTCGCCGTCAACGCGGTGCTGGCCTGCGCGGCCGCGGTGCTGGTCACGCCCACCTACCTCGCGAAGTTCGACATGGGCGAATCGCTCGGAACCAAGGCCTTCTTCGCCGCGATCATCGGCGGCTTCAACAACAGCCGCGGCGCCTTGCTGGGCGGCGTGATCGTCGGCGTCTGCGAGAACCTTGCCGCCGCCTACATCTCGCCGGCCTACAAGGATGCAGTGGCGTTGCTGGTGTTCATGACGGTGATTCTTTTCAAGCCCCAGGGGCTGCTCGGTCGCAAGGTGGAGCGCAAGGTATGAAGCGCAGGACAACGTTCGCGCTGGCAGCCGCCGGCCTGCTGCTGCTGGTCGCCGTACCGCCATTCCTCAAGAACTACGGCATCTACCTCTTCACCTACTGGGTCCTGTTCGTGATCGCCACCATGGGACTGAACCTGACCGTGGGCTATGCGGGCCAGAAATCGCTGGGGCATGCCGCCTTCTTCGGCATCGGGGCGTACACCGTGGCCATCCTGATGAAGGCCGGCTTCAGCTTCTGGCTCGGATTGCCGGCTGCGATGGCAGCCTGCTTCGTCGTCGGCCTCGCGATCGGCTTTCCGGCGCTGCGGGTGCAGGCGCTGTACCTCGCTTTCGCGACCCTCGGGTTCAACACCGCGGTCTGGCTGGTGGTGCGCAACGAGGAGTGGCTCACGGGCGGCACCTTCGGCATCAACAACATCCCGCGCCCGTCGCTGTTCGGCCTCGACCTGGAAAAGCCGCTGCCCTTCTATTACTTCGCCCTGGGCGTGGCCGCGCTGCTCGCGTGGTGCCTGTGGAAGCTGCTCGCCTCGCCGTGGGGCAAGGCTTTCACCGCCCTTCGGGACAACCCGATCCGGGCGGAGAGCCTCGGCATCGACACGCAGGCCTACACGCTGCTGTCGTTCGCGATCGGCGCCGTGTACGCCGGGGTGGCGGGCGCGCTCTTCGCCCCGCTGGTGCAATTCATCGAGCCGGCGCCGTTCGGCGTGAACGCGTCGATCATGATGTACCTCATGGTGGTCGTCGGCGGCGCCGGCTATTTCCTCGGCCCGCTGCTGGGCGCGGCGGTGGGCGTCCTGCTGCCGGAGTGGCTGCGCTTCGCCGAGGGCTGGTACCTGTTCATCTTCGGCCTCGCCGTGGTGGCGCTCATGCTGTGGCTGCCTGACGGCCTCCTCAGCATCCCGGACCGGATCCGTGCGAAGCGGCAGGCACGCGCACCGCGCACCGTCGCCGATCCTGTTGCCGCGGAGGGCCGCTCATGAGCGCGCCACTGCTCAAGGTCGACGACCTCTCGAAGTCGTACGGCGCCATCCGTGCGGTGGATGGCGTGAGCTTCGAAGTGATGCCGGGCGAGATTTTCGGCGTGATCGGACCCAACGGCTCCGGCAAGACGACGCTGTTCAACAGCGTTCTGGGGCAGATCGCGCCGAACACGGGCCGCATCGAACTGAAGGGGCGCGACATCACGGGCCTGTCGCCGGTGGAACTCAACCGGCGCGGCGTCGGCCGCACGTTCCAGACCCTCCAGGTCTTCGGGAAGATGACGGTGCGCGACAACCTGCTCGTCGCGGCGCAGGAACATCGCGGCAGCATGCTTGGCCGCATGTTCGCGCCAGGCGACTCCGGGCTGGGCCCGCGGGCGGATGCACTCATCGATCAGTTCCGCATCGGGCACGTCGCCCAACGCCGTGCGGGCGAATTGAGCTACGGACAGCAGAAGCTGGTGGACATCGCAATGGCGTTCATGAGCGAGCCTGACCTGGTGCTGCTCGACGAGCCGTGCGCCGGCGTCAATCCCTCGCTCGTGGGCCGCATCTCCTCCCTGCTGAAGGAACTCAATCGCGCGCGGCAAGGCAGCTTCGTCGTGATCGAGCACAACATGGACTTCGTCATGGACCTGTGCCACCGCATCCTGGTGATGGTGGAAGGCAAGGTGATGGCCGTCGGCACGCCCGCCGAGATCCGCGGCAACAGGCAGGTGCTCGAAGCGTACCTGGGCAACTGACATGCAGGACATCTCCGTCGAGTTCGAAAGCGTCGTCGCCGGCTACGGCGACCTCATGGTGCTCAACCAGCTGGACCTGCGCGCGGCACGCGGCCGCATCACGCTGCTGATCGGGCCCAACGGGGCGGGCAAGAGCACCGTGCTCAAGGCGCTGTTCGGCCTGCTCAAGGTGCGCCAGGGGCGCATCCGCCTGAACGGCGAGGACATCACGGGCGCCGCCCCGAAGGATCTGCTGGTGAGGCACGGCATCGCTTTCGTGCCGCAGGGCCGCAACCTGTTCGGGCAGCTCTCCGTCCATGAGAACCTGGAGCTGGGAGGCGTCACGCTGGGGATGAAGGTGACGCACGCGCGGATTCCGGAAGTCCTGCGGCTGTTTCCGGGCGTGCAGCAGCGGCTGCACAGCGCCGCCGCCTCCCTCTCCGGTGGCGAACAGAAGCAGCTCGAGCTCGCGCGGGCGCTGCTGCTGCGCCCGCGGGTGCTGCTGATCGACGAACCCTCCATCGGCCTGTCCCCTCTGGTCGTGCAGGACGTGTTCCGGCTGCTGCGCCGGCTCGCGGATGAACAGGGCGTCACCGTGCTCATGGTGGAGCAGAACGTCAGGAGCGCGCTCAAGATGGCCGACGACGCGATCGCGCTCGAAGCCGGTCGCCTGGTGCTGCACAAGCCTGCCGGCGAACTGCTCGCCGATCCCGACATCGAACGCCTTTTCCTCGGCGGCCACGTGCCGGCGGCCGCCGCCTGACATAAAAGGAGACAGCATGAACATCACGGGGACCACTCGGGTCTTCTTCATCCTCGGCGACCCGGTGGCGCAGGTGCGCGCGCCGGAGGTCTACAACGCCCTGTTCCGCGCGCATGGCATCGACGCAGTGGTGGTGCCGCTGAAGCTTCCCGCGGCGGCGCTGCCGGGATTCCTGCAGCATGGCATGGCGGCGGAGAACATCGGCGGCTTCTGGGCCACGATGCCGCACAAGCCGGCCCTGGCCGAAGCGCTGGAGCCCACGGACCCGGTGGCCCAGATTGCCGGCGCGGTGAACGCGGTGCGCCGGCTCCCCGATGGCCGGCTCGAGGCCGCACTGTTCGACGGCATCGGTTTCGTCAAGGGACTGGACCACTTCGGGATACCGGTGGCGGGACAGCGTGTACTGGTGGTCGGGGCGGGCGGCGGCGGCCACGCCGTCGCGGCGGCGATCGCCCAGCGCAGGCCCGCGCGGCTGGCCGTCTACAACCGCACCCGCGACCGCGCCGCCGCGCTGGTTCGGAGACTGAACCCCATCGCCGGTGACGCCGCGCAGGTCTCGGAGACCAACGACCCTGCAGGTTACGACCTCGTCGTGAACTGCACGTCCCAGGGCCTGAAGCCCGGCGATGCGCTGCCGTTCGATCCGGGGCAGCTGGACAGCGGTGCCAATGTCGTCGACATCATCATGAGCCGGCAACCAACCGCCCTGCTGCAAGCCTGCCGCGAGCGCGGCATCCGGGCGGAAGCCGGCTTCGAGATGCTGGTGCAGCAAGTCCCCGAGTACCTGCGCTTCTTCGGCTACGAGGACCTCGCCCGCACGATGCAGGACGACCTCGGTGCAGTGCGCGCAATGCTCTACCCGCAATGACAACCCGAGAACCGGAGACAAGCCATGACCCTCAAGCTTCCCCGCCTGGCCGCCGCCGCTGTCGCCCTGCTGCTGCAGGTGACCGCCTGGGCGCAGCCGATCAAGATCGCGAACATCGTCGAACTCTCCGGCGCGGGCGCGACCTCGGGCACGAATTTCCGCGACGGCGAGATGCTGGCGGTCAAGGAGATCAACGCCGCGGGCGGGATCCTCGGGCACCGGATCGAGACCACGACGGCGGATACGCAAAGCAACCCCGGCGTGGCCAAGGGCCTTGCCCAGAAGGCCATCGACGACGAGGTGTTCGCCGTCTTCGGCCCGGTGTTCTCGGGCTCGATCATGGTGAGCATGGCCGAGACGCGGCGCGCGGAGATTCCCAACTTCACCGGAGGCGAGGCGGCTTCGATCACGAAGCAGGGCAACCCCTACATCTTCCGCACCAGCTTTACCCAGGACAGCGCGATGCCCAGGATCGCGCGCTACATGGCCGGTCCCCTGAAGGTGAAGACTCTCGCGCTCATCTACGTGAACAACGACTACGGCAAGGGCGGCCGCGAATCCCTGATGAATGCGCTGCAGCCCGTCGGCATCAAGCTGGTCAGCGACACGTCGACCGAGCAGAACCAGGTGGATTTCTCCGCCGCGGTGCTCAAGGCCAGGCAGAGCAATGCGGACGCCATCTTCGTGTACCTGAACGAGGAAGAGTCGGCTCGCGCCGTGCGCGAGCTGCGCAAGCAAGCCGTCGCCAAGCCGGTCGTCGGTGAGACGACCCTGGTCGGCCAGAAGGTGATCGAACTCGCAGGCGCTGCGGCAAACGGTACCGTGGCCCACGTCGGCCTCACCGTCGATGCCCCGATACCCGCGATGCGCGCGTTCCGCGCCAGGTTCGACAACGAATACCACTACACGCCCGATCACAACGGCATCAAGGGCTACACGGGGATGTACGTGCTGAAGGCGGCCATCGAGAAGGTCGGCAAGCTCGATCGCAAGGCGGTCGCGCAGGCGCTGCACGGCATGAAGATCTCCGCTGCGAAATACCCGGGGGTGATCATGGACGTGGCTTTCGACAACAACGGCGACCTCGATCGCGAGAGCTTCCTCGTGGAGGTCCGCGACGGCAGGCAGGTGATCAAGGAAGTGCTGCCGGCGTTGGGTGCGGCGAAGTGAACGTCTTCGACGAACCCAAGGTCGACGCCCACTGCCACCTGCTCGATCCGGCCCGCTTCCCTTATGCCCCCGAGGTCGCGTACCGGCCGACGGGGCAGGAGATCGCGCCGCTGGAGCAGTACCTGCAGGTGATGGAGGCCTACGGCATCCGGCACGCGTTGCTGGTCGGCCCCAACTCCGGTTACGGCCTCGACAACCGCTGCATGCTCGACGCGCTCGCGCGGGGAGAGGGACGCTTCCGCGGGGTCGCGGTGGTGCGCAACGACGTCTCGCGCGACGAGTTGATGCGCCTCAAGCAAGCCGGTGTGGTGGGCGTGGCCTTCAACGCCACCGTGCTGGGAGTCGACTACTACCTGCAGGCAGTCCCGCTGCTGCGGCTGCTGGCCGATCTCGACCTGTTCGTGTCGGTGCAAGTGGAGCACGAGCAGCTGCTCGCGCTTGGGCCCATGCTGGAGCACAGCGGGGTGCGGCTGGTGTTCGACCATTGCGGCCGGCCGCAGCCTGGCGCCGGCGTCGGCCAGCCCGGATTCCAGGCCCTGCTGCGTCTCGCGCGCACCGGCCGCGCGGCCGTCAAGATTTCGGGCTTCCAGAAGTTCGCGCAGCAACCCGCGCCGTATGCGGACGCCCAGCCCTTCGTGCGCGCGCTGCTGGAGGCCTTCACGCCCGACGCCTGCATGTGGGCGTCCGACTGGCCCTTCCTGAGGTCTCCCGTGCGTCTCGATGTCGGGCCGCTGCTGCAGCAGCTGGAGCGGCTGGTGCCGGATGCGGGCGATCGGCGCCGCATCTGGTGGGAGACGCCCAGGCGTTGGCTGGGCCTGCAGTGAACAGCCCTCCCACACAGGGCGGCCTGGATCAGGGCAGCTAACGCCTCAAGCCCCCGTTGTCTTGCGCCTCCAGTTCGCGCGACCACGGGGATGCACTCGGAGATGCCGCCCGGGCGCGCCCAGCTCGGACCGCTGCCTGCGCTGAATCACGATTCATCCCCCGCCCACTTGTCGGGGCCTTGCATCTGCATGTTCTTGCCCTCTCACGCTGCTGCTGCAATCGCGGCGCCATGCGGCGATAGATCCTGCCTCGCCCGCAGCGTCTTGGCCACGTGGTCCAGGAATACGCGGGCCTGCGCCGGCAGGAACTTCCGGCTCGCGTATGCCGCCACGACGGAGATGCGATGCGTGATCCACTGGGGGAGCACGCGTTGCAGCGTGGCCGCCTCGAGATAGGGCACCGAAATGGCGTGGCTCAGGCTCGCGATCCCCAGGCCGTCGAGTGCAGCGCGCAGCACGATTTCGCCCGAGTCCGAGACGAGCGCCGGCTGCGCATCGATCACTTCCTCGCGGTCGGCTGCGATCGGGTTGAGCAGGCGCAGGCGCCCGACCGAGTCCCCCGCCCGCCGCAACGCAAGGATGCGGTGAGCCGCCAGGTCGCCGGGTTGCCGGGGCACGCCGTGCCGTTCCAGATATTCGGGGGAGGCACACAGCCCGCTCACCGCGGCGGTCAGCTCGCGCACGACCACATCTGCGGGCAGGGGGGAACGCGCACCCAGGAAGGTCAGGTCGTAGTCCTCGAGCGGGGGCTCGGCTCCGTACGTCGTTCGGATGTCGATCTGGATGTCGGGGTAGCGGGCCACAAATTCCTTCAGCGCGGGGGCCAGGATGTACGCCGTGACCGCCGCGGACGAGAGGATGCGCAGCTTGCCGCGCAGAACCGTGGCCTGGCTGCGAACGCCCGCGTCCGCCTCGTCGAGGTCGTCCAGGATGGAGCGTACCCGCGCGAGGTAGTTCTCTCCTGCCGGCGTCAGGGAAACGCGGCGCGTGGTGCGTTGCAGGAGGGGCGACCCGAGGTGCTGCTCCAGGTCGGCGACCAGTCGCGTCACCATCGCGGGATCGAGTTCCATCTTCCGTGCTGCCGCGGCGAAGCCGCCGTCTTCGGCGACACGCCGGAACACACGCAGTGATTGCAGGCGATCCATGGCGATCGGCTCCGTCAGCGCGCGGCCGATGCGGGCTGGTCTTCCCAGCCTCCGCCCAACGCCATGAAGACCCGGACCTGGTCTTGCGCAAGTTGCGCCTGCATGTCCGCAAGGGCGGCATCGGCGCTGGCGAGGGAGCGTTCCGCGTCGAGCGCCTCGAGATAGCCGGTCTTGCCGGAGCGGTACAACAGGCGCGCCTGCTGCGCCACGGTGGCCGTGGCGTCGCGTGCGGCGGCGAGCGCGTCGCGTCGCTCCAGCCCGCGTCCGTAGGCATCCAGGGCGACTTCGCTTTCGCGCAGCGCCGAGAGGACCTTGCCGTCGAATCGGGCCAGCGCGGCACGCGTCTCGGCGCCGGCCTGCGCGATGCGGGACTGCACCGCGCCGGTATTCGGCAGCGTCCAGGAGATCAGTGGGCCGACGTTCCACGCGATGGCGTCGCGCGCGCCGAAGTCGGAAGACGGCCCCGCGCTGGAAGCGGACAGCCCGAACTTCACCCTGGGGTAGAGATCGGCCGTCGCCACGCCGATGCGCGCCGTCGCCGCGGCGAGCTCGCGCTCGGCCTGGCGCAGGTCAGGCCGCCGCCGCAGCATCGCTGCTCCGTCGCCGACGGGCAGCCGTTGTGTCAGCAAGGGCGGTTGCTCGCAATTGGTGACCGTCGCGGGCAAGGCCTGGTGCGGATCATTCGGGATCGCGCCCGCGAGCGTCTGCAGCTGCAGCAGGGCCGCGTGGCGCTGCGCCTGCACGGACGGCACCGCGGCTTGGAGCTGCCGCAGCTGCGCCTGCGCGCGACCCACGTCGAGCATCCCCACGCGTCCGGCGCGCTGAAGTCGCTGCGCGACATCGAGGGCCTCCTGCTGCAAGGCGATCGACTGCTGCGTGGTCCGCAGGCGCAGGCCCGCGGCGCAGGCTTCGGCGTAAGCGCGGGTCGTTTCTGCGGCGACGTTCACGCGCGCGAGGTCCAGCGCCGCCTGCGCCGCCTCGCTGCCGGCATCCGCCGCCTCCGATGCGCGCTTCAGCTGGCCGAACAGGTCCAGCTCGTAGGAGAGATTCACGCCCGCGCCCGCGAGCCCGCGCGACGGCGGTTCGTATCCGGGTTGCAGCAGCGAAAGGCCGGAGACGTGGCCGTAGACGGGAGCTGCATTGAGGCCCACGTCCACGCCGTCGGCGGCCTCGACACCGGCGGCGATGGCCTGCACGCGTTCGAGGTTGGCGGCTGCCTGGCGCAAGTCGGTGTTGTATTGCAACGCGCGTTCGACCAGCGCATCGAGCTCGCGGTCCCGGTACAGCCGCCACCAGTGTGGCGGCAGCGGCCCCGCGGACGCGACGGAGGAAACGGAGGCGGCCGCGCGATCGAAGGCGGCGGGCGCGCCCGGTTGCCGCACGACGGCGTCCGGCGGCAGCTGATAGTCGGGTCCCACGGGCGAGCCGCAGGCTGCGAGCAGCGCCGAAAACACGCCGGCCAGCAGCCAGCGTGCCTTTGACGCGCGAGGAAGGAGCGCGCGCATCACATCACTCCGCCGGCGCCGGTTGCTGCGCGCGCACCGGAGCCGGGCACCACTTCCACCGTCACTGTTTCGCCCGACACGAGCTGCACGTCGGCCGGCAGCGCATCGAGCCGCACCCGTACGGGAACGCGCTGCGCGAGGCGCACCCAGTTGAACGTAGGGGTCACGTTGGGCAGCAGGTCCGCGCTGGTGGAGCGGTCCCGGTCGGCGATGCCGGCGGCGATGCTCTCCACCGTGCCGTCGAACGCGCGCACGCTTCCCAGGGGCTGTACCCGCACGCGATCGCCGACACGGATGCGCGGCAGCTTGGTTTCCTCGAAATAGCCTTCGACATACAGCGAGCGGGTGTCGACCAGCGCCAGCACCGGGCGGCCGGCGCTCGCGTAGCCGCCGGCGCGCAGGTCGAGGTTCGTCACGACGCCGGCGACCGGGGCCCTCACGCTAGCGCGCTCCAGGTTCAGCCGCGCCGAAGCGAGCGCGACTTCCGCCTGGGCCACCGCGGCATGGGCCTGTTCGACGTGCGTGGCTGCCTGCTCGCGCACCTCCGCCGAGATCAGCTCGCCCAGTCCGGTGCTGCGGCGCTCCTCGCGGAGAGCCTGCGCCAGGGTGATTCGCTGCGCGGCGACCGCGGTCGCGGCCTGGCGAACTGCCAGCTCGTAGCGGGCGCGATCCAGCGAGAACAGCGGGTCGCCCGCGCGCACGGGCTGGTTGTCATGCACCGCCACCTCGTTGACGAGGCCGGAGACGTCGGGAGCGATCTGGACGACGTTGGCGCGCACGCGGCCGTCGCGCGTCCAGGGCGCCAGCTCGTAGTGGTCCCACAGGCGCAGCACGGCCCACGTGCCGGCGGCGACGGCCGTCAGCGTCACGGCCGCGCGCATGGCGAGGAGGAAGCGGCGCTTGGCCGCGGAGGTGTTCGAAGTCATGCGAATTTCAGCGAAGAAGTGGCGCTCGCGAGCCCCCACACGACGAGTGCGTAGAGCGCGATGTCGAACAGGGGCGGGTGCCACACCCAACGGTAGAAGCCGATCGCGGCAAGCAGGCGGCGCAGCGACCAGGCAAGAGGGAAGCCCAGTGCGCACAGGACCAGGAGCCCGGGCAGGGAGAGCCCGTAGAGAGAGACGTCGCCGATCATGCTGTCGTCGAGGAAGGGATGGCCGCAAGCGCCGGCGGCGCCCCGGGGCAGAGGTTGCGGCGCAATCCGACCAGGGCCGCGACGGCGCGCCGGTGCGCGTCGCCGTGATCGCAAGCGTGCAGGGCCGCGCCGAGCGCGGTATCCACCTGCGCCAGCAGGTCGGGGCCTTGTTGCGAAGCGGGCTGCGCATCGCGCGCGCGAAAGAGGACGGCGACGCTGCGCAGGACGGCATCCGCCGCGCCCGCCGGCAGGGCGTCCCGCGCGCGTTGCAGCGCCAGGATGTCGGCGCCGACGCGCAGGTCGTGGAGCGCGTCGCGCGCCGCGTGCTCGCCGGGCCGGCCGGCCGACTGCGCGATGCGCGGCGCGAGCAGGCCGATGCGATCGAGCATGCGCACGGCGTAGGCGTCCTCCGCCGCACGCCGCAGCGGGCCGGTGGCCAGCTGGGCCAGCTCGTGCCAGGTGGCGCGCTGGATCCGGCGCGCTGACCAGTCGGCGCTGACCGAGCGAATCAGTGCCGTGATGCGTGCCGCCGCGACGGCGCCCAGCACCTGCGCGGTAATCGAATTGGCGAAGCTCACCACGTCCGCGGTGGCGGTGTCCCGCATGGCGAGCGCCCCGGCCACGCCGAAGATGATCGGCATCGCCATGTTGCCCGGCGTCGTGCGCCCGACGAAGCATCCCAGCAGCAGGAACGCGGGCGCGCATAGCAGGACCACCATTCCGAAGTCCTGCATCAGGGGCATGGCCACCAGCACGTACAGCGCCGAGAGGGGAACGGACCACAGCGTCCCCTTGGTGAAACCGTCGATGGCGGGCACCGGATCATCCATTGTGGAGAAGAGAATGCAGAAGACCGCCGCCATCATCGGCACGGCCGACCCGCTCGGCCACGCGGTGAGGATCCAGAACGCGCAGCAGGCGAGCGTCGCCACGACCGTGGAAAGGGCGGACAGCAAGGCCAGCCCCCGGTCGTGGTGAAGCACGTGTCGGCCGAGCGATGCGGTGCGGGCTGTCACGGGCTCGCCGGCGAGTCCCTGATCGATGGTCGCCCGCAGCTGCGCGCAATCGCGCCAGCGCAGCGCCAGTTCCTGCAGGCGCTCCGACAGGCTGATGCGAAGGGCCTGTTCCCAGGGCGTCGTCGCGCCGCCAGCGGCGCCAAGCTCCCGGATCATTGCGAGCAGGGCATCGAGCCCTTCTTCCGGGTGCGCCGTGCCGGCTGCGGGAGGGACCTGCGCACGCACCCATCGATCCACATGCGCGAGCACGGCCGCGACATCCGCCGGCAGGCCCTGATGGAACTCGCGCAAAGCATGCAAGCGATCTTCGACGGCGGAGAGCAGCGGCGTCAGCGTCGCGCCGGCATCCTGCATCGCGCCGAGCGCACCCGCGGTCCAGCGCAGGTGGCTGGTGTCGTAGGGCACGTGCGTGGAGAGCATGCGCAACTGCGTGATGTCGGCTGCCACGCGGCGGCGGTCATGGGCCACCGCCGCGTGGTCGCCGCCTGGCGGCGCGCCAGTGGGTTGCAGCACGTCGTGGAGCCAGCGCGAGAGGTCGCCGAGCGTGCGGTCCAGGAGTCCGAGCAGCACGGGGGCCATCGACGTCGGGAACACCAGGCTGTGCACGAGCGAGCCACAGAGGATGCCCAGCGAGATCTCCTCCACGCGCGCCAACGCGATGTCGAAAATCTGCAAGGGGGTGTCGACGGCAGGAAAACCGATCAGCGCCGCGGTGTAGCCGGCCAGCATGAACATGTACGAGCGCGGCGTGCGATCGCGCAGGGCGATATACAGGCACACGGCCATCCATGCCGAAAGCGCCAGCATCAGCAGCTCGCGTGCGCCGGAAAGCGTACCCACGATCAACACGGACGCGGCGCTTCCGAACAGCGTGCCGCAGAAACGGTACGCCGCCTTGGAGCGCACCGCGCCGGCGAGCGGGCTTGCGACGACGTAAGTGGTCATCATGGCCCAGAAGGGGCGCGGCAGTCCGAACCACAGCGCGATGTACATCGCCAGCATCGCCGCTGCGAAACACTTGGCGGAGAACAGCCATTCCGCGCGCGTGATGCGCAGCACCGCCGGGAAGCCCACGTTCATCGCTGCACCGGCGCGGGTTTGCGGGTCCTGGGCTTGGCGGGAAGCGCGGGCAGTTCGCAACCGAGATTCTTCCCGAGCGCTTCGAAGACCCGCAGGGCGGCGGCGATATCGGCGTCGCCGACGCCCGCGAACACGCCGGCGCGCAGAGCGTCGAGCGCGGCCTCGATTTGCTGCCACGCGGCTTCGCCCGCAGCTGTCAGGTGGAGTGTCTTGGCGCGGCCATCCGCCGGGTCCGCTTGCCGCTCCGCCAAGCCGGTTTCCACCAGTTGTTCCATGGAGCGGACGAGGGAGGCCGACTCGATGCCCAGCGATTCGGCCACCACGCCAGGACGCACGCTGCCGCCGAGCCGCCCTATGGAAATCAGCGGCCACGCCAGCGCGTGCGACAAGCCGATGTGGGCGACGGCGCGATCAGCTGCAGCGACGTAGGCGCGCTGCAGCTTGCCCAGGCCGACGGTGACTTGCATCAGCGCGGCGCGGCGGGAGGAGACGGTGGTCAACGCCGGAGGACAAGTTGGTTAGCTAGCTAAGTATATTACCAGAATGGTCGACACGGATTCGCCCGCGTCCGACCGCCCCACATCGATCGGCCGATGGCCCAGGTGACCAGGCCGATGCGGGAAGTGTTGCGGCCGGTGTCGCGAGGGTGACGTCAGCTTCGGCTCCGGAGGCAACCCCTCCATGACACGCGGATTACAAAGCGGAAAGCTACCGTTGCTGGCTACGCTTTCGGCTCAACGGAGGGCAGGGTCGACGAGGCGTGGAGCCCGTGAACCTGGCCCGTGCGGTGATAGCATCCCGTCGCCCGCTAGTCCCCGGGGCGAAGTGGCTTGTACTCCGAAAGGTTTGACGTGGCACCGACAACAAAAACAATGCAGGACTGGCTGAAGGTGCACCGCACCCTCATGGAAGCGGAGGCGAAGTTCGCTGATATGGCGGTGGACTTCACCAGTGGCTCCGTCACCCAGGCCGAACTCGATGCGCAGCAGAGGCACGTGGAGGCACTTCGATTGCTCTCCAAGGCCGTCTTCGACGCAGCAGTTTCTGGCCTCGGGAAGCCCTGAGACAGCATTTGGCGCTGTGCGTGAGGTAGGTCACTGGATTGCGCGGTGACTTGGGTGACTGCACGGAAGTCGACCACACGGCGCTCGCTCGCTCGGAGCAGGGCAGTGCCGGCATAGTCGAGGCCGTTACGAGTTTGCACCGGCATGTTCGCCACAGATCGGCAAGACGGCAAACGCGCAGGGCCACCTTGGATCGGAATGCCCACCGCGACTCCTGCGCGGCTCGCGGTCCGGGCCCGATCACGGGGCCGACGTTCGCGGCGTGTTCAGGTCGTGGTGAGCAGATGCAGATGGCCGTCCGGGTCGCGCAGCAGCACATCGCGGTCCGTACGCCAGACTGTAC
>FTHB01000512.1_pt1 | contig 30112 bp, 28 predicted proteins | sample 1640851 | NCBI WGS metagenome assembly FTHB01 (sample SAMEA3914788, study PRJEB12502) | metagenome | biome: forest; material: soil | place: Canada | collected 2011-07-03 | depth 0.1 m
TCCTAGGGAACCTCGACGGCAGGCACGACCGCGCGCTCGGCCGCCGGCGCGACCCGCGGCCACTTGTACTCGCGGCCCACCATGGCGCGGGCGAACAGATAGCTGGTCTGGGCGTTGGCGCTGCAGCGCCCGAGGTCCACATGGCCTTCGCTGTCGCAGGGAAAGACCATCGCGCGGCCCGGCTGGAACAGCGATTCGAAGCGCAGCTCGAAGGCGGCGGCCGGCGGCAACACGGTGGCGGCGTTCATGGCTGCCTCCCTGGATGCCGAAAGCGCGCGCTGCCGGCGCTGGTGCCCGGATGGCTGGCGGGTGCGTCCGCGCGTGCGCTCAGCCGGAAGGCGCGGGGCGTGCTTCCGGTATAGCGGTGGAACACCCCCGTGAAGTGGCCCTGGGTGCGGAAACCGACTTCGGCCGCCACCTCCGCCAAGGCCGCCTCCGTGTCGGCGAGCAGTTGCCTGGCGCGTTCGATGCGCTGCATCAGGACGTACAGGTGGGGCGACTGGCCGGTGGACTGCTTGAACATGCGCGCGAAGTGGAACGGGCTCAGGTGCGCCACCCGGGCCAGCTCCTCGACGCGGAGCGGCTCGTCGAGGTGCCGGGCGATGAACTCGTCGACGCGCTGCAGCTTGTGCGGCGCCAGTCCGGCGGGCGCGCTGCCGGCGGCCGCCCTGACCGCATAGTGCCTCGCCACGTGCGCAGCGAGCACGGCCGCCAGGGAGTCGAGGTAGCGCGGATCGAGCGATCGCTGCGCGCGCATGTCCGCCTCGACCGCTTCGGCCATCTGGCGCAGCAGGGGATCGGTCGCCGCATGCGGCTCGGCCAGCGCGGGCTCGGCGCCATCGAGCGCCGCGCGCACCGCCTCGTCGAACACGGCCCGCGCGATGCCCAGCACCAGGGTGCGGTCGCCCGGCTGGTCGGCCAGGGCATGCGGCAGGCCCGGCGGCACCACGGAGACCAGCGGCGCGCGCACCAGCGCGGTCCGCTCGGCCCCTTTGCTGCCGCGGAAGGTGGCGAACAGGTTCGCGCTGCCCGTGGGCACCAGGATGTCGAGCGAGTCCCGCACCCGCGGCGCGCGCATCGCGGCGGGTTCGAGATAGCCGACGGCGATCGAGGGTGCCGGCCAGCGTGTGTCAGGGCCGGGGACGAAGCAATCATGGGCGAGGACAAGGTCGGTTTCCAACATGGCAATCTCTCTCTGCGTTCGGGAAGGCTGCCGGCTCTCGTGGCGAGCGCCGGTGGGCTCACATCGCATGCGGCGTGCCCGGTGCAGCGCGCGCTGCGCCCATTCCCGCGCCGGGAGAATCGGCACGGAAATCAACGACTTGCAAGAGCGATGACTGGCAGCGGCGGCGCGCGGGCCGCGCCGCGGCGCCGGCCCTCCGGCGGCGTGACGGCGCTCCGGCGCGCTCAGCCGCGCTTGATCCCGAGCTTGGCCATCCGGTATTGCAGCGAGGTGCGCTTCAGGCCGAGCCGCGCCGCGGCACCCGTCGGCCCGCCGAGCACCCAGTTGCACTCGTCCAGCGCGCGCAGGATGTGCTCGCGTGCCACCGCCTCCAGGCTGCCGTCGGCCCCGTCGGGGGGCCGCGGCGGCAGGCCGCCCTCAGCCAGTTCCAGCAATTCCCCCGGCGAGAGGATCACGCAGCGCTCGATGAAGTGGGACAGCTCGCGCACGTTGCCCGGCCAGGAATGCCGGCACAGCGCCGCGATCGTTTCCGGCGCGATGGCGCGCACGAGGCGGTCGTGCGCCCGGGCGTGCAACTGCATGAAGTGGCGCGCGAGCAGCGGGATGTCCTCGGGGCGCTCGCGCAGGGCGGGCATGGTGAGCGGGAAGACATGGAGCCGGTAGTACAGGTCGCTGCGGAAGGTTCCCGCTGCCACCATCGCCGCGAGGTCGCGGTTGGACGCCGCCACCAGCCGCACGTCCACGCGCAGCGTGTGCGTCGCGCCCAGCCGCTCGAACTCGCGCTCCTGCAGCACGCGCAACAGCTTGGCCTGCAGCTCCAGCGGGATCTCGCCCACCTCGTCGAGGAACAGCGTGCCGCGGTCGGCCAGCTCGAAGCGGCCGATGCGGCGCGCCACGGCGCCGGTGAAGGCGCCCTTCTCGTGGCCGAACAGCTCCGCTTCCAGCAGGCTCGGGGGAATCGCCGCGCAGTTGAGGCGCACGAAGGGGTGCTGCCGGCGCGGGCTCATGTTGTGCACGGCACGCGCCACCAGCTCCTTGCCGGTGCCGGTCTCGCCCTGGATGAGGACGGTGGCGCTGGTCGGCGCCACCCGCTCCACCAGCGCCAGCACCTTCTCCAGCGCCTTGCCGCCGCCGACGAGGTCGCCCCAGAAGCGTTCGTTCTCCTGGTGCAGGTAGGCGTTGCGCGCCTTGAATTCGTCATTGAGCTGTTCGGCCGTGGCGGCGCGCTCGCGTGCCGCCGTCAGCTGCCCGCGCTGCAATTCGGCCGCGGCCTGGTTCACCGCGACCCGGAACAGCAGCATGTCGGTCGTGCTGGGGAAGCTCGGACGGCGGCAACCGGCGAGGATGACGCCGTGCTCCGCCTCGGCGCCCAGCCGCAGGTGGCTGATGCGCAGTTCGCCGGCGCCGCAGGGGTGCGGCACCGCGTACACGAGCCCGGGCCGCTGCGCCACCAGCAGCGGTGCCACCCTCCGGCCGACCTCATTCGCTTGCGCTGCCAGCGCAGGGTCACCCTCGCTGCGCACCAGCTCCAGCGGCACAGGCGTGTCGTTCCAGCGCGCGTACGCGAGATCCAGGTCGAGCAGGCGCGCCAGCATCTCCACCACGCTGCGCAGCACCAGCGCCGGCTCCGCGCCGCTCCACAGGGCGGGCAGCGCGAGCAGCCCCATCAGGCCGTTGATGCAGTCCTGCAGCCGGCGGATCTCCGCGGAGGTGTCGAGCATGGCGGTGATCGCGATGATGACGCGGCCGCGCGCGGCGCGGCCGGCGGCGCCCCATGCCGTATTGCAGATTCCTGCTGGAATTTGCCGGCTCGCCCGGCCGGCCGCGTGCCGCAGGTGTCTGATGCAGGGCTGGTGCACGGGCGCATGCCGCCGGCATGCGTCGCCGCTTCACCAGCAGCCCGGGAGGCTTGCCATGACCGTTTCCGATCCGACCTGCGGCTGCACCGTGCCAGTCGAGCTCGCAGGCGCCCCCCTGGGCAGGTACCGCCACATCTGCGCCTTCTTCCGCAACCCGCAGGAGGAGCACCGCGTGATGTTCCCCTTCATCAAGGAGGGCCTGGCGCGCGGCGACCACACCTTGCAGATCGTCGAGCCCGCGCTGCGCGACGACCACCGGCAGCAGCTGCGCGCCGCCGGCGTCGACGTCGAGGCGGAGGAGCGCCGCGGGATGCTCGAAGTGCGGTCGGTGCGCGAGATGTACCTGCAGGGTGGCCGCTTCGACATCGATCGCATGCTGGCCACCGTCCGCCAGAACCTTTCGCACGACTCGGACCGCTCGATCTCGCGGATCACCGGGCATGCCGAATGGGCCTGCGAGGACTGGCCGGGAGTGCAGGACTTCCTGGCGTACGAGGCGCGCCTGAACGACGTCCTCCCCGAAGGCCGCGATACCGTGGTCTGCCTCTACGACCTGTCGAAGACCTCCGCGGCCCTGATCGTCGACGTGCTGCGCACGCATCCCCTGGTGATCCTCGGCGGCCTGCTGCACGAGAACCCGTTCTACGTCCCGGTGGAGCAGTTCCTGGAGCGGCTGCGCGAGCGCGCGGCGGAGACAGAGGCTGCAGTTCCCTGACACGCCCGCGTTCCCTTGGACCAAGGCACGAAGACTGCGGTGAAGGCGAGCGACGCGTTCCCGACCAGGGCGGCAGCGGGCAGTAAGGGACCTGGATCGATCACGCGCTCGGCCGCTTCATGACCGTGGACCTGGCCAACTACCACGTGCCGGTGAATGCGGACATTCACGCGCTGCACGTCAGCTTCGTGCCGGAAGACGATCGCATCGTCAGCCGCCCCGGCGCCAAGGGCGTGGGCGAAATCGGCGTGCTGGAGGTCGCGGCCGCGATCTCCGATGCGATCCGGCACGCGACCGGGCGCAGGATCCGGACGCTGCCGATGACGCCGGACAAGGTGATGGCGCGGGCCATGACCTAGGACCCATGGGCGCACGACAAGAAGCTCCGGCCGGCCGCATCCCCGCGGCGGATGCGATCGGCCGTGCATCGGCTTCGGTCGTCGTCGCCATCGGGCTGCTGCTGGTGCTCTCGCTTCGCGTGTTCGCGGTGCTGGTCTGCGCCCTCGTGACGCACGCCGTCTACAGCCGTCTGATCCAGACGTTCCGCAGGCGGCTGCCGGCGCGCTCGGCGACGGCCGCAGCCCTCGTCCTGACGTTCCTGGTCCTGGCGCTGCTCGCCACCGCCGTGTGGCAGGCCACCACCGTCCTGAGTTCGCCCGGCGGCGTCCCGAGTTTGCTGGAGCTGCTTGCGGACGCACTGGATCGCGTGCGGGGGAACCTTCCGGGCTGGCTCTCCGACCGCATCCCGCAGTCCGCGGATGATTTCACGCGCGTTGCCGGCGCATGGCTGCGCGCGCACGCCCAGAACCTGCAGCGGTGGGGACACGCCGCCTTGCGCGGCACCGCGCACGTGCTGATCGGCATGATCATCGGCCTGCTCGCGGCGTTCGAGAGCAAGCCGCGGGCCGCCTCCGCGTGGGGCCGTGCCGCCGCTGCGTCGCTGCACAACCTGGGGGACGCTTTCCGCAGGGTCGTCTCGGCGCAGGTGCGGATCGCCGCCATCAATGCGCTCCTGAGCGCGGTCTACCTGTTGATCGTGCTGCCGCTGGCGGGCAGCCGCCTGCCTCTTTCGGGGACCCTGGTCGCCGTGACGCTGCTCGCGGGACTGTTGCCGATCGTGGGCAATCTCGTTTCCAGTGCCTCGATCGTGCTGGCTTCACTGACGGCCGGCCCCGCGGTGACCGTGGCATCCGTCGTGTTCCTGTTCGGGATCCACAAGACCGAGTATTTCCTCAATGCCCACTTCGTCGGACGTTCCACCAAGGTGCCGGCGTTCTGCCTGCTCGCCACAATGGTGGCGCTCGAGGCAGCCTTCGGCGTCTCCGGACTGATCGCAGCGCCGATCTACTGCGCCTGGGCGTTCGCTGAACTGCGGCAGAACGGCGTGGTTTCGCTCGAGCCGGCCTCCTGAGACATCCGCACCGTCAGGAGCTCCCGCGGTGCCTAGAACGGGTAATGTCGCGGCGTCGTCTGGATCGTGATCCAGCGCAGCTCGGTGAACTCCGCCACGCCGGCCCGGCCGCCGAAGCGGCCCATGCCGGAGCCCTTCACGCCGCCGAAAGGCATCTGCGCCTCGTCGTGCACGGTCGGCGCATTCACGTGGCAGATGCCCGACTCGATCTTGCGGGCGACGTTGAACGCGCGCGCGATGTCCTTGCCGAACACCGCCGACGACAGGCCGTACTCGTTGTCGTTGGCGCAGCGGATCGCCTCCTCCACGCCACGCACCCGCACGATGCCCTTGACCGGCCCGAAGCTTTCCTCGTGGTAGATGCGCATGGCGGGCGTCACGTGGTCCAGGAGCGTCGCGGGCATCAGCGTGTTCTCCGCCCTGCTGCCGCACACCAGCTTGGCTCCCTTGGACAGCGCGTCGTCGATGAGCGAGTTGCAGTGCTCCACGGTCGTCATGCCGATCACACTGCCCAACACCACCGGGTCGGGCTTGCGCGGGTCCCCAACCGGCAGCGCCCTGGCCTTGGCCGCGAACTTGCGCACGAATTCGTCGGCCACTTTCTCGTCGACGATGATCCGCTCGGTCGACATGCAGATCTGGCCGCTGTTCGCGAAGCAGCCGAAGGCCGCGGCGTTCACGGCGTCGTCGAGGTCCGCGTCATCCAGGATCACCAGCGGTGCCTTGCCGCCCAGCTCCAGCACCGCGGGCTTGAGGTACTTGGCGCAGGTCTGCGCGATCAGCTTGCCCACCCGCGTCGAGCCGGTGAAATTCACGCGCCGCACGGCCGGATGCGCAACCACCGCCTCCACGACCTTCGCGGCCTCGTGCGGCGCATTGGTGATGTAGTTGACCACCCCCGCCGGGAAGCCCGCCTCCACGAACGACTCGGCGATCAGCTGGTGGGTGCGCGGGCAGTTCTCGCTGCCCTTGAGCACCACCGTGTTGCCGCAGGCCAGCGGCGTGGCGACGGCGCGCACACCCAGGATCACCGGCGCGTTCCATGGCGCGATGCCCAGCACCACGCCGGCCGCTTGCCGCACTCCCATGGAGAGCGACCCCGGCACGTCCGAGGGGATCACCTCGCCGGCCACCTGCGTGGTCAGCGACGCCGCTTCCCGCAGCATGCTGCCGGCGAGCATCACGTTGAAGCCGGCCCACATGCCGGTGGCTCCGGTTTCCGCAGTCATCGCTTCGGAGAACTGCGGCAGCTTGGCTTCGAGCTTGTCGGCTGCTCTGAGCAGCAGCGCGCGGCGCTCGCTCGGGCCCGTCTCGCTCCAGGTCTTGAACGCTTGCGCCGCGGCTTCCACCGCCCTTGCCGCATCGGCCGGCGACGCTGCAGGTGCGCGCGTGGCGACGCTGCCGTCCAGGGGATTGCGCCGCTCGAACGTGGCGCCCTTTTCGGCCGTGACTTCCAGGCCGTTGATCAACATCGAAAGATCGGACATTCGTACTCCTTGACCAGAAAGGCTCAAACCGGCTGCAGCTTCGCCTTCCGGATGGCCTGCGTGTAGCCCTCGATTTCCGCCTTGTAGAAGGCGGCCAGCTGCGGAGCCGGCAGGGGCGCGGTCAAGGGGACACCGGCCAGCACCTCCAGCTGGTGCTTCACCTCGGCGTCGTCCAGCGCGGCCAGGACGGCGCGCGAGATCGCCTGCGTCAGGGGTGCCGGCGCCGCCGCCGGAATGAACAAGCCCACCCAGGAATTGACGGTGGTGAAGTGCGGCATGCTGCGCGATTCCGCGAAGGTCGGCGCGCCGGGGAACACCGGCGAGCGGGCGCTGCCCGTCACCGCAAGCACCTTGGGCTTGCCGCTGGCCACGCGGTGGGCCATGTCGCCGTTCGCAGGCAGCAACACGAGGTCGATGTGTCCACCGACCAGATCCTGCAGCAGAGGCGCGCCGCCCTTGTAGGGGACGTGGTTCATGGGCACGCCGACAGCGTCGGCAAAGGCTTGGCCCGCCAGATGGTAGATGCTGCCTATCCCGACGGAGCCGTAGGTCAGCGGCTTGTCCCGGTTCGCCCTGGCCCAGGCGACCAGTTCGTCCACGTTGCCCATCGGCAGGTCAGCGCGCGCATACAGCGCCAGTTGCGACTGGGACAGCAGCGCCAGTGGGCGGAAGTCCTCGGGCTTGTAACGCGCCGACTGCAGCATCGCCGGCGCCAGGATCATCTCCGTGGGCGAGCCCACCACGACCATGTCGCTGGCGGCGCGCCCCATCGCCCTGGCCACGGCGATGCTCCCGCTGGCGCCCGCCAGGTTATCGACGATGACGGTGCAGTCCAGTTCCTTCGCCATGCGCGGGGCGACCGCGCGCGCGTAGAGGTCCGAAACCCCACCGGCCGGGAAGGGAACCATGAGCGTCAGCACCGAGGGGATCGCAGGTTGCTGGGCGCGCGCTGCGGCCGATGCGCCCAGGGCGGCAGCGGCGGCGAGGAGAGTGCGGCGTTTCATCGTGGGTGTCTCCAGGAAGTGGACGGTGACTGGGATGGGGTCGATGTCTATGCGTCGACCGGATGGAGGGGAAAGCGGCGGCATAGCGAACGCACGGCGTCGGCCGCGCCGGCCGGGGGCGGCCGACCCGCAACCACGGCGCGGGCGGTGTCCGCCACGATGCCGGCCACGATGTCGCATTCGGCATCGGCCATCCCGCGGGTGGTCATGGCGGACACCCCCAGGCGCAGGCCATGGGCGTGTTCGAAGTCTGTGTCGCCAGGGACCGGCACGGCGTTGCAGCCGACTTGCATTGCGTCGAGCGCGTGCACCAGCGGTGCCGCATGCAGGCCCAACCCTCGCAGGTCCGCAACGACGAAAGGCACGTCGGTGCCGCCGGTGAGCGGTGCGATGCCGCGCGCGGACAGGCCGGCGGCCAGCGCTCGCGCGTTGCGCAGTACCTGGTCGCTGTACGCGCGGAACGCGGACTGCAGCGCCTCGCCGAACGCGACCGCCTTGGCGGCGATCATCTGCATGAGGGGCGTTCCCTGCAGACCGGGGCACAGGGCAGCGTCCAGACGCGTGGCCAGGTCCGGATCGTTGCACAGGATCAAGCCGCCGCGGGGACCGCGGAGATTCTTGTAGGTGGTCGTGGTGACCACGTCGGCATGCGGCAGCGGATCGGGGAAGTGGCGCGTGGCGACCAGGCCGGCGACGTGGGCCATGTCCACCATCAGACGGGCACCGACCTCGCGGGCGATTGCCGCGAAGCGCGCGAAGTCGATCGTGCGCGGATAGGCCGAGGCGCCGGCGATGATCAGTCGCGGCCGGTGTCGAAGCGCCAGCGCCCGCACCTCGTCGGGGTCGATCAGACCAGTGTCCGGATCCACGCCGTAATGGCGGGGCGTGAACCAGTCGCCCGACATCGTGCCGCCCGCACCATGGCTGAAATGGCCGCCGACCCGCAGGTCCATGGACAGCAGCGTATCGCCCGGCCGCAGCAGCGCCAGCAGTACCGCCTGATTGGCCTGGGTGCCGGAGTGCGGCTGCACGTTGGCGAAGCGTGCGCCGAACAGCCGACGGGCGCGGTCCACGGCAAGTTGCTCCAGCGTGTCCACGGCCGCCGAAGCCGCCAGGAAGCGCGCCCCGGAATAGCCTTCGACCGTGGTGTCGGCCAGCACGCTGCCGCTGGCCTCGCGCTGCGCCAGGCTGATGTGGTTCTCGGAGGCCATCAGTTCCAGCCGGTCGGACTGGCGCTGGGTCTCCTGCGCGATCAACGCCGCGACCTCGGGATCCAGCGTCCGCAACGGCTGGCGCAGGAACTGCGTCATGCAGCGGCGGGCAGCACGGGCTGAACCAGGCAGTCGTCGGCCAGGGATTGCAGCGGCCGCCGGTCGCGCTCGTGCGCCATCTCGGGCACGTCGCGCGTCGCGGGGTTGCTGCACGCGTTGTAGATGACCGAGAAGATCCAGCGCGAGTACGGCGAGACGTTGGCGGCCGACACGTGCAGCAGGTTGTCGCCGAAGATCAGCAGCGTGCCGCGCGGTCCCTTGGCCGAGACCATGCCCAGCTCGTTCACGAGGTCCGTCACCGCTTCGTGCGGCACGGTCCACAGTTCCCACTTTTCGCCGTCCACGCTGCGCTTCAGGGGAATCTCGCGCTTGTGCGAACCGGGCACGAACATCAGCGGACCGTTGAACTCGGTGACGTCGTCCAGGTGGATGTGGAAGTTGAGCGCCAGCGGCTTGGGCACGCCATCCCGGTTGTGGTGGGTGGCGAAGTCGGTGTGCCACTCGAAGCCGCCGCCGTCGAAGCCGGTCTTCAGGTTGATCTTGACCTGCTGTGCGTAGACTTCCTCACCGAGGATCTGCCTTGCAGCCTCCAGCATGCGCGGGTGCCTCACCAGGCGCCGGTACAGCTCATTGCGCCGATGCAGCGACAGGATGTTGCGCACGGTGCTCTTGCCGGCCTCGCGCGGATTCTCCGGCCGCTGCTCGGCCACCAACCCAGGGACTTCGGCCCGCAGCAGTTCCACCTCCTCGGGCGTGAACACGCCGGGGAGCACGAGAAAGCCGTCTTCGTCGAGGCGGCGCAGTTGGTCGTCGGTGAGTCGCATGGGGTCCTTGCTGAGAATGGGGTGGTGCGGGTTGGTCAATCGCGCACGGGCTGGCCGCGCTGGGCGCGTGCGCCCTGCATCCCGGCCAGCGCCATCCGCACCAGCTGGTGCCCGCGGAACAGGACGGCTTCCTTCCAATCGGCGGTGTCGGGATAGAACTGGCGGCGCAAGGCCTGTTTGATTGGCGCGGCCTCCGGGCCCAGCGGATCGCCGTGCACGTGCAACCAGTGATCGGCCCGCAGCGCGGCCCGGCCGAGGTCGCGCTCGTAGGTCCCGAACTCCAGGGTGCCGAAGGTGACGCGGGCGTGAGGCAGCGCACGCGTCACGCCGAAGTGCGTGGGCCCGTCCTGCACCAGCGGCAGGGTCTGGCCGCGGCGGCTTTCGGAGACGCCGTCGCCCCAGAACTGGCGAACGCGCTGCGCGGCGTCCGTGCCGGGTTCATGGTCGGAGATCAGGTCGCCGTGACCGTACGGTCCGAGGCCGGTGTGGAAGTCGATGCAGGTCACGTCCGTGGCCCGCGCGAGCTGCTCGCTCATCACCGCGTGCAGCGTGCGGTTGGACCAGGTCGGCCCGGCGCCGCCGTAGAACATGCCCAGCGGGTCGACGAACTGCCCGCTGGCCAGGGCGCGGTAGAACGCCAACTCGCCGACTTGCTGGCGGTAGCGGGCCAGCACGGCCTCGGCCTCGTCAGCTTCCGGACCCTCCAGCCGCGAGGGCAACACCGCATGCGCAATCTCGCGATAGCCCGGGTTGTCCGGAGGCGGCCGGCTCCAGTCCAGGTAATTGCGATTGAGGTCCACGTTGTCCTCGTTGACCCGCCGCAGCCAGGCGAAGCCATACGGATTGACGGCATGGACGAACAGCACCGCCGTGTCGGCGGGCAGTTCCCGGTGCAGGCTGGAGCGCAACCAGTGCACCTGGAAGCCGGAGCCGCAGAAGCCCTCCACGCCATGCGTGCCGGACAGGACCATGAGCACCTTGGAGGCGCCCGGCTCCCCGATCCAGGCGGTGTCGGTGTGGAGGGTTTCGCCCTGCGGGCCGCGGGCTGGGCACGGGTAGTGCTGGAGTTGGGCGCCTGCCGCCTTGGCGGCTTCGAGGAACGCGTCGCGGGCCTCGTGGTAGTCGGCCGAGAAAGCCGATTCAACGTCTCTGGGTGACTGCATGTTGTCGGGCAGTTTACGGTCGTGCCCGAAACCACTTTCACCAAAACCAGCTGCGACTGCCCAGGCTTTTGAGTGGAATCTGCCAAAATCACACCAGACGATGAATGCATATCGCGCACCCGCCGGGTCGCAACGTGAACTCAGACCCGAAGCATGAAACCTGCGACCGACTGGCTGGACCGCACCGACCTGAAGATCCTGTCACTGCTGCAGCAGGACGGGCGCCTCTCCAATGTGGAACTGGCGGAGCGCGTCGCCCTGTCGCCCACGCCTTGCCTGCGGCGCGTGAAGCGGCTCGAGGAAGCTGGCGTGATCGCGTTCTACCGCGCGGAGTTGGACCGCAGGCAACTGGGGTTGGGCGTGACCGCCTTCGTGTGCATCAACATCGCCGACCACGGACCCAAGGCCACCGAGCTGTTCCTCTCCAGCGTGGAGGCCATCGACGAGATCGTGACTTGCCACGTGCTGTCAGGCCAGTTCGACTTCCTGCTGGAAGTGGTCACGCCGACACTGGACCACTATGCCTCGGTCATGCTCGACCGCCTGGGTGGCCTGCCCGGGGTGAGCGCACTCCAGACGAGCTTTGCGCTACGCACGGTCAAGGGCGCGCGCCGACTGCCCCTGGTCCACTTGGGGATCTGAGCGGCGCGAACAGCTGCTGCAACGCGGCATTCAGCCGTCGCTGTCGACTGAGCCGGCGGCGAGCGTGAACCGGAAGGTAGCGCCTTCCCCTTCCCGAGACTCCGCCCAGATGCGACCGCCGTGCCGCTGCACGATGCGTTGCGCGTTGGACAGGCCGATGCCCGTACCGGGAAATTCGTCCGCCGAGTGCAGCCGCTGGAAGTTGCCGAACAGCCGGCCCGCGAACTCCATATCGAAGCCGGCGCCGTTGTCTTGCACGCAAAACACCCTGCTCCCTGCCGGGTCGACGTGGGAGCAGACACGGATCCAGGCGGCTTCACGGCGCCGAGTGAACTTCCACGCATTGCCGATCAGGTTTTCCAGGAGGACGCGCAGCAGCCGCGGGTCGCCGCTCGCAACCATGCCCTCTTCGATCGCAACGCTCACCTCGCGGTGTCTCTCGGCTGCTCGAAGTTCGTCCACGATCTCGTGAGAGATCGCACTGACGTCCACTCGGCCAAACACCAAGGGAGCCTGGGACATTGCGGTGACCGACAGGAGTGCGTCGACATAATCGCTCATGCGCTGGCCGCCGGCGCGAATCCGGCTGACGAAGTGCGCGACGCGCGTCGTGTCTTCGCGGGCCAGGGCCTCCTCCACCGCTGCGCCGAACCCCTTGACGGCAGCGAGGGGTGCCTTCAAGTCGTGCGCAAGGACGTGCGCAAATCCCCTCAGGTCCGCGTTCACCAGCTCGAGTTCGCGCGTGCGGGCCTGCACTCGCGTGCTGAGTTCCCGGTTCAACAGGGAAAGTTGCTCGGTGAGGCTGGACAGCCGCTCTTGCGACGCCTTGCTCTCGGAGATGTCCTGCAACGCCCCCTGGATGCGATCAACCGCATCCCCTGCGCTGCAGACGGGTTCGCCGACCAGACGCATCCAGAGAGGCCTGCCGTCTTCGGCGTGCACCCGGAGTTCCACATCGAAAGGCTTCTTCTGGAGGGCGCACGTCGAAAACGCGGACACGACCCTCCGCCGTTCCGTCCTGGAGAGCAGGTTGAGCAAGCGGCTGCTGCAAGGTTCGTAGTCCCTTCCCTTGCCCAGCAAGTCTCCCAGGCCGTGCGAGCATTCGATGCGTCGCGAAGCAAGATGGAAGCTCCAGCCGACGACCTTCCCAAGCCGCGCGCCAAGCATCGCCAGTACCTGTGTTCGCTCCTGCGCCTGCTGCGCTCGTTTCAAGGCGGTGACGTTCACCGCCGTACCGCGGTAGCCGGCAAACCGGCCCTGGACAAACACTGGCACGCCCGTCGTCGAGATGTAGCGCATGTTCGCCCCCCGTCCGACCCGAAATTCGAAGTCCCGGAAAGGCAGGTGGGCCTCCAGGCAGCGGCGGTGTTCCTCCCACGTGCCGTGCAGGGGAGAACAATCCGGCACCTCCCACCGCCGGACCCCGATGATCGAACGCTCCCCCGGAATGTGGTCCTTGCCTCGAACGTCCACGGTAAAGCGGAATTCACTGTCCTGCTCCCAATACCAGACAGTGGACGTGTCCTTGATCGCCTTCAGGCGCGCAAGGTCCTGCGCATCAAGCTCATCGCGCGCATTGTCTTCAGCCTCGGTTCGATGGCTCTGGTTCGACTTCATGGCTTTTGTTGAGGCAATGCCGCAGGGTTCAGCGACTTTCCTGCCAGGGCTCTTTCGCAGCCGCCTTCGGCTTGGACTTTCGTGAATGAGATCCCCAGCCGCGCCTGGCGGGGACACACCGCCGGGCAATACCACCAGGTACACGCATGTTCGTCTCGATCATAACGAGCACCGGCCGCCACAGTGCCCTCCGATGGGCATCGAATCGGTCCCGACAGCGTGGCACGGGCGAGTTGCCGGGATGCGTTGGGCAATGCAATGCGCTCGCACGGTAGCAAGCACAACGTGCCGCTGGCCCAGCGGAAGCGCGCCGGTGGCAAGGCGGGCGGGAACCGCGGCTCCGGCACGCCCGACTACAATGCTCGCGCCATGAGTTCCACGGCGCGGCGCCTCGTCCATTGGCTGGTTCTGTTCGCGATGGCATTGTCCAGCGCGGCGCCCGCGTTCGCCGGTCGCGGATCGGCCGCGGATCTTGCTGCGCTGGACATCTGCACTTTGGATCGCGGCGACGCGGCCGCCGGGGACCTTGGACACGCTCCTGCCGACAGGAGCCCTCTCCACCACTGCCTCTTCTGTGCCCCCGCCGCCCATGCGGCACTGCCGGCGGCGCCGCCCTCGCTCGTCATTGCACCCGCGGAAGTCGCTGCCTTCGTGCTGCCGTGCCCGGCGAGCCCGGAGCGCGCGGTGCGCCGCGGCTCGACCTGCCGCCCCCGAGGTCCGCCCCAGCGAGCGTAACCGCGCGCAAGCGCATGTTCCCGTGTCGCCCCGCGTGTTTCGGGCGGCTCTCCTTTTCCTGCCTCCGCCGCGGCGGAGGTGCAATGACGCTCGCAGATCATGAAGAAACTTTCCACTCCCGTCGTGACCGCCGCGCTCGCGACCCTGGCCCTCCTGCCGCTGGTTCCGCAATCCGCCCACGCGCACGGCTTCGTCGGCCAGCGCTTCTTCCCCGCCACGCTCGCGACGGACGATCCCTTCGTGGCCGATGAGCTCTCGCTTCCGACCGTGAGCTCCACGCGCAGCAACGCGGACGGCGATACGCCGGCCAGCCGCCAGACCTCCGTGTCTTTCGACTTCGCCCGGCGCATCACGCCCAACTTCGGCATCGAGATCGGTGCCAGCCACCTGCACATCGCGCCCGACGGGCAGCCGAGCGCCAACGGCTGGGACAACGTCTCCCTGGGCGCCAAGTACCAGCTCTATGCGAATCCGGCGCACGAGTCGATCGTGTCCATCGGCGCCGATTGGGACGTCGGCGGCACGGGCAGCAGCAGCGTGGGCGCCGAGCGCTTCAGCACGGTGACTCCGACCGTGTACTTCGGCAAGGGCTTCGGTGACCTCTCCACGCCGGCGCTGCGGCCCCTGGCGGTTACGGGGACGCTCGGTGTGGCCATCCCGTCGCGCGCGAGCACCACGACGGTGAGCGTCGATCCCGACACGGGGCTGGAGACGAGCGACGTGGAGCGCCATCCGCACGTCCTGAACCTGGGCTTCGCGCTCGAATACAGCCTCCCCTATCTCCAGTCGGCCGTGAAGGACCTGGGGCTGGGCGCACCGTTCGACCGCATGATCCCGCTCGTGGAGTTCTCGATGGCCAAGCCACTCGACCGCGTCGACGACAGGCGCTGGACCGGCACCGTCAATCCGGGCGTGCTGTGGGCCGGCCGCAAGATCCAGCTGGGACTGGAGGCCGTGATCCCGGTGAACGGGCGCAGCGGGCATGGCGTGGGCTTCACCGCGCAGCTGCATTTCTTCCTCGACGACCTCATGCCGGGCACCTTCGGGCATCCGATGTTCGAGGCGGCGCGATGAACGCGGCGCGCCTGCTCGCCGCCGCCTGCATCGCGCTGGCGGCGGCCGGTGCGCACGCGCACGCCTTCCTCGAGCATGCGGACCCGCGCGTAGGCTCGCAAGTGCCCGCGGCGCCCGTGGAAGTGAAGCTCTGGTTCACCGAGCCGATAGAAGGCGCGTTCAGCACGCTCACGGTGACGGACGCGAACGGCCAGCGCGTCGATCGCGCCGACGCGCGTGTCGACGCATCGGACAAGATGCTGCTGCGCGTCTCGCTGCAAGGCCTGCAGCCGGGCGCGTACACGGTGCACTGGCGCGTGGTCTCGATCGACACCCACGTCACGCAAGGCGAGTTCGTCTTTCGCGTGGCCGCGTGAAGGGCACGCAGTGACATTGCACGGGAGCAGTCCATGGAGCTGATGCCGGTCGTGCGCGCCTTGCACCTGGCCGCGCTCGCGCTGCTCGCGGGCGGTTTCGCCTTTCCGCTGCTCGTGCTGCCCGTGTCCGCAGTTGCCGAACCGCAGCGCTCGGCGTTGTGGGACTGGCTCGCTCGCCTGCGGCTCTGGGGCACGCTGCTGGCGCTGGCGACGTGGCTCGCGTGGCTGGTAGCGGTGGCAGCGGGCATGAGCGGATTGCCGCTGGCGCAGGCTTCGCATCCCTCCGTGCTGGAACTCGTGCTGGTGCGCACGCGCTTCGGCCACGTGTGGCTCATTCGCCTGGCGCTGATCGTGCTGATGGTGGCATGGCTGGCGTTGACGCGACGGGGTCGCACACCGGCAAAACGCGCGAGCGAGAACGGGGGCGCCGCGCTCGCCGCCCTGGTGCTCGTCTCGCAGGTCTGGGCCGGACACGCGACGGCCGCGCCGCCGCTTCACATCGCCGGCGACGCGCTGCATCTCGCAGCCGCTGCGCTCTGGGTCGGCAGCCTGCCGCCCTTGCTGGTGTTGCTGGCGCGCGCGCGCGGTGAAGAGCGTTCATGGCACGTGCTGGCAGCAGCCGCAGCCCGGGGCTTCACGGGACTGGGTGTATGCGCGGTGGCTGCGCTGGCGCTCACCGGATTTGTCAACGGCCGCATGATGGTGGGCAGCCTGCACGCGCTCGCGAGCACCAGCTATGGTCAATTGGTGGCAGCGAAGCTCGTGCTGTTCGCGGGGATGATCGCTCTCGCGGCGATCAACCGTTTCCGGCTGGTGCCGCAATTCGATCCCGGTCATTCCGATCCGGGTGCCACCGCGCGCGCACTCCTGCGCAATGTCGCAGCGGAGATCGTGCTCGGGGCCGCCATCTTCGCCATCGTCGGCCTGCTGGGAGGCACCCAGCCGCCTGCGCACGAACCTGGACTGCGCACGCCCATGCAGCACCCGATGGACGCCGCGCACAGTTGAGGGACACGAAGGACCCCCGACGCACGCTCCCGGGACCTACTGCACCGAGCTCGCCGGCACCCAGGTGTACCCCATGTTCGTAATGCCGTTGATGATGGTCTGGAAGTCCTGGAATCCGGGCACGCCGAGGTCCGGCTCCAGCCAGAACGGATGGAAGAAGAAGGACGCGTAGCCGTCGCGCACCGCCAGCGCGTACTGCGCGTTGGTTAGGATGTCCTGCGCCGTGTAGTTGTAGTTCGAGGTCGGGTCGATGGTGCTGATGTCGTATTCGACGTTGCCCAGGTCCTCGGGGATGATCTGCTGGCCGTAGTAGTCCTTCCCGATCGGGTAGGGGAAGATCTGGCCGACGGCGAAGTCCTTGCCGGTGCTGGCGAAGAAGTTGGGCTGGTCCGAGGTGAAGTACACCGCGCGCTGGTAGGTCTTGTTGAAGCGCTGCACAAAGGAACGCGAGTCGATCGCCGACGCCTCGTAGTGCGGCGTTTCCCAGGCGAATACGTTATAGCCGTTGGCCGAGAGCTCGCCCAGCCCGGAGTCGAGGCGCCCAAGCGCCCAGGCGTTGGAGTCCTCGGCGACCGGCGTGTTCTGCACGATGTTCCAGAACTCGTAGTCATCGGCGCTGACGCCGCTGTTCGGGTTCTTCATGCTGTCGTACTGGTGGGTGTAGCCGTGCATGACGAGCTGGCCGCCGTTCGCCAGCGCGTAGTCCAGGGACTTTTTCAATGTGGTGGCCTGCGACAGAGGAATGTCCTGCGCCACCCCGTTGTTGTAGACGCCCAGCGGATCCTTGTAGTGCGGGATCGTCGCCACCGAGAATGGGATCTTCGCGCCGGCGAGATAGTCCGACAGGGTCTTCATCGTGGTGAAGTTCACCATGGCGCCGACGTCCTCCAGCCGCACCAGCGCCTTGTGGCTCGCGGCGTGCTGGATGCCCATCATGTCGTGAAGGATGTCGCACAGCACCAGATAACGGTCGCGCGGTCCGATATAGCTGAAGGGCATGTCGGCCACGTACCAGAAGTTGCCGGAGCGCACGATGTACGGCGCGACCTCCTTGCTCACCGAGTTGAGGATGCTGACCGGCACCGACGCCTTCGTCGGGTCGGTCACGACGGTGACGCCGAGATCCGGATCGGCGTTGATGACATTGTTCGTGCTGTCGTAGGCGTAGTACTTGACGAAGTTCAGGTTCTTGTACTGCACCGTGTCGAAGAAGCCCGGGCTGGGGCTCGACGCTGACGGCACCGAGTTCATCCCGCGCAAGCCGGAGAAGGAGAAGCCGCGGGTGGCCTGGAAGTTGTACGCGCTGCTCCACGCCAGGTCCCAGATGTTGTACTTGAACCAGACCAGCGTCTTCGTCGTGGAAGCCGCGTCGTTCAGGAAGGCCGTCGGCAGCGGATTGGCGTAGAGGGCGCCGAGATAGAACGTATCGTCGTACGCGTTGATCTTGCCCGCCGTGTACGCGGACACCGGCACCAGGTCCACCTGCGCGTTGAAGTGGCCGAGCAGGTTGCGCAGCATGATCGCGTACGCAAAGCCAAGCTTGTCGTATGAGGTGCCCGTCGTTGCGTCATAGAGCACCAGCACTTTCGGCGCCGTGGCCGTAGCCTGCGCGTGGGCCGCAGGCACTGCGAACAGGGCCATGAGCGCGAACAGGACGGCGTGCGTCCCCCTGATCAGAGACTTGAACATGAAGCGCTCCTCACTTCCTGCCGGGGTTCTGGACTGCACGCGGGGCAGATGGCGTTGTGTCCGTCGGGGCCGCCGCGTCGTTCTTGTGCAGGAACTTGTGGTGATGTGCGCGGGTGTAGCGTTTGCGCTCTGCCTCCTGCAGCCCCACGAGCGGCGCGACCCGCTCCGAGCCGGCGGGCAAGGGTGGCGGGGTGACCTGCGAAAGTGAGAGGCCGCAGCTGCAGGTCGCGGAGGCCAGCACAAGGAATCGAAGATACGGCGACACGATGCGGACTCCCGGGCTGCGCGCGCGACGACGGCCGCGACGGCGTAAGCCATCGGGCTGGATCGTGGGCTCAGCCACTGTGCCTCGACGGGTTCAATCCGCCGGTTTACCCGTAGGAGCGTTCCTACGAGAGTCGCTCCAGCATGTGTGGGCGTCCTGGCAGGCGCTTGACTAAGGAACGCCGGCATTGCCCAAGACCTGCGAGTCGACCGCGGCGGCCTGCCTTCTCTTTTCGAGATGGCTCCGATCACTCCGGCCCTATTCCTCGGCGCATGCCTCGATGGTCTACTGCAGCGCGTCACCTCCGATCCATCCCGAAAAACAGGAACAACAGCATGAAGCTGCTTCGATTCAATGGCTTCCGCATGGGCGTCACCGACGGCGTCAAGGTCGTCGACGTCAGCGGCTTGTGTGGCGCCAGCGAGGCCGACTGGCCGCCAGTGGCCGCCAACCGCCTGATCAGGGACTTCGAGGAGCTGCGGCCGCAATTGCAGCGGCTGCTGGCCAGCGAGCCCGGTGTTCCGATCGACACGGTTCGACTCGAGACGCCGGTGCCCTGGCCGAACAAGCTCATGGCCTATCCGGTGAACTACCACGACCACGCCAAGGAAATGGCGTCGCGCGGGCTGGCCAATGTGCAGGGCTACTTCCTCAAGTCGAATTCGTCGCTGGTCGGCCCGGCCGACGCCATCGAGCTGCCGGCGCTGACCGGCCGCGAGGTCCACCACGAATGCGAGATCGCACTGGTGATCGGCAAACAGTGCCGGGACGTCGCGCCCGAGCACGCCATGGAGCACGTGTTCGGGTTTGCCTGCCTGCTGGACATGACCATCCGCGGCAAGGAAGAGCGGGTCTTCCGGAAGTCCTACGACAGCTTCACGCCCGTGGGCCCTTGGATCGTCACTGCGGACGAAGTGCCCGATCCGGCCGACATCAACATGAAGCTGTGGGTGAACGACGAACTGCGCCAGCAGGCCAACACGCGCGACCTGATCGTCAACATGCCGCAGATGGTGGCGATCGCCTCATCCGCCTCCACGCTCTATCCGGGTGACCTGATCGCCACCGGACCCCCCGCCGGTGTCGGCCCGGTGCGTGACGGCGATCTCGTCACCATCGAAGTCGAGCATGTCGGCCGCATGGCGCTGCGGGTCGTGCAAGGCGGCCGCGGCGCCAACATCGTGTTCGACAAGCCCTATGAATTCGTTCGGGCGCAATAGGGGAGCTGACATGAGCACAGAGACCTCGACCCGCGAATTGCTGGCAGCGACAGGACTGGACGCCCTCTACCCAGTGCTCGATGCCAACCGCATGACCGCCGGCTGGCACAAGAAGCGCGCCTCGCTCTGGGCCGAGCCGCGCACGGAATTCCGCCCGCGGCACTGGAGCTACGAAGTGGGAGCACTGGCGCTCGACCAGGCCGGCCGCTGGATGGACACCGAGATGGCGGAGCGGCGCAATCTGCTGCTGTTCAACCCCGTGGGCGACAACGACTACGACACCGTTCGTACACTGGTGTCCGCCTACCAGATGGTCAAGCCTGGCGAGCATGCGCGGGCACACCGGCATTCGCCGAACGCCTTGAGGCTGGTGGTGGATGCAGGCCCCGGCTGCTACACGGTGGTGGACGGCGTGAAGCTGCCGATGCAGAGCGGCGACCTGCTGCTGACGCCCGGCAACTCATGGCACAGCCACTTCAACCTGGGCGACGCCAACGCTTACTGGATCGACTTCCTGGACGTGCCGCTGGTGCACCGGCTGGAGCCGATGTTCGTCGAGCATCTGCCGGCAGGCACGCAGCCAATTACCTCGTCGCCCGCCGAACACCCGTACTATTTCCCGCGTTCCGCCGTCCTGGGCAACCTGGACGCGGTCAAGGCGCTGCAAGGGGTCAAGCACTTGCGGCTCGACACCGCTGCCTCCATCAAGACCGTCGCCATCACCTACCACCAGCTGGCCGCCGGTGCACACGAGTCGGTGAAGGCCAACACCGCCAGCCGGATCGTCAGCGTGGTTGCCGGCCGCGGCAGCGCCTCGGTCGGCGGCCAGCACTTCGAATGGAGCCGCGGCGACGTCATCGCCGTCCCGAGCTGGACCCCCTACGCCTTCACGACCAACGACGGCGCACTGCTGGTCGAAGTGAGCGACGAGCCCGTGCTGCGCATGCTCGGCTTCTACCGTGAACAAGCCTGATGCGGCCTCCCGGAGCGACACGATGACACCTTCATCCATGAAAGTCCTGGTGGCCGGCGGCGGTATCGGCGGACTCGCCGCGGCCGTTGCCTTGCTGCAGTGCGGCTTCGATGTCGAAGTCTACGAGCAGGCCGGCGAACTGCGCGAGATCGGCGCCGGGATCCAGATCAGCCCGAACGGTAACCGTGCGCTCGACAAGCTCGGGGTGTTCCACCGACTGCGCGAGCTGTCGGTCTCCAGCAGCGGCAAGGAGATCCGTCTGTGGAACACCGGGCAGACCTGGAAGCTGTTCGACCTGGGCGCCGAGGCCATCCGCAAGTACGGCTTTCCTTACATGACCGTGTTCCGGCCGGACCTGCTGAAGGTGCTGGGCGACCGGGCTCGGGAGTGCAAGCCGGATGCGATTCGCCTGAAGGCGCGCGCCATCGGCGCGTCACAGGACATCGACGGCGTGACCCTGCGGCTGGAAGACGGCAGCACGGTGCGCGGTGACGTGCTGGTCGGCGCGGATGGCGTGCACAGCCGGATTCGGCCGGCGCTGTTCGGGCCGGACGACGTCCGCTTCTCCGGCATGGTGGCGTGGCGCGCGCTGCTGCCGGCGGCTTCCCTGCCCGCGCAGCTGACCCGGCCCGTGGCCGTGAACTGGGTGGGGCCCGGCGGGCACGTGGTGCACTACCCCGTGCAGGGCGGCAAGCTGATCAACTTCGTCGGCACGCTGGAGGGCCAGCAATGGTCGGGGCCCGGCTGGAACCTGCCTTCGTCGCGCGAGGAATGCGAAGCCGCCTTTGCCGGCTGGCACCCCGACGTGCTCACCATGATTGGAAACGCCCCTTCGCTCACCAAGTGGGCCATGTGCACGCGGCCCTTCCTGGAAACCTGGACGCGCGGCCGCGCCACCCTGCTGGGCGACGCCTGCCATGCCACCTTGCCCTTCCTGGCCCAAGGCGCAGTGTCTTCGATCGAAGACGGCATCGTGCTGGCGCGTTGCCTGGAAAAATACGCCCCCGACGTGCCCGAGGCCTTGCAGCATTACGACCAGGTGCGCCGGCCTCACGCCTACCGCATGGTGCGCGGCTCCGACGAGAACACGCAGCGCTTCCACAACCCCGCCCTCGCCTCGCCCGCCAGCGCAGAGGCATTCATCTCGCGCGAATGGCAAACCGATGCGATCAGCGAGCGCTACGACTGGCTGTTCAACTACCGCGCCGACACCGTGAGCGTCTGAGCATCGTCCGCGACCAATAAAAGGAGACATGATCCATGTGGAAACCGACCAAGCGCGCCTTTCTTGGTAGCGCAATTGCACTGGCCGCCGGCAGCACGCTGGCCGCCGGCTATCCCGATCGCCCCATCAAGCTGGTCATCCCCTATGCACCCGGAGGCCCCACCGACGTCCTCGGCCGGGTGGTGGCGGAACACCTGGCGCGCGTGCTCAAGCAACCGGTCGTGGTCGACAACCGCGGCGGCGCCGGCGGCATCCTCGCGATGGGCAACGTGGCCAAGGCGAAGCCGGACGGTTACACGCTGCTGCTCGGAGACATGAACCTGGCGGTGTCGCCGGCACTGCACACGAGCCTGCCCTTCGATCCCGTCAAGGACTTCACGCCGATCGCCATGATCGCCACCGCGCCGATGTTGATGCTGGTGCCCTCCACGTCGCCCGCGCACACCGCCCAGGAATACATCGCGCTGGCCAAGGCCCAGAACGGCAAGCTCGCCTACGCCTCGGCGGGCATCGGATCGCCCACGCATCTGGCCGCCGAAGTGCTGAAAGCCCACTACGGCCTGAACCTCACCCACGTCCCCTTCCAGGGCTCGGGTCCGGCCTTGACCTCTGTGGCTAGCGGCGAGACCTCGCTGATCTTCACCGGCTTGTCCGGCGCCAAGCCGCTGGTGGATGCCGGCCGGCTGCGCGCCCTTGCGATCACCGGCGAGCAGCGTTCGCCGGCCCTGCCGAACGTGCCGACCTTGAAGGAAGCGAACGTGTCGCTGCCGGAACTGTCGGTCGGATCCTGGTGGGGTCTGCTGGGTCCGGCCGGCCTGCCGGCGCCGGTGTCGCAGGAACTGGCGCAGGCGCTCAACACCGCCCTCGCCAGCCCCGAGATGAAGGAGCGGCTGGCCACGCTGAACTACACGCAGGCCCCGGCCGGCACGGACTTCCAGCGATGGGTAGCGCGCGAGGCCGGCACCTGGACCGGGGTGCTGCAGAAGGCCGGCATCCGTCCCGACTGATCCTCCTGGCACGCGACAATGTGCGGCGGGCTGACGCCCGGGTGCAGGAGGCCTTCGCTTGGTATTCGAGGATTTGCAGGCGTTCGTGATCGTGGCGCGCCATGGCAGTTTCGCCCAGGCCGCTGCCAATCTCAGCGTCGCCCAGTCGGCGCTCAGCAAGCGCGTGCAGCGCCTGGAGCAGCGCATGGGCAGCGCGCTGCTCCAGCGCCGCGCCCGCGGCGTGGCCCTGACCGAGGCCGGCCACGCCTTCCTGGTCCGGGCCGAGCGGCTGGTCGATGAACTTGCCGACCTCGAACGCAATCTCTCCTCACTGGTGCACACGCCGGCCGGCGAAGTCCGCATCGCGCTGCCGCAACGCACGGCCGGTTTGCTGGCGCCGCCGGTGATCGAGCGCTGCCTGCGCGAGCTGCCGCTGGTGAACCTGCACGTGCTGGAAGGCACCGCATCCAACGTGCACGGCTGGTTGCTGCGCGGCGAGGCGGACATCGCCACCACCTACAACCCGGAGGTCGGCACCGGCTTCACCGTACGCCCGGTGCTGGCCGAGCCCCTGTTCCTGTTCAGCGCCGCCAGGTTCGTTGGCCAGCACTTCGGCGAGCAAGGCGTTCCAGAGCGGTGCAACATCTCCGACCTGGCCCGGCTGCCGCTGGTGCTCCCTCGCCGGCCCAATCCCGTGCGGGTGCTGCTCGATCGGTTGGCGGCGGGCCATGGCCTGAAGCTTCGGATCCTGTTCGAGACCGACGGCACCGCCACCACGCGCGGGCTGGTCGAGCGCGGCACCGCGATGTCGGTGTTCAGCATGAGCACGACCTGGAGCTACGCCGTGGAATCCGGGCTGCTGGTGGCGCTCCCGTTCGCCTCGCCGCTGGTGAACTGGAAGATGTTTCTGGTACGCAGCGTCAAGGACGCCGACGCGGTGGCGATTTCACGCGTGCACGAGATCGTGGAACAGGAGATCGAGCGCTTGCTGCACGCCCGTGCCTGGCCCAACGCAGCCCGCATCGATCCACAAGCCACGCCGGGCGCGTCAGCGCAAGCCTGAGGATCAGGCCAGCGCTGTCGCCTCTGCCCGGTGCAGCGCCGCCTCCAAGGCCGCAGTGCCGCCTCCCAGTGCCCGACTGAGCTCCAGCGCAGCCCGCAAGACGGCCAGGCGCATCGCCTGCACCTTTTCGTCTGAAAAGCGGAAACCCGGCCCGGTGATCGCCAGCGCCCCTTCCAGCCCGCGGCTCGCCGCGAACACCGGTGCGGCCACCGCAGCCGTATCCGGCTCGATCTCGCCCTTGGTGCAGCAAAAGCAAGTCTCGCGCAGCTCCTTCCAGTGCTCCGCATCGGCTTCGTCGCCAAACGCCAGCATGACTTTGCCGGCCGCACCGCGAGCCAGCGGCAACAGGTCGCCGACACGGACGTGGTCGCGGATTTTCTGTGGTGAGTCGACCCTGTAGACGCACACCCGCAGCGCTCCCTCCTGCACGTTGAAGGAAGCGCTTTCACCGGTTTGCTCCACCAGGCGACGCAGCACGGGATTGATCAACTCCGCCGGCCTGACCCATCGCTGGTAAAGGCTACCCAGGTGGAGGGCGGCGACCCCCACGTGGTAATTGCCGTCGGCCTGCTGGCCGATGTAGCCGAACTTTTCCAACGTCCCGAGCAGCCGCAGCAAGGTGCTCTTGTACAGCCCGGTGCGGCGCGAAATGTCCGCCAGGGATTGGGACGAGCTGGCCTCGAAGGTGGCCAAGATCGCCAAAGCTCGCTCGAGGGTCGCAACGCCGCGGTCTTCCTTTTCCTCCACTGTCATGTCTCATCCCCCTCCATGTCGAGCCGTGCGGACTGGCGTTGTCGCTTGACGCTTCGAGGCTTGACTATAGCATTCCGAAAATTCAGAATGCCGTTCTGTTTTTAAGGCACAGTCCGAGATCTTCCAAAGGAACATGCACCGATGCAGAGAATTGAGACCCCCGTATTGATCGTCGGGGGAGGCCCCGTCGGGCTCGCGCTGGCAGCCGACCTGACATCCAAGGGCGTGCGGTCGCTGCTCGTGGAGACGCGCACCGAGCCCACGGCCCACCCGCGGGCGACGCTGCTGGGTTCGCGATCGATGGAGTACTACCGACGGCTGGGTCTGGATGACGAAATCGTGCGCAACAGCCTGCCACGCGAGCATGGCTATCGCATCGTCTTCGCCACCCAGTTGCGCGGCATGCTGCTGCATGCGCACGACAGTGCCTCGCCCAACGACTACATGGCGGCGCACAGGGAGATGCGCACCGACGTTCCGGAGTCCGCCTGGACCCCGTACTACAAGGTGCAGATCGGCCAGCACGCGTTGGAGCCCATCGTCAAGCGGTGGCTGCTGAAAAAGGCGGTGGCCGATGTGCGCTACGGAACCGAGTTCGTGTCTTTCCAGCAGGACGCCGGCGGCGTGAGCTCCGTGGTGCGCGACCTGGCCAGCGGCAAGGAGACCGAAGTGCGCTCGCGCTACCTCGTCGCCTGCGACGGTGGCCGCAGCTCGATCCGCAGCACCTTGGGCATTCCCTACACCGGCCGCGGCGCCATGCGGCGCAACGTCAGCTACCTGTTTCGCAGCAAGGCCTTCCTGGAATACGCAACCAGTGCGGGCTGGGCCAACCTGTACTTCATCTTCCGACCCGGGGCTTTTGGCGTCTTCACCAACATCAACGGCGGCGAGATCTGGAACTACCAGAACTACGTGATGGAGGGCGAGGCGCAAGGCAGCGAGCGCGATCCCTCGGAGCAGATCCGCGACGCCATGGGTGCGGACTTTCCCTTCGAAATCCTGCAGGTCATGCACTGGTCCCATCACCAGTCGGTGGCCGACCGCTTCCGCGAGGGCAACGTGTTCCTGGCCGGCGATGCGGCCCACCTGTTCTGCCCCACCGGTGGCATCGGCATGAACACCGGGATCGCCGACGCCTTCGACCTGGGTTGGAAGCTCACCGCCACGCTGCGCGGCTGGGGCGGCCCGCACCTGTTGGACAGCTATGAATGGGAGCGCCGCGCCGTCGGCGTGCGCAACACCATCGCCGCGGCCTCCAATGCCGACCGCATCGACGCCATGATGACGGTCACGCCGCAAGGCCTCGAAGAAGACACCCCGGCTGCGCAGCGACTGCGCCAGGAGTTCGGACGTCGCCTGCGCCAGATGTCCAAGCAGTTCAACACGGCGGGGCTGCATCTCGGTTACCGCTACGGGGACTCCTTCATCGTGGTGCCGGACCAGACCCCGGAGCCGCCGGACGACCCGCGCATCGTGACGCAGTCCACCTGGCCCGGCTGCCGCGCGCCGCACGTCTGGCTGGAACCCGGTCGCTCGACGCTGGACCTGTTCGATGGCAGCAGCTATGTGCTGGTCGCGCTACCCGGGGCACCGGGGTCCGAAGCCTTGGCCGCGGTGGCCAGCGCCCGCAACATCCCGCTGCAGCGCGCCGAGGTCAACGAGCGCGCCCGTGCGCTGTACCAGAAGCCGCTGGTGCTGGTACGCCCGGACGGCACCGTGTGCTGGCGCGGCGACCGCCTGCCGGAGGACGTGGCGGGCCTATGGGACGTGGTTGCCGGCTTCCGTGCGCCGATCTGACCGGCCGATCGAGCCCTCAAAAAAAAGGAGACATATCAGATGCAAGCTTCCCGCCTCAACCGCCGCCAGACCTTGGCCCTGCTGGCCGCAACGGCGACCCTCCCCGCTTTCGCCGCGGAGTACCCGGATCGGCCGATACGCATCGTCGTTCCCTTCCCGGCGGGCGGCGGCACCGACATCGTCATCCGGGTGATCGGGCCGCGGCTGGCTGCGGAACTGCGGCAGCCGCTGGTCTTCGACAACAGGGCCGGTGCTGCCACCGTGATCGGCACGGAAGCCGTGGCCAGCGCCGCACCCGATGGCTATACGCTGCTATTCACGTCCAGTGCCTTCACAGCGAATGCTTCCTTGATGAAGAAGCTTCCCTACGATCCGCTGCGCGACTTCACGCCCATCGGCTCGGCGGCGCTGCATCCCTTCGTGCTGCTGGCGCACCCTTCGGTACCGGCCAACAACCTGCAGGAGCTGCTCGCCTATGCCAAGCGCAATCCGGGCAAGCTCAGTTATGCCTCGGTGGGCCCCGGCAGTTCGCAGCACCTGGGCATGGAGCTGCTGAAACGGATGGCCGGCGTCGACATCGTCCACATTCCCTACAAGGGCAGCTCGCCCGCCATGAACGACCTGCTGGGCGGCCAGGTCCAGCTGATGTTCAACGGGGTCTCGCCCACGCTCTCGTTCATCCGCAGCGGCAGGCTCAAGGCCCTGGCGACCGACTCCGACCACCGCGTGCCGCTGCTGCCGGAGGTGCCCACGGTGGCCGAAGCCGGTGTTCCGGGCTACAAGGTGACCACCTGGTCCGGACTGCTGGCCCCCAGCGGCGTGCCGGCCGACGTCACCCGCAGGCTGGTTGCCGCCTGGACCAAGGTGATGGGCATACCCGAAGTGCAGAAGGATTTGACTGAGCGTGGGCTGGTACCCCATTTGCTGTCGCCGGCGGCCTTCGGAGCCTTCCTCAAGGAAGACAAGGACGAGTGGGCGAGGCTGGTGCGCGACGCCAAGGTGGAGGCCGAATGAGCGCGGCACGCAAGGACACGCGCATCCTCGTCGCCGGCGCCGGACTGGGTGGACTCACGGCGGCGCTCGCCCTGCTGGAGAAGGGCTTCGACGTCGACGTGTTCGAGCAGGCCAACAGCCTCGGGGAGATCGGCGCCGGCGTGCAGGTCGCGGCCAATGGCTCGCGCCTGTTGCAGGCCCTCGGGCTGGGTCCGGATCTCGAGCGCATCGGCACCAGCATCACGGGCAAGGACATTCGCCTGTGGAACACCGGCAAGACCTGGCCCCTGATCGACCTGGGAGCCAGCTCGGTGCAACGCTACGGGGCACCCTACTTCACCTTGCATCGCGCCGACCTGCACGCGGTGCTGGTGGAAGCCATCCGGCGGCGCAAGCCGGACGCCTTCCACCTGGGTTGCAGAGTGACTGCCTGCAGCCAGGACAGCCAGCAGGTGACGCTCGCCATCGAGGGCCGCGGCAGCGTGTCGGGCGCAGCCCTGATCGGTGCCGACGGTGTTCATTCGCGCGTGCGCCAGTCGCTCTTCGGCACCGACCGGCCGCAGTTCACGGGTTGCATGGCCTGGCGCGGCTTGGTCTCGATCGAGCAGCTGCCCGAGAGCGTGACGCGCACCGGTGGCGTGTTCTGGCTCGGCCCGGGCGCGCACATCGTGCATTACCCCGTGCGGCGCGGCGAATTGCTCAATTTCATCGGCATCATCAACCGCGACGACTGGCGGGTAGAGTCCTGGACCGCACGTGGCACCACCGAGGAGTGCCTGCGCGATTTCGAGGGCTGGCACGAAGATGTGCAGGCGATGGTCCGCAGCATCGCGACGCCGTACAAGTGGGCGCTGATCACGCGCGAACCACTGTCGCAGTGGACCTCCGGACGGATCACGCTGCTGGGAGATGCCTGTCATTCGACCCTGCCCTTGCTGGCGCAGGGAGCCAACATGGCGATCGAGGACGGCTATGTGCTGGGTCGCTGCCTGGACGCCCATGCGAGCGACCTCCAGGCAGGCCTCGCCGCCTATCAGGCGCTGCGCCTCGAGCGCACCACCCGCATCGTGCGCGCCTCCGCAGACCAGCTGGGACGCAACACCGACCCGGCGCTGGCCGACCCGGTGCTGGCGGAGCAGCACATCGCCAGGCAATACGCCCAAGGCCAGGTGATCAACGATCGCTACGACTGGGTGTATGGCTACGACGCCACGCGCCTTTCCATTCCCTGAGTCGCCGCGGCAGGCGCGCCGATAGCAAGAGAAAAAAAAGGAGACGAGCATGCAGTACTGGTTCCAGCTTCGACGTCTGATGATCGCGGGACTTGCCTCGGTGGCCGCGGCCGCCCTCGCTCCCGCCTTCGCGCAGGAATTCCCCAGCGGGCCGATCCAGATCATCTGCCCGAGCGCTCCTGGCGGTGGCAGCGACCGTCTGTCCCGCCTGTTCGCCAGGGAACTGGAGAAGCTCGCGCGGCAGCCGGTCGTGGTCGTCAACAAGGTCGGGGCCGGCGCCTTGCTGGGTACGCGCGCGGCGATGAGCGCGAAGCCGGACGGCTACACGCTGCTGCTGCACGCCAGTTCGGCCATCGTCGGCAACGCTTACACGGTGCGCGATGCCGGTTACGACCCGACTCGCGACCTGGTGCCGATCGCCTCGGTGTCGCAGGTGGGCTTTGCACTGGTGGTTCCGGCCAGGTCCAGGGCGAACTCGGTGGCGGAACTGAGCGCCTTGTTGAAGCAGAAGAAGGGCAGCGCGTTCTACGCCTCGGCCAACAACGCGATGGCGATCGCAACCGAACTGTACAAGGAGGCGGCAGGAGTCGACGCCGATCGCGTCAATTACAAGGGCACCACCGACGCCATGTTGGCAGTGGCGAGCGATCCGCAGATCGATTTTTCCTTCGTGGATATGTCGCTCTCTGCAAGCCAGGCGCGAAGCGGCCGCATTCGCATCCTGGCGGTCACGCCGAACCGGCGCGCCGCCGTGGAGCCGAGCATCCCCACCATGGCGGAGGCCGGCATTCCCCACTACGAATACGCCACCATCCTGGGTGTGTGGGCGCCCAGGGACACCCCCAAAGCGGTGACGCAAAAACTCTCGCAGTGGTTCCAGCAACTGGCCAACCGGGACGACATCAAGGCCGAGCTCGTGAGGGAGGGCTTCGATCCGCTGCCTGGATCCGCCGATACGCTCGCGCGGCTGGTCGACGAGGACGCGGGTCGCTGGAGCTCCTTCGTCAAATCAGGCAAGCTCGACGTCAACTAGCGGTGAAGTGCGCTTCCCCGCTTCAACAGAGTAGCTGCGTCAGCATGGGGGCAGTAGCGCCTCGGACTGGCGAAGCCATCTCCATAGCGTAGAGCGGCTGACACCCAGAATCCGGGCCGCTTCCTGGCGGTTGTTGCCGCTGCGGTGCATCGCATCAGCGATGCGGTCGGCCAGAGGCAGCTCGCACGTCTGCGACCGTTCGGGCGAGGCAACCGCTGCGGCCGGAAACAGCTCAGGAAACTCCACTCGCAGTACATCGGGCGAAAGCACGGCCGCTTTCCATGTGTCGGCATGCAGCGCCGCCAATCTGGCGCACACGTTCTCCAGCTCGCGCACATTGCCCGGCCAGTCGTAGGTCCGCATGGACGGCAGCAGCGGCTCCAGCAGGCCCTGCGGAGAGACTCCAGCCCGGGTCTTCTTGAGGTTGCTCGCGAGCGCGACCTGCGCCAGCGGCGCGATGTCTTCGGGCCGCGCACGCAGCGGCGGCAGCGCGAGCCGCAGCGCGTTGATCCGGTAGTACAGGTCCTGCCGGAA
>FTHB01000342.1_pt1 | contig 29987 bp, 20 predicted proteins | sample 1640851 | NCBI WGS metagenome assembly FTHB01 (sample SAMEA3914788, study PRJEB12502) | metagenome | biome: forest; material: soil | place: Canada | collected 2011-07-03 | depth 0.1 m
GCCTCCAAGCGCGCCCGCAGCAACCAGCGCCCCCATTTGGGCAGCGGTGAGCCCGGTCGTCGTGGCCGCAGCTATTCCGGCTGCCGTGGTGAGCTCCGGAGCAAGCACAGCCAGTGCGACGAAGCCGGTAAACGCCGCGACCACGATCGCCACAATCAACATCAGCAGGTTTCCGAACAGCCCTCCCTTCTTCTTCGGCACCGGCGTCGCCAGACTCGGCGTCGTGTCACCTTCGATCTTGCTGGGGTCGTAAGGCTTGAACGTGCTCGCGTTGTTGTTGATCGTCGAGACGCGGTTCGGGATGTTCAGCGTCTGGCCGACCTTCATGTCGCTGCTGGACGCCAGGCCGTTCGCGTCGGCGATGCGGAACCACAGCGAGCTGTCGCCGTACGCGGCCTGCGCGATGGATTGCAGCGTGTCGCCGGCGTGGACCGTGTACGCGCCGGGGCTCGCCGTCGGATAGCTCGCGCTGATGCGCGCGTAGCCGAAGTCGAAATCGACGACGTTCGCGAACTTCGGATTGTTGTTGGCGCCGGTCGCCGGCTCGTTCGGATCAACGCCCACGCCGTAGAGGCCCAACACCTCGCCGTTCACCACCAACTGCCTCTGGATATTCCCGACCTGGTTCACATAGAGCGCGTGTCCTGTGGAGTCGTTGACGAACGTCCGGTTGTTCGATGGCTGCGTGGAATCCACGATGCCGACGAGGAAGCCGTTGGCGTCGTACTGCTGCGTGGTGTCGCCGGGCAGTTGCTTCGTCGAGACGCCGTGCGTCAGCGCGCCCTGATACCCCTCGTACCGGTTCGTCGTCAGCGTGTATTCGTTGATGACACCCGCATCGTGGTTCGTGACCGTGTAGCCGCGCACGTTGCCCGCCGCGTCGTAGCCGTCCGCCACATAGCCCTGGATGTTCTCGTTGGGATCCCAGCTGATGTCCAGCTTCGCCGAGTTGTCGCTCTTGAGAACACGCTGGTGCAGCAGGCGCCCATTCGCGTCGTAGCGATTGATGCGGCCTTCCTTGCCATTCATCTGGTCCGGGGTGAGGCCCTGGTTGATCAGGTCTGCGTACTTCTGCGGCAGCGCACCGCCGGGCCCCGACTGCATGACGCGGTCGGCGCCGTCGTAGTAGCGCTGGTCGATCGGCACGCCGTCCTTCACGACGGTCGACAGTCGGTTGAGCGCGTCGTAGCTGTACGTCTCGGTGCTGTAGCCGGTGGTGGACGTGTAGTCGGTCGCGATGGCGTAGACGGGCGATCCATCCTCGTTGTAGCCGGAGACAATTCGCTGCCCGGGGGCAGCGACGATCTTTCCCCACGACACGTCGTTGGTTCGATTGCCGTTCTGGTCGTAGGTGACCCGGTGCCCCTGCGTTCCGAGGACACCCGCTGCGTTCACGGCATCGATGACGACTTGCCGATTCATGGTGTCGTACTGGTAGTAGCGATCGCCTCCCGCAGCCGCTTCGCCGCCAGTACCTTGGTAATCCACGTACGTCCCCACGTGCGTACGGTTCCCCACCGCGTCGTAATCCATGACAACGTGAACGCGCGCATCCGCGACGTCCCGCAGGTTGCCCCGCGCGTCGAACGCCATGTTGTTGTCCTGGTAGGTGATGCCGCCTTGCACGACGCGCTCGCGCAGCTTGTGGCCGGCGAGGTCGTACACGTAGCTGGTCGTCTCGCCGAGGGCCCAGTCCTGGATGGTGGTCAGCTGGCCGGCGGCGTCATAGGCATACGTGAGGCTCTGGCCGCCCGTACTCGTCTGGGAGACGAGTTGCCGCGCGTTGTCGTACGTGTACGCGTGGCTCACGCCACCCAGGTCCACATGCGACGTGACCAGGCCGAAGTAGTCATACGTCCACCGACTGGCATAGCCGTTGGCGTCGACTTCGGCGATCTTGAAGCCTTGTGCGTCGAAGGCATCGCGCACCACTTGCCCCATGGGCTGCTGCGTCGCTACGATGTTGCCGGCCAGGTCGTACGAGTAGTGAAGTTGCTCGCCATTTCCGTTGGCCTGGGTGAGTTTGCGACCGAGCTGGTCGTAGCTCCACTTCTCGACGATGCTGCGCCTTTCGACGTACTCGATGCCGTTGGACCCGTTCACGCGGTAGACGTCGGCCTGTCCCTTGTTCGTCTCCAGCAGGCGGCCCATCTTGTCGTACGTGAAGGTCACGACGTTCCCCATCGCGTCCGTGCTGCGCACCTTCTGGCCGAAAACGTCGTACGCATTGGTGACCACGCCGCCGTCCGCATGAACCTCGGTGAGCACGTTTCCGGCGGCGTCGTAGGTCATCCCGTTGACGTGGGCATTGGCGTCACGCGTCGCGACCTGCCTTCCGAGCGCGTCGTAGTAGAGGGACGTGATGGCAGCCCCGGTGCCGATGTCCGGCAAGGTCTGCTGGACCAGCTGGTTGTTCGCGTTGTAGCGATAGGTGGTGACCCAGCTCGCCGCGCGCGGGTCGCTGATCTGGACGACGTTGCCCCAGCGGTCCGTCGTCTGCTTCACCACGGGACGCAGCCAGCGCGCGTCACCGTTCAGCCCCGCGGACTGCGAGACGGCGGCTCCTTCCATGGTGCTCAGCGCCGCGGATCCAGGGGTCGTCGTGACCGAGACGCCGTATTGCGTCGACGTGCCCGCAACCATGTACCCCGGCGTGTACGGCGGCGTGGTGACGGAGATCGTTGGCGCGGGCGTGGCCGGCTGCACCCATTGCTGCTGCGTCTGCGTCACCCACACGGTCTGGAACGCGATGTGCCCGTTTTCGTCGGTGGCATAGACCGGCTGCTGGCCGACCTGGACCTGGTAGGAGTAGGTCTCCGTGTAGTACTGGGTTTCGTAGTGCGCCGGCACGGCGTAGATGGGGTTCCCCGCTTCGTCGAAGCCCTGGAACCCCGAGGGGGCCACCCACACGGTCCGCGAAGCAGGCCGCGTGGCGTAGCGCGTCTCGTATACGGGTGCGTAGTACGCGATGATGGGCACATACGTCGGCACCTGCACGTTGACCGACACGTAGTAGCCGGCAGGCTTCGGGCTGACCGTGAGGTTCGCCGTGGCCTGTGTATTGGGAGGCGAGCCCGCGAAGATCTGAACCTGGTAGTTGCCGGGCGGGATGCCGACCAGCGACACCTGCTGGGTCCCCGACGGAGGGCCTTCGGCGAGCGACTGCCCCGAGCTGTCGATCGCCAGGTTGACCCAGGCACCGCCCGGCACGCGGTACTGCGCGACGTTGGCCGCTGCAGCATTCCAGACCAGCAGCGGATTGCCGAGGCTCGAGGCCATGTGCAAGCCCGTGATCGGCGGCAGGTTCACCGCCGGCACCCAGTACGCCGGCGTGGGCGCCACGACGGTGAAGGTGCCGGTGGCGTGCGATGTGGGAAGGTTCTGGCCGTTCAGGGTCCAGAGCAGTTCGAACTGGTAGGTCCCTGCTCCGAGCGTGCTCGTGTTCACGGCGTTGTAGCCGTTCAGCGCGTTCGTCACCGTGATCGCTGTCCAGGCACCCGTGCTGCCGGTGGGCCGGTACCGGAACACCTGCGAATAGGACGCGCCCGGGGAGGTCCAGCCGAGCAGCCCGTTGCCGACATTGCCCAGCCCGACGCCGATGGGAGTGGTGATGGTGTTCAGCGGCGGCGGCGTGATCGCCACCGTCCCGTTGGCCGTAGTGCGGCTGCCCTGGTTCGGAGGCGTGACGATGACGCGGTATTCGTAGCTACCCACAGCGAGACCCGACGCGTTGAACCGGTAGGCCCCGCCGAAGGCGTTCAGTCCCGCGTCCCACCAGCCTGTGTCGCCTGGGCTTCCCGCGACGCGCAGTTGCAGGGAAATCGCCGAGTTCGGATCCGGCGGAGCCGCCACGTCGATCTCATTGATGCCGTAACCCGGCACCTGGTCGATCACGGGCACCCAATTGCCGTACTTGTCCTTCTTGAGCACGAGGATGCGCGTCACGCTGTTCACGCCGAGGTCGCTGCTGGTGCTGGTCTCGGCCCAGCGCAGGGTGGCGCCTGAAGCGCACGCATCGCCGTTCAATACTCCGGAAGTGAAGGAGCGGATCGTTGTGCTGGGGGCCGCCCCCGGCGACGCCGTCGATGATTCGCCGGTGTCAGAGGATCCGCCCGCATACACCGAAGTGCGGTACTCGATCGTCACCCTGATGTCGCCGCTGCCCAGCGACGACAGGCTGTTCCACGTCAATGCCACCTGGTTCGTGGCTCCGTTGATGGGAGCGCTGATCTGCACGGTCGCCGTCGTGTACTGCCTCTGGACCGATACGCCGCCTTGCAGCTCCTGCCGCGTCGCCTCGGTCTTCGACACGCCACGCCCCAGCGCATCCACCTGGATGTCCACCCGCCGCGTGTAGGGGTTGTCCGCCGCGGCCTGCGCGTTCGCGAAGCTCTTGATGTCGACGTTGTCGCGTCCCGACCCGGAGCTGCGGATGTCCGCGGTGATGTTGCCCAACCCGTCGTACAGGTTGATGTGATCGACGCCGTCGCCGCTGTTGGTGCGCCATAGCCGCCCGGCGTTGTCGTAGTCGAAGTACTCCTGCCGGCCGCCTTGCGATCCCTTGCGGGTGATTTCGCCGAAGGCGTCGTACTCGATCGCGGTGACCACCAGGCCGACCTGCGCCTGGCTTGCCGTTGCAATGGTCGGCCCGCTTTCCCCCACCTGGTATACCGACGTGGACGCGGGAGTGCGGGTCTCGACCAGCTGGCCGAGCTTGTCGTAGACGTCCACCTCGAAGGCGGTGTGCGTCACTCCGTCGTTGCCCGTGACGCCCTGCCACTGCTTCGCCACGTGCGCATAGGCGTCGTAGGAGGTGAACTGGCTGTTGCCGTTCGCATCCGTGGTCTGGATGGCATGACCCTGCCGGTCGAACAGCGTGTAGGTGGTGTGATCGCGACCGTCCGCGAGCGGCGCGGTGAAGGCAGCCGGAGCGGGCAACACCGCCGGGTTGGCATAGTCCGTCTTCGACACGACGTTGCCATAGGCATCGCGGCGGAAGGCAGTCACCGCCCCGCTGCTTGCGCCTGGCCCCGCCGTCCCCGGAGCCGGTGCCACGACCGCCGTGACGCGGCCCAGTGCGTCGTAGCAGGAAACGGTGGCGTTCAGCGCCGCGTCGACCACGCGGGTCTGGTTGCCGACCGCGTCGTACTCGTACCGGGTCGTCAGGTCGAGCCGCGCGCTGCTGCCGTCGCTGCGTGTACTGGCCTCGACGTGCATCCTCGTCTCGCTCGTCTTGCGATTGAGCCGGTCGTACGTGTAGATCGTCGTGCGGTCGTCGCTGCTGGCGACCGGCATGCCGTGACTCGAGATGCTCCAGCCGGGCGTCACCGCATTGGCAAACTCGGTGCTGCTGGCAAGGTTCCCCTGCAGGTCGAATGCGCGACTCGTGAGGTACCCGAGCGCGTCGATCGTGGCGACCTCACGGCCGCCCAGGTCGAAGTAGTGCGTGGTGGTGGTCCAGGTGCTTCCGATGACGAGCTTCTGCTCCTGCACGAGCTGGCCGAAAGCGTCGTACACGTTGCGAGTCGTCTTCGCGACGTTGTCCGTCTGCACGCCGGTGCCAGTCCATTGCGAAACGAAGGCGGTGGGTTCCTGTGTCTGCAGCACCCGCCCGGCGCGGTCGTAGGTGGATTGCAGGACGCGGTCCTTGCTGTGGTCGAAGCCACTCGCGGCGAGGGCGCTGTCCACCAGCGCCTTGCTCGCTGCCTGCGATGCCTGCGTGATCGTGGCGTTGGCGAGCGTCGTCTTTGTGCCGTAGCGGACCAGGCTGGTCACGTCTCCGAAGGCGTTGCGCGTGTAGCCCGTGACGTACCCCAGGGCATCGACTTCGTAGGTAACGCGGCCAAGCACGTCATAGACCTTCTGGCTAATGGCGTCGCCGACGTCGCGGTTGGCCACCGCGTTGCCGAGCGCGTCGTACCAGGTACGGGTTTCCAGGGCCTTCAGCGTCTCGACACGGCTGGCGATGCCCGTCGCGCCATTGGAGGTGACGTCGTCGCCGGGAGCGTTGTAGACGCCGACCTGCGGGTACACCACGCGGACCTGGCGGCCGAGAGCGTCGTACTCGTAGCTGGTGGTCCGCTCTTCCGGCCGGCCGGCGGCCTCGGTGCGCTGCGTGAGGTTGCCCAACGCGTCGTACGCCATGCGCGTGACGACAGGGGACGGAGGCTCGTTGGAAAGGACGATGTTGCCGCCGCCGTCCAGGCTGGCCGAGGCGAGTTGGACGTTCGGCGTCGTCTCGCTGAGCATGCGCCCGGCGGCATCGTAGCTGTAGGTCCAGGTGAAGCCGTTCTTGTTCTGGAACGAGAGCTTGTTTCCCAGTGCGTCGAAGCCGTAGTACTCCGTGGCGTTCAGCGCGTCGGTGGAAGAGATCCGCCGGCCGGCTGCGTTGTAGCTGAAGGACTGGGTTTCGTCGGCGGCCGTTGCGATGCCCGCAAGCGCGAGCGCGATCTCCGAGGCAGTCGTGCCCGTGCCCGCAGGAAGCCTGGTGGCATAGCGCGTGGTGCCCAGCACCCTTCCCGTGCCGTCGTAGCGGTTAGCTGTGACGGCACCGATCGGGTCGACGGTGTACACCAACTGGCCCGCGGCATCGTAGGCGTTGCGGGTCCAACGATCCGCGCTCGCATTCGGGGACAACAGCGCCTTGAGTGCCGCCAAGGTCGGCGTCGCACCGACTGGCGGGGCGATCGGGGCACCGTACGCGATCGTGGCCGTGACGTTGCTCGCCGCGTCATACAGCGTTTCCGTCGCGGCACCGAGCGCGTCGACGTTCAACACCTGCCGCCCGGCTGTGTCATAGGCGAACCACGTCGATCGGTCCTTTGCCGTGTCGGCCACCACCATGGACCGGATCGCGCCCGCACTGCCAGGCGTGCCCAAGACGGGCACGCTCGCCAACGGGGTCGCATAGGCCGTGCGACGCAGCACGTGCCCATCGGCGTCCAGGACCTGCTCGGTGACTCCACGCAACGCATCGACCTGGAAGACCAGCCGGTTGGCGCTGTCGTACGCCATCGAAGTCGAGCGATCGTTAGCGCTGGCGGCCACCGAACTGGGCGAGGCTCCGCTGGCGATGGGTGTGGCATAGGCGACCTGGCGAACGAGGTTGCCGTCCTTGTCGTAGATGTCCTGCGTGACGGCCCCGGTGCCGTCCGCCGTCCAGATCAGGCGCCCGGCAGCGTCGTAAGTGTTGCGGACGACCTCGTCGCGTCCGGGCGTTGCGATTGCCGCGACCGCGGTGGCGATGGCGTTCGACGTGGCGGCGGTGTTCGTCGGGATGGGCGTCGCATATGCCGTGCGCTGGACGACGTTGCCATTGCCGTCGTAGGTGAGGGCGACGACGGCGCCGATGCCGTCGATGCTGTAGATCGCACGATCCAGGGTGTCGTAGACGGTGCGCACCGTCTCGTCGCGCGCGACATCGGCGACAGGAACCGGCACCGTGCCTGCAGTCCAGGTGGCGAGGTTCAGGCAGTTGGCGTACGCCGTGCGCGTGACGACATTGCCATTGGCGTCGTACGTGTAGCGAACGACCGCGCCGGTACCATCCACGGTGGCCGCCACGCGGCCGTCCTTGTCGTAGACCCGGTTCTCGACGACGTCGAAGGCCGCCTGCGGGGCAACGAGCGCTCGCACCTGGTCCGCCGTCGGCGTTGCAGGTAGGCCGGTCAGCACGATCGGCGTGACATATGCGACCGTCTCCACCACGCGCCCTTCGGCGTCGTAGCACTCCTGCCGCACGTTGCCGAGCGGGTCCACCGTGAACACCAGCCGGTCGTCCGCGTCGTACGCGTAGCGCGTGACGTTGTTGCGCGCGTCCATGCTGGTGACCGCGTTGCCATCGCGATCGTAGTTCCAGCTGCGCTTCAGGTTGAGTCCGCTGGGATCCACACGCTCCTGGGTGCGGCGGCCCAGGTTGTCGTAGCTGTATTGCGTGAAGGTGCCGCCGGGCGTACGCACCGTGAGCACGTTGCCCCGGCCGTCCAGTGTGTAGACCGTCTGGAGGTTCAGGCCCGCCGGATCGACCGTCTGTTTGGTGGTCCTGCCCATGCGGTCGAACTCCGTGGTCGTGACCACCAGGTTTGCGTCCTTGACGGACACGCGCTGTCCCTTGGCGTCGTACTCGTAGGTGGTGGTGAGATTCAGCCCGTTCGGATCGACGCAGCGCGTCAGGACACGGTTCGCCGCGTCGTACGAGAAGCTCACCGCGTTTCCGTTCGCGTCGATCGTGGTCACCAAGCGATCCGCGGCGTCATAGCTGCTGGACGTCGTGGTGAGCGGCGTGCTCACCTGGATCTGGTTGCCGTCGGCGTCGTAGCGGTAGACAGTGGTCTGGCCCTTGCCATCCGTGACGCTCAGCACCTGGCCCAGGCGTGTGTACACGGTTCTGGTGACGATGCCCTCGGGAGTGGTCACCGTCATCGAGCGCGTGCTTGCGTCGTACGCGTAGCTCGTGACGTTGCCCAGCGCGTCCGTCTGCGTCAGCACCCGGGAAAAGGCGTCGTAGCTGGTGGCGCGCACCGCATTGAGCGGATCCCGCGTCGTGACGACACGACCCACCCGGTCGTAAGCCTGGTCATGGACGTTTCCATTCCCGTCGATCGAACGCGTGAGGCGGCCGAACGCGTCGTAAACCTCGGAGGTCACCACGTTCAGGCCGGAAGCGTCCTGCACCGTCCCGATCCGCATCCCACGCCGGTCTATGCTGTACGTCTCCAGCAGGTTCACGCCGGTTCCCGCGAGCTGCCGGCTGATTTCTTCTCCGAATGCGTTGTAAGTGGAGGCAGTGACGGTGCCGACCGCATCGGTCGTGGACGCCACCTGGCTCTCCCGCGTGTAGGCGATCGTCGTGTGGCTATCCGCTTCCGGATTCGCCGCCACGTTCACCGTCCCGAGACCACCCGCGAGTCCGGTCGTGCTGATGCGATTCACGTACGCGATCGTGTCCGTCACGCGGCCGCGGGCGTCGTAGCGCTTCTCCTGTACTTCGCCGAGCGCATTGACCTGGAACGTCAGTGCACCATCCGCGTTGTAGAAGTAGACGGTCCGGTTTCCCAGCGGATCGGTGCTGGACGTCCTGCGGCTCGCGGCGTCGTAGGTGTAGGTCGTTCCGTACTGCGCCCAGATCGCATCGACCTGCGCCTGCGTCTGGCCCCCCGTGAGCAGCGCCGCGCCGACCGGTGAAAGCTCACCCGTGAGGCGGCCTTGCAGGTCATAGCGCGCGAGCAGCGTGCGCACGTCGGCCGTGCCAACGGCACGCACCGTGGACGCCAGGTTGCCTGCCGTGTCATACGCGTACTGGGTGACGACGCCCTCCGGGCTGGTCTCCTGCAGCACGCGATCGAGGCTGTCGAAGCTGCGCGAGGTGCTCCGGTCCTGCGGGCTCGACCCTGGCCTCAGGGCGGCCAGCTTGCCCAGCCCCAGGGCCGCCGTGTTCACCCGGTTCGCGTAACGGACCGACAAGGTCTCGTTGCCGTCGCCGTCGTAGACGGATTCCGTGAGGTAGCCCTCGCCATCGACGTGACCGACGACCAGCCCCTTGCCGTCGTAAACCGTCACCTCGCGGATATCCGAGGCCGACGCTGCGGGCGTGAGCTGCGCCAAGGTTCCGCCGGCCCTGAGGCTGCTGTCCGTCACGTTCGCATACGCGACGCGCTCGGCCAACTGGCCCGCTGCCGTGTAGTTGAGGATCGTGAGGTAGCCCTCGGCATCGAGGGCGCCCGCGAGGCGACCCGCGTCGTCGTAGAAATTGCGGGTGATGCGGTCCTGCGGCGACGTCACAGGAAGGGCCACCGTGCCGACGCCCAGGTAACCGGCGCTCGAAGCGGCAGGAATCGCCGTCGCATAGCGCACGGTCTGCACCAGGCGCGAGGCCCCGTCGTAGCGCATCTCGCTCACGAGCGCCGTCTGGCCCGTTCCCGTGCTGGTCGCCTCGCGCACCAGGCGACCAGCCGCGTCATACTGGCGCCAGACGGCGTAGTCGTTCGCCGAGTCGGCAGGCCGGAGGCTCGCGACCGTCGCGGTGAGCACCGGAAGTCCGGATGCGTCCACCAAGCCCGCCGTACTGACAGCCGTGCCCCAGGTGATGCTGGAGATCGCCAGGCCGCGCCGGTCGTAGCCGTACTCGGTCATCGAACCGTTGCCGTCGATGTCGGCCGTCTTGCGGCCTTGCTCGTCGTAGAGCGTCCAGCTCCGCACGCCCGTTGGGTCCTGCGTCATGCGCAGGCGGTTGTCGGCGTCGTAGAAATACCTGGTCTCACCCAGGGCCGTCCCGGCCGCGTTCGATTGCAGGACGGAGAACATGCGGCCTGCCGCGTCGAAGGAGCTGGTCGTCACCAGCCCGTTCGCCTGCGTGACCAGCATCTTGCGTCCAGCGTCGTCGTATTGCGTTACCGTCACCTGGCCCAGCGCGTTCGTCTCGGCGACTTCGCGACCGAGGCCGTCATAGGCGAAGGTGCTGGTGCCGTTGCTAGCGGACACCGTCTGCAGCAGCTGACCCGCCGCGCTGTAAACGTAGCGCTCCACGGACTGCGAACCGTCCGCGATGCCGGATCCATCCGTGCCGACGCGCGCGTACGTCGTGCGCGCCTGGAGCTGGCCGCGCGCGTCGTAGGCGAAGTCCACCCGCTGCGTCGTGGTGAGATCCTGCTGCGACGCCCACGCGGACAACATGCTTTCCATGGGGACGTCCTGCGGTGACAGGCCCTGTACGGGATAGACCGCTGCGGCGTACGTGATCGTCGCGACGCACTGGCCGAACCCGTCGTAGCGGTACTCCGTGACGTTGCCGGCGGCGCTGATGCTGAAACGCAGGAGGTTGCGATTGCCGGCTTCGTAGACGCGCCGCTCGGTCAGCGCGCCCGAGGGTGTGACCGGCCCGGAGCCATCGGGATCGGCGACGGTGTAGGTAGTCTGGGTGAGCAGCTGGTTGCGGGCGTCGAAGACGCGCGTCACCGTATCCCCTGCCGCGTCACGCTGCAGCACCTGGTTGCCGTTCGCGTCGTATTGCCAGCTGACGGTTTTCAGCTCGCCATCCGTCATCGAGATCACGTTGCCCGACGCGTCATAGGCGAACTGGCGCACCGCACTCGTTCCGCCCACGGCCGGCCCCGTGATCGCCGTGATCTGCGCCGAGGTGTCGTAGTCGTAGCGCGTGGCGAGCCCCAGGGCGTCCGTGACGGTGGTGAAGCGCGTGCCATAGGTGAAGGTCGTCGTCTGGTTCAGCGCGTCGCGCACGGTCGCAACCTTGAAGTTGCCGCCGCCCGTGTCCACGTAGGTGAAGGTGACGCTGGTGCCGTCCGACTGCGTGATGGTCGCGATGCGCTTGCTGCTGCCGTCGTAGCCGTAGCTGGTCTGGTAGACCTTGCCATCCGCCGTGCTGTTGTCGCCGGGACTCAGGTCCACGACGACGCTGGTCAAGCGATTGCTCGCGTCGTACCCATAATGGACGCGCGTGTTCGTCGCGCCCGCAGCGACCGTGCGCACCTGGGTCAGGTTGTTGCCGCTGTAGTCGTAGTAGACGGACTCTCCGTTGGCCGTGGTCGCCGCGCTCAGGAATCCGTTGGCCCCGTATCCGTAGCTGACCGCATTGCCGCCCTGGTCCCTGCTGGACACCAGGCGCATCGCGCCGCTGCCCTCGTAGCGCTGGGTCGCGTTGCTGGCGCCGTCGTGCCACTCGTACTGCGCGTCCGCCGCGACATAGGCGATCGTGTCGTAAGCGCCGCCGCCCTCGGTGGAAACGTACAGGTTGCGGCCGACGTCGAAGGTGTAGAGTGCCGCGGCCCCGTCGGCGTCCACGCGCTGGATCGTGCTGCCCACGGTGTTGACGCTGCCCGAGAGCACCAGCACGCCGATGCCGCTGGACCAGCCGTCGCCGTTGTCGTCGTTGAGCGATCCGTTGCTGTTGTAAGTTCGCAGGACCGAGGCGCCCTGGCCCCGCCCGACCAGCAGGTCGTCCTGGTCCTGCACCACCACCTGGCCGCTGGCGATGTTGACGGAAACATCCTGCCCGTTGCGCCCCTGCCGGGCGCCGCCCACCTGGTCCTTGAAGCCAAGCACTTCGCCGGAAGCGAGGCTCAGGCCTGCGCGCAAGCCGCTGACGATCTCTACCATCGCGTGTCCCTGCATCTGGGTTGAGGAAGCGGCACTGCCGGGGGCGTGCCCTACCCCCAATACGTCCTCGCCCAGCGGACTTTGTTTAGCGGCTAAACCGGTGCGCTATTTCGCGGATATATGCGTCACACAGCGGGGAGTTCCCATGGACCAGGACGCGCGCTTCGAGACCTTGATCGGAGAGGGCCTCGCGGCCAGCCGTGAAGACCACGCCGAAACGGCGATCTCGCTCTTCATGCAGGCGAGCGAGCAGCTTCCCTCGTCCGGCGTTCCGCATTTCCTGGTCGGCTCCGAGCACGCGGCAGCAGGCGACATGCAGGCGGCGGAGGCCTCCTTCGCGAACGCGGTGCTGCTGGCGCCGGAGTTCGAGCTGGCCCGCTACCAGCTCGGACTGCTGCAATTCAGTTCCGGCCGCGCCGCGGTGGCGCTGGTGAGCTGGCAGCCGCTGTTCGCATTGCCGCAGCAGAGGTCGCTGGGCCGCTTCGTGCGTGCATTCGCGGCGCTGGCGCAAGACAGGCTGCAGGAAGCGCTGGCGCTGTTCGAGTCCGGGCTGGCCTGCGAGGACCTCAACCCTGCGGTGGCCGGCGACGTGCGACAGGTGACGGCAGGCCTGCGTGGCCTGCTCTCATCGCAAGGGGATTCCGTACCGGGTGCCGAGGCCCACGTGCTGCTGGCGGCCTACGCGCGCGGGCTCCACTGATCCACCAGCGCATCGAGCAAGGCCTCGACCTGGCGCGCGTCGCACGGGGTTTGCGCCACAGCGCGCGAGAGCTTGCACAAGCCCTCGGCCTCGTCGAGCGCTTCGCCCTGTTCCGCCTGCCGCACGGCAGCGGCCGTGTCGCCGGACAAGGCCAGTGCGAGTGCCAGTGCGCCGTGCACCTGCGCATCATCAGGGTCGAGCTGCAATGCCGATCGGAGCGCCGACAACGCGCCAGCCATGTCACGCAGCAGCAGCCGGCTCCAACCCAGCGCGAGCCAGGTCTGCGCGTGGGCCGGCATGGCCTTCACGGCGCGCTCGAGCGCCTCGCTGGCGGAGGGAAAGTCCCGCCCGAGCAGGCAGGCGAAGCCCAGCGCGGACAGCGCACGGCCGTCCCCCGGTTTGCGGGCGAGCGCCTGCTGCAGGAAGGCACGCGCCTCCCCCGGCGAGCGCGCGGCGAGGGACAGCGATCCGAGGGTGACCAACGCTTCCGGCTGCGCCGGGTCCGAGCGCGATGCGGAATCAGCCAGCGTGCGCGCGGACGCGAGCTCCTCCAGGTCCAGGGCCACCAGGCTCGCGACACCCGCGGCCGCAGGCAGCAGCGCCTGCGCCGCTTGCGCCTGACGGGTCCAGGCCCATGCTTCGTCCAGCGCGCCTCGCTCCTGGCACGCGCGCAGCCACAGCGCCTGCAATCGCCCCGCCACCTCTGGTGCCAACGCGGCTTGCTGCACGAAGTCTTCCATCCAGGGCCTGAGCAGCTCGCATGCGCCAGCGGCGTCTTCCTGCAGGAAATGCACATAGGCGAGGTCGTGCAAGAGCACGGCATCGGTGCGCGCGGTCGTGCGCAGCTCCTCCAGCAAAGTGCGGGCGCGCGCGAGGTCGCGCGTGGCGATGCTCAGTTGGGCGAGGCGGAATTTCCACTCCGCCGCCCCGGGCGCGAGGCGCTCGCCGGTCGCGATGTACGTGGCGGCTTGTTCGTGCCGGCCGCAGGCCATGGCTTCCTCGCAAGCCTCCGCCAGCAGGCCGGCGTTGGCCGGATCGTGCGAGAGATAGCCCGCGAGCCGGTGGAGGCGCGCGGAGGCCGGGGGGCTGGCGGGCTGGTTCATGGCGCACGCGTGCGAGAGGATGCAGCGATTGGAAGGCAACGGCCGCTCGCCGTTCAAGGCAAGTCCCACTATGCTCGCTGCGACTTAATACCCGGGACCGGGTCATGCAAGAGAGGCCCTGGCGATGCCCACTTCAGGGCAGCATCGCCAAGTCCCGCATGTAGCGCGGCTCCGTCATCAACGCATCCCACGTGATCGCGGGCCCGCAAGGCAGCAGCGCCAGTCGTCGCTGCTCACCCGCCTCGCTCGCCCGCCACTCTCCGCGCGACTGTGCCTGCGCGAGCCCGTCCAGCATCTCGTCGATGGATGCGCCCTGCGGACTGTTCACCGACTCGTTGCACAGCAGCACCATGTCGCAGCCCGCGTTCAGCGCCACCACAGCCGCTTCGGTGAAGCTCACGTCGCGCCCTTCGATCTTGCGCGCGCCGGCCATGCTCAGGTCGTCGCTGAAGATGGCGCCCTGGAACTGCAGCTGCTCGCGCAGGATGTCCTGCAGCCACTTCGCCGAGAAGCCGGCCGGCAGCGGGTCGACCTTGCTGTAGATCACGTGCGCGGGCATCACGCTGGTGAGCGCGGTGGCCAGCCACTCGTAGGGAATCGCGTCGTCGGCGAGGATGGCCTTCAGGCTGCGGTCGTCCACCGGGATCTCCAGGTGCGAGTCCGCGCGCACGTAGCCGTGGCCGGGGAAGTGCTTGCCGCAGTTGGCCATGCCCGCTTGCAACAGCCCTTGCATCAGGCAGCGCGCCAGCATCGTGACGATGCGCGGGTCGCGCTGGAACGAGCGGTCGCCGATCACCGAGCTGGCGCCGAAGTCCAGGTCCAGCACCGGCGTGAAGCTGAAGTCGACACCGCAGGCGCGCAGCTCGGCGCCCAGCACGTAGCCGGCGGCGGTGGCCGCGGCCATCGCCTTCATCGCGCCGGCGCCTTCGCGGCCCTTGCCGTCCTTCATCCACAGCTCGCCGAAGCGGCGCATGGGCGGCAGGTGCGTGAAGCCGTCGGTGCGAAAGCGCTGCACGCGCCCGCCTTCGTGGTCGACGCAGATCAGCAGGTCGCCGCGCACGGCCTTGATCTCCGCGCACAGGGCCACCAGCTGCTCGCGGTCCTGCCAGTTGCGGGCGAACAGGATCATGCCGCCCACCAGCGGGTGCGCGAGGCGGCGCCGGTCTTCTGCGTTGAGGGAGAGGCCGGCGACGTCGATGATCACCGGTGCGTGTTCACTCATGGTTCTTCTCTTGTTTCTGTTCGACGATGACGAAGCTCGCCGCATAGTCGGTTTCGTCGGTGACGCTCACCTGGGCGCTGAGGCCCTTGGCTTCGCACCACGCCTTCAGCTCGCCGTGCAGCACGATCACGGGCTTGCCGCTGGCCAGCTTGCCCACTTCGCAGGACCGCCAGGTCATGGGCATGCGCATGCCCAGGCCCACCGCCTTGCTGAACGCTTCCTTGGCCGAAAAGCGCGTGGCGAGGTAGCGCACGCCGCGCTCGGGCCAGCGGGCGCTGCGCGCCTTCCAGGTCTTGAACTCGGCCTCGCTCAGGATCTTCGCGGCGAAGCGGTCACCGTGGCGCTCGAGCGAGGCGCGTATGCGCCGCACGTCGCAGATGTCGGTGCCTATGCCGTAGATCACTGCTCGCTGCCGCCACCCGCCGCGCGCTGGATGGCCGCCAGGTACGCGCGCACCGTGGCCGCATAGCCCATGTCCAGCGCGTCGGCGATGAGCGCGTGGCCGATGGACACCTCCAGCACGCCGTGCACGGTGCGCAGGAACTCGGGCAGGTTGTCGCGATTGAGGTCGTGGCCCGCGTTGACGCCCAGGCCGGCCGCGTGCGCCGCCTGCGCGGCCGCGGCGAAGAGGCGCAATTGCTCGCCCTGCTTCGCCGTGCCCCAGGCGGCCGCATAGGGCTCGGTGTACAGCTCCACGCGGTCGGCACCCACGGCCTTGGCCAGCGGGATCGCGCGCGGGTCCGCGTCCATGAACAGGCTCACGCGCACGCCCAGCGCCTTCGCTTCGGCGACGAGGGGCTTCACGCGCTCGCCGTCCTTGCCCAGGTCCCAGCCGTGGTCGCTGGTGAACTGGCCTTCGCTGTCCGGCACGAAGGTGCACTGGTGCGGGCGCAGCTCGCGCACGAAGTCCATCAGGTTGTGGAAGGGGTTGCCTTCGATGTTGAACTCGGCGCGCGGCCAGTCCTTCTTCAGCAGCGCGTGCAGCGCGCGCACGTCGTCGGCGCGGATGTGCCGGGCGTCCGGGCGCGGATGCACCGTGATGCCATGCGCGCCCGCCTGCAGGCACAGCGTGGCGGCGCGCGTGACGCTGGGGATGCCCAGGTGGCGCGTGTTGCGCACCAGGGCCACCTTGTTGAGGTTCACCGACAGGGCGGTTGGATTCACTGGAAAGCCTCCGTGCATGGGACCGCGGCGCGGCCTGCGGGCTTCATAGCGCTTGCAGGTCGATCATCAATTGCCGCGTGCGCAGGGTCGCGACGCCGCAATGGTAGTGCAGCAGCGCGCGCAGCTGCGGCTTGAGCTCGCCCATCTCCGCGGCCTGGCGCAGCGTGGCGTGGAAGGGCGCGGGATCGTCGATGGCTTGCTGCAGCGCGAGCCACTGCGCGCCGTCGAGGCTGCCGCGCGTGTCGTCGTCCTGCGCCTCGACCAGGCCGCCTTCGGCCCGCAGGCTGTAGCGCTGCGACGCCTCCACGGGCGCCAGCGTGCCCGTCTGCGCGTCCAGCGAGGGCAGCAGCCCGATCTCGCGCAGCAGCAGCAACTCGAACGCGCGCAGCGCCGGCTGCAGCGTCAGCGGGTCGTCGGTGGCCAGCACGCGCACGGCTGCCGCATAGACGTCGAACAGGGCGGGATGGGGATCGTCGCGCGCGAGCATGCGCAGCATCAACTCGTTGAGGTAATAGCCGGAAAGCAGCGCCTCGCCGGTCGGCATGACCTGGCCGCCCACCCACTCTGCGGACCGGAGCGTGCGGATCTCCGCATCACCGCCGAAGGCGACGTGCAGGGGTTGCAGCGGCAGCAGCACCGGACGCAAATTGGAACTGGGTCTCTTCGCGCCCTTGGCGACGACCGCGATGCGGCCGTGGTGCCGTGTGAGCAGCTCCAGGATCAGGCTGGACTCGCTCCAGTCGTAGCGGTGCAGGACGAAGGCGGGTTCGTCGGCGGTGCGCCGGGCCATCGTCAGTCCGGCGCCGGGCCGTCCCAAGCCGCACTGCGGCGGCCTGGCCCACGCGAAGCGAGGACCTGCGCGGCCATGCTCATTCGTATCCGAAGCTGCGCACCCGCGCCTCGTCGTCCGCCCAGCCGGAACGCACCTTCACGAACAGCTGCAGGAAGACTTTCGCGTCGAACAGCTGCTCGAGTTCCTGGCGCGCCTCGGTGCCGATGCGCTTGAGCTTTTCGCCGCCGTCGCCTATCACCATGGCCTTGTGGCTCTCGCGCTCCACGACCACGGTCGCCGCGATGCGCACCATGCGCTTGAACTTGGGGCTGGGCTCTTCCTCGAACTTCTCGATGACCACCGTGGACGTGTACGGCAGTTCGTCGCCGGTGAAGCGGAACAGCTTCTCGCGGATCATCTCGCCGGCCATGAAGCGCTCGCTCTTGTCCGTGAGTTCGTCCGCCTCGTAGAACCAGGGCTGCTCGGGCAGGTACTTGGCGCAGACTTCCAGCAGCCTGGTGATGTCCTTGGGCTGCTTGGCAGAGATCGGCATGAACTCGGCGAAGGCGTGCCGCTGCTGCATGTCGCGAAGCCACGGCGCCAGCTCGCCGCGGCGATGCACGAGGTCCAGCTTGTTGGCGATCAGCAGCGCCGGGATGCCGGGCTTCAGCAGCGCGAGCACCTTGGCGTCGGCCAGCGTGAAGTTGCCGGCCTCGACGACGAACAGCACGAGGTCGACGTCGCCGACCACGCCCGTCACCGCGCGATTGAGCGAGCGGTTCAGCGCGGAGCTGTGGCGGGTCTGGAAGCCGGGCGTGTCGACGAAGACGTACTGCGTGCTGCCTTCGGTGCGCACACCCGTGATGCGATGCCGCGTGGTCTGCGCCTTGCGCGAGGTGATGCTGATCTTCTGTCCGACCAGCGCATTGAGCAGCGTGGACTTGCCCACGTTGGGCTTGCCCACGATGGCCACGAGCCCGCAGCGCTGGCCGGGGGCCGTTGCCGGGGCACCGGCATCGCCGCCGGTGGACTCGCTTTCGGTATTCATTTGAGCCTGGTCTTCAACACCAGCAGCATAGCCGCTGCGGCGGCCTGTTCACCGGCGCGCCGCGATGCCCCGATGCCGCGCTCGGCCAGGCCGAGCTCGGCCACCTCGCATTCGACGTCGAAAGTCTGCTTGTGGGCGGCGCCCAGGGTGGCCACCACCCGGTAGACCGGCAGCTTCATCTTGCGGCCCTGCAGGACTTCCTGCAGTTCGGTCTTGGGATCCTTGGCAGCGGCCGACATCTCGGGCTTGATCTCGACGTCCGCGAACAGGCGATGCACCAGCGCCTCGGCAACCGGGTAGCCGGCGTCGAGGTAGACCGCGCCGATCACGGCTTCCAGCGCGTCCGCGAGGATGGAGGGACGCTTGTGCCCGCCCGAGCGGGCTTCGCCTTCACCCAGGCGCAGCAGGCCGGGCAGGCCCAGGCCGACGGCGACCTGGTGCAAGGTCTCCTGCTTGACGAGGTTCGCCCGCACGCGCGACAGGTCGCCCTCGGGCAGGTCCTTCAGGCGCTCGTACAGCAGCGCGGCGACCGCGAGGTTGAGGACGGAGTCGCCCAGGAACTCGAGCCGCTCGTTGTGCTCGACCGAGAAACTGCGGTGCGTGAGCGCCCGTGCCAACAGCCGGGGATCCTGGAAGCGGTGCCGCAGCCGGTCCTGCAGCGCCGCGTGCGCGTCGGCCACGGGTCGGGAACTACCTTCCGGGGCGCGACTGCCCCTCGTACTTGAGCGTGAGCCAGGCCGGGCCGAACAGGTGGAATTCCCTGTTGTACGCGAAGGACACGGAGAACCCGTCGCCGTCCTTCGTGACCGTGAGGTCCTTGCCCGTGATGGACGTGATCATGTTGATGTCCGCCGCCCTGTCGAAGGCGGCGCGCACACCCGCCACCGTCGCCTCGTCCTTGGCCTTGTTGATCGCCTTGAGAGACGCCTGGTATTCGACCACCGACGGGAATGCCTGCACCCCGATCGCGCCGACCATGCCGATCACCGCCAGGAAGAAAATAACCGTGAGTAGCGAGGCCCCCGCCTGCCGCGTCCTGAATCCCATGAGACTCCTCCGTCCTTCGTTTTCCTACTGGAACGACCCGATGCGCTTGAAATCGCCGAAGTTCATCCAGATCAGGAATGCCCGGCCGACGATGTTCTTGTCCGGTACGAAGCCCCAGTAGCGCGAGTCGAGTGAATTATCACGGTTGTCGCCCATCATGAAGTACATCCCCTCCGGTACTTTGCAGACGACCCCTTCGACACTGTAGCGGCAATTCTGCTTGAACGGGAAATCGTCCACACCGGGCACGAAAGCGGGGCGCTCGTCGTCGTTCAGGAGGTGGTGCGTCTTGTCGCCCAGCTTCTCTTCGAACTGCTTGAAGTAGCGCATCGCATCGCGATCGAAGTAGTCGGGCAGCTGGCTCTCCGGCACCGGCACGCCGTTGATGGTCAGGCGCTTGTTCAGGTAGGCGACCTCGTCACCGGGCACGCCCACCACGCGCTTGATGTAGTCGAGGCTTGGCTTGGGCGGATAGCGGAACACCATCACGTCGCCGCGCTGCGGCGGCGTGCCTTCGGTGAGCTTGGTGTTCAGCACCGGCAGGCGCAGGCCGTACGTGAACTTGTTCACGAGGATCAGGTCGCCCACCAGCAGCGTCGGGATCATGGAACCCGAGGGAATCTTGAAGGGCTCGAAGAGGAAGGAGCGCAGGACGAAGACGGCCAGGATGACCGGGAACAGGCCCGCGGTCCAATCCAGCCACCAAGGCTGCGCCAGCACCTTCTGCTTCGCGTCGACGAGCTCGGGCTCGTCGGCGACGATGCCGCGCGCGCTCAGGTTCGCCTTGCGTTCGGCGGTCCGCGCTTCCAGCGACGCGACGGCGCGCCGGCGGCGCGGCAGGAAGTAGAAGCGTTCGGCCAGCCAGTACAGGCCGGTGACGATGGTCGCGAGGAACAGCAGCAGCGCGAAGTTGCCCTCGACCATCTCGAAGTACCAGGCGCCGGCATAAGCAACGAAGGCCGCGAGCACGGCCGCAGTGAGGAAGGGCATCGTCAGGCCTCCCGACGGGCCGCCGCGAAGGAGGCTTGCATCCCCGACGGGGATTGCGGAATCGGGAGGCGCGTCGGCGCAGGGTGAAGGGCTTGGGAGTTCATTCTTCGACTTGGAGGATGGCCAGGAACGCTTCCTGAGGCACTTCGACCGAGCCGATCTGCTTCATGCGTTTCTTGCCAGCTTTTTGTTTTTCGAGCAGCTTGCGCTTGCGGGTGATATCGCCGCCGTAGCATTTTGCCAGCACGTTCTTGCGCAGCGCCTTGACCGTTTCGCGGGCGATGACGTTGGCGCCGATGGCGGCCTGGATCGCCACGTCGAACATCTGCCGGCTGATGATCTCCCGCATCTTGGCCACCACCGCGCGGCCGCGGTACTGCGCCTGCGTGCGGTGGACGATGATGGACAGCGCGTCCACCTTCTCTCCGTTGAGCAGGATGTCGACCTTCACCACGTCCGAGGCGCGGTACTCCTTGAACTCGTAGTCCATGGAGGCGTAGCCGCGGCTCACCGACTTCAGCTTGTCGAAGAAGTCCAGCACGATCTCGCCCAGGGGCAGCTCGTACGTGAGCATCACCTGGCGGCCGTGGTAGGCCATGTTCAACTGGACGCCGCGCTTCTGGTTGGCCAGCGTCATCACCGCGCCGACGTATTCCTGCGGCATGTACAGGTGCACGGTGACGATGGGCTCGCGGATCTCCTGGATGCGGCCCTGCTCGGGCATCTTGGCCGGGTTCTCCACCATGATGACTTCGCCGTCCGGCTTGAGCACCTGGTAGACCACGCTGGGCGCCGTGGTGATCAGGTCCTGGTCGAACTCGCGCTCCAGCCGCTCCTGCACGATGTCCATGTGCAGCAGGCCCAGGAAGCCGCAGCGGAAGCCGAAGCCCAGCGCCTGGCTCACCTCGGGTTCGTAGTGCAGCGACGCGTCGTTGAGCTTCAGCTTCTCCAGGCTGTCGCGCAGCGAGTCGTACTGGTTCGCTTCGACCGGGTACAGGCCCGCGAACACCTGCGGCTGCACTTCCTTGAAGCCGGGCAGCGGCTCGGTCGCGGTGAATGCGGCGCCGCCCGTGCCGGCCTTGATCAGCGTCACGGTATCGCCGACCTTGGCGGCCTGCAGTTCCTTGATGCCGGCGATGATGTAGCCCACCTCGCCGGCCTCGAGCGCCTCGCGCGGCGAGTTGGCCGGCGTGAACACGCCGAGCTGCGAGGTCTCGTAGTTCGTCTCCGTCGCCATCAGCTTGATGCGGTCGCCTTTGGCCAGGCGGCCGTCCACGACGCGCACCAGCATGACGACGCCGACGTAACTGTCGAACCAGCTGTCGATGATCATCGCGCGCAGGGGGGCGTCGGGATTGCCGCGCGGTGCGGGAATGCGCGCGACGATCGCTTCGAGGATCTCGTCGATGCCCATGCCGGTCTTCGCGGAGCACGGGATCGCGTCGGCCGCGTCGATGCCGATCACGTCCTCGATCTCCTCCTTCGCGCGCTCGGGATCCGCCTGCGGCAAGTCCATCTTGTTCAGGACAGGAACGACATCGACGCCGAGGTCCAGCGCCGTGTAGCAGTTCGCGACGGTCTGCGCTTCCACGCCCTGGCTCGCATCGACGACGAGCAGCGCGCCTTCGCATGCGGACAGCGAGCGACTCACTTCGTAAGAGAAGTCGACGTGGCCCGGCGTGTCGATCAGATTGAGGTTGTAGACCTGTCCGTCACGCGCCTTGTATGTGAGTGCGGCGGTCTGCGCCTTGATGGTTATCCCACGCTCTTTTTCGAGATCCATCGAGTCCAGGACCTGCTCTTCCATCTCGCGATCGGAGAGCCCGCCGCAACGCTGGATCAGTCGGTCCGCGAGCGTTGATTTGCCGTGATCGATGTGCGCGATGATCGAAAAGTTTCTGATGTGATTCATCAACGGGAACGGATAAGTGATTGATTCAAAAGCCGCGCACAAAGAAAAAAGGGCGCGTCATGAAGGTGACGCGCCCTGAACCAACAATCTATGGCAACTGCGATAGTTGGAGCTTCATTGTAGGCAAAACGCGCCGGGCGTACACCCTCGGGCTCAGTCCAACCCGGCCGTTGCAGGTCCGCAACTCGCTTCTTGTACACAGCTTTTCAACAATCCTGGAGAAGGCCCGCAAGGACAACATGTGGGCCACTTGTGGATCGGCCGGGGAGCGGCTGGAGGACATCCCGCATCGTGGTGGGGAGGCTATGCGATATGCGCTGAATGGCCGCTGGCTGGGTCAGATTCTACCCAAACCGGTTCTTAGCCCTGCCTTCATGTGAGCAACCACCAACCTCTGAAGGTGCCGGCCGCTCACCAAAAAAACTTCGCCGCTTGTCGTTTTTGAAACACCGCCCAAGGAAAAGCCCCAGAGCTCCGCAAGGGTATGGGGCTTTTTCTTGCAGGAACCGGTTCAGCCCCGCGCCGGGCGCAGCAGCAGGTAGCTGGCCAGGTCACCCCGCCGCAGCAGCACGGGTATCGGCTTGCTCTTGTCCAACTTGGCGACCGCCGCCTCGAACTCGCGCACGCTGTTGATCTCGGTGTTGCCGATGGCGACGATGATGTCGCCCTCGCGCATGCCGGCGCGCTGCGCCGCGCCTTCGCTCACGGACTCGACGCGCACGCCGCCCTTCACCTTCGCTTCCTTCTTCTGCGCCGCGGAGAGCTCGGTCACGGCGAGGCCGATGGATTGCGCGGCGGGCGTGGTCTTGGGCTTGTCCTCGCTGCCGGACATGGGACGCGGCTGCGCGGCGGCCTGCTCCTGCTCGAACTCGGCGACGGTGACCGTCAGGTCACGCGAGCCGCCGCGGCGGAACACCGTCATGTTCACCTTGCTGCCCGGCTTGGTGTTGCCCACCATGCGCGGCAGGTCGGTCGCACGCTCGATCGCCTGGCCGTTGAACTTGGTGATGATGTCGCCCGCTTCGATGCCCGCCTTGTCCGCCGGCGAGCCGGTCTCGACGCTGCGCACCAGCGCGCCCTGGGGCCGGCCGAGGCCGATCGATTCGGCGACGTCGCGCGTGACCTGGTCGATCTGCACGCCGATGCGGCCCCGCTGCACCCGGCCGCTCACGCGCAGCTGCTCGGCGACGCGGCTCGCCTCGTCGATCGGAATGGCGAATGAGATGCCCATGAAGCCGCCCGAGCGCGAATAGATCTGGCTGTTGATGCCGATCACCTCGCCGCGCATGTTGATCAGCGGGCCGCCGGAGTTGCCGGGATTGATCGCGACGTCGGTCTGGATGAAGGGCAGGTAGTCGCCCGTGTCGCGGCCCTTGGCGCTGACGATGCCGGCCGTGACGGTGTTGTCCAGGCCGAAGGGCGAGCCGATGGCCATCACCCACTCGCCCACTTTCACGCGGCTCACGTCGCCGATGCGCACGCTGGGCAGGCCGGTCGCCTCGATCTTCACAACGGCGACGTCGGTGCGCTTGTCCGACCCGATGATCCTGGCCTTGAACTCGCGCTTGTCCGTGAGGGTGACGATCACCTGGTCCGCACCTTCCACCACGTGCGCATTGGTCATCACGTAGCCGTCGGGCGTGAGGATGAAGCCGGAGCCGACACCGCGCGGCTGGTCTTCGTCGCTGTCGCCGCCGCGCGGGCTGGGCCGCTGCTGCGGGGCATTGGGCATGGGCACGCCGAAGAAGCGCCGGAAGAACTCCTGCATCTCCTCGTCCGACGGACCGTCGCCGCCGCCGCCGCCGCGTGCGCTGCTGCGCACGTGTTCGACCGTACGGATGTTGACGACGGCCGGGCCGACCTGGTCGACCAGTTCGGTGAAATCGGGCAGCGTGCGCGGTTGCGGCGCGGACTGCGCCATCGCCGGGGCGATCGGCGTGAAGGCCGCGACGCCGGCGAAGGCCAGGGCCATCGCCAGTCCGCAGCCACGCAGGTTGTTGGAATCCATGCGGAACATACAGACCTCTCCAGAACGGTCAGGGAAAAATCGGGGCTGGTGCGGCTCCGGCGTGTCCGGGCGCACCAACCTGCTGAGAATACGACCAAGCGGCGAAGTTGCGCGTCAGCCGAGGGCGCAAGGTCTGCTTTACTGCCGGTTCACTGGCGGAGCATCGGACCGGCGGTCCTCAGCGGCGCCGCTCAAGGCCGAGCGCAAAGGCCTGCAAGGTCTGGGGCGGCACTTCGCCGACCACGGTGACCCACCAGTCCTGCACGCGCCGCGTGAGCGTGTGCGTCGCGCCGCTGGCGAAGACGCCTTCCTGCACGTGGCGCTCGCGGTCGAAGTCCTCGATGAACAGCGACACGGACGCGAGCCCGTCCGAGAAGATCCACTGCAGCACGCCCTCGTCGGGCCGCTTGTAGCAGTTCATGGCCTTGAAGCCGGCCACCGGCGTCCTGAGCCCCCAGCCCTCGGCCGCCGCCGTGGTCTTCACCGCCTGCGGCTTCTCCACGTGCCAGCCCTCGGGCACGGCCATCATCTGCGCGAGCCGGTCCATCCGCACAGGCGCGTCGAGTTGCAGTTCGGAGAACGCCGCCTGCTCCAGGACCCGACCGGCGTCGTCGAGCGTCTGCAGCTTCACCATCAGCCCGGTCTTCTTCTCGCTCCAGATGCGGTAGCCGAAACGCAGGCCGTCCTTCGGCAGCACCTGCACGATGTCGGTCTCGAACCCGGCCACGCGGTCGCCGCCGACGCGGTGCGCCGCGTAGAACTCGGGGATCGGACTTTCGTCCTGCTTCAGCGGCTCCGGAAAGACACCCAGCGATTCACGCCGCTCACTGCGCACCGTGTGCGTCTGCGGCAGGAAGGTCAGCACTTCCTCGTCGCGGCGAAAGGTGGAGCGGCGCTCGCCCGACAGCGATTCGATGCGCTCGACCTGCCGCTGGCCGTCGCAGGCGTGCCAGATGCGCGCGCTGGACATGGCGCCGTTGCTGGACGAAACGACGAAGGTGCCGACGTAGCTGCGCACGCGCGAAGCGTCGTGCATGCGCGCGAGCCATTCGCTCACCGTCCGGTCCGCGTGGCCCTCACCCGCATGCGGGTCCGACGGCCGCGGCGGCGCGGCGGCGGCCTGGGTGGCGGCGAGCGCCAGCGTCGCGGCCGTCCAGAAGGCAAGCGCGCCCTGCGCGAGGCGCAGGCGGGCGGCAGCGGGAACGCGTCGCGCCGTGCCCGGGGCCATCAGCGGGCGGGCCCTTCGAAGGTGGCGTTGCGCAGGAAGCCGGAGGTGCCCAGGGCGGTGGCGCCGCCGAACTGGCGATGCGCAGCGAGCAGCATGTCGAGGCGCGGATCGCGCATGGTGGGCGCGGCGCTGGCCTCCACCACGGGAGTGGAAGCCGGGGCGGCGGCCAGCTGCGCCTGCGTAGCGCCGGGCGCGCCGGCGCCCCAGAGATTCCATCCGACCGCGGCAACGGCGGCGACCGAAGCGACGCCGGCCGCCAGTTTCCAGGCCCAGTCGTTGGCGGAAGCACGCAGCGGACGCGCCACCTGCCGGGAAGCCACAGGTGCGAACACCGGTTGCTCCTCCTCCAATCGGCGCTGCAGGCGCGCGAGGAAGGCCTGCGGCGGCGTGCCCGCGTGGGCGCACCCGGTGCGCAGGATCTCGCCGACCACGTGGTAGGCACACCAAGCCTCGCGTCCGCCGGCATCCGACGTCGCCGCCTGCACGCCCTGGGCGAAGGCCTCGCCCTCCAGCTGCCCGTCGGCGAGCGCCGAAATCAATTCGTGGTTGTCCATCTTGTTCATTCGATCCACCTTGCCCGCATTACCAGCGCTTGCCCGACTGGTTTTCCAGCAGGGGCTTCACCTTCGCCGAAATCGCCTCGCGCGCGCGGAAGATCCGCGAACGCACCGTGCCGATCGGGCAATTCATCACTTCCGCGATCTCCTCGTAGCTGAGGCCCTCGATCTCGCGCAGCGTGACCGCCTGGCGCAATTCGTCCGGAAGCGCCTCCATGGCAGAGTTCACGGTCTGCGCGATCTCCTTGGCCGCCAGCACCGTCTCGGGCGTCTCGGCGGAGGTTAGTTCGTTCTCGACGCCGGAAGTTTCTTCGTCATCATCGCCGCCCCGCAAGGAGCTTTCGGAAACCACGGGATCGCGCTTCAGGTCGACCAGGGCTTTTTTGGCGGTGTTGACCGCGATCCGGTACAGCCAGGTATAGAACTGCGCTTCGCCGCGGAACTGGGCGAGCGCGCGGTAGGCGCGGATGAAGGTCTCCTGAGCGATGTCCTCGATCAGGTTGGTGTCGCGCACCATGCGGCCGATCAGGCGCTCGATCCGGCGCTGGTACTTGATCACCAGGAGTTCGTACGCCTTCTGGTCGCCCGCCACCGTCCGCTCCACGAGCATCTGGTCGGTGTCGCCGGGAGACGGCGCGGGAGCGGGGGGAGTCTTGGTCATTGTTCGGCCGCGGGAGGCTTGCCCGCGGCGGGCACTTGCGTGCTGGCGCGGGAATATACCGCACGGCGCAGCGCGTCCCAGTGGGACACGTCCGACGCGCGCTCCAGCCAGAGCCAGCGCGTGCCGCCCTCGCCGCGCCATCGCAGCAGCAGGCGGGACTGCAGGTCCAGCGCGATGTCCGGCCTGCCGATCGCGCTCGCGCCGCCCTCGTTCCAGCTCCAGTCGGTCCCGTCCCATCCGAGGGTGCCCACGGGCGAATGCAGCCAGGCCTGCCGGCACGCCAGCGCGCAGGCGGCGACCGCCGCAAAGGCGGCCAGCGGCCGCCAGCCCGGTTCTGACTGGAAGCTGAAGGTGACGGCGGCGGCCAGTCCCGCCAGGACCAGCACCGCCGACACGCGCGCCGCAAACGCGCTGCGCCCCACCGGGTACGTCACCGATGGAGGCGCGTGCATGGAACTCTCAGATGCGCTTGAACACCAGCGAGCCGTTGGTGCCGCCAAAGCCGAAGTTGTTCTTCAGCGCGAACTCGATCTCCAGGTCCCGCGCCGTGTTGGCGCAGTAATCCAGGTCGCACTCGGGGTCCTGGTTGAAGATGTTGATCGTCGGCGGGCTCTTCTGGTGGTGGATCGCCAGCACGGTGAAGACGGACTCGATCCCGCCGGCGCCACCCAGCAGGTGGCCGGTCATCGACTTGGTGGAGTTCACCACCACCTTTTTCGCATGCTCGCCCAGCGTGAGCTTGATGGCGTTGGTCTCGTTGACGTCACCCAGCGGCGTGGAGGTGCCGTGGGCGTTGAGGTACTGCAGCTGGTCCGGGTTGATCCCGGCGTTCTTCAGGGCGGCCGCCATGGAGCGGCGGGGGCCGTCCACGTTCGGCGCGGTCATGTGGTACGCGTCGGCGCTCATGCCGAAGCCGGCGAGCTCCGCGTAGATTTTCGCGCCGCGCTTCTTCGCGTGTTCGTATTCTTCCAGCACCAGCACGCCGCCGCCTTCGCCCAGGACGAAACCGTCGCGGTCCTTGTCCCAGGGGCGGGAAGCCGTCTTGGGATCGTCGTTGCGGGTAGACAGCGCGCGGGCCGCGGCGAAGCCGCCGATGCCCAGCATGGACACGCAGGACTCCGCGCCGCCGGCGATCATGACGTCGGCATCGCCGCTTTCGATCATGCGGCCGGAGATGCCGATCGCGTGCAGGCCGGTCGTGCAGGCCGTCACCACCGCGATGTTGGGTCCCTGGTAGCCATGGCGGATCGACACGTGGCCGGAGATCATGTTGATGATCGACGCCGGCACGAAGAAGGGCGAGATGCGGCGCGGGCCGCGGTTCACCATCTCGGAGTGCGTCTCCTCGATCATCGGCAGCCCGCCGATGCCGGAGCCGATGTTCACGCCGATGCGCGTGGCCAGTTCCGGATCGATCTGCTCGCCCGAGGGCAGGCCCGCATCCCGGATCGCCTGGTCGGCCGCGGCCAGTCCCAGGTGGATGAAGCGGTCCATGTGGCGCGCTTCCTTTTCCGGCATGTAGTCGGCCACGTTGAAGCCCTTCACCTCGCCGGCGAACTTCACCGCGAGGTTCGCGGTGTCGAAGGACGTGATGGTGTCGATCCCGCTCTTGCCCTCGAGCAGGTTGGACCAGGACTCGGCGACGGTCTTTCCAACCGGGCTGACGCAGCCCAGTCCCGTCACGACGACGCGGCGACGCATGCTGGGTCAGGCCTTCTGGTGCTGCTGGGCGTAGTCGATGGCGTTCTGCACCGTCGTGATCTTCTCGGCGTCTTCGTCCGGGATCTCGATGCCGAACTCGTCCTCGAGGGCCATGACCAGTTCCACCGTGTCCAGAGAGTCCGCGCCGAGGTCGGCGACGAAGGCCTTTTCATTGGTGACCTGGGACTCTTCCACGCCGAGCTGTTCGGCGATGATTTTCTTGACACGTGCTTCGATATCGCTCATGGGGTTCCCTCAAAGGGTTGTGATGAATCCGCGATTTTAAGCCGGGCGGAGGGTCCGGCTGGGCAGGGCCCGGGCAGGCAGCACGATGGCCGGTCAGCCCATGAACATTCCGCCGTTGACGTGGATCTCCTGGCCGGTCACGTAGCCGGCCTGCGGAGAGGCCAGCCAGGCGACGGCGTGGGCGATGTCCGCCGGTTTGCCGAGGTGGCCCAGCGGGATCTGGCCCAGCAGGGCTTTCTGCTGGTCCTCCGGCAGGGCCGCCGTCATGTCGGTCTCGATGAAGCCGGGCGCCACGCAGTTGACGGTGATGCCGCGGCTGCCCAGTTCGCGGGCGAGCGCGCGGGTCATGCCGGCCACGCCCGCCTTCGCTGCGGCGTAGTTGGCCTGTCCGGGATTGCCGGACGCGCCCACGACGCTGGTGATGCTCACGATGCGGCCGTAGCGCTGCTTCATCATCGTGCGCATCACGGCACGGCTCATCCGGAAGACGGCCTTGAGGTTGGTGTCCAGCACCGCGTCCCAGTCCTCGTCCTTCATGCGCATGGCGAGCTGGTCGCGCGTGATGCCAGCGTTGTTGACCAGGGCGTGGACCGCGCCGAATTCCTTGGCGATGGCGTCCACCAGCGCTTCGCCGGCCTTGCCGTCGTTGACGTCGAGCCTGGCGCCGCGGCAATCCGCGAACTGCGACAGCGCCTGCGTGATCTTGCCGGCACCGTCGTCCGTGGTCGCCGTGCCGATCACCTTCATGCCGCGCGAGGCGAGCTCTTGCGCAATCGCCGCGCCGATGCCGCGCGAGGCGCCGGTGACCAGTGCCACCTGTCCGTGCATATCGATGTGCGTGGTCATCCCAGCATTCCCTTCACTTCGGCGAGCGTCACGGGATCGTAGATGGAAGCCGAGGCCAGGGAGGCATCGATGCGCTTCGCCAGGCCGGCCAGCACCTTGCCCGGCCCGCACTCGATGATGGTGCCGATGCCGCGGCCCTGGATGGCGCGCACGCACTCGACCCAGCGCACCGGCCCGAAGGCCTGTTCGTACAAGGCGGCACGGATGCGGTCCGGGTCGGTCTCGACCTTCACCTCGATGTTGTTCACCACCGGGATCTTCGGCGACTGCAGGGACGTCGCGGCCAGGCGGCCCTTCAGCTTCTCGGCCGCGGGCTTCATCAGGCTGGAATGGAAGGGAGCGGAGACGGGCAGGGGCAGCGCGCGCTTGGCGCCCATGCCCTTGATCACTTCGCAGGCCTTCTCCACGGCAGCCTTGCTCCCGGCGATCACGGTCTGCGCCGGATCGTTGAAGTTCACGGCCTCGACCACTTCGCCGGAGTTCGTGCCGAAGCTGCGCACGGCTTCGGCGCAGCCCTCGATCACCTTCTGCGCGTCCAGGCCCAGGATCGCCGCCATGGCGCCGGTGCCGACGGGAACGGCTTCCTGCATGGCCTGCGCACGGAAGCGCACCAGCGGCGCGGCATCGGCGAGCGTGAGCGCTCCCGCGGCGACCAGCGCCGTGTACTCGCC
>FTHB01000153.1_pt1 | contig 28999 bp, 30 predicted proteins | sample 1640851 | NCBI WGS metagenome assembly FTHB01 (sample SAMEA3914788, study PRJEB12502) | metagenome | biome: forest; material: soil | place: Canada | collected 2011-07-03 | depth 0.1 m
CATCGCGCTGAAGAAGGCCGCATGACGACGCCTGAGGCGGCGGGGCATTCGCGCAATCACCTGGCGATGCCCTTCATGGCCTGGCTGCACTTCCAGCCGCTCTGCCACGCGGTCGCGCGTTCCGATCCCGACCTGTTCGACTGAGCGAGCGGCGACCCGTGCGGCGCGCGGACCGTGCCGCTAGCGCGTGGCCGCCTGGTGGCGCAGCGCGCAGTCCCAGCCCAGCTCGGCCAGCGGAGCCGCCTTGCGCCCGGTCTCCACGGCATCCGCTGCCGCCGCCGTGCCGTCGGCGGCGCGCTGGGCGATGCCGTGCAGGATGGCGGCCATGCGGAACAAGTTGTACGCCATGTAGAACTCCCAGTGCGGCGCCGTCGCGCGACCGGACGCTTCCTCGTACTGGCGCACGTAGCTCGCTTCGTCCGGTATGCCCAGCGCGCCCAGGTCCAGCCCGGCTATGCCGCGCCAGAGCGTCGCCGGGATCCGCCAGCTCATGCAGTGGTAGGAGAAGTCGGCCAGCGGATCGCCCAGGGTCGACAGCTCCCAGTCCAGCACGCCCAGCACGCGCGGCTCGCCCGGATGGAACACGAGGTTGTCCAGGCGGTAGTCGCCATGCACGATGGTCGTCGCATCGTGTGCGGGCAGGTGCTGCGGCAGCCAGTCCATCAGCCGCCGCATGGCCGGCGGCAACGGCAGCGTGGACGCTTCGCACTGGCGCGACCAGCGCGCGACCTGGCGCGCGACGTAGTTGCCGCTGCGGCCGTAGTCGCCCAGCCCCGCGGCCGCGGGATCGACGGCGTGCAGCGCCGCGAGCACGCGGTTCATCTCGCCGTAGATGGCCGCGCGCTCCGCGGGCGCGAGGCCGGGCAGCGACTGGTCCGCCAGCACCCGGCCGGCCAGGAACTCCATCAGGTAGAACGGCGTGCCGAGCAGCGAGGCGTCGTCGCACCAGGCGACCATCCGCGGCACCGGCACCGGCGTGTCCGCGAGCGCCGCCATCACGCGGTATTCGCGGTCGATCGCGTGCGCGGACGCCAGCAGCGGTCCGGGTGGCTGCTTGCGCAGCACGTAGTCCCCGCGGTCCGTGGTGACGCGGAACGTGGGATTGGATTGCCCTCCGGCGAGCGGCTGCACCGTGACGGCGGCGGCCGTGGCCGCCAGCCCCTGCTGGAGGAGCCAGCCCGCCAGGGGCGCGAGTGCAAGACCCTGGCTCACAGCGAGCTCACCAGGTGCCCGCTGTCGACCGCCACCGTCGTGCCGGTCATCGCGGCGCCGGCGTCGGAGGCGAGCAGCAGCAGGGGGCCGTCGAGGTCGGCGAGCTCGCCGAAGCGGCGGCTGGGGATGCGCTGGCGCAGCTTCTGGCCGGCCTCGCTTTCCAGGAAGTCGCGATTGAGGTCGGTCGCGATGTAGCCGGGCAGCAGCGCGTTGACGCGGATGCGATGGCGCGCGAGCTCCATCGCCATCGCCTTGGTCGACTGGATCACCGCGGCCTTGGAGATCGCGTAGGGCGCGACGCCGCCGGCCACGCGCTCGCCCAGGATGGAGGCGACGTTGACGATGCTGCCGCCGCGGCCGGTCGCCACCATGCGGCGTGCGGTCTCGGTGGCCACCAGCCAGTTGCCCTTGAGGTTGGTGTCCAGCACCTGGTCGAAATCGTCCTCGGTCTGCTCCAGCAGCGGCCGGGTGATGGTGACGCCGGCGTTGTTCACCAGGATGTCCGGCGCGCCCCAGGATGCGAGTTCGTCCAGGCAGGCGCGCACGCTGGCGGCGTCGGTGACATCGAGCGCCAGCACCCGCGCCTGCCCGCCCGCGGCGGTGATGCGTTCGGCCAGCGGCTGCAGCTTGTCGACGCGCCGCGCCGCCAGCGCCACCCGCGCGCCGGCGTCCGCCAGCACGCCGGCGAAGTGTTCGCCCAGGCCGCTGGAGGCGCCGGTGACCAGGGCGATGCGGCCGTCCAGGCGGAAACGGTCCAGCGCGCTCATTGGATAACCTCCCCCAGGCTCCGCACTGCGTGCTGCGCCACACCGGCCACCCCGAGAAAAGGCTGAAGCCTTTTCTCGGGGACCCCACCGGCCCCCCTCCGCAAGCGGAGGGGGCGAGCGCCTTCGGGCGGCCGTGCGGCGCTCATTGCGCGGCTCCCTGGTTGGCCTGGTGCACGATCTTGCGCGCCATGCTCCAGCGGTGCACCTCGCTCGGGCCGTCGTAGATGCGGAAGGCGCGCATGTCCATGAAGATGCGCATCACCGCCGTTTCCGCCGTCACGCCCTGGCCGCCCAGGATCTGCACGCAGCGGTCGACCACGCGCCATTCGGCTTCCGAGCAGGCCACCTTGGCGCGGCTGGATTCGAAGTTGCCCTTCTCGCCGCGGTCCAGCAGCCAGGCGGTGTGCCAGATGTGCAGGCGCGCGGTCTGCAGGTCGATGTCGTTGTCGGCCAGCATGAAGCCCACGCCCTCGTGTTCGGCCAGCGGCTTGCCGAAGGCGCGCCGCTGGCGGGCGTAGTCCACCGCGATGTCGTGGGCGCGGCGCGCCTGCCCGAGCCAGCGCATGCAGTGGGTCAGGCGCGCCGGCGCCAGGCGCACCTGGGCATAGCGGAAGCCCTGGCCCACTTCGCCCAGCACGTCCTCGCTGGCCACCCGCACGTTCTCGAACACCAGCACGCCATGTCCCCCGGTGAAGCAGCTGTCCATGGCCTCCATGCTGCGCTCCAGCCGTATGCCCGGGCGGTCCATGTCGGTCAGGAACATGGTCGCCGAGCCGTCCTCCATGCGCGCCATGACGATGGCGTAGTCGGCGCCCTCGGCCCCGGTGATGAACCACTTGCGGCCGTTGATCACGTAACCGTCGCCGTCACGCACCGCCGTGGTAGCCAGCATGCCGGGGTCCGAGCCGGCGCCGTCCGGCTCGGTCATGGCGAAGCAGGAGCGCGTGCGGCCCGCCACCTGCGGGGCCAGCCAGCGCTCCTTCTGCGCCGGCGTGGCCACTTCCTCCATGAGGTGGATGTTGCCTTCGTCGGGCGCGTGGATGTTCATCGCCGTGGGGCCCAGGCGCGAGTAGCCGGCCTCCTCGAAGACCACCGCCTTGGCCAAGTGGCTCAGGCCCAGGCCGCCCATCTGCCGCGACGCGTGCGGCGTCAGCAGGCCGGCGGCGCGGGCGCGCGCCACCAGCTCGCGCCGCAGGTCCTCGCTCGGCCCGTGGCCACCGGCGGCGCGCGGGTCGCCTTCCAGCGGGATCACCTGTTCGGCGATGAACTGGCGCGTGCGCTGCTGCAGCTCCCGCAGTTCCGCGGGCAGGTCGAAATCCATGGTCGTCTCCGTAGGCTGGGCGGCAGGACGCCGCGACCTGGATTGTAGGACAATGTTGCCCTACGATTTCCAGGAGTCCTGATGCCCGCCACCGACCCCGTCGCCGCTGCGCCCCTGGCCGACGCCTACGCCGACGCACCCGAGAGTGCGTCGGACGCGGTGTTCTTCGGCATCGTGCATGGCCTGGAGCGGCGCGCGTTCGTGCCGGGGCAGCGGCTGGTGGAGGCCGACCTGGCGGCGCGCTTCGGCGTGGGCCGCAACTCGGTGCGTGAGGCGCTGCAGCGGCTGGCCGCCGAAGGGGTGGTGGAGATCCTGCGCCACAAGGGCGCGGCGATACGCGCGCTGACGGTGCAGGAGACGATGGACGTGCTGGACGTGGCGGAGCGCATGACCGGGCTGCTCGCGCGCAGCGCGGCGCGCGCGGCGGCGGCCGGGCGCAAGCCGCAGGCGCTCGCCCGCGCCCTGCAGCAGCTGCGCAGCGCCGACCGCGCGCAGGACGCGGACGCCTTCGCCCGGGCGCGCCGCAGCTACTGGCGCGCCCTGCTGGAGCTCGGAGGCAGCCGCGAGCTGCGGCGGCTGTTCCCCTCCATCCACATGCCCATCGTGTACGCCCAGCACCCGCTCGCCGCACTGCAGAAGCTGCGGCTGCGCGACTACGAGGCGATCGGGCAGGCGGTGGCGCAGGGCCGCGAGGACGCGGCCGACGCACGCGGCATGGAGCACGTGCGCAATGTGCGAGGCGAGATCCAGCGGCAACTGGCCTCCTGAGTGCCGCGGGGGCGGCAGCGCGAACGGCGCCGGATCGCCGACGCCCCGCTACCGATGGTTGGTTCGCGGAAGCAGCATTGCGCCGATTCCCGAAGTGCAGCGAGATTTATTTTCTTGCAAAGAGAATCATCGACGGCAACGATCACCAGAGGCCGGTCTCGATCCGGATCGCGACTTCGCAGTCCTCGAAGATCTCCAGCTTGGCGATACGTACGCGCACGCCCAGCACGCCGGGCAACTGCATCAGCCGGTGCGCGAGCTTGCCGATCAGCGTCTCCAGCAGGTTGACGTGCACGGCGGTGCATTCGTCGATGATGATGCGGCGCACCTTGCGGTAGTCCAGCACGTGCATGATGTCGTCGTCGCTGGGCAGCAGCGGCTGCGTGCCCAGGTTCAGCTCCGCATCCACGCGGATAGGCTGCGGCGCCGTCTTTTCGTGATCGAGGATGCCCAGGTTCGCGTCGAAGCGAAGACCTTCGAGCGTCAGCGTCTGCGTGCCGGCCTTGCTCACTGCATACCTCCTGCGGGCCTCATGGCTGCATCAGCGAAAAATCGCGGTCGAACTTCATCAGGTGCTGGCCGCCGTCCACCAGCAGCGTCGTGCCGGTGACGGATCGGTTTTCCAGTGCGAAACGCACGGCGTGCGCCACGTCCTCCGGCGTGGAGGAGCGGCCCAGGGGCGAGAGCTTGTGCAGTTGCTCGAAGCGTTCCTGTGACAGCAGGTGGCTGGTGAGCGTGAGGCCCGGCGCGACGCCGACCACGCGCACGCGCGGGGCCAGCGCCTGCGCCAGCAGCGTGGTCGCTGCTTCCAGCGCAGCCTTCGACAGCGTGTAGCTGAAGAAATCCGGATTCGGGTTCCACAGCTTCTGGTCCAACAGGTTCACGACCACGCCTTCGCCGCCGCGCTGCTCCAGGTGCTGCGCCAGCGCCTGCGCGAGAAGGATGGGCGCCGCGGTGTTCGAAGCCATGTGCGCCGCGAGCGCAGCGGCGGTGAAGCTGCCCGCGTCGTCGTGCTCGAAACGCGATGCGTTGTTGACGACCGCGTCCACCTGCCCGAAGTGCTGCGCGACGGCGGGCAGCAGCGAGCGCGCCTGCGCTTCATCCTGCAGGTCGGCCCGGAACACGGCCGAGGGCGCATGGCGCGCGCACTCCGCGGCGGTCCGCCGCGCTTCCTCTTCCGATCCGCGGTAATGCACCGCCACCTGCCAACCGGCCGCGGCCAGGTCGAGCGCGATGGCGCGGCCGAGCCGACGCGAGGCGCCGGTGACCAACACGGTACGACCGGCGGCGGCTTTCATTGGCGGACAATCGGCGGGTGAATTCCCATGCCATGAGTGTAGCGAGCGGCCTGCAGAAGCTGATCGCCGAGCAGGTCGCCCGTGCCGGCGGCTGGCTTCCCTTCGACCGCTACATGGCGCTGGCGCTGTACGCGCCGGGCCTGGGCTACTACGCCAACACCTCGCGCAAGTTCGGCACCATGCCGGCATCGGGCAGCGACTTCGCCACCGCGCCGGAGATGAGCCCCCTGTTCGGCCAGTCGCTCGCGGTGCAGGTCGACGAGGCCTTGCAGCGCACGGCGACCACGGAAGTGTGGGAGTTCGGCGCCGGCTCGGGCGCGCTCGCGCGCGAACTGCTGCAGGCGCTGGGGCCGCGCGTGCAGCGCTACACCATCGTCGAATTGTCCGCCTCGCTGCGCGAGCGCCAGCGCGAGGCCCTGTCCGCTTTCGGCGATCGCGTGCAGTGGGTCGCGGAACTGCCGCAGCTCATGAACGGCGTGGTGGTCGGCAACGAAGTGCTGGACGCGATGCCGGTGAAGCTGCTCGCGCGCAAGAACCTCCTGTGGCACGAGCGCGGCGTCACCGTGCAGGACGGGCGCTTCGCCTGGTCCGACGTGCTCACGCACCTGCGTCCTCCCGTGGAGCCCGCGGGAACGCACGACTACCTCACGGAGCTGCACCACCACGCCCAGGCCTTCATGCGCACGCTGGGCGAACGGCTGGTGCAGGGCGCGGCCTTCTTCTTCGACTACGGTTTTCCCGAAGCCGAGTACTACCACCCGCAGCGGCACATGGGGACGCTGATGTGCCACCGCGGGCACATGGCCGATCCCGATCCGCTGGATGCGCCGGGCGAGAAGGACATCACCAGCCACGTCGACTTCACCGGCATCGCGGTCGCGGCGCAGGAAGTCGGCTTGCCCACCCTCGGCTATGCGACGCAGGGACGTTTTCTCGTCAATTGCGGCATCGCCGAGCGGATGGCGGCGCAGCCCATCGCGGAACAGACCGCCGCGCAGCGGCTGGTGGCGGAACACGAGATGGGCGAGCTGTTCAAGGTGATCGCCTTCCAACGCGGAGCCTTCTGGAACGCCGTCGGCTTCCGCTTCGGCGACCGCACGCACACGCTCTGAGCAGCACGAAAGCATTCGGCAGCCGCCGGAGCCGCGGCCGGTCTGAGGCTACTTTCGCCGGGATTTGTTCGAAGATCAAGCTTGCCCGGCTAAAGTCGGCGTCCTAGCATCCGAACAACCTGGCGGCAGAGCCGGGACCAGGAGACAAGCCGTGACCCGCTGGGACCAGCTTTCGCCGGCCGAGATGGACGTGCTCCAGACCGTGTTCTGGTCCGCGGGCAGCTCGCGTCTGGCGCTGGCCGAGCGCCTCGATTGCTCCAAGAGCAAGACCAACGCGCTCGCGGCCGGCCTCATCGAGCAGGGCCTCCTCGAAGAAACCGGGCTGCAGGCGTCCTCCGGCGGCCGCCGCCCCGAGACCCTGCAACTCGCGAGCGGCCTCGGCGTCGTGGCCGGTGTGGATCTCGGTGCCACCAGCCTCGACGTCGCCGTCATGCGTCCCGACCTCAGCGTGTTGGCGCGCCACTCCGAAGATGCGGACGTGCGCGACGGACCCGGCGTCGTGCTGGCGCGCGTGCGCGACGTGATCCGCAAGCTGCTGGCCGACTGCGGCGTGCCCGCGAACCGGTTGATCGGCGTCGGCATGGGCGTGCCCGGGCCTGTGGACTTCGCCAGCGCGCAGCTCGTGGAGCCGCCGCTGATGCCCGACTGGCACGGCTTCTCCATTCGCGAGTACCTGGGCGAAGCCTACGCGGCGCCCGTGTTCGTCGACAACGACGTGAACCTGATGGCGCTGGGCGAGCTCTGGCGACTGCAGCGCAGCCTGCCCAACTTCATGGTGATCAAGGTCGGCACCGGCATAGGGTGCGGCATCGTGTGCCACGGCGAGGTGTACCGCGGCGCCAATGGCTCCGCCGGCGACGTGGGCCACATCTGCGTGGACCAGGCGGGGCCGCGCTGCCATTGCGGCAATCCGGGCTGCGTCGAGGCGATGGCCGCCGCGCCGGCCATCACGCGCATGGCGACCGAGGCGGCGCAGGCAGGCGAAAGCGCGGCGCTCGCCGCCGTCCTGCAGGCGAACGGCAAGCTGAGTGCGGTCGACGTGGGGCAGGCGAGCCGCGCGGGCGATGCCGCGGCCAACGCGATCATCCAGCGCGCCGGCAGCCTGATCGGCCAGATGCTCGCCTCGGTGGTGAACTTCTTCAACCCCTCGCACGTGTTCATCGGCGGCGGCGTCACGCAGATCGGCCCGCTGTTCCTCGCGTCCGTGCGCCAGAGCGTGTACCACCGCTCGCTGGCCTTGTCGACGCGGCACCTGGAAATCCAGTACACGCCGCTCGCCGGACAGGCGGGATTGGTGGGAGCAGGCGCACTCGCGATGCAGGAGTCCCTGCGCCTGCACGGAGGCCGCCCATGAGCCTGCGCGTGGAGTTCCGCAACGTGACGCGCAGCTTCGGCCCGGTGCAGGTGCTGCACGGCGTGAGCTTCACGCTGGAACCCGGGCGCGTGGTCGGTTTGCTGGGCGAGAACGGCGCGGGCAAGTCGACGCTCATGAAGATCCTCGCCGGCTACCTGGAGCCCAGTGGCGGCGAGATCCTGGTCGACGGACAGCGCGTTCACTTCCGCGACTCGCGCGCCGCCGAGGCCGCGGGCATCGTGCTGATCCACCAGGAGTTCAACCTGGCCGAGGACCTCACGATCGCGCAGAACATCTTCCTCGGGCACGAGAAGCTGCGCGGGTGGCTGCTGGACGACGACGCCATGCGCGCGGCGACGCGCGAGGTCTTGCGCCAGGTCGGACTCGAAGCCGATCCCGACACGCGCGTGCGCCGGCTGATCGTCGCCGAGAAGCAGCTCGTGGAGATCGCCAAGGCGCTCGCGCGCAACGCCCGCCTGCTGGTCATGGACGAACCGACGGCGACGCTGACGCCCGGCGAGACGCAGCGGCTGTTCGCCGTGATGCAGCGCCTGAACGCCGAGGGCGTGACGCTGGTCTACATCTCGCACAAGCTAGAGGAAGTGGAACGCGTCACCGACGAGGTCGTCGTGATGCGCGATGGCCGCTTCGTCGCGCAGCAGCCCACGTCCTCGCTCACGCGGCACCAGATGGCCAACCTGATGGTGGGCCGCGAGATCGCCGACCTGTTCCCGCCCAAGGACCCGGCGCCCGAAGGCGCGCCGCTGCTGGAAGTGCGCGGCTTCAGCGTGCCGGGCTGGGCGCGCGACGTGAGCTTCGAGGTGCGCGCGGGCGAGATCCTCGGCTTCGCGGGGCTGGTGGGCGCCGGCCGCACCGAACTCTTCGAAGGCCTGCTCGGACTGCGTCCCGGCAGCGCGGGAACCATCCTCGTCGACGGGCGGGAGCTGCACCTGCACAACCCGCGCGAAGCGGCCAACGAAGGCATCACGTACCTGAGCGAAGACCGCAAGGGCAAGGGCCTGCACGTGGACCTGGGCCTGCGCGAGAACCTCACGCTGATGAACCTGCGTGCCTACGCGACGCCAATCCTCTCGCCCGCGCGCGAGCAGCAGGCACTGGAAGAGGCCGTGCGCGCCTTCGGCATCCGCACCGGCGACCTGCGGCAGCGCGCCTCGGCGCTGTCCGGCGGCAACCAGCAGAAGCTCGCGCTGGCCAAGGTGCTGCAGCCGCATCCGCGCGTGGTGGTGCTGGACGAGCCGACCCGCGGCGTCGACGTCGGCGCCAAGCGCGACATCTATTTCCTGATCCAGCGCCTGGCCCGCGAAGGGCAGGCGGTGGTCGTGATCTCGTCGGAGCTGGTGGAGCTGATCGGCCTGTGCCACCGCGTCGCGGTGATGCGCGGCGGCCAGCTTGCCGCCACCGTGCGCGACGAACACCTGAGCGAAGAGGAGCTCATCGCCCATGCCACCGGAACTCGCTGAATCCGCGCGCAATGCGGCACCCGGGCGCGCGGCGGCGCTCTGGGGCCGGCTGCACGGCTTCGGCCCGGTCGCCGGCCTCGTGCTCCTGTGCATCGCCGGCACGCTGCTCAATGGCGAGTTCGCCACGCTGGACAACGCGCTCAACGTGCTGACGCGCACGGCCTTCATCGGCATCATCGCCGTGGGCATGTGCTTCGTCATCATCAGCGGCGGCATCGACCTGTCGGTGGGCTCGATGGCGGCGCTGATCGCCGGCTGCATGATCCTGCTGATGAACCGGCTGGCCGGCACCCTGGGTTCGCCTATGCTGGTGATCGCCGCGGGCATGCTGCTGTGCCTGGTGCTGGGTGCGGCGTTCGGGCTGGCGCACGGCCTGCTGATCACCAAGGGCCGCATCGAGCCCTTCATCGTGACGCTGGGCACGCTGGGCATCTTCCGCGCCTACCTCACCTACTTCGCCGATGGCGGCGCGATCACGCTGGACAACGCGCTGGCCGACGTCTACGGCCCGGTGTATTACGGCAGCCTGCTGGGCGTGCCCTTCCCGGTGTGGGTGTTCGCCGTGGTGGCGCTGGCCGGCGGCTTCCTGCTGCGGCGCACGGCCTATGGCCGCTACGTGCAGGCGATCGGGTCCAACGAGCAGGTGGCGCGCTACGCCGCGGTGGCGGTGGACCGCGTGAAGATCCTCACCTACATGCTGCTGGGCGTGTGCGTGGGCATCGCCACGCTGTTGTACGTGCCGCGTCTCGGCTCCGCTTCGCCGACGACGGGCCTGCTGTGGGAGCTGGAGGCGATCGCCGCGGTGATCGTGGGCGGCACCGCGCTCAAGGGCGGCGCGGGCAGCGTCGCGGGCACGGTGGTCGGCGCCATCCTGCTGTCCGTCATCAGCAACATCCTCAACCTCACCAGCATCATCAGCGTGTACCTGAACGCGGCGGTGCAGGGTTTCGTGATCATCATCGTCGCCTTCCTGCAGCGGGGCCGGCGATGAACCAGCGCAGTCCAAGGGCCGCGAGGCCACCATCATCAACCCCCCGAAGGAGACGAGCATGACGAAACTCACACGCAGGCTGGCGCTGGGCGCCGCGGCGACGCTGGCGGCACTTGCCATGACGCCGGCGCTGGCGCAGAACAAGGTGGTGCTGGGCGTGGCCATTCCCGCGGCCACGCACGGCTTCACCGGCGGCATCGTGTACTGGGCCAACGAGGCGAAGAAGGACCTGGAGAAGGCGCACCCCGGCCAGATCCAGGTGATCGTGAAGACGGCGGCCAACGCGTCGGAGCAGGCCAACCAGCTGCAGGACCTGGTGACCGTCAACAAGATCAACGCGCTGGTGGTGTTCCCCTTCGAGTCGGCCGCGCTCACCAAGCCGGTGGAGCAGGTGAAGGCCAAGGGCGTGTACATCACGGTGGTTGATCGCGGCCTCACCGACCCCAGCGTGCAGGACGCCTACGTCGCCGGCGACAACACCGCCTTCGGCAAGATCCCCGCCGAATACATCGCCAAGGCGTTGAACGGCAAGGGCGACATCGTGGCGCTGCGCGGCATCCCGACCACGCTGGACAACGAGCGCATGGACGCCTTCAACGCCGTGCTGAAGAACTATCCGGGCATCAAGCTGCTGGATGCGAAGCACGCGAACTGGAACCGCGACGACGCCTTCAAGGTGACGCAGGACTTCCTCACGCGCTTCAAGCACATCGACGCGATCTGGGCGGCCGATGACGACATGGCCGTGGGCGTGCTCAAGGCGATCGAGCAGGCCAAGCGCAAGGACATCAAGCTGGTGTTCGGCGGCGCCGGCGCCAAGGGCATGGTCAAGACGCTCATGGACGGCAGCGACCCGCTGATCCAGGCCAACGTGTCCTATTCGCCCAAGTTCATCTACGACGCGGTGAAGCTCACCGCCGAAGCGCGCCTGAAGGGCGAGAAGCTGCCGCCGACCACCATCATCCCGTCGGTGCTGATCACGAAGCAGAACGCGAAGGACTTCTACTTCCCGAACTCGCCGTTCTGATCGTCCACTGAAAAATCGCTGGGCGATTTTTCAGTGGCTGCCTGATCGATGCGAGGACGCCCGGCCAAGCCGGTCGTCCTCGCAAGGGAGGTCGCGCTGCATGCCGTTCCGCGCGACCCGGTACCGCTAGCGGAGCAAACATCATGGCCAGACCCATCACCCTCTTCACCGGCCAATGGGCCGATCTCCCGCTCGCCGAGCTGGCGCCACTGGCGAAGGGCATGGGCTACGACGGCCTGGAGCTGGCCTGCTGGGGCGACCACTTCGACGTGCAGGCCGCCTTGAAGAGCGAGAGCTACGTGCGCGACAAATGGGCGCTGCTGCAGAAGCACGGCCTCACCTCGCTCGCCATCGGCAACCACCTCGTGGGCCAGGCAGTATGCGACCGCATCGACGAGCGCCACCAGTCCATCCTGCCGGCGCACGTATGGGGCGACGGCGATCCCGAGGGCGTGCGGCAACGGGCAGCCAAGGAGCTCGCTGATACCGCGCGCGCGGCGGCGAAGTTCGGCGTCAAGACCGTCACCGGCTTCACCGGCTCGTCGATCTGGCACGCGACCTACGCCTTCCCGCCGACCTCGCAGGCCTACTGGGACGCGGGCTTCGCCGATTTCGGCCGGCGCTTCATGCCTATCCTCGATGCTTTCGAGCAGGCCGGCATCAACTTCGCGCTGGAAGTGCATCCGACCGAGATCGCCTTCGACATCGCGTCCACGCAGCGCGCGATCGAAGCGGTGAAGGGACACAGGCGCTTCGGCTTCAACTTCGACCCCAGCCACCTCGCCTACCAGGGCGTGGACTACGTCAAGTTCATCCGCACCTTCCCCGACCGCATCTACAACGTCCACATGAAGGACGTGTGGTGGGGCAAGGGCGACGGCACCGTGGGCGTGTTCGGCGGCCACACGAGCTTCGGCGACGCGCGTCGCTTCTGGGACTTCCGCAGCGTCGGGCGCGGCATGGTGGACTTCGAGTCCATCATCGTGGCGCTCAACGACATCGCCTACGCGGGCCCGCTCTCGGTCGAATGGGAAGACGGACGCATGGACCGCGTGCACGGCGCGACCGAGTCGGCAGCCTTCTGCCGGCGGCTCGACTTCAAGCCGGCGGCCGGCGCCTTCGATGCCGCGTTCGCGCGGGAGGCGCGGTGACGACGGCTGCGCGCAAGCTGCGCTACGCCATGGTCGGCGGCGGGCAGGGCGCCTTCATCGGCGCCGTGCATCGCAAGGCGATGGCGCTCGACGGGCAGTACGAGCTGGTCGCTGGCGCGTTCTCCGCCACGCCGGAGAAGGCGCATGCCTCCGGCCGCGAACTGGGCTTGCCCGACGACCGCAACCACGCGACCTGGCAGGACCTGCTTGCGGACGAGATCCGCCGGCCCGCCGGCGAGCGGATCGACCTGGTTTGCATCGTCACGCCCAACGACCTGCACTTCCCCGTCGCCAAGGCCTTCGTCGACGCGGGCTTCCACGTCGTGTGCGACAAGCCGCTCGTGCACACCGCGGCGCAGGCACAGCAACTGGTCGCCGCTGTGAAGCAGCGCGGCACGGTGTTCGGCGTGACCTACAACTACACCGGTTACCCGCTGGTGCGCCAGGCGCGCGCGATGGTGCGCGCGGGCGAACTGGGGACGATCCGCAAGGTGGTCGTCGAATACAACCAGGGCTGGCTCGCGACGCTGCTGGAAGCGACGGGAAACAAGCAGGCTGCATGGCGCAGCGACCCGGCGCAGTCCGGCGGCGTGGGCGCGCTGGGCGACATCGGCTCGCATGCCGAGAACCTGGTCAGCACCGTGACCGGACTGGAGATGGACAGCCTGTGCGCCGACATCGGCCCGCTGGTGCCGGGCCGCACCGTGGACGACGACGCCAACGTGCTCCTGCGTTTCCGCGGTGGCGCGCGCGGTGTGCTGGTCGCATCGCAGGTCAACACGGGCCTCGAGAATGGCCTGCGGCTGCGCGTGTCCGGCTCGCTGGGTTCGATCGAGTGGTGGCAGGAAGAGCCGAACAAGCTCGCGCACTATCCGCTCGACGCACCGATGCGCTGGCTCACGCGCGGCTCGCCCTGGCTGCATCCCGATGCGCAGCGTGCGACGCGCATACCCTCGGGCCATCCCGAAGGCTTCATCGAGGCCTTCGCCAACGTCTACCTCGGCGTGGCGGCGGGCATTCGCGCCAAGGCGGACGGCATCGCACCCGACCCGCAGGAAGCGGACTACCCGGACGTCCAGGCTGGCGCGCGCGGCGTGCGCTTCATCGAGGCCGTGCTGGCCTCGGCGCGCAGTGCGGACAAGTGGACCCGCATGGCCACCTGAGCGCCCGCGCGGCGGCCCCAGCCCCTACACTGGGACCATGATCCGCTGGATGATCGTCGTTTTCCTCGCGCTGGTTCTCATCAGCTGGTTCTCGCCCGTGCTGCAGAAGCTGGGCTTCGGGCGGCTGCCGGGCGACCTGCGCTTCCGCCTGTTCGGGCGCGAGATGTTCATCCCGCTCACCTCCACCATCCTGCTCAGCATGGTCGCCGCCGTGGTCGCGAAGTACCTCTGAGCGTTCGGGAAGTACGTCCGAAGATGAAAGCCTGCATCGACATCGGCGGCACCAAGGTGGCCGTCAGCCTCAACACCGGCGCGGGACTCGATCTCCTGGGCAAGCGCAGCGAACCCACCGCCAAGACCGGCAGCAACGACGCCGTCGCGCGCCAGATCATCCGCATGGTGGACGAAGCCTGTGCCGACGTCGGCATCGACCCGTCGCGCGTGCAGCGCGTGGGCGTGTCCTCGGCCGGTCCCTTCGTGCTCACGGCGGGACTGGTCGAACTGGCGAGTCCCAACATCTGCGGCGGCCTGGCCGGTCCCGCGCGCGGATTGCCCAACGACTGGATGACGGCCACGCTGGAAGCGCCCTTGCGCCACCGCTTCACCGAGGGCGTGCGCGTGGAGAACGACGCCGTGTCCGCCCTGGAAGCCGAGCGCCGCTGGGGCGCGCTGCAGGGGTTCGAGCACTGCGCCTACGTCACCTGGAGCACCGGCGTCGGCATGGGCCTGTGCGTGGACGGGCGCGCGCTGCGCGGCAAGAACGGCAACGCGGGCCACGGCGGGCACATGTTCGTCAGCGACAACGACGATGCGCTGTGCGGCTGCGGCAACGTGGGTGACCTCGAGGCGCTGGTCGCGGGCAATGCGGTGGCGCGCCGCTTCGGCGCCGACGCCGCCACGCTGATGCAGCGTGCGCGCGGCGGCGAGGCGCAGGCCATCGCCGTCGTCGACGACCTGTGCCGCGTGATGGGCCGTGCGCTGTACAACATCACCGTGGTGCTGGACCTGCAGCGCATCAGCCTGGGCGGCAGCGTGTTCACCAACAACAAGGAGTACCTGCTGCCGCGCCTGCAGGCCCAGGTGCACGGCAAGCTGCCGGCGCTCACGGCCGGCTGCGAACTGGTGGCCGCCGGTCTCGGCGACCGCGTGGGCGACTACGCGGCGCTGGCCCTGCTGGTCTGAAGGTCCTGCACGACCTGCGTGCGGGCGTGCTGGATGCGCTCGCCGATCGCCTCGCCTGACAGTCCCTGCTCGCGCGCTTGCGCGGCGACCGTCGCCGTGTCCACGGCGCGTGCGGCCTCCAGCGCGGCCAGCAGGCGTGCGCGTTGCGGGTAGGGCTGCTCCTCCAGGCCCAGGCGGCCGCGCGCGTCGCATTCGCACGCCAGCAGCACCTGCTCGAAGCGCTGCGGCTTGCGAAAGGCATCGCAGCGCTCCAGCAGGCGCACGATGGCGGCCGCGCCGAACTCGCCGCTGCGATGGATGTTGCCGTGTTCGCGGGCGACCACGTCCGCGAGCTCGCGGCATTCGTTGGGTACGCGCAGCCGGTTGCACAGGCCTTGCAGCAATTTCGCGCTGCGCTGCTCGTGGCCGATGTGCCGCGGCAGCACGTCCTCGGGCGTCGTGCCCTTGCCCAGGTCGTGCGTGAGGCAGGCGAAGCGCACGGGCAGCGGCGCCGCCAGGCGCGCGCTCATGTCCAGCACCATCATGTTGTGCACGCCGGTGTCCACCTCCGGGTGGTAGTCGGCGCGCTGCGGCACGCCCCAGAGGCGATCCACCTCGGGCAGGATGCGCGCGAGCGCGCCGCACTCCCGCAGCACTTCGAGCATGCGCGAGGGCTTGTCCTCCATCAGGCCGCGCGCGAGCTCCTGCCACACGCGCTCCGGCACGAGGTGGTCCACCTCGCCCTCGGCGACCATCGCGCGCATCAGCTCCAGCGTCTCGGGCGCGAGGCTGAAGTGGTGGAAGCGCGCGGCGAAACGCGCGACGCGCAGGATGCGCACCGGGTCTTCGCGGAAGGCTTCGGTGACGTGGCGCAGCACCTGGCGGCGCAGGTCCTGCTGGCCGCCGTGCGGATCGATCAGCGAACCGTCCTCGGCCTGCGCGATCGCATTGATGGTGAGGTCGCGGCGCGCCAGGTCCTGTTCCAGCGTGACGTCGGGCGCAGCGTGGAAGGCGAAGCCGTGGTAGCCGCGGCCGGTCTTGCGCTCGGTGCGCGCGAGCGCGTACTCCTCGCGCGTGTCGGGGTGCAGGAAGACAGGGAAGTCCTTGCCGACCGGCAGGTAGCCGGCCGCGATCATGGCCTCGGGCGTGGTGCCCACCACCACCCAGTCGGTGTCGTTCACGGGCAGGCCCAGCAGGGCATCCCGGACCGCACCACCCACGCGGAAGCTTCGCATGGGCGCAGTGTAAGGGGCAGGCCGGCCGCCCTGCGCGCAGGCCTCAGCCGCGGCCGGTGCGGTACGGCTCCTCGAAGTCCAGGAAGTCCTGTTCCGCCAGCGCTTCGTCCATCCAGGCCTTGACGCCGGGCAGGGCGCAGACGCGGCGGATGTAGTCGGTGACCGGGCCCGGCACCGGCAGCTGGTAGCTGCGCAGGCGCATGCACACGGGCGCGAAGAAGGCGTCGGCGATGCCGAAGGCGCCGAACAACATCGGGCCCTTGTGTTCCTGCAGCAGGTCGGTCCACATGCCGACCAGGCGCTGCACGTCCGAACGCACCCCGGCCTGGTCGCGCCAGACGATGGCGCCGGCCTGCGGCAACGACGCCTCGATGTTCATGGGGCAGTGGGTGCGCAGCGCCGTGAAGCCGGAATGCATCTCGGCGCAGACGCTGCGCGCACGCGCGCGGGCTCGCACGTCCTCCGGCCACAACTGCCGGTCGGGGAAGCGCTCGGCGAGGTATTCGGCGATCGCCAGCGTGTCCCAGACGGCGAAGCCTTCGTCGACCAGCACCGGCACGCGGCCGGCGGGATTCACCTGGAGGACCGTGCGCTTGAAGCCGGAGTCGCCTTCCAGGGCTTCGAAGCGGACCATCTGTTCCTGGAACGGGATGCCCGCCTGCTTCATCAGCACCCACGGGCGCATGGACCAGGACGAGTAGTTCTTGTTGCCGATGTAGAGCGTGAGCATGGCAGCCTCCGTATGCACGATGGCCGCCATGCTAGCGGGCGCCGCCTCGCGATTGATGCCAAAGCGGGCCCCGATTGATGAGGCGTCAGGGAAGATCGGCGTTGGCGGCCGGCAGCGAGGCGTCGCGCGGGCCGATCAGGCCCAGGCGCGCCTTCAGCGACTGCGGCTGGCCGGTGAGCATCGCCGCATAGAGCGTCGTGTTGGCCAGCACCTTCTTCACGTAGTCACGCGTTTCCTGGAACGGCACGTTCTCCGCCCAGGCCGCGCCCTCCAGCAGCGGGCCGTTGCGCCACACGCGCGGACGGCTGGGACCGGCGTTGTACGCCGCGGCCGCCATCGGCATGGAGCCGCCGAAGTCGTCCAGCACCAGCTTGAGGTAGCCCGTGCCGATGGCGATGTTGGTGTCCTTCTCGGCGAGCTGGTCGACGGTGAAGCCGCTCATGCCCAGCTTGCGCGCGGTCCAGCGCGCCGTCGCCGGCATCACCTGCATGAGGCCGTGCGCGCCCACCCCGGAACGGGCGTCGGTGACGAAGCGGCTTTCCTGGCGGATCAGCCCGTACACGTAGGCCGGGTCGAGGTCGATGTCCTTGGCGCGCCTGACCACCGCTTCGCGGAAGGGCGTGGGGAAGCGCTGGTCGAAGTCGAACTCGTTCTTCGTGCGCTCGCTGGTGTTGATGCAGCGGTCCCACACCTCGCGGTCGCAGGCGTATTGCGCCGCCGCCATCAGCTCGCGGTCGTTGAAGCCGCCGGCCCGGTGCAGGTTGGTGGTGTAGTTCCACTCGCGGTTTCCTTCGCTGCGGAGGCCGATGGAGATCGCGTACAGAGCGCGGTTCAGGCCCGGCTCCTGGCGCGCGGCCTTCTTCTCGTCCTCGGTCAGAGGCGCCGGCCTGGCCGGGACGGTGATCTTCTGTCCCAGTTCCTCCGTCGCCAGCTGCTCGTAGAAGCCGCGCGGCGAAGCGATGGAGTCCAGCAGCTTCTCGGCCTCGCCGCGCTGTTTTTCCGAGGGCTGGCTGCCCGCCAGCAGGGCGCGCGCCTTCCAGTAAGTCCAGGCGGGATCCGCCTGGGCCTCCTCGCTCATCGCGGCGGTCGCCTCCAGCACGTTGTGCCAGTCGGGGCCGCCCGGAACGCGCAGCGCCGCGCGCACCTTCCACGCGAGCAGCTCATCGCTGAGGTAGCGGTCATGCTGCACCTTGGAGAAGTAGCCGTTGGCTTCGGGCATCAGGCGCTGCGCGGCTTGCCGGCCGATCACCGCCCAGACCCAGTCGCGCTCCTCGGGGTGCAGCTGCGGGCCCCACTTGGTCTCCAGCTGGTTGGCGGCGTTCTCCACGTCGGAGGTCGCCAGCTTGATGAGGGCCAGGCCCACGACCTCGCGGCGGGTGCGCGAGGCGGCGAAGACCTTGCTGGTCAGGAACTTGGTCGGGCGGGCGCTGAGTTCCGCGAGCAGGGGGAGCGCCTCCGGCTTCACCATCTGCAGGGCGGCTGCGGCGGCGCGCGTGCGGCCGAACTCCACGGCCTGGCGTGCCTTGCGCCAGGCATCGGCCGAGGTCACGCGCGAGCCAGGCTTGTCCAGCAGGGTGGCGGCCGCCAGGGTGCAGCCGTCGTCGGCATCGCGCTGCGCGAGCCAGTTGCGGCGCACGTCCTCGGAAACCGCCGGGATGGCGCTCGCGTCGCGCTGCGCCTGCACGAGCAGCCCGTAGCAGCGGACCTCGCGGTCGTCCTTCATGCGGAACTTGGGATATTCCTGCGCGAAGGTGTCCCAGTCGCGCCGTTCGCCCAGGAGTTGCAGCCAGTCGTTACGCAGGCGGTCCTCCTGGTACGTTCCGGCGTAGCGTGCGAGGAATTGCTGGATTTCGGCCGTGGAGGCGGTGTCGAGGCGGGAGCGCAGCTCCCAGTAGGCGGCCCAGGGCTCCAGGACGTGGCCCTGCGCGAGCGGCAGCAGCTGCGCCAGGCGCGCCTTGTTGCCTGCGGCGAAGGCTTTCTGCATCTCGAGGATCACGTCGTCGCTCGGCTGCGCCTGCACGCAGCCGACGAGGACGATGGCCAGGGATGCCAGAATCGTTCTCAACTTCATCGGGAAATTATGGACAGGTCGGCAGATAAAAGGGCATTGCGCCAAAGGCTCATAGCTCAACGCCTGAACATGCCGGACCGCCTACGCCGCTCGGACCTGTTGCAGCAGGTGATGCGCATCTGGCTGGTGGGACGGTCCGACACGGTCATAGGCGCGTACTGGCCGATCAAGGGCGAGTTCGATCCGCTGCCCGCCCTGCACCGCTGGAAGGAGGACGGCGAGCTGCTCGACGAACCGCAGCCCCGACGGATCGGCCTGCCCGTGGTCGACAAGGTGAATCAGACGCTGAAATTCCATGCATGGTTCCCCGGCTGTCCGATGGAGGAAGACGCGTACGGCATTCCCAAGCCGAAGGACACGGAGGTGGTCGTGCCCACGCTGCTGTTCGTGCCTCTGGTCGGCTATGGCGTCGGCGGCTACCGGCTGGGTTATGGCGGCGGCTTCTACGACCGCACGCTGGCTCAGCTGCAGCCCAGGCCGTACACGGCGGGCCTGGGTTTCGCAGCCGGCTTCGTGCCGGACATCGAGCCGGAGCCGCATGACGTGCCGCTGGACGCGATCCTGAACGAGATGGGCGCCGTGTGGCCCATGTCCCTGGACGACGAGGACTGAGTCAATCGAGGTCGTCGATGGTGTCCGGGTCCGGCACCTCGCCTATGGTCTGGCGCGTGATCCGGCTCTGCGTCATCAGCCAGTCGCAGAAGGAGCGGATCTCCGGGCGCTGGGCACTGCGGGGTCCGACAAGCAGCCAGTACGCCATGGGGGAATCCATGCGCAGCTTGGGCAAGGGCTCGATGAGGTCGCCGTTGGCCAGGCTTTCCGCCACCAGCGGCAGCCGCGCGAGCACCAGGCCTTGCCCGGCGAGGGCCGCCTGCACCATCTGGTACGCGTAGTTGAAGTAGAGCCAGCGCTTGGGCTGCAGCTTGGACAGGCCGTGTTCGTCGAACCAGCGCCGCCATGTCAGCCACTCCAGGTGCGTCTGGTGCGCGTCGCCGGCTTCGATCAGCGTGAACTGCGCGACGTCGCCGGGTCGCGTCAGCGGCCGGTCCTTCAGCAGCCACGGACTCGTCACGGGCGTGAGCTGCTCGCCGAACAGGCGGATCGCCTGCGGGGGCATGCTTGCCATCGGCCCGTAGCGCAGCGCGAGGTCCACGTCGGCGATCTCCAGGTCCACGGCGCTGTCGCTCGCATCGATGCGGATGTCGATGTCGGGGTTGTCTCGCTGGAACTGCTCCATGCGCGGGATCAGCCACATCGAGGCGAAGGACGCGAAGGTTGTGAGCGCCACGGCGCGTCGCCCCGCGCTCTGGCGGATCTGGCGCACCGCGTTGTCGATGCGCGGCAGCGACTGCGACACGGCCATCAGCAGTTGCGCGCCGGCGCTCGTGAGCTCCACGGCCCGCGTGTGCCGCAGGAACAGGCTCACGCCCACTTCTTCCTCCAGCGACTGGATCTGGCGGCTCACGGCGGACTGCGTGAGCGCCATCTCCTCGGCCGCGGCGCGAAAGTTGAGATGCCGCGCCACCGCTTCGAAGGCGCGCAGGTGGCCGGCGGAGATCGGACGGGTGCGCAGGTGAGTCTGCGAATGCTGCATGGGGCGGGCGGCGATTGATGCGAACTCGGAATCAATAGCGTAGCGGGATTTCATTGGACCACCAAGGGGGCGTGAACGATCATTCCATTCCGAAAAGCCATCGCCGGAGAACACCATGAGTGCCCGCAACGTCGCCGCCCTTCTCGAATCCGCACCCGCCACCGCCCTGCCGGGCAGCTGGAAGCTGGCACGCGGCCGGGCGATCACGCTGCGCCCGACCCGCGATGGCATCGTCCGCGTCGCGCACGGGCGCGTGTGGGCCACGGTGGAAGGCCCGCATGGACGCACGCCCGAGGACTCGGGCGACCACATCCTCGAGCTGGGCCACTCCCTGTGCGTGCGTGCCGGCCAGAGCGTGGTGATGGAAGCGTGGAACGCCCATGGCGCTTCCTACTTCACCTGGGACCCGGTCTTCGAGTGCGTCACGGCCTCGCACCCGCGCCTGAACTTGTCAGGCGTCCTGCAGCCGGTCGCCGACCTGCGCATGGCCTTCGCCATCGCATTGCGCGCGAGCGGCCAGCTCGCCGCCGGCCTGCTGCGCCTGGGATGGGACGCGGCGCATGGCGGCCGGCGCGGCCCCGCGCGGCGTGCGCATGGCATGACCGGTTGAATGCCGGGGCGTCGCCGGGATCGGCCTCATTCAACAATGCGTAACGCGTTACGCTAAGTAGAATGAGGCGATTCCAAGCGCCCCCAGCAGGAGACCCATGAGCAAAGCCTTCGCGAGCCAGGCCGACCTGGCCGACAAGAAGATCACCTTCGAGCAGCTGTCCGCCCATTGCTGGGCGTACACGGCCGAGGGCGACCCGAATTCCGGCGTGATCATCGGCGACAAGTACGTGATGGTCAGCGACTGCACGGCGACGCCGTCGATGGCGCGCGACCTGATCGCGCACATTCGCAGGATCACCGACAAGCCGATCAAGTACGTGCTGCTCACGCACTACCACGCGGTGCGCGTGCTGGGCGCCAGCGCGTACTTCAAGGAAGGCGCGAGCGAGATCATCGCGAGCCAGGGCACGTACGAGCTGATCGCGGAGCGGGGCAAGGAGGACATGCAGTCCGAGATGGACCGCTTTCCCCGCCTGTTCCGCAACGCCGAGGAGATCCCGGGCCTCACCTGGCCCACCCTCGTGGTCGGCGGCGGCATCCCCGGCAAGGGCGAAGTCCCCGGCCGCCTCACGGTGGACCTGGGCGGCGTGCGCGTGCAGATCTGGTCGCCCGGCAACGGGCACACGCGCGGCGACACCGTCGCGTGGGTCGAGGAGGAGAAGGTGCTGTTCTCCGGCGACCTCGTCGAATTCAACGCCGGCGTGTACACGGGCGATGCCCACCTGTCCGAGTGGCCGGCCACGCTGGAATCGCTGAAGGCGCTCAAGGCCAGGGCCCTGGTGCCGGGCCGGGGTGAAGCGCTCAAGGGCGAGGAGCAGGTCGCGGCCGGCATCGGCTACACGCAGCGCTGGGTCGAGACGCTGTTCCGCTGCGCGAAGGAAGCGGCCGCGGCGAACATGGACCTGAAGGCCGCCATGGCGCACACGCGCAAGTCCATGGACCCGATCTTCGGCCACGTGTTCATCTACGAGCACTGCCTGCCCTTCGACGTGAGCCGCGCCTTCGACGAGGCGCGCGGCGTGAAGATCCCGCGCGTCTGGACGGCCGAGCGCGACAAGGAAATGTGGGCTTCGCTGCAGGATTGAGCGGCGCTGGCGCGGCCACGCGGGCGTAGGCGACCACCGACAAGGCCGTTCCATCGTGGACGACAGTCGCTGCGCCGGCTGCTTCCTAGGCTGGGCAGGCTGTGCCTCTTTCGGGCGCGGCCATCCATGAGGAGAACGAGCATGAACGAGGACAAGTCCTCCCCCCGCAGCCTGCAGCAGCAGCCGCAGCGTGACAGCGATCCGCAGCAGCAGCGCTCGGGCGCCACCGATTTCCAGCCCGCTCCCGAAGGCAAGCAGGACGGCGTCGAAGGCGAAGGCAGCTACACCGCGACCCGCGACTACCAGAAGAACATCAAGGACTACATGGAGAACGCGGACATCGGGAAGGACGCCGAGGCCGCCAAGCCGCGCTCGGAGTCCGAAGCGCGCGAACTCGACGAGGCCGAGCGCGAAGGCCGCTCGCACTCCAAGGGCGAGCGCTGATCAGGCCACGGCCCGCCGGGCCGCGACGAGCGCTGCCACGGCCAGCAGCGAGAGCGCGAGCGCCAGCCCCGGCGCTCCGCCCGCCTGCAGCACCGAGCCGCTCGCGAGCGGACCCAGCGTGCCGCCCCAGGTGTAGCCCGTGATCATGGCGGCCGTGCCGCCCGCGGTGGCGCGTCCGGCGAAGGCGTGCGCCACCTGCACCATCGAGAGCGTGTAGAGCGCGCCGCCGACGCCGCCCCACACCAGCCCGCAAGCCCACATCAGCCAGGGTGCCTGCACCGACCAGCCGATCGCCACGCTCGCCACGATCAAGGCCGCGGCCGCGCCCGTGAAGACGCTGCGCAGCGAAAAGCGATCCGCGGCCCAGCCCGCCGGGTATTGCAGCAGGAAGCTGCCGACGCCGATCGCGCCGGCCACGCTGGCCGCCACGCGCAGGCTCAGTCCCGACGCGGACGCATGCGCCGTCTCCCCCGCGCCGAGTCCCGCCTCGAACACGCCGCCGCAAAAGGCCAGCCACGCGAGCCAGGGCACGCTGCGCAAGGCTTCCCACGTACCCGTGAGCTCGCGTGTCTCGCTGCGCGACACGTGGGGCCGCGCAGTGATCGCCAGCAGCAGGCAGCCCGCGACCATCGCGACGGCGACCCACAAGGCGGTGTGCGCCTCCAGCTGGAACACGCCGGGCAGGAAGGGCCCCACGGCGAGCGCGGCTCCCAGCGCGGTCTGGTACAGGCCCATCACGCGGCCGCGCATGTCGGGCGGCGCTTCTTCGGCGAGCAGGGCTTCGGTCGTGTTCCACAAGGCAGCCGCGCCGCAGCCCGCGACGATCGAGGAGGGCGCCCACACGACAACGTTGTCCGCGAGCGCGTAGCCCAGCACGCCCGCCAGCTGCAGGCAAGCGCCGGCGCGGTAGGTGCGCACCGCGCCCCAGCGCTTCAGCACGCGCGGCATCACCGGAATGAGCAGTCCCACCATCAGGAACTGCAGCATGGCGAAGGCACCCACGAAGGCCGTGCCATGGCCCGCGCGCTGCAGCAGCACGGCGAGCACGGGGCCGGCCATCGCGAAGGCCGTGACGATCAGCGTGGTCGCGGCGCCGAGCCGCCAGACGAGCGCCAGTCCCGAGCGATCGGTCACCGCGCGTCCACGGCCAGCTCGCGCAAATCGCGCTGGTAGGCGCGCAGCCGCCGGATCGCGTGCTCGCGCTGCGCAGGAGTCGTGCTGCTGTGGACGGCCGAGAACACACGGCAGCCTTCCTGCACCAGTCCTTCCTGCCACGCGCGATAGGCCAGGTCCGGCGCGTGCTGGGAGCGGTCCAGCCACGCGTGCAGCTGCACGCGCGCTTCGTCCGGCTTCACGTTGCCTTGCGACAGCTGCTTCAAGACCTGCAGCAGGTCCTGCTGGCGGCGTTCGCGGTCCAGGAGGATGCGCTCGGGGACGTACTTCGACTGCGCTATGCCTTGCCGCAGCACGGCGCGCTGGGGCGCGTCCAGCGTACCGTAGATGCTCTCCAGCCGGTCCAGCGTCTCGTCGTAGCGCCTGGCTTGCCGCTCGCCCGGCGTGAGGTCCACCCACTCCTCCTGGAAACGCTTGTCGTTGCCGCGGAACTTGCGTTCGATGTGATGCAGCTGCTTCGCGTTCAGCGTGGTCGCGATCGAGGCAGCGGCCGGGCCTGCGGCATCGGCGACGAGGCGCAGGTGGTCCTGCACTTCCTCCACGACCGCGCAGGCCTGCTGCGGGCTGATGTCGCCGGGGACCATCTGTTCCAGGCGGGCGAGCAGGTCCGCCACCCGCGGCAGCTGCTGGCGGTGCCAGGCGTGCAGCCGATGGAGTTCGCCGCGCACGCGGGTCGCTTGTGCTTCCGTGAAGTCGACATAGCCGTCCAGCCACCAGTAGGCCAGGTCGGGCAGGTTGCCGTAGCCGAGCTTGAGCGCGCTGCAGCCGGAGAGCCCCAGCGACAGGGCCATCGCAAGGATAATGCCGGCGGGACGGCGAAAGTCGGGCAACTTCATGGTGGCGAAGGGTACGTGAATGACAGCAGTCGATGTTGTGGTGATGGCGGCCGGCAAGGGCACGCGCATGAAAAGCCGTACGGCCAAGGTCTTGCACCGGTTGGGCGGACGGCCTCTCATCGCGCACGTGATGGACACGGCCCACGCGCTGAAGGCGCGCCGCACGATCGTCATCACGGGCCACGGCGCCGAGGACGTCGAAGGCTGGCTGCGTTCCGCTGCTGCGACCGAAAAGCGTCCTTCGCCGGACTTCGTGCGCCAGGAACCGCAGCTGGGAACCGGCCACGCGGTGCAGCAGGCCGTGCCGGTGCTGCCCGATGACGGCATCGCGCTGATCCTCAATGGCGACGTCCCGCTGATCCGGCCCGAGACCTTGCAGGCGCTCGTGGACAAGTGCGGCGGCGAGCGGCTCGCGCTGCTCACCGTGGAGATGGCGGACCCGACCGGCTACGGCCGCATCGTGCGTCAGGGCGAAGCCGTGCAGGCGATCGTGGAGCACAAGGACGCGAGCCACGCGCAGCGAGCGATCCGCGAGGTGTACACCGGCTTCATGGCCGTTCCCGAGAGGAAGCTCAAGGCCTGGCTCGCGCGCCTTTCCAATGACAACGCGCAGCGCGAGTACTACCTCACCGACATCGTGCAATTCGCGGTGGCCGACGGCTGCGAAGTCGTCGCTTCGCCTGCGTCCGAGCAGGTCGAGGTCGACGGCGTCAACAGTCCCGTGCAGCTCGCCGCCCTGGAGCGCGCGTTCCAGTGGCGCCAGGCGAATGCGCTGATGGAGCAGGGCGTGCGCCTCGCGGACCCGGCGCGCTTCGACCTGCGCGGGCGCCTCTCCTGCGGGCAGGACGTGGAGATCGACGTGAACTGCGTGTTCCAGGGCGAGGTCACGCTGGGCGACAACGTGCGCATCGGGCCGAACTGCGTGATCTCCAACGCGAAGATCGCCGCGAACGTCGTGCTGCAGGCGTACACGCACATCGACGGTGAAGACGCGGGCGTGCAGATCGGCGAAGGCGCGCTGATCGGGCCCTTCGCGCGGCTGCGGCCCGGCGCACAGCTGGGACCCGAGGTCCACATCGGCAACTTCGTCGAGGTGAAGAACTCCACCATGGCACGCGGCGCGAAGGCCAACCACCTCGCCTACCTCGGCGACACGACGGTGGGCGAACGCGTCAACTACGGCGCCGGCAGCATCACCGCCAATTACGACGGTGCCAACAAGAACCGCACCGTGATCGAGGCCGACGTGCACGTGGGCAGCAATTGCGTGCTGGTCGCGCCGGTGACGGTGGCGCAGGGCGGCACGATAGGCGCCGGCTCCGTGATCAACAAGAACACCGAGCCGGGCGTGCTGACCGTCGCACGCGCGAAGCAGGTGAGCATCACGAACTGGCAGCGCCCGAAGAAGGCGCCGAAGAAGTAGCCGAGCGTTCGCTGCGCGCCGGCAACGGGATGCGCGGCCGGAACTTCGCGCGGTGCATCGAGAAGAAGGCCTTCACGTTGCGCACGTTGGCGTCGCTCGTGAACAGGCGCTGCGCGAGCGCGAGGTAGTCCTGCATGTCGCGCGCATGGACCACCAGGATGAAGTCGGGGCCCGGCGAGACGCGATAGCACTGTTGCACGGCGTCGTCGGCGCTCACGCGCTGCTCGAAGGCTTCCTGCGCCTCGTTGCCCTGCCGGTCCAGCGAGACCTCCACGATGGCTTCCAGTCCCTGCCCCAGGGTGGCCGAGAGGCGCTGCGGGTTCAGGACCGCGATCTCGCGTTCGATGATCCCGGCGTCACGCAGGCGCTTCACGCGCCGCAGGCACGTCGCCGGCGAGATGTGCACCTTGGCCGCGAGATCCTGGTTGCTCATGCCGCTTTCGTCTTGCAGCTGGCCCAGGATGGCGAAATCCGTGGAATCGAGAACCACATCGGATGGCATTTTGTAATTTTATTGCATTCATCAGGAATGCCGAAACAATATTTCGCATGGATGGTGATTTAGCAAACATATTGCATGGACTGACTTCTACAGTCGATCCATCCACCAGAAAGGTCCAGCCATGTGCGGCATCGTCGGCGCGGTCTCCACCCGCAACATCGTCCCCATCCTCGTCCAGGGCCTGCAGCGCCTGGAGTACCGCGGATACGACTCCTGCGGCGTCGCCGTCTATGCGGATGGCCTCAAGCGCGCCCGCAGCACCGACCGGGTCGCCGAACTGATGGCGCAGGTCGAGAGCGAGAAGATCCAGGGCGGCACCGGCATCGCCCACACGCGCTGGGCCACGCACGGCGCGCCGGCCGTGCACAACGCGCACCCGCACTTCAGCCATGGGCCCGGTGAAGCGGCGCCGTCCGGGGCGGGCCGCATCGCGCTGGTCCACAACGGCATCATCGAGAACCACGACGAGTTGCGTGCCGCGCTCAAGGCCAAGGGCTACCGGTTCACCAGCCAGACCGACACCGAGGTGATCGCGCACCTGGTCGACAGCGTCTATGAAGGCGACCTGTTCGAGGCGGTGAAGACCGCGACGCGCCAGCTGCACGGCGCGTATGCGATCGCCGTGTTCTGCAAGGACGAGCCGCACCGCGTGGTCGGCGCGCGCGAAGGCTCGCCGCTCGTGCTGGGCGTGGGCAAGGACGAGAACTTCCTCGCCAGCGATGCGATGGCGCTGGCCGGCGTGACCGACCAGATCGTCTACCTGGAAGAAGGCGACCTGGTGGACCTGCAGCTGGGGCGCTACTGGATCGTGGACCGCAACCACAAGGCGGCGACGCGGCCGGTGAAGACGGTGCAGGCGCATAGCGGCGCGGCCGAACTGGGGCCCTACCGCCATTACATGCAGAAGGAAATCTTCGAGCAGCCGCGCGCGATCGGCGACACGCTGCAGGGCGTGGAAAGCGTGACGCCCGAGCTGTTCGGCGACGGCGCCTACCGCGTGTTCAAGGACGTGGACTCGGTCCTGATCCTCGCCTGCGGCACCAGCTACTACAGCGGCTGCACGGCCAAGTACTGGCTGGAGTCCATCGCGAAGATCCCGACGCAGGTGGAGATCGCGAGCGAATACCGCTACCGCGAGAGCGTGCCCAACCCGCGCACGCTGGTGGTGACCATCAGCCAGTCCGGCGAGACCGCCGACACGCTGGCCGCGCTGAAGCATGCGCGGTCGCTGGGCATGGAGAACACGCTCACCGTGTGCAACGTCTCGACCTCCGCGATGGTGCGCGAATGCAAGCTGGCCTACATCACGCGCGCCGGTGTCGAGATCGGCGTGGCGTCGACCAAGGCCTTCACGACGCAGCTGGCCGGCCTGTTCCTGCTGACGCTGTCGCTCGCGCAGGTGCGCGGCAAGCTCACGGAAACGCAGGAAGCGCAGCACCTGAAGGACATGCGCCATCTCCCGACCGCATTGCAGGCGGTGCTCGCGCTGGAGCCGCAGGTCATCTCCTGGGCCGAAGACTTCGCGGGCAAGGAGAACGCGCTGTTCCTGGGCCGCGGCATGCACTACCCGATCGCGCTCGAAGGCGCGCTCAAGCTCAAGGAGATCAGCTACATCCACGCCGAGGCCTACCCGGCGGGCGAGCTGAAGCACGGTCCGCTCGCGCTCGTCACCAGCGAGATGCCGGTGGTGACCGTCGCGCCGAACGACGCGCTGCTGGAGAAGCTGAAGTCCAACATGCAGGAGGTGCGCGCCCGCGGCGGCGTGCTCTACGTGCTGGCCGACGCGGACAGCCGCATCGAGAGCAGCGAAGGCGTGCACGTGATCCGCATGCCGGAACACTACGGCACGCTGAGCCCGCTGCTGCACGTGGTGCCGCTGCAGCTGCTGGCGTACCACACCGCACTCGCAAGGGGAACCGATGTGGACAAGCCGCGGAATCTTGCAAAGAGCGTGACCGTCGAATGACGGTCGCGTGCACGACGCGTGTTGCGGGGTGATCGCCGACGGCCCGCAACTCAGGGCCAGCGAGGATTTCTCCTTCATGCTGGAGCAGGTGCCGGGTTGCTATCTGGTGATCGGCAACGGCAACGGCGATGGCGAGGGTGGCTGCATGGTGCACAACCTGGGCTACGACTTCAACGACGCCAACGTGACGATCGGCGCGACCTACTGGACGCGCCTGGCGGAGCGTTTCCTCACCTGAAACCCGCTACGCCAGCGCGTACGCGCCGGCGCCGGTGAGGGCAAGCAGCAGCAGCCCGCCCATGAGTTCGCGCGTCCCGGCCGGTTCCGCCGTCAGCTTGCTGCGGGAGGCAATCGCGGCGAGCAGATGGCCAGGGGCTGGGGCCCCGCTCGAAACCCGGCGGCCAGCTGCGCCGGTTGCTCCCCTGGTCCGGTTGCGGGTCGAAATGATATGCATGCATACTATATCATGCGACGCCGATGCGCCGATGCGCCGATGCGCCGATGCGCCGCGCGCCTTGGCGC
>FTHB01000255.1_pt1 | contig 28822 bp, 30 predicted proteins | sample 1640851 | NCBI WGS metagenome assembly FTHB01 (sample SAMEA3914788, study PRJEB12502) | metagenome | biome: forest; material: soil | place: Canada | collected 2011-07-03 | depth 0.1 m
AAGGCCTCAACGTGCAGGTCTACAACCGCTGCATAGGCACGCGCTTCTGCTCCAACAACTGCCCGTACAAGGTGCGGCGCTTCAACTTCCTGCAGTACGGCGACGACGACACCGAGTCGCTGAAGGCGCAGCGCAATCCCGAGGTGACGGTGCGCCGGCGCGGCGTCATGGAGAAGTGCACCTATTGCATCCAGCGCGTCGCGCGCGCGCGCCAGCATTCGCAAGCCACGGGCGTGCCGCTGGCCGACGGCGACGTCGTCACCGCCTGCCAGGCCGCCTGCCCCACGCAGGCCATCCACTTCGGCGACCTGCGCCATCCCGCGAGCGAGGTGGTGCAGCTGCGCCAGTCCCCGCGCCACTACGTGCTGCTGGAGGAGCTGGACACGCAGCCGCGCACCACCTACCTCGCGCGCGTCGCCCCATCCAAGGAGAAGACATGAAGGACAAGACCCCTGAAGCCCCCGTCGTGCTCACGCGCCGCCGCCTGCTGGCGGCGGGTGTCGTCGCGCCGGTCGCCGGCGTGGCGACGGCCCGCGTGATCCGGCGCGACCTGCCCTGGCAGGAAGGCGCCGCCGCGTCGCCGCAGGCCGCGACCGACCAGCCGCCCACCGGCTACACCTTCTTCGCCGCCGCCGAATCCGCCTTCGTCGAAGCGGCCGTCGCACGCCTGATCCCCAAGGACGATCTCGGTCCCGGCGCGGTGGAAGCAGGCGTGCCGGTCTTCATCGACCGCCAGCTCGCGGGCGTGTACGGGCGCGGCGGCGACTGGTACATGCAGGGCCCCTGGGGCGAAGGCGAGCCCACGCAGGGCTACCAGGGCCGCCTCACGCCCGCGGGCCTGTACCGCGCGGCGATCCGCGACATCGACGCCGCGGTAGGGCAGGAAGGGCATGCGGCCACCTTCGCGAAGCTGGGCGCCGACGACCAGGACCGCTGGCTCAAGCAACTGGAAGACGGCAAGGTGAAGCTGCCCAACGCCGACGCGAAGGCCTTCTTCCAGCTGATGCTGCAGAACACGCTGGAGGGCTTCTGGTCCGACCCGATCTACGGCGGCAACCGTGACATGGCGGGCTGGAGGCTGATCGGCTTTCCCGGCGCGCACTACGACTACACCACCTACGTGGGCAAGCACGGCGAGCGCGTCCCGCTGCCGCCCGTGGGCATCAAGGGCCGGCCCGAATGGAACAAGGGGTGAGCCATGGCTGAACGACTTCCCTCCGTCGATGCACTGGTGGTCGGCTTCGGCTGGACCGGGGCCATCCTGGCGCAGGAGCTGACCGACGCGGGCCTCAACGTGCTCGCGCTGGAGCGCGGCGCCTGGCGCGACACGCCCACCGACTTCGCGCCCACCTTCGCGCAGGACGAACTGCGCTACTACTGGCGCCACGAGCTGTTCCAGAAGACGGCGCACGACACGCTCACCATCCGCAACAAGGTGTCGGAGACGGCGCTGCCCATGCGCCAGCTCGGCTCCTTCCTGCCCGGCACCAACGTCGGCGGCGCCGGCGTGCACTGGAACGGCCAGACCTGGCGCTTCCTGCCCACGGACTTCGTCGCGCGCAGCCACAACCTGCAGCGCTATGGCAAGACCGCGGTGCCCGACGACATGACCATCCAGGACTGGGGCGTCACCTACGACGAGCTCGAGCCGCACTACGACCGCTTCGAATACCTGTGCGGCATCTCGGGCAAGGCGGGCAACCTCGGCGGCGCGATCCAGGAAGGCGGCAACCCCTTCGAGGGCCCGCGCAAGCGCGAGTACCCCAACCCGCCGATGGCGATGACGCTGCCGCCGACGCTGTTCGCCGAGGCGGCGCGTTCGCTGGGCTACAAGCCCTTCCCGCAGCCCTCGGCCAACATGTCGCGCGCCTACACGAACCCGCTGGGCGTCCAGCTCGGTCCCTGCACCTACTGCGGCTTCTGCGAGAAGTACGCCTGCGGCAACTACTCCAAGGCGAGCGCGCAGACCACCATCCTGCCGGTGCTGATGCGCAAGCCCAACTTCACGCTGCGCACCGAGTGCGAGGTGCTGCGCATCAACCTGGACTCCACGGGCAAGCGCGCCGTGAGCGTCACCTACGTCGACGCCGCCGGCCGCGAGTACGAGCAGCCCGCCGACCTGATCCTGCTGAACGCCTACATCCTGCACAACGTGCGGCTGCTGCTGCTGTCGAAGATCGGCAAGCCCTACGACCCCGCAACGGGCGAAGGCGTGATCGGCAGGAACTACGCGTACCAGATCACGTCCTCGGTGAACGTCTTCTACGACGACAAGATCCTCAACCCCTTCATAGGTGCGGGCGCGCACGGGATGCTGATCGACGAGTTCAACGGCGACAACTTCGACCACCACGGCCTGGGCTTCATCGGCGGCGGCTTCATCGGCATCGTGCAGACCGGCGCGCGGCCGATCGAGACGCACCCCACGCCGGACGGCACGCCGCACTGGGGCTCGGCGTGGAAGAAGGCGGTGGCGCGCAACTACCTCAGCTCCACCAGCATCGCCACGCACGGCGCGGTGATGAGCCACCGCAACAACTATCTGGACCTGGACCCGACCTACCGCGACGTTTATGGCAGGCCGCTGATGCGCATGACCTTCGACTACACGGACAACGAGCACCGCATGTCCGACTTCCTCACCGACAAGGCGGCGGAGCTGGCGCGCGCGATGAAGCCGCGCGAGGTGAAGGTGAACAAGCGCACGGGCAGCTGGGACGTCGTGCCCTACCAGACCACCCACAACACGGGCGGCGCGATCATGGGCACCGACCCCGCCACCAGCGCCGTCAACCGCTACCTGCAAAGCTGGGACGTGCCCAACCTGTTCGTGATCGGCGCCAACGCCTTCCCGCAGAACCCCGGCTACAACCCGACCGGCACGGTCGCCGCGCTCGCCTATTGGGCGGTGGATGCGATCCGCAACCGCTACCTCAAGGCGCCGGGACCGCTGGCCTGAAAGGAGCGATGCGATGCGCAGGACCCACACCTTCTTCGCCGCGCTGGCCCTGGCCGCCGCCGTCACCGGCGGCCTCGTGCACGGCCAGGCCAACAACGGCGCGCAGCATCCGGTCAGCGCGCTGCAGGCGCCCTCGACCGCCGTGCCGGCGCCGCCCGCGAACGCCGACCCCACCGTGCAGCGCGGACGCTACCTCGTCATGCTGGGCGACTGCATGGCGTGCCACACGCAGGCGGGCGGGGCGCCCTTCGCCGGCGGCCGCGGCGTGGAGACGCCCTTCGGCACGCTGCTCTCGGCCAACATCACGCCCGATCGCGACAGCGGCATAGGCGCCTGGAGCGCCGACCAGTTCTACCGCGCGCTGCACGAAGGCATGGACGCCAACGGCCACCACCTCTATCCGGCCTTCCCCTACAACTACTACACCGGCGTCACGCGCGAAGACTCGGATGCGATGTTCGCGTACTTCAAGAGCATCCCGCCGGTACCGCACGCGTTCGAGCGCAACCGCCTGCCCTTCCCCTTCAACCAGCGCTGGCTGCTGGTGTTCTGGAACTGGCTGTTCCTGGACAAGGGGCCGTACCAGGCCGATGCGAGCAAGTCACCGCAGTGGAACCGCGGCGCCTATCTCGTGGAGACGCTGGGCCACTGCCAGGCCTGCCACACGGCCAAGAACTTCCTGGGTGCGCCGAAGAAGGGCGACGCATTCCGCGGCGGCATCTTCGGCGAGTGGTTCGCGCCGGACATCACGGCCAACCAGCGCACGGGCATAGGCGCGTGGAACGACGATGCGCTGCGCGAGTTCCTGCGCCAGGGCATGAACGTGCACAGCGCCGCGTCCGGCGAGATGGGCGAGGTGGTCGCCTTCTCCACGGGGCAGATGAACGACGCGGACCTGCAGGCGGTGGTCACCTACCTGCGCGGCATCCCGGCGTCGCCGCAAGCCGCGATCGCGCAGGCCGATGCCGCCGTGATGAAGCAGGGCGCGGCGATCTTCCAGGACAGCTGCTCCGCCTGCCACCGCATGGACGGCAGCGGCGTGCCGCGCCTGTTCCCGCCGCTGCAGCACGACGCCAACCTGCAGCAGTCCGACCCGACGACAACGATCCACTACATCCTGGGCGGCACGCGCAAGGTGCCCAACGACCGCGCGCCCACGGCGCTGTCCATGCCGGCCTACGACTGGAAGCTGGACGACCAGCAGGTCGCCGCCGTCGCGACCTATGTGCGCAACAGCTGGGGCAACGCCGCGCCGCCCGTGAAACCGGAAGACGTGGCGAAGCTGCGCGGCAAGCTGCCGGCGGCACAACACACGCCGGCCCAGGAGGAACAGGCGGGCACGCTCGCGCATCCCGGTCCCAACACGATGGGGCCGGCCGGCACGGACAGCCGCGACAACGGCACGGCGCAGGCCGGCAAGGCCGCGAGCGACACGACGCTGATCCCCGCGACGCATGGCCAGGCGGCAGCGCCCGCGGCGAGCGGCGGCGCCAGGCCGGCGAGCAGCGGCACCGGCGGCGGCGGCGCGAAACCCAGGCCTGGCGCGGGCGGCCACCCGGCCGGCGCGCCGAGTCCCGGCCCGGGTTGACGCGCGTGGCCGATTCCCGCTCCGCGACCGTCTCCCGCGACATCGGCGTGCTGCGCGCCGGCTGGGGCTACGCGAGCATAGGCGACAAGATCAGCGACATCGTGCTGACGCGGCCGGTGCGCTGGCCGTGGCTCGCCGCCTTCTTCGGCACGCTCGCGGGAACGCTGGTGCTGCTGGCGTCGGCGGGCTACCTGTTCGTCGAGGGCGTCGGCATCTGGGGCATCAACATCCCGGTGGGCTGGGGCTTCGCTATCGCCAACTGCGTGTGGTGGATAGGGATAGGCCATGCGGGCACCTTCATCTCGGCGATCCTGCTGCTGCTGCGACAGCGCTGGCGCACCTCGATCAACCGCTTCGCCGAAGCGATGACGCTGTTCGCCGCGGCGATGGCGGGGCTGTTCCCCATCCTTCACCTGGGCCGGCCCTGGTTCTTCTACTGGCTCGCGCCCTACCCGAACCGCATGAACCTGTGGCCGCAGTGGCGCAGCCCGCTGGTGTGGGACTTCTTCGCCATCGCGACCTACATCACGGTGTCCTTCCTGTTCTGGTACCTGGGACTGATCCCTGACCTCGCCACCTTGCGCGACCGCGCGCACGCGCGCTGGAAGCGCATCACCTACGGCCTGTTCGCCCTCGGCTGGCGCGGCGAGGCGCGGCACTGGGCCTGCCAGCAGTCCGCGTACCTGCTGCTCGCGGGCATCGCGACACCGCTGGTGGTGTCGGTGCACTCGGTGATCTCGCTGGACTTCGCCATCGGCAACACGCCCGGCTACCACTCGACGATCTTCCCGCCCTACTTCGTCGCGGGCGCGCTGTTCTCGGGCTTCGCCATGGTGCTGACGCTGGCGATCCCGCTGCGGCGCGCCTTCGGCCTCCACGACTTCATCACCGCCGTGCACCTGGACCACGCGGCCAAGGTGATGCTCGCCACCGGCGCGCTCGTGGCCTACGGCTACGCGAGCGAGATCTTCATGGCCTTCTACAGCGGCGACGAATACGAGATCGCGATGACGCTGGACCGCTGGACCGGCTTCTACGCGCCGGTGTACTGGACCATGCTGTCCATCAACGTGCTGCTGCCGCAGGTGATGTGGTTCCGCCGCGTGCGACGGAGCGCGGGCCTGCTGTTCGCGATCAGCCTGCTGGTGAACCTGGGCATGTGGATGGAGCGCGTGCTGATCGTGGTGCAGAGCACCTCGCACGACTTCCTGCCTTCGGCCTGGGGCCGCTTCGTGCCGACAATCTGGGACTGGGTGTTCCTGCTCGGGTCGATCAGCGCGTTCGCGTGGCTGTTCCTCGTGTTCATCCGCGTGCTGCCGGCGATCTCGATCTCGGAGATGCGCGAGCTGGCGCACGAAAGTGTCGAAGGGGCGAAGGCGTGAGTGCGGTTTGGGGAGTCCTGGCCGAATTCGCGGACGCCGACGCGCTGCTCGCCGCGGCGCGCGAAGTGCGCGCCGCCGGCTACCGGCGCGTCGAGGCGTACTCGCCCTTCCCCGTCGAAGGCCTCGCCGAGGAGCTGGGCTACCACCGCAGCCCCGTGCCTTTCTGGACCTTCCTGGGCGCGCTCGTGGGCGGATCCAGCGGCTTCGCCCTGCAGTGGTGGGCGGCGGTGGTGAACCTGCCGCTGAACATCGGGGGCCGTCCCCTGAACAGCTGGCCCATGTTCATCCCCATGACCTTCGAACTCGCCGTGCTGGGCGGCGCCCTGGCCGCGGTGGTCACGATGCTGGTCGCCACCGGCCTGCCGCGGCTGCGCCATCCGCTGTTCGCCGCGCCGGACTTCGAGCTGGCGACGCGCAACCGCTTCTTCCTGTGCCTGCGCACCGACGACCCGGCCTACGAGCCGCAGCAGGCACATCGCCTGCTCACCGACCTGCGCGCGATGCGGTGCGTGGAGGTGGACGCATGATGCGCACCGTCGCCCTCGCGTGCACGGCGCTGGCGCTCACGGGGTGCGAGCGCCTGATGCACAACATGTACCAGCAGGCGCGGCTGGACCCGGGCGAGGCGAGCCCGCTGTTCGCGGACGGACGTGCCGACCGGCCGCCGCCTCCGGGCAGCGTCCCGATGGCGGCCGGCGTGCTCGCGATGACGTCGAGCGGCCGCAAGGGCGGCGAGCTGCCGGCGCAGTGGCAGGCCGCGGCCGCGGCGACGTCGCCGCCGCCGGTCACGCAGGCCCTGCTCGCGCGCGGGCAGCAGCGCTACGAGATCTACTGCCTGCCTTGCCACAGCCCGCTGGGCGACGGCGACGGGCCCATCGTGCGCCGCGGCTTCCCGCAGCCACCGAGCTATCACGAGCAGCGACTGCGCGATGCGCCCGATCGCCACTTCTACGACGTGATCAGCGATGGCTACGGCATCATGCATTCGTATGCGGACCGCGTGGCGCCGCAGGATCGGTGGGCGATCGTCGCCTACATCCGCGCGCTGCAACTGAGCCAGCATGCGCAGGTCGCGAGCCTGCCCGCGTCGGTGCGCGCGAAGCTGCCCGGCGACGCAGCGCCAGGAGGCCGGCGATGATCCGGCTGCTGCTCGCGACCTGGCTGGCTGTCTGGTGGTGGTGCCTGGGCCTGGTGCTGGGCTGCTTCACCAACGCGTGGATGAGCCGGCTCACGGGCGGCGCCTGGGGCGAGCCGCTGCAGGCGACGGCGCTGCTGCTGCGGCGTGCGATGCCCTGGTTGATGCTGGCGCTGGTCCCGATCGCCCTGGGACATCGCTGGCTGTATCCCTGGGCCGATCCGTCGGGGGCGTGGCTGCAGGACTACGCGCGCCCCGGCTTCGTGCGCGCGTGGCTGTCGCCGCCGTTGTGGATCGCGCGGCTCGTGCTGTACGCGATCGCCTGGTTGTGGCTCACGCGCGCTGCCTCGCTCGCGAGCAAGGGCAGCGCCGCGGCATCGCTCGTGCTGCACACCTTGCTGACCTCGCTGGCGTCCGTGGACCTGTTGATGTCGCTGGTGCCGCGCTGGTTCAGCACCGCCTTCGGGCTCGTCGTGCTCTCGGCGCAGGCGCTGTCGGGCGCCGCGATCGCGGTGCTGCTCGCGCCGGCGCAACCCACGCGCGGCGCGAGCGACGTTCCCCTGTCGCGCGACCTCGGCAACCTCATGCTGATGTGGGTCATGGGCTGGGCCTACCTCGCCTTCATGCAGTTCCTGATCATCTGGGCCGAGAACCTGCCGGCGGAGATCGCGTGGTACGTGCCGCGCCTGCAGACCGGCTGGGTCGGCGTCGGACTGGCGCTGGTGTTCGTGCAGCTGGTGCTGCCCTTCCTCGCGCTGCTGTTCCGGTCCGTCAAGGACAGGCCGCAGCGCCTGCGCCGCATCGCGCTGCTGCTGCTCGCGGCCACGGCGCTGGACGCGACCTGGCTCGTGCTGCCTTCCGTGGACCCGCATGCGCTGCAGGCGTGGTGGCTGGTTCCCATCGGCTTCGTGCTGGCCGCGCTGCTGCTCGCATGGCGCCTGCGGCGCGTGCCGCTGGAGGTGAAACATGCGCGGTGAAATCGCGGTCCGCCCGATCGCGTGGGCCGCCGTGGCCATCGCGGCGACCGTGGCCGTCGCCGTCGCGGCGGTGTTCGGCCTGCTGCACCTGTGGCGCACGGCGCCGAGCGCCGACCGCGTTCCGCTGCCCTACACACTGGTCGTGCCGGGTCCCATGCTGCAAAGCGCGCCGCAGCCGGACCTGTCTGCCTACCGCGCGGAGAAGCAGCGCGTGATGGACTCGGCGGATTGGGTCGATGCGCAGCATGGCATCGCGCGCATCCCCGTCGCCGATGCGATGGCGCTGCTCGCCGCGTCCGCGGCGCAGGGAGGCAAGCCATGAGGCTGCGCGCGCTGTCGGCCACGCTGCTCCTGCTCGTCGCCTTCGCGGCCGGCGCGGCGCAGGCGAGCGCTTCGCTGCGGCAGCATGTCGGCGCCGCGCTGTCCCTGGACACGCCCGTGCGCGACGACCTCGGCCAGCCGGCGCGGCTCGCGGACTTCTTCCAGCCGGGCCGGCCCGTGCTGCTGGTGCTGGGCTACTACCAGTGCCCGGAGCTGTGCGGGCTGCTGATGCAGGACCTGCTGCAGGCGCTGCACGGCACCGGCCTGCCCCTGGCGGACTGGCGCATCGTCGGCCTCAGCATAGATCCGGCCGACACGCCCGCCGACGCGCACCGGCGCCGCGCGCTGGACCTGGGCTACGCGCAGTTCCTGCGAGACCCCGAGGACACGGGCACGAAGCCGCGCCTGGACCTGCTGGTGGCCGATCCGGCCGACGTGCGCCGCATCGCGGACACCGTGGGCTTCACCTTCGCCGCGCAGCAGGCCGCGGGCGGCGCCGCGCAGATCGCGCATCCCGCGACGGTGATCGTGCTCACGCCCACCGGCACGGTCTCGCGCTATTTCAACGGCATCGGCATCGACGCGGGCGAACTGCGCGCGGCGCTCGCCACGGCCGCCACCGGACGTCTCGGCGGCTGGACCGCGCGCCTGGCCGTCCTGTGCTCGCATCTCGTTCCGCTCACCGGCCGCTACTCGGGCACCGTGATGGATGGCGTGCGCCTCGTCTCGCTCGTGAGCGTCGCGCTGCTCGCCGCGTTCGCGTGGCGGCAGCGCAGGAAGGACTCTTCATGAGCGCGGGCACCTTCACGCTGTCCGTGCTGCAGCCGGGCGCCTCCAGCATCTCGGACCGCACCGACCTGCTGTTCACGGGCATGCTGGTGCTGACGGGCGTCGTCGCGCTGGCGGTGTGCGTCACGATCCTGGTGTTCTGCCTGCGCTTCCGCCAGGGCCGGCGCGCGGAGCGCGGCATCGTGCAGCGCGAGCTGGGGCTGGAACTGACCTGGACGCTGGTCCCGCTCGGCCTGTTCATCGTCGTCTTCGCCTGGGCCGCGCATGATTTCGTCAACCTGTACCGGGTGCCGCCCGACGCGCTGCCCGTGTACGTCGTCGCCAAGCAGTGGATGTGGAAGCTGCAGCACCGCAACGGCAAGCGCGAGATCAACGAGCTGCACGTGCCGCTGGGCCAGCCGGTGCGCCTGCTCATGACCTCCGAGGACGCGATCCACAGCTTCTACGTCCCGGCCTTCCGCCTCAAGCAGGACGTGCTGCCCGGACGCTACACGGGGCTGTGGTTCACGCCGACGCAGGCGGGCGAGTTCCACCTGTTCTGTGCCGAGTACTGCGGCAGCGAGCACTCGCGCATGCTGGGCCGCATCGTCGTGATGCCGCCGGCCGACTACGCGCGCTGGGTCGCCTCGGGCACCGACCATCCCGGCCTGGCGCAGTACGGCTTCGCGCTGTTCCGCCAGCTCGGATGCAGCGGCTGCCACACGGCGGGTTCTTCGGTACACGCTCCTTCGCTGGCCGGCCTGCTGGGACGCGAAGTGCATTTGCAGGACGGCCGCAGCCTCGTCGCCGACGAGAACTACATCCGCGACTCGATCCTGCTGCCGAAGAAGGACGTGGTCGCCGGCTTCGAGCCGGTCATGCCCTCGTTCGCGGGACAGGTGAGCGAGGAGGACATCGAGGCGCTCATCGCCTACCTGCGCGAGGGAGCCCCGCCATGAGCGCCATGAACTATCTCGAAGACGGCCACAGCGTGGGCTCGTGGCTGACCAGCACCGACCACAAGCGCATCGCGATCCTGTACGCGATCTCCATCACCTTCTTCTTCTTCATAGGCGGCGCGGCAGCCACGCTGATCCGGCTGGAGCTCGCCACGCCCGCGGGCGACCTGGTCTCGCACGACACCTACAACCGGCTGTTCACCGCGCACGGGATCATCATGGTCTGGCTGTTCCTGATCCCGTCGATTCCCTCGGTGCTGGGCAACTTCCTGCTGCCGCTGATGATAGGCGCGCGCGACCTGGCCTACCCGCGCCTGAACCTGCTGTCCTGGTACCTGTACCTCGCGGGCGGCGCGATCATCCTCGTCGCGCTCGCGCTGGGCGGCGTCGACACGGGCTGGACCTTCTACACGCCCTACTCCACGATGTTCTCCAGCAGCTGGGTGGCGGTGACGCTCACCGGCGTGTTCGTGACCGGTTTCTCCTCCATCCTCACCGGGCTGAACTTCATCGTGACCGTGCACCGCGAGCGCACGCCGGGCATGGGCTGGTTCCAGCTGCCGCTGTTCGTGTGGGCCCTCTATGCGACCAGCATCATCCTCGTGCTGGCCACCCCGGTGCTGGCGATCACGACGCTGCTGGTGATCGCCGAACGCGTTCTGCAGATTGGCGTGTTCGACCCCGCCCACGGCGGCGACCCGCTGCTGTTCCAGCACCTGTTCTGGTTCTACTCGCACCCGGCCGTCTACATCATGGTGCTGCCGGCCATGGGCGTGGCGAGCGAGATCATTCCCTGCTTCGCGCGCCAGCGCATCTTCGGCTATCGCTTCATGGCCTACGCGATCCTGGGCATCGCCTCCATCGGCTTCCTGGTCTGGGGCCACCACATGTTCGTGAGCGGCCAGTCGGTGGCGGCGAGCCTGGTGTTCTCGCTCCTGAGCTTCCTGGTCGCGATCCCGTCCGCCATCAAGGTCTTCAACTGGACGGCGACGCTGTACAAGGGATCGATCCGCTTCGACGCGCCCATGCTCTATGCGCTGGGCTTCGTCGGCCTGTTCACCATCGGCGGGCTCACGGGCCTGTTCCTCGCTTCGCTGTCGCTGGACGTGCACCTCACGGACACCTACTTCGTGGTCTCGCACTTCCACTACATCATGGTGGGTGGCTCCGTGATGGCCTACTTCGCCGGCCTGCACTTCTGGTGGCCCAAGATCACGGGCCGCATGCTGCCCGAGACGTGGGCGCGCATCGCCGCCGTGCTCGTCTTCCTGGGCTTCAACTTCACCTTCTTCCCGCAGTACCTGCTGGGCGTGCGCGGCATGCCGCGGCGCTACCACACCTATCCGCCGGAGTTCCAGACGCTGCACCTGCTGTCCTCCGCCGGCGCGGTGGTGCTGGCCCTGGGCTACCTGCTGCCGATCTTCTACTTCGCCTGGTCGCTGCGCTCGGGCCGGCGCGCGACGGCGAACCCCTTCGACGCCAGGGGGCTGGAGTGGACCACGCCCTCGCCGCCGCCCACGCACAACTTCGACACGCCGCCGCGGGCGCCCGCGCAGGTCTACGACTACGACCCCAACGTGCCCTTGAAAGGCATCGCATGAGCGATGCCCAGGCCGCGCTGGAATTCCGCCGCGAAGCGCCGCGCTCGCTGGGGATGTGGGTGTTCCTGGCTTCGGAGCTGCTGTTCTTCGGCGGCCTGCTCGCGGCCTACACGCACGGGCGCGTGATGTCGCCGCACGGCTTCGCGATCGCGAGCCGGCACACGCACGTCGTGCTCGGCACGGTGAACACGGCGGTGCTGCTCACGAGCAGCGCGCTGGTCGCGCTGGCCGTCGCCTGCACGCAGAACACGGCGCACCGCCGCTGGACCGCGCGCCTGCTGTGGTTCACGGCCTTGCTGGGACTGGCGTTCATGGCCGTCAAGGGCTGGGAGTACGCGCAGGAATGGAAGGAGCACCTGTTCCCCGGCCCCGGCTTCGCGCTGGCCGAGCCGGGCGCGCAGCTGTTCTTCATGCTGTACTTCTTCACCACCGGCCTGCATGCGATCCACCTGGCCTGCGGCATCGTCGCGGTGTGCGTGTTCGCGCGCGCGGTGCAGCGCAGGCGCGCCTGGGTCACGCCCGACCGCGTGGAGTCGCTGGCGCTGTACTGGCACTTCGTGGACGTCGTCTGGATCTTCCTCTATCCCCTGCTGTATCTCGTGGAGAGGCACGGATGAGCCGCCGGGCCGCCCCAAGGCGAATCCCGCAGCGCGCAGCGCGGAGGGACGTCGAATGAACGATCGCGACTTCAAGCACCACCTGCGCAGCCTGGCGATCGCCTGGGCCGCGCTCATCGCGCTGATGCTGGCCAGCCTGGGCAGCGCCTACCTGTCGCTGGGCATGGGCAACGCGATCGCCGGCATCGTGATCGCGATCGTCAAGTCGGCGATCGTCGTCGCGCTGTTCATGGGCATGCCGCGTTCGCAGGCGCTCGTGCGCATCGTCGCGGCCGCGGCGCTGGGTATCTGGTGCATCCTGCTGGCGCTCAGCGGCCTGGACCAGGCCACGCGCGCGCGCGAACCCGCGGCCGTGCAGGTGCCGCGGCAGGTCGCGCCGCTAATGCAGGAAGGACGTTGAAAGCGGTGCCCAGACGCGCAGGTCAGGACGTCCGTCAATGCGAGGCCGATGTCCCTGGATGCGGCGCCGGGCGGGATCACTCCTTGGTCCGGCCATCGTGGCGGCCGGCGAAGACGCCGTCCCACCAGTCCTTGGCCGTGGCGATGATGGTCTGCACCGACTGCGGATCGCGGTGCGCGATGGCCTTCGCATAAGCCCTGGCCTGCTTCGCCGTCACATGCGGCGGCATCGGCGGCACGTTCGGGTCGGTCACCACTTCCACCAGCGCGGGACGGTCCGCATGCAGGGCTTCCTCGAACGCGGACGCGAGTTGCTCCGGCTTGTCGACGCGCACGCCGACCAGGCCCAGCATGCGCGCGTACTCGGCGTACGCGAAGGCAGGCAGGTCCTGCGAGGCCTCGAACTTGGGGTCGCCCGACATCACGCGCTGCTCCCAGGTCACCATGTTCAGGTCGCTGTTGTTCAGGACGATGACGACCAGGCGCGGGTCGGCCCACTTGCGGTAGCGGTGCGCGATCGTGATCAGGCCGTTGATGCCCAGCATCTGCATCGCGCCGTCGCCGGACATCGCGATGACGGGGCGCTCGGGATAGGCGAGCTTGGCCGCGAGCGCGTAAGGCACCGCGGGCCCCATGGTCGCGAGGCCGCCGGAGAGCGAGGCCATCATGCCGCGGCGGATCTTGAGGTCGCGCGCGTACCAGAACGCGGCCGATCCGGAATCGCAGGTGAGGATGCAGCCGTCGGGCAGGCGCGGCGACAGTTCCCAGAACACGCGCTGCGGGTTCACCGGGTGCGCGTCGTTCATCGCGCGCGCCTCCAGCACCTCCCACCACTTGCGCACGTGCTTCTCGACCTCCTCGCGCCAGCTGCGGTCCGGCTTGCGCTGCAGCAGCGGGATCAGCGCGCGCAAGGTCTCGCGGCTGTCGCCCACCAGGTTCACCTCGGTCGGATAGCGCAGCGCCAGCTTGCGGCCGTCGAGATCGATCTGCACGCCGCGCGCCTGTCCTTCCCTGGGCAGGAACTCGGAATAGGGGAAGCTCGTCCCCACCATCAGCAGCGTGTCGCAATCGCTCATCATCTGCCAGCTGGGTTGCGTTCCCACCAGGCCGATGGACCCGGTCACGTAGGGCAGGTCATCGGGCATCGCGGCCTTGCCGAGCAAGGCCTTCGCTACGCCGGCGCCCAGCAGTTCGGCGACTTCGACGACCTCGTCGGTCGCCTGCAGCGCGCCCGCGCCGACGAGGATGGCGACCTTCCTCCCCGCGTTCAGCACATCGGCGGCCGCGCGCAGGTCCTGCTGCGCCGGCGCGGCGGGCCGGTAGGTCTTGCCGATGCCGCTGTGGATGGTGTTGTGCTCGCGCGCGGGCGCCTCGACCGCCGGCAGCTCCTGCAGGTCGTGCGGCACGATGATGCAGGTCACCGTGCGCTGGTCGATCGCGATGCGAACCGCGCGGTCGACGAGATGTCGGATCTGCTCGGGCACCATGGCCGTGTGCACGAACTCGTGCGCGACGTCCTTGAACAGGCTCGGCAGGTCCACCTCCTGCTGGTAGTCGCCGCCGATGGCCGAGCGCGCCGCCTGGCCCACGATCGCGACCACCGGCTGGTGGTCGGCTTTCGCGTCGTACAGTCCGTTGAGAAGGTGGATCGCGCCCGGTCCCGAGGTCGCCATGCAGACGCCGACCTGCCCGGTGAACTTGGCGTGGGCCGTGGCCATGAAGGCGGCCAGTTCCTCGTGGCGCGCCTGGATGAACTCCATGCGATCGCCTGTGCGCTCGAAGGCGCCCATGAGGCCGTTGATGCCGTCTCCGGGATAGCCGAACACGCGTCGCACGCCCCAGGCGTGCAGGCGCTCGAGAATCTGGTCGCTGGTGGTCTTGCTCGACATGCGCATCTCCTTCTTGTCGGGTCTCGCCGATGCCTGTCGTCGAACAGTCTGCACGCGCATCCGCCACCCGGATGTAGGACTGCTTCTTCGCGTTATATTTGCGACGAACATATTGCCGGGCACTGGCTCGGCACTGGAGCGTGGCATGCCTGAGCCTCCCTCCACCGCGACGAGGCTAGGTGCTGCCGCGCACCACCACCTCGAAGCCGACATCGATGGCCGACTGCGGAGGCTGCTTGCGCTGCATCAGCGCCAGCAGCATGCGCGCGGCAGCGGCGCCCATCTCGCCGCGGCGGGTGCTCACCGTCGTGAGCGGCGGCACCATCTGGTCGCTTCCGGTGAGATCGTTGAACCCGGCGATGGCCACGTCCTGCGGCACGCGCACTCCCGCACGCAGAGCTGCCAGCAGCGCGCCCTGCGCCAGGTCGTCGTTGCAGAAGAAGATCGCGTCCACCGGGGGGCGCTGCGCCAGGATCTGCTCGAACATCTGCGCGCCCAGCGCCATCGACGACGGCGCCGGATTCATCCATTCGAGCCGCGGATCGTGCAGGCCCTGTCCCTGCATCTCGGCGCGCCATCCCTCCAGCCTCTGCAGCGTGCGCGGGTCCAGCTGCGCCGCAGCGAAGGCGATGCGGCGGCGGCCGCGCTGCAGCAGGTGCCGCGTCATGGCAGAGGCCGCCTCGCGCTGCGAGAAGCCCACGCTGTACACGCCCTCCTCGTCCGAGGTCTCCATCACGTGCACGCAGGGAACGCCGCTTTGCGCGATCAAGGCGTGCGTCGCGGCGCTGTGGTCGGAGCCGGTCACCACCAGGCCCGCCGGCCTGTGCATCAGCTGCTCGCGCAGCAGCTGCTCCTCCTCGCTCTTGTCGTAGTGCGTGATGCCGATCAGCGCCTGGTAGCCGGCGGACCGCAGCGTGCGCTGGATCGCCTCGATGACGTCGACGAACAAGGCGTTCGACAGCGCGGGAATCAGCACACCCACGTGCGCGCCATGCAGGGAGGCGAGAGCCCGCGCCGCGGGATCGGGCACGTAGCCCAGCTTGCGCGCGGCGGCCTGCACCCGCTCGATCAACTCGGGCGCGACACGGCGCTCCCCGCGCAGCGCGCGCGAGACGGTGATGGGGCTGACGCCGGCGCTGTGGGCGACGTCGTCCAGCGTGATGCGGCCAGTGGCGCGTCGGCCGCGAGGGGTGGGCGGAGAGGGCATCCGGGCAATTACCTAGAATGTCGGGCTTGGCACCTGGTTAGGATAGCGTTGTCCAAGCGGCAGTCCCACCCGGGGTTTCACCTGTCCGCCGCATCATCCCCTGAATTCCTTGCCTCCGTTGTCCTTGTCTCCCATTGTCCATCCTGCTGCGGATAGCGCTGTCCGCACTGCCCCGACCCCCTTGGTGATCATGGGCGTGGCCGGCAGCGGCAAGTCCACCATCGCGCGGGTCATCGCCCGGTCCAGCGGTCGCATGCTGGTCGAAGGCGACGACTTCCACCCCCCTGAGAACATCCGCAAGATGAGCGCCGGCGTCGCCCTCACGGACGACGATCGCCGCGACTGGCTCGATCGCATCGCGCACCAGCTGCACGGGCATGCGAGCGGCGTCGTGGTGTCCTGCTCCGCGCTCAAGCGCGCCTACCGCGACCGGCTGCGCGCCGCCGCGCCGGGCCTGCGTTTCGTGTTCCTCGACATCACGCCCGAAGCGGCGCGCGAACGCGTGCTCGCGCGCTCCGGCAGCCACTTCTTTCCGCCCAGTGCGGTGGCGAACCAGTTCGCCACCCTGGAGGACCCCAGCGCCGAACCGGGCGTCCTGCGCCTGGAGGGCAGCCTGCCCGCCGAGGAAATCACCGCGCGCGCCCTGGCCTGGGCCGCCGTGCCCACCTGAACCCCAGCCCCGAACGGACACACCCTCCATGACCCGCAACTCCCTCGTGCGTGGCGCCGAACGCATCGTCGAGGCGCTGATGGCGCTGGACCTCGCGCTGATCGTGATCCTCGTGTTCTCCAACGTCGTCGGCCGCTACGGCTTCGGCGCCGGTTTCGCCGGTGCCGAGGAGATCTCGCGGCTGCTGTTCGTGTGGCTGGTGTTCCTGGGCGCGGTGCTCGCGCTGCGCCGCCGCGCGCACCTCGGCGTCGAACTGCTGCAGGCCAGGCTGCCGCGCCCGCTGCGCCGCGCCTGCGCCGTGATCACGCATGTGCTGATGCTGTACGCGCTGTGGCTGTTCCTCGCCGGCAGCTGGACCCAGACGCAGATCGGCCTGCACACCTTCTCCACCGTGCTGCACTACCCGAACGCCTTCATGGCCGCGTCGGGACTGGTGTGCGCGGCCTCGATGCTGCTGATCGTCGCCGCCAACCTGCTGCGCATCCTCGTGGACAGCCCGCATGCGATGGTGCCCGGGGATCCCGACGCGATGCCGCCGGAGCTGGCCGTGGGAGCCGCCGAATGACCAGCATCTTCATCTTCCTCGGCACGCTGGTGGGCCTGATGGCGCTGGGCATGCCCGTCGCCTTCGCGCTGATGCTCACCGGCGTCGCGCTGATGTACCAGCTGAACTTCTTCGACGCCCAGCTGGTGGCGCAGAACATGATCGCGGGCGCGGACATCTATCCGCTGATGGCGGTGCCCTGCTTCATCCTGGCCGGCGAGCTGATGAACGCCGGCGGCATCTCGCGCCGCGTGATCGGGCTGGCTGCCGCCCTGGTGGGCCACATCCGCGGCGGCCTGGGCTTCGTCGCCATCGGCGCGACGCTGCTGCTCGGATGCTTCTCCGGCTCCGCGATCGCCGACACGGCGGCCGTGGCGACCATCCTCATCCCGATGATGCGCGACAACGGCTACCCGGTGCCGCGCTCGGCCGGCCTGATCGCCGCCGGCGGCGTGATCGCGCCCATCGTGCCGCCGTCCATGCCCTTCATCATCTTCGGCGTCGCCACCAACACCTCGATCACGAGCCTGTTCGTGGCCGGCATCGTGCCGGCGCTGCTGCGCGCGCTGGGCCTCGTGGGCGTGTGGTCGCTGCTCTCGCGCAAGATGGACACCGCGGTGCAGCCGCGCCGCAGCTGGGGCGAGCGCGGCCGCGCGCTGGTGGATTCGCTGTGGGCACTGGTGCTGCCGGTGCTGATCGTCGGCGGCCTGCGCGGCGGCATCTTCACGCCCACCGAGGCTTCGGCCGTCGCGGCGGTCTACGCGCTGCTGGTGAGCCTGTTCGTCTACCGCGAAGTGAGTTTGCGGCAGTTGCCCGAGCTGATGGTCAAGGCCGCGCGCACCACCGCCACGGTGATGTTCCTGTGCGCCGCGGCCTTCGTGTCCTCGTACATGGTGACGCTGGCCGACCTGCCCGCGCAGGTCACCGACGTGCTCGGCCCCATGATGGGTCACCCGCGCCTGCTGATGGCGGCCGTGATGCTGCTGCTGCTGGCCATCGGCAGCGTGATGGACCTGACGCCCACGATCCTGGTGCTCGGTCCCGTGCTCATGCCCCTGGTCATCAAGGCCGGCATCGATCCCACCTACTTCGGCGTGATGTTCATCCTGGTCGGCACGCTCGGCCTGATCCATCCGCCGGTGTGCACGGTGCTCAACGTGGTGTGCGGCATCGCCCGCATCTCGCTGGAGAGCGCCACCCGCGGCGTCTGGCCCTTCCTGCTGGTCGAGGCCGTCCTCGTGTTCCTGTTCGTCGCCTACCCCGGGTTCATCACCGTCCCGATGACCTGGTTCCACTAAACCACTGGAGCAAACTTGAAGAAGTCATTCAAATACCTGCTGGCCTCGCTGGCGCTCGGCGCCGCCACGATGGCCGCCCACGCCGCGGACTTCCGCCCGCACATCGTCCGCTTCGGCTACGGCCTCGCGGAAGACAGCAACCAGGGCCGCGCCGCGAAATTCCTGTCCGAGGACCTCGCCAAGCGCACGGACGGCAAGTTCCACATGAAGGGCTTCGGCAGCGCCGCCCTGGGCAGCGACATCCAGATGCAGAACGCGCTGATCGGCGGCGCCCAGGAGATGACGGTGGTGTCCACCGCCACGCTGGTGGGCATCGTCGACGACTTCGGCGTGTTCGACCTGCCCTTCCTCTTCGCCAACGAGAAGGAAGCGGACGCGGTGCTCGACGGCCCCGTCGGCCAGAAGCTCATGGCCAAGCTGGAAGGCAAGGGCCTGGTGGGCCTCGTCTACTGGGAAAACGGCTTCCGCAACCTCACCAACTCCAAGCATCCCATCGCGAAGATGGACGACCTGAAGGGCGTGAAGCTGCGCGTGATGCAGAACCCGATGTACATCGACATGTTCAACGCGATGGGCGCCAACGCGGTGCCGCTGTCGTTCTCGGAGCTGTTCACCGCGCTGGAATCGAAGACGGTGGACGGCCAGGAGAACCCGGTCAACACCATCGAGTCGAGCAAGTTCTACGAAGTGCAGAAGTACCTGTCGATCACGCGCCACGTGTACAGCCCGTGGATCGTGCTGGCCAGCAAGAAGTGGTGGGACGGCCTGAACGCCGACGAGAAGAAGGCCGTGATGGCCTCCGCCGTCGCTTCGCGTGACTTCGAGCGCAAGGACAGCCGTGCCGAAGGCGCGCGCGCCCTGGAAGACCTGAAGAAGAAGGGCATGCAGGTCACGACCCCGAGCGAAGCCGAGCTGGACAAGATGCGCCAGGCAGCGCGCCCCGCCGTCACCAAGTTCGCGGCCTCCGGCCACGCCGACCTGGTGAAGGAACTCGACGCCGAGATCGCCAAACTGCGCAAGTAGGCACTGCGTCGCACTCGCGGCGGCAAGACCGCATGACAAGCCCCTGTGCCGCAAGGCCGGGGGCTTCGTTCTTTCCGCATGTCGATGCGAGGGTGGTGCCTTGCTCGCGCATTCGCGCGAGCCTCTTTCCTCCGGACGAGGGACGGCTCGTCGCGCCCACCTATAACCAGCCGCGCCGTATCCCCGGGGCGGGACGTCCACGGCACGCGCATTGCCTCCCGCCCGTTTCTTCCGAACCGGAGGAGGTTCTCCATGGCTGATGTCGACCTGTCGACCATCTTCACCCACGTTTCGTCGGGCAGCACCGACGGTGACAGCGCGCCCCTTGCCTTGCTTCTGGGCAGCGTGTCCGGCGTGGCCATCAACCCCGATGACGACCTGAACAAGCAACTCAAGCAAGGCGCCGTCACGGTCATCAGCGTTTTTCAACCGGGCGCGTGTACGCTGGAAGCACCGGCGCAAGGCGTCGCTCCCGGACCGTCCGGCACATCGGGGTCCGTGCCCGCACCATCGCCCACGCCGGCGCCGTCTTCTCCGCCCAGCGAAGACGGCGTGGGATCCGGGGGCGGCCACGGCGTGGAGATCGCGATACCCGCCGGCATCCGCGTGGCGCAGCCCTTGCGGGAAAAGCTGCTGACGCTCGGATCCACCTTCAACGAACTGATGGTGCTGCTGGACCAGCGTGACGCGCCGGCCGGCAACACCGTGACCGCGACGCGCGCCGACCATGCGCCGTCGAAGTGCTGGCACTACCGCTCCACCACCCACGGACCGACCGGCCTGTTCCGCTCACGCGAGTTGCTGAAGGTGCAGGTCAGCGGCTTCGTCGAGACACTGGGAGGGCTGACGAAGGTGAACGGCAGCGCGGAGTACATCATGTACATGGAGTACTCGGTGAACACCTACCTCGCGGGGGAGGCGGCCTGGGAAATGGACCCGGCCACGCAGCAGCCGAAGCCCCGCGCGCCCGTCACGCTGAACGCCACCAACGGCTGCTACGGCATGGCCGGCAAGGTCAAGGGACTGAAATCCTGCGGCAGCGACACCGTGTCCGACGTGCTGCGCGTCATCGTGAACTTCAAGAAGGTGTTCGTCTGCGACGCCAACGCCACCGGCTCCAACATCACGGGCAGCGCGGGCCTGCAGGCCTACGTCGGCAAGATGCAGGAGCAATCGTTTGCCGGCGTGTTCCCGTTCACGCACAGCATGGACGCGCGACCGAAGCCCTGAAACGGGCTCACTCGCGCGGCGTGACGTCGAAGCCTTCCACGAAGATGCCGGTGACGCGGCCTTCCTGGTCCTTGATCGGCTGGTAGACGAAGTTCACGATGCGCTTTTGCGGCTTGCCGTCGACGAGGGCGGAATACGCGCTGGCCGTGGCGGTGTGCGCCTTGCCCGAGCGGAACACTTCATCGAGCAGGCCAAGGTAGCCCTGCTCCACGGCTTCGGGCAAGGCCTCGGCGATCGTCCTGCCGATGAGGGCGCGCTCGCCGACGAGGCGCATGTACGCGGGGTTCGCCAGCTCGAAGCGGTGCTCGGGGCCGGCCAGCTTCGCCATGAAGGAAGGCGACAGCTCGAACAGTTCCGCGAACTGCCGCCGCTCGTGCTCCATGCGCCGCGCACCCAGCACGAGCTGCGTGGTTTCCGTGCAGACCACCAGCACGCCGCCGACGCCGGTCGGCGACACGGGATCGTCGATCGGGCTGTAGCTGTAGGTCCACCACACGTCTTCCTTGCGGCCGTTGCGCGTGATGGGCACCAGGGCGTTCTCCTGCCACGTGAAGCCGCGCCCGCTCATGACCTTCTCGATCTGCGGACCGATGATGGGCCAGATCTCGTCCCAGCACGCGCGCCCTTCCTGGCCCAGGGCACTGGGATGGCGCTCGTCGCCTATCGATTGCCGGTAGGCGTCGTTGTAGAACTGGACGAGGCGCGGTCCCCACCAGATGAACATGGGATGACCCGTGCTCAGGAGCAGGCGGATCGAGGTCTTGAGGCTTTGCGGCCAGTTTTCCGGCGGACCGATGGAGGCCAGCCGCCAGTCCTTGGCGCGGATGCGGGCGCCCATTTCACCGCCGCCGTTGAGGAAGTCCAGGCGGGGGTTGCGCCCGGGGGCGCTGGTGACGTCGGGGCTGGCCATCTGCGGACCATTCTATGTGCCCGCATCCTTCATGTCGTCGGGACCAAGAGCCCCTTGAACAGCACCGGGCCCGTCGGGCCGCTTCCCTCGGGAGCGCCCCCTTTCGGCTCGAGGCTGATCGCGAGGGCCGGCACCTGGTTCACGTCGCCCGGGTCGGTCGCAAGCTTCATGACGCCGCGGCGATCGAGCACGCCCAGCGAGCGCGGGCCGCCCGAGGGCGGCAGCGCCCACAGCTGCAGCGATCGTCCCTCCGCCTCCTCGTACCGCCCCAGCCGCTTGAGCGTCAGCGTGCGGTGGCGCGCATCGAAGGTCACCAGGATTTCCGGGGTCGTCTGGGCCCCCTGCAGCATGGCGACATAGCGGATCTCGGGCTGGGCCGAGAGCTGGGATCCCGTCCATGCCGCCAACGTGAAGGCGACGACGGCGGCCAATCCGCCGGCGAGCGCCGCGCCGCGCCAGAACGGAAGCCCGCGGACACGGGTGCGCGTCGTCGAACGCGCGGCACCGGCCTGTTGCTCGTTGCGCAACGCGATCTCGATGCGCTTCCACACGTTGGGGCTGGGCTGCTGGCCCGTCGACAGTTCGGTCATGGCGGCCAATCGTTCCTGCCAGCCCAGGGCCAGCGCGCGCAGCCCCGGGCTTTGCCGCGCCATGGATTCGAAGCGGCGGCGCGCGCCCCCGCGCAGGGTCCCCAGGGCATAGGCCGCGGCAAGGCGCTCGGCGAGGATCGGGTTGTGCATCAGGTTCATGCTCGCCTCACGCAAAGCGCGACATGCAGCCGCGCAGCTGGTCGAGTCCGCGCCGGATCCAGGTCTTCACGGTGCCGAGCGGCACGCGCAACTGCTCGGCGAGTTCGCTGTGACTCAGGTCGCGCAGGTAGGCCAGGCTCAGGACTTCGCGCTGCCTGCCTTCGAGCTTGCGCAGGCATTCGTGCAAGGCCCAGCCGGCCTCGCTCGCCTCGTGCGTGTCCATCGGGTTGGGCGCGTCGCCGGCCAGCGTGTCGGCCAGTGCGTCGTCGAGTTCGAGCGCGGCGTCGGCCCGCTCGCTGGCGCGCCGGCGCCGGAAATCGAGGGCGCGGCTGCGCACGATGACGCCCAGCCAGGCCAGCGGCGGACTCAGGCTCGCACGATAAGTGGACGCCGTGCGCCACACCTGCAGGTACGCCTCCTGCAGCACGTCCTCGGCCCAGTCCGGCTTGCCCAGGACGCGCAGGGCCAGCCCATAGGTCTTGCCGGCGGTGCGCTCGTAAAGCGTGCGGAAGGCCTGCTCGCGCACCGGCAGCGGCAAGGCGCTGGCGGCCATGCGATCGAGCAAGGCAATGAGGTCGGCATCAGGGTCCATCACCGGAAGCTACGCGAGAAAGGCGCGATCGGATTCAAACCCGTCGCGGCACGGGGACATTGCGCATCCGGCGCGCGGACCGGCGCGTAAGGCAAGGGTCGGCGCAGCCGGCACCCACAACAGGAGCAACGAAGATGCAGACCTCCCAAGTCGATTCCCCCGTCCTCGCCGCGCGGCGCGGATTCCTCGGCACCACCGGCATGCTGTCGGCCGCCGCCATCGCCTTGCTCGCCGGCCGCGACTCGCTCGCGCAAGGCATGCCGCACGATGCAAGCCAGGACGTGAAGATCCTCAACGTCGCCCTGGGCCTGGAGCACGAAGCCATCAACGCCTACCAGCTGGGCGCCGAAAGCGGCCTGCTGCAAAAGCCGGTCAAGGACGTGGCCCTGCTGTTCCAGAGCCACCACAAGGCGCATCGCGATGCCCTGGTCGCGACCATCCAGAAACTGGGAGGCACACCGGTGGCGGAAATGAGCCTGCAGGACTACGCACGCGCACTCGACGCGCAGAAGCTGAAGAACCAGGGCGACGTGCTGATGCTCGCTTCGCGCCTCGAACTGGGAGCGACCAACGCCTACCTCGGCGTGATCCCCGCCTTCGGCAACCGCGACCTGGCGCACGTGGCCGCGCGGCTGGCCGCCGACGAGGCCATGCACTTCACGGTGTTGAACAGCGCGCTCGGCCGGCCGGTCCCGGCGAACGCGCTGAGTTTCGGCGCGTAGCGCAGTCGCTAGAATGGGCGCGTGGGGGCACGAGCAGGCTCCCCGCACCGGCAAGAGGCCCATGCCTCCAAGCCCTGCTCCTCAGGACGGGCCATCGCCCATCGAGGAGCACGACCTTGTCGATTCCCCTTGTTGCCTTGCTGTACCCCGGCGACCGCGCCACGCGTGATCGCCCGGACCCGGCCGAAAGCCGGTTCTCCGCGCTGTTCGCGGCTTTCGCGTCCGCGGACATCGCCGCGGTTCCCGCTGTCTATGACGACGACTTCGCCGGCGAGGTCGAGGAGCAGCTGCGCGACGTGCGCGTGGTGCTCGTGTGGTGCAACCCGATCGAGGGCGGCCGGCGTCGCGACCGCCTGGATGCGATGCTGCGTCGCCTCGCCCACGCAGGCACCGTCGTCAGCGCGCATCCCGATGCCATCCTGAAGCTCGGGACCAAGGACGTGCTGCTCGACGCGCGCGAGCTGCCCTTCGGCAGCGACGTGCAGCGCATCGACAGCCTGGCGCAGTTGCAGGCGGAACTGCCCGGGCGACTGCGCCATGGTGCGCGCGTGCTGAAACAGTATCGCGGCCAGAGCGGCGCCGGCGTCTGGCGCGTTGAAGCCGCGGACGCATCGGCCCCGGGACTGCTGCGCGTGCGGCATGCGCAGCGGGGCGGCGCGGAGGAACTGGTGGACCTGGCCACGCTCGCCGACAAGCTGGCACCGTACTTCGACGCGAGCAGCGGCGGCCACATGATCGACCAGGCGTGGCAGCCGCGTCTCGTCGACGGCATGGTGCGGGCCTACCTCGTCGAGGACCGTGTCGCCGGCTTCGGGCACCAGGCGGTCAATGCGCTCTACCCCGCTGCGCCGGGCGAACCCGCGCCGCAGCCGGGGCCGCGGCTCTATCAAGACGCGGACCTGCCGGCCTTCCAGGGACTCAGGCGCCTGCTGGAAACGCAATGGGTGGAGCTGCTGCGCGCGCGCGTCGGGCTGCCACGCGGGCGATTGCCGCTGTTGTGGGACTGCGACTTCCTGTTCGGGGAGCCCGCGGGCCAGGGGAGCGAGCGCTTCGTGCTGTGCGAGATCAACGTGAGCAGCGTGGCGCCGTTCCCGCCGTCGGCGGTCGCGCCGCTGGTGCAGGCCGTGCGGTCGCGGCTCGCGGCTTCCTGAAGCGGGGCGGCAACCGGCCGCAGAGAGGCGAGCGGCTCGCTTAACCGTGAAGTTGTATGTGCACAAATGCGCACACGCGACGGACACACTTGCTTGCGACGGCCGCGCATCGCGTGCCTTAGCATCCTGCCTTGAACAGAAGTACCCATGAACGCAGAGCGCATGCCGTCTGAAGCGCCGGATCCCTTGAAGGTCTTCATCGTGGAAGACTCGGTCAACATGCAGGTCGCCTTGCGGGACCTCGTTTGCGCGGTGGCCGACGCGGAGATCGTCGGGGTCGCGACCACTGAGGCCGTGGCGCTGGACTGGGCGGAGTCGCACGCGGGCCGGTGGAACCTGGCGATCGTGGACCTGACGCTGGAACAGGGCGACGGCTTCAACATCGTGCGGCGATTGAAGCAGCAGTCCGGGGGCGGCGCCATCGTCGTCTTCAGCGCCTTCGTCACCGACGTCATCCGCCGCTATTGCGAAACACTCGGTGCGAACGCCGTCTTCCACAAGACCCAGAGCGACGACCTTGCACGCTATGTCGAGGAGCTGGCCGGAAGTTCCATGACCTCCTGAGCGACGAAGCGCTCCCGTCGTCGCTCGCGTTGCACATCGCGCGAACTGCCGCGCCTACCGCGTTGCCACGAGCTGCTCCACGTAGGCGACCATGGAGCTCATCTCCGACTTCAGGAAGACGGCATCGGCTCCCAGTTTCAGGCATCGCTCCTTGATGGCCGGGGTCGCGAACTCGCTGAAGACCACGATCTTGCCCTTCGGGCTTGCGCTCCTGCACCGTTGCACGACGCCGAACCCGCTGCCTTCCGAAAGAAGCAGGTCGACGATCGCGAGGCTCCATGGATGCCTGGCGTCCATCAACCATTGCGTCGCGTCGGTCTCGCTCTCTGCGGCGCCGACCACCTGGAATCGACCTGTGCTGAGCAGCATCTCACGCAGCGACGCCTGGACGTGGGGCGAATCCTCGACGATGAACACAGGCACTGGGCCCATAGGGAGAAACTTCCTAGGTGCAGCAACGCCGTTCACGTCGCGATGCACATTGAATGTGAATTCATGGCAGAGCTGTGTCGGACGAACCTCCTTCCGCCGTAGTACCTCTCCTACAGTCCCGCGGCGCAGCAGCCGAAAGTACGCGGAAGCGAGGACTCCTCGCATCTTCACGCGTTGGCCGGGTACGCCTCGGCCAGCGCCACGCTGCCCGTCTCCAGCAGCGACTTCAGGTTGGAGATGACCTTCGGCCAGCCGCCGGACACGGCCACGATCAGCTTGGAGGGATCGCGCTCCACCGTGTGCGTGATGGACAGCTTGACCGCCCCCGCGGCCTGTTCGAGCTCCATCGTGCACAGCGACATGCCTTCGTCGCGAAGCTCGGGCTTGTCCTGGTGCTGCCAGCGGATCACGAGCTTGCGCGGCGGGTCGGCTTCGACGATCTCGCCGGCGTCGAACACCACGCCGCTGGACGACACCAGCTTCCACGGCGATCCCGCCTTCCACTCGCTCTCGCAGTGCATGCCGAACCAGTACTGCTTCATGAACTCCGGATCCGTCAATGCGGACCAGAGCTTCTGCGGCGTGGTGCGGATGTAGCTCACGTAGACATAGGTCGATCTAGCCATTGCTTTTCTCCAGTCGTCGTTTCAGGTTGCCCAGCGCCTTCAGGCGCGGTTTCTCGAATTTCGCGATCCAGCGCTCGTAGATTTCCTGCAGGGGCACCGGGTTGAGGAAGTGCAGCTTCTCGCGGCCGCTGCGCTGGGTGACCACCAGGTTGGCGCCCTCCAGCACGTCCAGGTGCTGCGTCACGCCCTGCCGCGTCATCTCCAGGTGCTCGCACAGGTCGTTGAGCGTGCGGCCGTCGTGCGCGTGCAGCAGGTCCAGCAGCTTGCGCCGGCTGGGATCGGCCAGCGCCTTGAACAGCAGGTTGTCACCGGGGCGTTCGGCCATGGAGTGAGATAGGCAATAATTTACTTGCATGAATGATAGGCAAGGAAACGCTTGCTTGTCAAGGTCCGGCGCCGGGCCCCGCGTTGTCGCGTCGTCCGGATTCGTTTTCGGCCGTCGGATGCGCGAGCAACCGATCTGCGGTGACCCCAGCCGCACCACAGGCCGGCGCAGGCGGGCCAGAATCCCTGCCGTGAATTCCGCGAACCCGACCGCCCCTTCCCTCGCACCGGCCGCAACGTCGCCGCGCAGCGTCCTGCCCATCATCTCCGGCCTGCTGATCTCGATGCTGCTGGCGGCGCTGGACCAGACCATCGTCGGGACGGCGCTGCCGGTGATCGTCGGCGAACTCGGCGGCCTCGAGCGGCTGTCGTGGGTCGTGACGGCCTACCTGCTCGCACAGACGATCGTCACGCCCGTCTACGGCAAGCTCGGCGACCTGTATGGCCGCAAGCGCATGCTGCAGATCTCGGTCGTGGTGTTTCTCGCCGGCTCCGCGCTGTGCGGCCTCGCCCGCAACATGCCGGAGCTGATCGCCTTCCGTGCGCTGCAAGGCGTGGGCGGCGGCGGGTTGATGGTGACGGCGATGGCCGTGGTGGCGGACATCCTGCCGCCGCGCGAGCGCGGGCGCTACCAGGGACTGTTCGGTGCGGTGTTCGGGCTGGCCAGCGCCGCCGGGCCCGTGATCGGCGGCTACTTCGCCACGCACCTGTCGTGGCGCTGGATCTTCTACATCAACCTGCCCTTCGGCCTGATCGCGCTCGCGCTGGTCGCAGCCACCCTGCCCACCAGGCCCGCGACCGCGAAGCGGCGCATCGACTATGCAGGCGCGCTGCTGCTGGCGGTGGGCCTGGCAGCGGTGGTGCTCGTCGCGGACGTGGGCGCGACGCCGGGCGCGTGGCGCTCGCCCTGGCTGCCGCTGGCCGCGCTGCTCGGCGCGGCGGCGCTCGTCGCGTTTCCCTTCGTGGAGCATCGCGCCGCCGAACCGATCCTGCCGCTGCGCCTGTTCCGCCTGCGCGCCTTCCAGGTGGCCGCGGGCGTCGGCCTGGTGGTCGGCTTCGCGATGTTCGGCTCGGTCACCTACATCCCCATCTTCCTGCAGATCGCCAAGGGCGCGACGCCGACCGAGGCGGGCCTGGAGATGCTGCCGCTGATCGCGGGCATGCTGCTCGCCTCGATCGTGTCCGGCCAGTTGATCAGCCGCACAGGGCGCTACCGGCATTTCCCCATCGCCGGCACCGCGCTCATGACCTGCGCGCTGTTCGCGCTGTCCTTCGTGCACTCCGACAGTCCCGCGCCTTTCGTGATGGGGCTGGCGCTGCTGCTCGGGATGGGCATAGGCCTGGTGATGCAGGTGCTCGTCATCGCCGTGCAGAACGCCGTCGACTTCGGGGACCTCGGCGTCGCCACCGCGGGCAGCACCTTGTTCCGCTCGATAGGCGGCTCGCTGGGAACGGCGGCCCTCGGCGCCGTGTTCGTGGCGGCGGTCGCGCACGCGCTGCCCGCGGGCGTCGCCATGCCCAACCTGCAGCAGGTCACGCAGATGGCCCCGGCCGAACGCGCGGGCTACGCGCAGGTGTTCACGCAGGCCATGGTGCTCGTGTTCCGCGTGGCCGCCGTGGTGGCGCTGGCGGGCTTTGCCCTGTCGTGGCTGCTGCCGCAGCGTCCCTTGCGCGAAACGCTGGCCGCGACGACGGGCGACGTCGGCGAAGAGATGGGCCAGGCGATGGCCATGCCGCGCTCGCCGACGCCCGACGACGAACTGGTGCGCGGCCTGGCGTCCATCCTGGACCGCGACCTGCGCCGCCACCACGTCGCGCTGGTGGTGCAGCGCACGGGACTCGACCTGTTGCCCGAGGCGGCGTGGCTGCTGCTGCGCCTCAACGAAGCGCCGCATGCGCGCATCGCGGACCTGCACCCGCTGTCCCCGTTCTCGCTGGAGGAGCTGGAGCGCGGCGCCCAGGCGCTGGCAGGCGCGGGACTCGCCGTGCGCGAGGATCCCGGCACCTGGGAACTCACGCAGGCCGGGTGCGCCAGCATGAAGAAGGTGGTCGAGGCGCGGCAGAAGCACCTGGAGGCGCTGTTCGCGGAGTGGTCGCCGCAGAACCAGTCCGACCTGGCGGAACTGCTGCGCCGCATCGGTCCGCAGATCGTGCCGGCCGCGCGCTCGGTCGCCTGAGCGCTCTC
>FTHB01000110.1_pt1 | contig 28563 bp, 23 predicted proteins | sample 1640851 | NCBI WGS metagenome assembly FTHB01 (sample SAMEA3914788, study PRJEB12502) | metagenome | biome: forest; material: soil | place: Canada | collected 2011-07-03 | depth 0.1 m
CCCAGGGGAGGAGGGAGGACATCGTCGCCCACCACGAGCTGCCGCTCCTCGGTCGCCACACCGACGACGGCGAAAGGACAGCGCTCGCGTTCGCAGAAGCCGCGGAACTGTTCCAGCGACTCCGGCGCGATCGCCAGCACGTAGCGCTCCTGGCTCTCGTTGCTCCAGATCTCCTTGGGCGCGAGGCCGCTTTCCTCCAGCGGCACCCGGCTCAGGTCGAAGCGCGCGCCGCGGCCGGCGTCGTTCGTCAATTCCGGGAAGGCGTTCGACAGCCCGCCCGCGCCCACGTCGTGGATCGCGAGCACCGGGTTCTTCGCGCCGAGCTCCCAGCACCGGTTGATCACCTCCTGCGCGCGCCGCTCGATCTCGGGATTGCCCCGCTGCACGGAGTCGAAGTCGAGTTCCGCCGTGTTGGTGCCCGTAGCCATCGAGGACGCGGCGCCGCCGCCCATGCCGATGCGCATGCCGGGGCCGCCGAGCTGCACCAGAAGCGTGCCGGGCGGAAAGGGGATCTTGTGCGTGAGGTCCGCGTCGATGAAGCCGATGCCGCCGGCGATCATGATGGGCTTGTGGTAGCCGCGGGCCACGCCCGCGACGTCCTGCTCGTACTCGCGGAAGTAGCCCAGGAGGTTGGGCCGGCCGAATTCGTTGTTGAAGGCGGCGCCGCCCAGCGGGCCTTCGGTCATGATCTGCAGCGGGCTGGCGATGTGCTCCGGCCGGCCGTTGGGGCCGTCCCACAGCTTCGACACCGTGAAGCCCGTGAGGCCCGCCTTGGGACGCGCGCCGCGGCCCGTCGCGCCCTCGTCGCGGATCTCGCCGCCCGCGCCCGTCGATGCGCCCGGGAAGGGCGAGATCGCCGTCGGGTGGTTGTGCGTCTCCACCTTCATCAGCACGTGGTGCGTGGCCGCGTCCTTGCGGTACACGCCGCCTTCGCCGGGCACGAAGCGCTCCACCGCGTGGCCTTCCATCACCGCGGCGTTGTCCGCATAGGCGACGATCGTGTGCTCCGGATGCGCCTGGTGCGTGTTGCGGATCATGCCGAACAGGCTCTTGTCCTGCGGCTGCCCGTCGATGCTGAAGCTGGCGTTGAAGATCTTGTGCCGGCAGTGCTCGCTGTTCGCCTGCGCGAACATCATCAGTTCGACGTCCGTGGGGTTGCGCGCGAGCCCGGTGAAGGCCTGCACGAGGTACTCGATCTCGTCGTCGGCCAGCGCGAGGCCGAAGCGGCGATTGGCCTCCTCCAGCGCGCCGCGGCCGCCGCCCAGCACGTCCACCTGCTCCATGGGCTGCGCCTGCAGCTCCGTGAAGAGGCGGCGGGCTGCGTCCAGGCCGGGGACCACGCTCTCGGTCATCCGGTCGTGCAGCAGCGCGGCCAGGGCGCCGAGCTGGTCCGCCTCGAGCGCCGGCTTGCCACCCAGCCAGCCCGAGGCGAGCTGCAGGCGGTACTCCACGGCGCGCTCGATGCGCCGCACCGCGAGGCCGCAGTTGTGCGCGATGTCGGTGGCCTTGGACGCCCAGGGCGAAACGGTCCCGAGGCGCGGCGTCACGACGAGCAGCGGCCCGTCGGCGGGACCCGTGTACGGCTCGCCATAAGTCAGCAGCGCCGCGAGACGCTCGTGCTCCGCCGGCGCCAGCGCGTGGTCGCTCGCGACCAGGTGGACGTAGCGCGCGGCGATGCCGGTGATCTTGGGGTGGTGCGCCTGGAGGCGCGGCAGCAATTGCTGGATCCGGAAGTCGCTGAGGGCCTGGCCGCCCTCGAACTCGGTGATGTGCAGGGACACTGTCTGGAGCCTGTCTGGGGAGTGGACCTCCGGGCCGCTGACTGGGGCCGGGAGCAGAAAGCATTCTACCTGCGAGGGTTGGGAGCCTCTGGGATAATCCGGCCATGGGCATCACGTACAAAGACGAACCAGGCATCCAGGGGATGCGCACGGCCTGCCGCCTCGCCGCCGAAGTCCTGGACCACCTCACGCCCTTCATCAAGCCCGGGCTCACCACGCGCGAGATCGACCTCATCGCGGCCGAGTTCATGAAGAAGCAGGGCACCATCTCGGCGACGCTGGGCTACCAGCCTTCGGGCTATCCGCCCTATCCCGCGTCGCTGTGCACGTCGGTGAACAACGTGGTGTGCCATGGCATCCCGAACGACAAGCCGTTGAAGAAGGGCGACATCGTCAACGTGGACGTGACCGTGATCAAGGACGGCTGGTACGGCGACACCAGCCGCATGTTCGTCATCGGCGAGGCTTCCATCGCGGCCAGGCGCCTGGTGCAGGTCACCTACGACGCCATGTGGCACGGCATCGTGCAGGTCAAGCCGGGCGTGCACCTGGGCGACATCGGCTGGGCCATCCAGAAGTTCGCGGAGAGCAACGGCTTCTCCGTGGTGCGCGAGTTCTGCGGCCACGGCATAGGCCGCAACTTCCACGAGGAGCCGCAGGTCCTGCACTACGGCAAGCCCGGCACGCTGGAGGAACTGGTGCCCGGCATGACCTTCACGATCGAGCCCATGATCAACGCGGGCCGGCGGGACGTGAAGGAGTTCGGCAACGACGGCTGGACCATCGTCACCAAGGACCATTCGCTGTCGGCGCAATGGGAACATACCGTGCTCGTCACGCCCACGGGGTACGAAGTGCTGACGCTGTCGGCGGGCAGCCCGCCGCCGCCCTCGTTCGTCAAATGATCCCGCGGCGCCCGATGACAGAATGACGGCAATGACAGGTCATTCCGTCATCGAGGCGGCGCAGCCGCCCGGCCAGCTCGCCATCCGCGACAGCTACAAGGCGGGCAAGGCGCAGCTGCTGGCGACGCTGCAGTCCGACGGCGGCTCCACGCGCAACATCAAGCACCTGCTGCAGTCGCTCGCGCACGTGGCCGACGAGGCGCTGCGCGGCCTGTGGGAGGCCGCGGGCCTGCCGGCCGGCATGGCGCTGGTCGCCGTGGGCGGCTTCGGCCGCGGCGAGCTCTTTCCGCATTCGGACGTCGACGTCCTGCTGCTGCTGCCCGACGGCAAGCCCTGCGAGCAGGACACGGCGCTGCAGCAGGGCGTCGAGCGCTTCATCGGCAGCTGCTGGGACGCGGGCCTGGAGATCGGCTCCAGCGTGCGCACCGTCGAGGAATGCCTGGCGCGCTCCGCCGGCGACGTCACGGTGCAGACCTCGCTGCTGGAGGCGCGCCTCGTGGCCGGCTCGCGCAAGCTGTTCACCACCTTCCGCTCGCGCTACCGCGCGCAGATGGACCCGCGTGCCTTCTTCACGGCCAAGACGCTGGAGATGCGGCAGCGGCACACCAAGTTCGAGAACACACCCTACGCGCTGGAGCCGAACTGCAAGGAGTCGCCCGGCGGCCTGCGCGACCTGCAGGTGGTGCTGTGGGTGGCGAACGCCGCGGGCTTCGGCAAGAGCTGGGACGAGCTGGCGCGGCGCGGCCTGGCGACCGCCTTCGAGGCGCGGCAGATCAAGCGCAACGAGGCCCTGCTCTCCATGATCCGCGCGCGCCTGCACGTCGTGGCGGGTCGGCGCGAGGACCGGCTGGGGTTCGACCTGCAGAACGCGGTGGCCGATTCCTTCGGCTACAAGGCGGTGATGCGCGCGGACGGCCGCATCGTCGCGCGCGCGGGCGAGCGCCTGATGAAGCGCTACTACTGGGCGGCCAAGGCGGTCGGCCAGCTGAACCAGATCCTGCTGCTGAACATCGAGGAGCGGCTCAATCCCGCGGCTGCGGAGTCGCGCCCGATCAACGAACGCTTTTCCGAGAAGGCCGGGATGATCGAGGTTGTGCGCGACGACCTGTACCTGGAGAACCCGCACGCCATCCTCGAGACCTTCCTGCTGTACCAGACCACGCCGGGCGTGAAGGGCCTGTCCGCCCGCACGCTGCGCGCGCTGTACCACGCGCGCAAGGTGATGGACGCGAAGTTCCGCAACGACCCGGTGAACCACGCGACCTTCCGCGCCATGCTGATGCAGCCGCGCGGCATCACGCACGCCCTGCGCCTGATGAACCAGACCTCGGTGATGGGCCGCTACCTGTGGGTGTTCCGGCGCATCGTCGGCCAGATGCAGCACGACCTGTTCCACGTCTACACCGTGGACCAGCACATCCTGATGGTGCTGCGCAACGTGCGCCGCTTCTTCATGGCGGAGCACGCGCACGAGTACCCGTTCTGCTCGCAACTCGCGGCCGGCTGGGACAAGCCCTACATCCTCTACACCGCCGCCCTCTTCCACGACATCGCCAAGGGGCGCGGCGGCGACCACTCCGACCTGGGCGCGACCGAGGTGCGCCGCTTCTGCCGGCAGCACGCGATCGATCCCGCGGACGCGAAGCTGATCGAGTTCCTGGTGCGCGAACACCTGCTCATGAGCCGCGTCGCGCAGAAGGAAGACCTCGGCGACCCGGAGGTGATCCAGGCCTTCGCCAAGCGCGTGGGCAACGAGCGCTACCTCACCGCGCTGTACCTGCTCACCGTGGCCGACATCCGCGGCACCAGCCCCAAGGTGTGGAACGCCTGGAAGGGCAAGCTGCTGGAGGACCTCTACCGCTACACCGTGCGTGCGCTCGGCGGCGGCGCACCCGACCCGAAGGCGGAGGTCGAGGCGCGCAAGCGCGAGGCGCTGGTGCTGCTGCAGTTGTTCGCCATGCCCTTCGAGGCGCACAAGAAACTGTGGGACACGCTGGACGTCGGCTACTTCATGCGCCACGAGGCCGGCGACATCGCCTGGCACACGCGGCACGTCTCGCGGCACGTGGGCACGGCCAAGGTGATCGTGCGCGCGCGCATCTCGCCCGTGGGCGAAGGCCTGCAGGTGCTGGTCTACACGAAGGACCAGACCGACCTCTTCGCGCGGATCTGCGGCTACTTCGACCACGCGGGCTTCAGCATCCTGGACGCGAAGATCCACACGGCCACCAACGGCTACGCGCTGGACACCTTCCAGGTCGTCACGGCCATGCTGCCGGACCACTATCGCGAGCTGTGCAGCATGGTGGAGGCCGAACTCGCCAGCACCATCGCGGCAGCCGGCCCCCTGCCGCCGCCCAGCCGCGGGCGCGTGTCGCGCCGGGTGAAGAGTTTCCCCATCCCGCCGCGCGTGGACCTGCGGCCGGACGAGCGCGCGCAGCACTGGCTGCTCTCCGTGTCGGCGACCGACCGTGTCGGCCTGCTCTATTCGATCGCGCGCGTGCTGGCGGAGCACAAGCTGAACCTGCAGCTCGCCAAGATCAGCACGCTGGGTGAACGCGTGGAGGACACCTTCCTGGTCGACGGTCCCGAGCTGCAGCAGAACCGCAGCCAGCTCGAGATCGAAACCGAGCTGCTGCAGGCGATTGCCGGCTGAGACGTTCGTCGCGCGACGTGGCCGCGCTTACGCGAAATTCCTAGGGGTCTCCGGTACTTTCCCCCAAGCTCGTCCAGTAGCATCGCGACGACCCCGAGGGGCCTTCGTTGGAGAGGAAGACAAGCATGCTGAAGAATCTCGCGCGCCGCAGCCTGGTGCTGCTGGCCATCGCCGCCGCCGCCGGCACCGCGTTCGCGCAGAAAGCCGCCCCCAAGCCCGTCGCCAAGCCCGCCGCTCCCGCGGCGCCGCTGAACTGGCCGACGCGGCCCCTGCACATCATCGTCGGCTTCCCGGCAGGCTCCACGCCCGACCTGGTGGCACGCACGCTCGCCGAACCTCTGGGCAAGGCGATCGGGCAGACCGTCATCGTCGAGAACCGTGTCGGCGCCGGCGGCAACATCGCCGCCGACTACGTGGTGCGCGCGACGGACAACCACACCATCGGCTTCATGATCAACGGCAACATGACGATTGCCAAGATCCTCAATCCGTCGGTGCCCTACGACCCGCAGCGGGACCTGCAGCCGCTCAGCCTGATCGGCACGGCGCCGCTGCTGCTGACCGCGCCGGCGAACGCGCCGGGCAAGGACGCGCAGGAGTTCTTCCTGGCCGCGCGCAACGCCGGCAACAAGTGGAGCTACGGCTCGCCCGGCGTCGGCACCGTCGGCCACATCGGCATGGAGCTGCTGAAGACCAAGACCAACTTCGAGCCGGTGCACGTGCCCTACCCGGGCAACCCGCAGGTGATCAACGCGCTGGTCACCAACCAGATCCAGCTGGCGCTGCTGCCGCCGGGCCTGGCCGCGCCGCAGGTGAAGGCCGGCAAGCTCAAGGCGATCGGCGTGACCTCGCTGGGCCGCAGCCCGCTGGCGCCCGAGTACCCGAGCCTGAACGAGCTGGGCATCCGCGGCTTCCAGCTGGAGATCTGGGTCGCGGCCGCCGCGCCCAACTCCATGCCCAAGCCGATCGCCCAGAAGCTCTCCACGCTGATCGCCGAGATCACGCGTACGCCGGACGTGCGCGCCAAGCTGTTCCAGCAAGGCTGGCAGGCCGCGGGCACCAGCGCCGAAGGCCTCGCCAACCGCATCCAGTCCGACACCGCCGTGCTCGGCGGCGTCATCATGATGCGGGGCATCAAGGCGGAGTAAGCCGCCTGCCCATCGCGCCGCGCGTCAGCGCCGGCGCGACGCAGGGCTCTTGCTGTTGCGCAAGGGGCCGACGACCCCGCGCATGAAGCGCAGCAGGAGCAGCAGCACGATCGCGCCGGCCACCCCGCCGGCCAGCGCCGTTCCGTCGAAGCCCGATGCAGGACGGACGCGTTCGAACATCGCAAACGTGGACTCGGCGCCTATGAAGGCGCCGAACACGCCCACGAGCACCTCCTCCAGCCGCTGTATCTTGCCCTTGCTTTGCATCATCGTGCCGGCCAGCCACCCCGCAAGTGCACCGACGGCGCACCAGATGAAAAAGGAAAGAGTGATCGCTGCCCCTTGCCACGGACTTCCATGGAGGCCCATGGTGACAGGCTTGGGGTGCCCGCAGGATGTTTATTTCGCCTTCAGTCGTCCTCGCCCGCGTCCAGCCCGGGAAACAACACTTCGGTGAAGCCGAACTGGCTGAAGTCGCGGATGCGCATCGGATAGAGCTTGCCCACGAGGTGGTCGCACTCGTGCTGCACCACGCGCGCGTGGAAGCCCTCGGCCTCGCGCTCGATGCGGCGGCCGCGCTCGTCGTAGCCGCTGTAGCGGATGCGGCGCCAGCGCGGGACCTTGCCGCGCAGGCCCGGCACGGACAGGCAGCCTTCCCAGTCCTCCTCCTGCTCGTCCGACAGCGGCGTGATCACCGGGTTCAGCAGCACGGTGCGCGGCACCGGCGGCGCGTCCGGATAGCGGGGGTTGGGCGTATCGGTGCCGAAGATCACCAGTTGCAGGTCCACCCCGATCTGCGGCGCGGCCAGGCCGGCGCCGTTGGCGGCGCGCATGGTGTCCTGCATGTCGTCGATCAGCGCATGCAGTTCCTCGGTGTCGAACTCGCGCACCGGCTGGGCCACGCGCAGCAGCCGCGGGTCGCCCATCTTCACTATTTCACGCACGGTCATCCAAACAGCATAGCGCGAAGCACGCATCCCGCTGCTATGGTTGCTGCGTGAACTCCACACCGCTTTCCACCGACGTCCGCGTGCTCACGGGGCCCGCTCGCTGGCTCATGCAGGCGCTGGCGGCGCTGTGCCTGGTGATGGCGTTCGTGGGGATCGTGCTGCCCGTGATGCCGACGGTGCCTTTCCTCATCGCTGCCGCCTGGGCGGCGGCGCGCAGCTCGCCGGCCCTGCATCGCTGGCTGCTCTCGCACAAGCGCTTCGGTCCGGGCCTGCGCGACTGGAGCGAAGCCGGCGTGGTGTCGCGGCCGGCGAAGTGCTTCGCCACCGGGATGATGGGGGTGAGCGCGGCGAGCATGCCGGTGCTGGTTCCGGTGAGCCTGCTGCCGCTCGCCGTGCTGATGATCGCCGCGATGATCGCCATCCTCGTGTGGCTGTGGCGCCGGCCGGAGCGCCGCGGCGGCTGAAGCTCAGCCCGCCAGCAGCTGGCGCAGGCCGTCTTCGTCCAGCACCGTGACGCCCAGCTCGCGCGCCTTGTCCAGCTTGCTGCCCGCTTCCGCGCCGGCGACGACGTAGTCGGTCTTCCTGCTCACCGAGCCGGCCACCTTGGCGCCCGCGGCTTCCAGCATGTCCTTGGCTTCGTCGCGCGAGAGCGTGGGCAGCGTGCCGGTGAGCACCACGGTCTTGCCCGCCAGCGGCAGCTGCGCCGGCCGGACGGGCTGGCCCTCTTCCCAGTGCACGCCGCAGGCACGCAGCTGCTCGATCACCTCGCGGTTGTGGGGCTGCTGGAAGAAGGCGTGGACGCTCTCGGCCACGATGGGGCCGACGTCGGGCACCTCCAGCAACTGCTCAACGCTGGCGTCCATGATCGCGTCGAGCCGGCCGAAGTGCCGCGCCAGGTCGCGCGCCGTCGACTCGCCGACGTGCCGGATGCCCAGGCCGTACAGGAAACGCGGCAGGGTCGCCGCCTTGGATTTCTCCAGGGCCGCCAGCAGGTTCTGCGCGGACTTCTCGCCCATGCGCTCCAGCGCCACCAGGCCTTGCAGCCCGAGGCGGTACAGGTCCGGCAGCACGCGGATCACGCCGGCATCGACCATCTGGTCCACGAGCTTCTCGCCCAGGCCTTCGATGTCCATCGCGCGGCGCTGGGCGAAATGCAGGATCGCGAACTTGCGCTGGGCGCTGCAGAACAGGCCGCCGGTGCAGCGGTAGTCCGCCTCGCCTTCCTCGCGCACGGCCGCGGAGCCGCAGACCGGGCAGGTGTGCGGCATGGTGAAAGGCTGCGCGCCGGGCTGGCGCTTGTCGGGCACCACGGCGACCACCTCGGGGATGACGTCGCCCGCGCGGCGCACGATCACCGTGTCGCCCACGCGCACGTCCTTGCGGCGCGCCTCGTCCTCGTTGTGCAAGGTGGCGTTGGTGACGGTCACGCCGCCGACGAAGACGGGATGCAGGTGCGCCACCGGCGTGAGCTTGCCCGTGCGGCCCACATAGACGGCGATGGCGTCCACCGTCGTCACCTGTTCCTGCGCCGGAAACTTGTGCGCGACCGCCCAGCGCGGCTCGCGCGTGACGAAGCCCAGTTGCCGCTGCAGCGCGAGGCTGTTCACCTTGTAGACGACGCCGTCGATGTCGAAAGGCAGGCTGTCGCGGTCGCGGCCCACGGACTGGTGATACGCGACCAGGTCCTCGGCGCCGCGCGCGATCACGACGCGCTCCGACACCGGCACGCCCCAGGCCTTGAGCGCCTGGAGCACCTCGTAGTGCGTCTGGAAATCGGGTCCGCCCTCGATCTCGCCCCAGCCGTAGGCGTAGAAGCTGAGGGGCCGCTGGCGCGCGATGGCCGGATCGAGCTGGCGCACGGCGCCGGCCGCGGCGTTGCGCGGGTTCACGAAGGTCTTCTCGTTCTTCGCGCCCCTGGCGATCTTCTCGCGCTGCAATTCGTTGAGGCGCTCGAAGTCGTCGCGCCGCATGTAGACCTCGCCGCGGACTTCGAGCACCGGCGGCGGCGCTCCTACCCCGGCCTTCCCCCGATGGGGAAGGGAGTGGAGCTTGAGCGGGATCTGCCCGATCGTGCGGATGTTCTGCGTGACGTCCTCGCCGACCTCGCCATCGCCGCGCGTCGCGGCCTGCACCAGCACGCCATGCTCGTAGCGCAGGCTCAGCGCGAGGCCGTCGAACTTGAGCTCGGCGACGTATTCCACTGCCGCGTCCTCGTCCTTCAGCCCCAGCTCGCGGCGCACCCGCGCGTCGAAGTTGCGTGCACCGCTCGCCTCGATGTCCGTCTCGGTGCGGATCGAGAGCATGGGCACCTTGTGCCGCACCTTGGCAAAGCCTTCCAGCACCTGGCCGCCGACGCGCTGCGTGGGCGAGTCGGGCGTGCGCAGCCCGGGGTTCTGCGCCTCCAGCTCCTGCAGCTCGCGGAACAGCTTGTCGTATTCCGCGTCCGGCACCTCCGGCGCATCCAGCACGTAGTACTGGTAGTTGTGGTGGTGCAGCAGCTCGCGCAACGCATCGGCGCGCTCCTGGATGCGCGGTGAAACGCTCATGACGCTAGGAAAACAGTCGCCGCGCCTGGTCGCTTCCCGCGGACAGGTCGCGCGCGTCGAGGGTGTCGTAGAGGTGCTCGAGGTCCGAGCCGATCACGTCGAGCGCCTCGACCGGGATCACGCGGCCGTCGTCGTCGGTGATGAGGCCGTCCATGGACGCGGCCAGCGCGATCGCCGCGTCGCGCATGCGCACGAAGGGCTGCTCGGCGCGCGGGACGTGCGTCACGTCCAGGCTCAGGGTCACCTCGCGGATCGCGGACTGCGCCGGGTCTTCCGCGAGCGCCGCCTGCGTGGAGAAGGACAGGCCCAGGATGGGCGGAACGCCGGGCTGCGACGCGGGGAGCACCAGACGGCCCGGCATCGCCCCGGCGATGAAGCCGACGCGCGCGGCGCTCTGGTGCACGTAGCCGGGACTCCAGGCCGAATTGCGCGCGCGCAGCGTGAAGCCCAGTTGCGCGTCGTGGCTGCCGGCGAACTGGTCCAGCTCGCGCGCACGAGCGACCTCGTCGCGCATCTCGGGGAATTCCGCCTCGCCGTTGACCGCATCGGCGAAGGCCTGCGCCTTCATCACGAACTCGGAGTACTCGATCTCGTTGAGCGCGCCGCTGCGGTTGGCGAGCTGCACGCCGGCCTGGAAGGCGGTGTAGCGCTGGCCGGCGCGCGGCGTTTCCCAGTCGCCCGTGGCCTCGTTGCGGCCTTCGATGGCGAAGGGCTTGCTGCCGGCGCGCCGCGTGGGCGGCAGGGCGCTCAGCGCCAGCTCGCCGGAGACGAGCTGGTCCACGGCGATCTGCGCCAGCGCGTCGATGAGGCCGTCGAGCCCGAGCTTGCGTTCTGGCAGCGGCAGCGGCGCCAGGGCAGCGTCGTCGAACACGGGTTCGGTGCGTTCGTCCAGGGCGACGTCGACCGATGCGGGAGCGGCGGCGACGGCCAGCTCCGGCTGGCGCGGTGCATTGCGCCGCGTCGTCCATGCGTTCCACGCGACGATGGCGGCGAGCACCAGGCCGCCCAGCACCGCGAGGCCGACAGTGAATCCGGACACCTAGCCGATCTCCCCGGGAACGAGCCTGGCGGACTTCATGCGGGTTCGACCATCGAGACCGCGGATTCCATGTCCACCGCCACGATGCGCGAGACGCCCTGCTCCTGCATGGTCACGCCGATCAGCTGTTCGGCCATCTCCATCGCGATCTTGTTGTGGCTGATGAAGAGGAACTGCGTCTCCTTGCTCATGCTGCCCACGAGCTTGGCGTAGCGTTCCGTGTTGGCGTCGTCCAGCGGCGCGTCCACCTCGTCCAGCAGGCAGAAGGGCGCGGGGTTGAGCTGGAAGATCGCGAACACCAGCGCGATGGCGGTGAGCGCCTTCTCGCCACCCGAGAGCAGGTGGATGGTCTGGTTCTTCTTGCCGGGCGGCTGCGCCATCACCTGCACGCCGGAGTCGAGGATCTCCTCGCCCGTCATCACCAGCCTGGCGTTGCCGCCGCCGAACAGCTCGGGGAACATGCGGCCGAAGTGCTCGTTGACGGTCTGGAAGGTGCTGCCGAGAAGGTCGCGCGTCTCGGCGTCGATCTTCTTGATGGCATCTTCCAGCGTGGTCATGGCCTCGGTCAGGTCCTTGGTCTGCGCGTCGAGGAAGGTCTTGCGCTCGCGCGCCGTGGAGAGCTCCTCCAGCGCCGCCAGGTTCACCGCGCCCAGCGCGGCGACCTCGCGGTGGATGCGGTCGATCTCGGACTGCATGCCCGAAAGGCGCACGTTGCCTTCGGCGACCGACTTTGCGAGGGCCTCGAGGTCGGCCTGCGCCTCGGCGAGCATCTGCGTGTACTGCTCCAGGCCCAGGCGCGCGGCCTGTTCCTTCAGCTGCAGCTCGGTGATGCGCTGGCGCAGCGGGTCGAGGTCGCGTTCCAGCTGCAGGCGGCGTTCGTCGCTGGCGCGCAGCTTGGCGGTGAGGTCGTCGTATTCGCTGCGCTTGGCGCCCAGCGCCTGCTCGCGCTCGGTCTTCAGCTGCAGGGCGGTCTGCAGGCCGGCTTGCGCGGCGGCGTCGGTGAGGCGTGACAGTTCGGCCTGCGCGCGCTCTTCTTCCGCCGCGATCGACGTCGCCTGCTGCGCCGCCGTCTCGATCGCGCGCTGCAGCTCGCCGCGGCGCGCTTCCAGCGCGCGCTGCGCGAACTGCGCTTCCTGCGCCTGGCGCTCCAGGCTGCGGTGCTGCTCGCGCGCCTCGGCCAGCTTGCGCTCGGACTCGATCACGCGCTCGTCGAGCTGGGCATGGCGCTCCTGGCTGTCGGCCAGCTGCATGTCCAGTTCCTCGAAGCGGCCTTCGGCGGCGACGCGGCGCTCCTGCAGCTCCTCCAGCAGCGCGTCCACTTCGGCGAGGTCGCCGGCGATCTGCTCGCTGCGGGCGCGCGTCTGCTCGGCCAGCTGCGTGAGGCGCAGGCTTTCCACCTGCAGCTCGTGGGCGCGGCTCTGCGTTTCGGCCGCTTCGCGGCGCGCGGACGCAAGGCGCTGCGACGCATCGCTGTAGGCGGCCTCGGCACGGACCAGGGCCGAGCGCGACTCCTCGGTGATCAGCACCTGCGCGCGCAGTTGCTTCTCCAGGTTCTCGATCTCCTGCTGGCGCGCCAGCAGGCCGGCCTGCTCGGAGTCCTGCGCGTAGAAGCTCACGCTGTGCGCGGTGACGGCATGGCCGGTCTTCACGTAGATCGCTTCGCCGGGCTGCAGCTTCTCGCGCGCGGCGAGGGCGTCCTCCAGGCTGTTCGCGGTGTAGCAGCCGTGCAGCCAGTCCGCGAGCAGCGCCTTCTGGCCCGCATCGTTCAGCCGCAGCAGGTCCGCCAGGCGCGGCAACCCGCCCGGGGCCTCCGGCACCGCGGCGGCAGGCGCGTGATAGAAGGCCAGCCTGGCCGGCGGCGCATCGGAGGCGAAGGCGCGGACCATGTCCAGGCGCGAAACTTCGAGGGCGCTCATGCGCTCGCGCAGCGCCGCTTCCAGCGCGTTTTCCCAGCCCTGCTCGATGTGGATCTTCGTCCACAGCGCCTGCATGCCGGCGAGGCCGTGCTTGGCGAGCCAGGGCTGCAGCTTGCCGTCGGTGCGGACCTTTTCCTGCAGCGCCTTGAGCGCCTCCATGCGCGCCGACAGGTCGGCCTGCCGCGCGCCCTGCTGGTTCACGTCCTGCTGCTTCGCGCGGCGGTCCTCGTCCAGCTGCGGCACCTGCTCCTGCAATTCATGCAGGCGCGCATCGGCCGTCTCGGCGGCTTCCTGCGCCGCGGCGAGTTGCTGCTGCAGGTTGGCCAGGCGCTGTTCGTCCGGCGCGGCGAGCGCGTTGCGGTCGGCCACGAGACGCTCGCGCCGCTGGTTCAGCTGGCGCGACTGCTCGTCGATGTTGCGCTGGTCGGCGGCCAGCACCTGGATCTGCTGCTGCACCTGCGACACCGCGCCGCGCTGCTCCGAGGACCGCTGCTGCGCCTGGCGCAGCGCTTCCTCGAGGTCGGGCAGCTGCAGTCCCTGCTCCTCGACCTGCGCGGCCAGCAGCGTGGACTTTTCCTCGGCGTCCATGGACTGCGCGGCGAGGTTCTCGGTCTCGGCCTCGGCTTCTTCCTTGCGCGAGGCCCACTGCGCCGTCTGCTCCTTCAGCTGCACGAGGCGTTGTTCGACGCGCTGGCGGCCTTCCACGACGAAGCGGATCTCGGCTTCGAGCCGGCCGACTTCGGCGCTGGCCTCGTACAGCTGGCCCTGCGCCTGGTTCACCTGGTCGCCGGCGGCGTAGTGCGCCTGGCGGATCGTCTCGAGTTCGCTTTCGATGCGGCGCAGGTCCGACACGCGCGACTCGAGGTCGATCACGGCCTTGTCGGCATCGGCCTTGACGCGGCCCTGGTCGGCCTCGGCCTCGGCGCGCTTGAGGTACCACAGCTGGTGCTGCTTGAGCGTGACGTCCGCCTGCAGCGCGTTGTACTTCGCCGCGACCTCGGCCTGCTTCTCCAGCTTCTCGAGGTTGGCGTTCAGCTCGCGCAGGATGTCTTCCACCCGCGTGAGGTTCTCGCGCGTGTCGTGCAGCCGGTTCTCGGTCTCGCGGCGGCGCTCCTTGTACTTGGAGACGCCCGCGGCTTCCTCGAGGAACAGGCGCAGCTCCTCGGGCTTGGACTCGATGATGCGGCTGATCGTGCCCTGGCCGATGATGGCGTAGGCGCGCGGCCCCAGGCCCGTGCCCAGGAACACGTCCTGCACATCGCGGCGGCGCACCGGCTGGTTGTTGATGTAGTAGCTGGAGGTGCCGTCGCGCGTCAGCACGCGCTTGACCGCGATCTCGGCGAACTGGCTCCACTGGCCGCCCGCGCGGTGGTCGGCGTTGTCGAAGACCAGTTCCACCGACGACCGCGAGGCGGGCTTGCGCGTGTTCGTGCCGTTGAAGATCACGTCCTGCATGGACTCGCCGCGCAGTTCGCTGGCCTTGGACTCGCCCAGCACCCAGCGCACCGCGTCCATGATGTTGGACTTGCCGCAGCCGTTGGGGCCCACCACGCCCACCAGCTGTCCGGGAAGCATGAAGTTGGTGGGTTCGGCGAAGGACTTGAACCCGGATAGCTTGATCGATGTGAGACGCACGGCCTCTGGTCCCCACTGACTTCAGATTTGAGCCGGGATGATACCTTGGGCCTCGGCCCGCCCTTCCCCCTTCCCCGGGGGTTCAGTCCATCTTCGGCTGGCCGTTGGACGCGGTCACGCCGCCGTCGACCGGCAGCGCCACGCCCGTGACCATGGCGGCGTCCTCGCTGGCCAGGAAGGCCACCACGGACGCCACCTCGTGCGGCTCGATCGGCCGGCCAAGCGGCATGCGCTCCCGGAATTTCGCCAGCAGCTTGCGGTCCTTCTGCATGTCCTCGGTCATGGGCGTGCGGGTGAAGCTGGGGCAGACCGCGTTCACGCGCACGCCGTCGGGGCCGTGGTCCAGCGCCAGGGCACGGGTGAAGTTGACGATCGCGCCCTTGGACGCGTTGTAGAAGCTCAGGCTCCAGTCGGCGCCCAGGCCCGAGACCGAGGCCGTGTTCACGATGCAGCCGCGGCTTTCGATGAGGTGCGGCAACGCCGCGCGGCAGCCGTGGAAGACACCGCCGGCATTGATCGCCATCACCTCCTCCCATTCCTGCAGGGTCGCCTCGGTCGCCTTGCCCTCGGGGGCGACGCCGGCGTTGTTCACCATGACGTGCAGGCCGCCGAAGCGCTTGACCGCCGCCTGCACCAGCGCCTCGACCTGCCGGTACTTCGAGACGTCCGTCACTTTCACGAAGGTGCGGTCCGGCGGCAGGCTGGCGGCGACGCGCTCCAGTTTCGCCCTGGTGCGCCCTGCCAGCACCACGGCCGCGCCCTCGTCGGAGAAGCGGCGCGCGCACGCCTCGCCGATGCCGGAGCCCGCGCCCGTCACGATGACCACCTTGTCCTGGAAACGCTCCATCGCCGCTCCTTCGCCAAACGGGCGATTCTGGGGCGCAGGCGGAGCGGCGGGGCAACCCTGCGACGAGTCGTTAACGGCGTGCCGCGCCAACTCCTTCACGGCGCGACACGCTCCGGAAGGTCGCGAAGGCCCCTGGGCCCCGTCGCTTCGGATCCAATCCGCGAACACGAGCGTACAAGGCCCCATGAACACCACTCCGATCGCGTCTTCCTACCAGATGGGCTACGTCGCCCTCTCCTACTTCGTCTCCGTCCTGGGAGGGTTCGTGGCGTTGTGGGCGGCGCAGCGCATCCGCCGGGCGAACGGCTCCGTCAGCGCTGCCAACAGCCTGGCGGCAGGCCTGGCCCTGGGTGGCATCGGCGTGTGGTCGATGCACTTCATCGGCATGGTGGCCCTGAAGCTGGAGGCCGCCAGCGCCTACTCGTTCCCGGAGACGGCCGTGTCGCTGGTCGCCGCGGTGGCCGGCAGTGCCCTGGCGCTTGCCTATGTCGCCAACGCGCCGGATCGCCTGGGGCGCATCCTGGGCGCCGGCTTCGTCCTGGGCATGGGCGTGGTCGTGATGCACTACCTGGGCATGTACGGCCTGAAGATCGCCGGCTACATCCGCTGGGACTACGGGGTGGTCGCCGCATCCGCCGTGATTGCGGTGGTCGCTGCCACGGCGGCCCTGTGGCTCGCCTTCAACACCCGGGGCGGCGCCGCGCGCATCGCAGCGGCGCTGCTGATGGGCGTGGCGGTCTGCTCCATGCACTACACGGGCATGGCGGCGGCCGCCTTCATCTGCACATCCGACCCGGCGATCGCCCCCAAGGGCTTGGGCTATTTCAGCCCGGAGCAACTGCCGGCCATCGTGGCCTTCGTGGCGCTCACCACGGCCGCGCTGATCGTGGTCTACCAGGTGTACCGGGAGAGCGCCGAGGACTTCGACGGGATGGAGGCTGCCGCGACCGGCTTCCGCTGACACGCAGGCGCGGCAGCGCCGCCGTCCCGCCGGGCTCGGCCTGCGGCACAACGAGGCCATGGCGGGCAAGGTCTGCATAGGCGTCTCGGGCTGGCGCTACACGCCCTGGCGCGGCCACTTCTATCCTCCCGGCCTCGCGCAGTGGCGCGAGCTGGAGTACGCCTCGCGCGTGTTTTCTTCGCTGGAGCTCAATGGCTCCTTCTATTCGCTGCAGCGGCCGACCAGCTATGCGACCTGGGCCGCGCACACGCCGCCCGGCTTCGTCTTCGCGATCAAGGGCAGCCGCTACATCACGCACATGCTCAAGCTGCGCAACATCGACGCGGCGCTGGCCAACTTCTTCGCCTCGGGCCTGTTCGAGCTGCGCGAGAAGCTGGGGCCCATCCTCTGGCAGTTCCCGCCCGCGATGCGTTTCCACGCCGAGGTGTTCGAGGCCTTCTTCCGGATGCTGCCGCAGACCACCCATGAGGCCGCGCAGGTCGCCCGCCGGCATGACCAGCGCCTGGAAGGACGCGCCAGCCTGGAGCCGGGCCGCAACCGACGCATCCGCCATGCCGTGGAAGTGCGGCACGAGAGTTTCGTCACGCCCGACTTCATCCGGCTGCTGCGCCAGTACGGCATCGCCTGGGTGGTGGCGGACACGCCCAACCCCTGGCCGCTGTACGAGGACGTCACGGCGGACTTCGTCTACATGCGCCTGCACGGCTCCACCGAGCTGTACAACAGCCGCTACACGTCGGAGGAGCTGGAGCGCTGGGCGCGCTTCATGGCCGCGTGGCGCGAAGGCGGCGAACCCGAGGATGCGCGGCTGATCTGCCCGACGCGCTCGCGTGTGCGCGCCGGCCGCGACGTCTACTGCTACTTCGACAACACCGACAAGCGCCATGCGCCGGAGAACGCGAAGGAGCTCATGCAGCTGCTGTCGGAGAGCTGGGTGCCGGAGCCTGCGTAGCGGCGCGCCGCTCGAGGCGCGGGTGCATCAGCCGGAACCACAGGGGCGGCACGGCGGCGAGCAGGATGCAGCCGGAGTAGCCGGTGGGAAGCTGGGGCGCGTCGTCCGTCGGCTCCAGCTCGGGGAAGGACTTCCAGGCGTGCACATGGTGGTCCGAATGGCGCTGCAGGTTGGCCACCATGCTGTTGCTCAGGACGTGGTCGGCGTTCCATGCATGTGCCGTCCCGAAGGCCTCGGGCCGGCCATCCGGTCCGACGCGCCGCACGAGTCCGTAGTGCTCCAGGTAGTTCACCGTCTCCAGCAGCCACACGGCGAAGGCCGATTGCACGATCCAGAAGACGAGCGCGTGCCACTGGCGGGTGGTGGCGAGCGCGAGCAGCATCAGCACGTCGAAGGCGGTCGCCCAGGCCAGCGGACTCGCGGACCAGGGCTTGCGGTGCTGCGCGAGGCGTGCGCGCTCCAGCCGCCAGGCGTTCACGAAGTTGCCCTCCAGCGCGCGCGGCAGGAACCGCCACAGGCTCTCGCCCAAGCGCGCCGTCGCCGGATCGTCCCAGGTGGCGGCGCGCACGTGGTGGCCGCGGTAGTGCTCCACCATGAACTGCGGGTAGTTCACGCTGGCCATGAGGATCCAGGCCAGTGCACGATCGCCCCGCCTTCGGCTGTGCCCCAGCTCGTGCGCGAAGGTGATGCCCTGCGCCCCGGCAATGAAGCCGACGGAGAAGGCGATGCCCAGCACCACCGGCCACGATGCGCCCGCCGCCACGTACAGGCCGGCGGCCAGCGTCACCACTTGCAGGGGCACGTAGGCGCGCAGCAGCCAGGGCAGGGGCGAGCCCGCGCCAGCGGCCCGCGGCGAGCGCGCCAGGGCCGGCCACACCGCCTCGAGCGCCGCGATGCCCCACCAGATCGCCAGCGTGGCGAAGGGAGCGACGCCCGGGTCGTGCAGCACCGTGTTCAGCGTGAGCGCGGGCAGCAGCAGGCCAAGCAGGAAGCGGGCGTCGACGAGGCGAAGCGAGGACATGAACCGCCATTGAAGCGGCGCCAGCCGCCGCCGTCAATGCGGCAGCGCCGCAACGCCGGCGGCGCCGCGACGGCCCGCCCGTCCGCATGGACGAGGGCTTCGTCGCTGCCAGGCCCCGGGTGCACCGGGCGCTGCGCGCGGCCTTCCTAGAATCGTGGCCATGCTCCGCCGACGCCGACTCCTGACCGCCGCGCCCCTGGCCCTGCTCGCCGGTTGCGCGACCAGCTTCTACGAGGACGATGCGCCGACGGCGCCGCCCCACCTGCACATGCAGAACCCCGGCCTGCAGCCGCCGCCCGGCGCCCTGATGATCGACGCCCGCGCGCTCGCGCCCGGCGACATCCTGCTGTCCGCCGCGAACGGCGCCACCTCGCTGGGCATCCGGCTGATGACGCTCTCCGCGGTCAGCCATGCGTCGCTGTACATCGGCGATGCGCAGGTGGCCGAAGCGGTGGGCGAAGGCATCCGCCGGCGCAGCGTCGCCGAGCTCGTGGACGAGGAATCCACCGTCGTCGCCTTCCGGCACCCTGGCGTTCGTCCGGAGAACGTGGCGAAGATGCAGGCCTTCGTCGCGGAGACCGTCGGCGAGAAGTACAACTATGTCGGCGTGCTGCTGCAGGCGCCCTTCTCGATCGAGCGCAAGATGTGCGAGATGCCGCTCACGCCATCGCTGGTGCGCGATTTCTGCGTACAGGGCGTGGGCGCGATGCAGCTGGGCCTCGGCCGCAGCGACCGTTTCTTCTGCTCGCAGTTCGTGCTGGAAGCATATCGGCGGGCCGGCCTGCCGCTCACGACCGCCGACCCGCGCCTGCTGAGCCCTGCCGACCTGCTGCACATGCGCGAGGGCGACGTGCCCTCGGTGCACAGCTTCCAGGCGCTGCAGTACGTCGGCCACCTCAAGTACCAGCCGGTGACCGGGACCGCAGCGTCCGCGGCGGGCGCCTGAGCTTCAGCCCCCCACGTGCATGGTGAAGGTCGCCCCGTCGGAGAGGCGGCACAGTCCCGTGCCCATCGTCGGCGAGTTCATGGAGTAGCGGCAGCTGATGTAGCCGCCGCGGTTGCCCGATCCGTTCGCCATGCCATCGCGCGGCGATCCCGCCACCCGCGTCGCCTCGCCGGTGAAGTTCTCGCCATTGATCGCGGTCTGGAAATAGCCGCGGCCGTTCAGGTCGTTCGTGACGACGGCGCTCACCATGCCGTAGCTGCTGGCGAGGTCGTTGGACGGGTACAGCCGCGCGGCGAACGTGAGCGGCTGCGGCGGCGCAGCCGGCACCACGGTGGGGGCCGGTCCCGCCACCGGCGTGGGCTGCAGCGGCACCACGTAGCAGCCGGCGAGACCGGCGGCGCAGAGGACTGCCGCGGCGACCTGCGCGGCACGCTTCGTGTGGGAAGAGATCTTCATGGAGATCCTGGGAGGCCCGGGCACATGCCCGTGGGCGGCACTGTGCCGCGGCGCGTGGCTGCAGTCGCACTTTCATCGACGAGTCCAGCACGCCGGACCCGCGAGTAGCAGCTTTCGATACTGCAGGGCGATACGGCGCGCGGCGACGCGATGCCAGGGCGTGCCGGACCCGGCGGCGGGCCGGCGGCGGCGCGCTGGGATAATCCGGGGATGAATCCCTTGTTGTCCCGCCTGCAGCCCTACCCGTTCGAGCGGTTGCGGCAATTGTTCGCCGGCGTCACGCCCGATCCGGCGTACCGCCCCATCAGCCTGGGGATAGGCGAGCCCAAGCACCCGACGCCGGCCTTCATCAAGAAGGCGCTCGCCGATGCGATGGAGGTGCCTGGCCACGACCTGGCCGGCTACCCGCCCACCGCCGGCACGCCGGAGCTGCGCCAGGCCTGCGCGGGCTGGCTGCAGCGCCGCTATGGCCTTGCTGTCGATCCCGCGACGCAGGTGCTGCCCGTCAACGGTTCGCGCGAGGCGCTGTTCGCGTTCGCCCAGACGGTGATCGATCCCACGCGTCCGGCGTTGGTGGTGTGCCCCAATCCGTTCTACCAGATCTACGAGGGCGCGGCCCTGCTCGCCGGCGCGCAGCCGTACTACGTGGCCAGCGACCCGGCGCGCAATTTCGCGGTGGACTGGGACAGCGTGCCCGCCTCGGTGTGGGAGCAGACGCAGCTCGTGTACGTCTGCTCGCCGGGCAATCCGACCGGTGCGGTCATGCCGCTGGACGAGTGGCGCAAGCTGTTCGCGCTGCAGGACCGGCACGGCTTCATCATCGCCTCGGACGAGTGCTACAGCGAGATCTACTTCCGCGACGAGCCGCCGCTGGGCGGCCTGGAAGCGGCGGCCAAGACGGGCAACGGCGACTTCCGCAAGCTGGTCGCCTTCACGAGCCTGTCCAAGCGCAGCAACGTGCCCGGCATGCGCAGCGGCTTCGTCGCCGGCGACGCGCACCTGCTCAAGCAGTTCCTGCTCTATCGCACCTACCACGGCAGCGCGATGAGTCCCATCGTGCAGTCCGCCAGCGTCGCCGCCTGGAACGACGAGGCGCACGTCGTCGAGAACCGCGAGCAGTACCGCCGCAAGTTCGCGCAGGTCACGCCGCTGCTCGAACAGGTACTGGACGTGCGCCTGCCCGACGCCAGCTTCTACCTCTGGGCCGGCGTGCGCGGAAGCGACACCGCCTTCGCCCGCGACCTGCTGGCTCAATACAATGTGACGGTGTTGCCGGGCAGCTATCTCGCCCGGGAAACCGGCGCCGGCAATCCCGGCGCGGGCCGCGTGCGCATGGCGCTCGTCGCCGACACCTCCGAGTGCCTCGAAGCCGCCCAGCGCATCGTGCAATTCGTCCAGAACAGAAACCAGTGATCCCCATGACCCAGCAGCTCCAGCAGATCATCGACACCGCGTGGGACAACCGCGCCAGCTTCTCCGCCGCCTCCGCCCCCAAGGAGGTGCGCGAGGCCGTGGACCACGTGGTGGGCGAGCTGAACACCGGCAAGCTGCGCGTCGCGAGCCGCCAGGGCGTGGGCCAGTGGACCGTGCACCAGTGGGTGAAGAAGGCGGTGCTGCTGTCCTTCCGCCTGAACGACAACGTGGTGATGAAGGCCGGCGAGCTGGCCTTCTTCGACAAGGTGCCGACCAAGTTCTCGCACCTGTCGCCCGAGGAAATGGCCGCCACCGGCGTGCGCGTGGTGCCGCCCGCCGTGGCGCGCCGCGGCAGCTTCATCGCCAAGGGCGCGATCCTGATGCCCTCCTACGTGAACATCGGCGCCTACGTCGACGAAGGCACGATGGTCGACACATGGGCCACCGTCGGCTCCTGCGCGCAGGTCGGCAAGAACGTGCACCTGTCCGGCGGCGTGGGCCTGGGGGGCGTGCTGGAGCCGCTGCAGGCGAACCCGACCATCATCGAGGACAACTGCTTCATCGGCGCCCGCTCAGAAGTGGTGGAAGGCGTGATCGTCGAGGAGAACTCGGTGATCTCGATGGGCGTGTACATCGGCCAGAGCACCCCGATCTACGACCGCGCCACCGGCGAGACGCACTACGGCCGCGTGCCCGCCGGCTCCGTGGTGATTTCGGGCAGCCTGCCCAAGGATGGCGGCCGATACAACCTGTATGCGGCCATCATCGTGAAAAAAGTGGACGCCAAGACCCGTTCCACCACCAGCCTGAACGACCTGTTGCGCGATTGAGAATGACCGCATGACCTCGCTGCGCTTCGATGACAGAATGAACCGGTCATTCCGTCATGCCGGGCGCAGCCCGCGTCATTGCAGTCACTGAGAGGAAGAAGCATGGGGACGATGGAGCGGATCCTGCGCCTGATGGCCGAAAAGAAGGCCTCGGACGTGTACCTCTCGGCGCACGCGCCGGCCATGATCAAGATCAATGGCCAGGCGCTGTCGATCAACAACCAGCTGCTGCCGCCGGATGCGCCGCGCTCGCTGCTGGCCGAGGTGCTGCCCGCGGGCCGCATGGAGGAGCTCGACGCCACGGGTGAGCTGAACATGGCGCACGCGATCGAGGGAGCGGGCAACTTCCGCTTCTCGGCGATGCGCCAGCGCGGCACCATCGCCGCGGTGATCCGCTACATCGCCACCGAGATCCCGCCGCTCGCGAGCCTGCAGGTGCCCATGATCCTGGGCGAGCTGATCATGGACAAGCGCGGCCTGCTGCTGATGGTGGGCGCCACCGGCGCCGGCAAGAGCACGACGCTCGCGGCCATGATGGACCACCGCAACGAGAACATGAGCGGCCACATCCTCACCATCGAGGACCCGGTCGAATTCATCTTCAAGAACAAGAAGTGCATCGTCAACCAGCGCGAGGTGGGCAGCGACACGCAGTCGCTGCAGACGGCGCTGAAGAACGCGCTGCGCCAGGCGCCCGACGTGATCCTGATCGGCGAGATCCGCGACCGCGAAACCATGTCCGCGGCGATCGCGTACGCCCAGTCCGGCCACCTGTGCCTGGCCACCATGCACGCGAACAACAGCTACCAGGCACTCAACCGCATCCTGTCCTTCTACCCCGTGGAGGTGCGGCCCACCATGCTGGGCGACCTGGCCGCGGCCATGAAGGCCGTCGTCTCGCAACGCCTGCTGCGCACCGTCGCCGGAGGCCGCGCGCCCGCGGTGGAGGTCATGCTCAACACCAAGCTGGTGTCCGAGCTGATCGAGAAGGGCGACTTCTCTGGCGTGAAGGAGGCGATGGAGAAGTCCATGGCCGAGGGCTCGCAGACCTTCGAGCAGGACATCGCGCGCCTGATCATCGACGGCGTCGTCGACCGCAAGGAAGGCCTGGCCTACGCCGATTCGCCGACCAACCTGCAGTGGCGACTGCAGAACAGCGCCGCCGACCAGGCGATGGCGAACAGCAACGAGGGCGACAGCGAGGCGGATCTGGACGACGAACCGTCCTTCACCGAGATCACGCTGGACGTGAAGCACTAGCGGATTCACTCTGAAAAGTCGCAGGCGACTTTTCAGAGTGGCCTGAACGGTGTGAAGAGGACCGGCGAAGCCGGATCCTCTCCACAGGTGGGACCGCGCTGCATGTTATTCCGCACGGTCCTTGTGCCGCTGCGCGGTGCCATAGACTATCCCCATGTCCAAAACGCTCCATCTGGTCGAGCAATTGATTGCCCAGCGCTCGGTTACGCCCGAGGATGGGCAATGCCAGCCGCTGATCGAAGCGCGGCTGAAGCCGCTGGGTTTCAGCTGCGAGACCATCGTCAGCGGACCCGCCGATTTCCGGGTGAAGAACCTCTGGGCCAAGCGTGCGGGCCGCGGCGGCCGCACGCTGGTGTTCGCCGGCCATACCGACGTCGTGCCCACGGGACCCCTGGAACAGTGGACCAGCGATCCCTTCGTGCCCAGCCACCGCGACGGCAAGCTGTACGGGCGCGGCGCCGCCGACATGAAGACTTCCATCGCGGCGTTCACCGTGGCCGTCGAGGAATTCCTGGCGAACAACCCGACGCCGGAGATCGGCATCGCGCTGCTGCTCACCAGCGACGAGGAAGGTCCCAGCGTGGACGGCACGGTGGTCGTGTGCGAGAAGCTGCGCGAGCGCGGCGAGAAGATGGACTTCTGCATCGTCGGCGAGCCGACTTCGGTCGAGCGCCTGGGCGACATGATCAAGAACGGCCGCCGCGGCAGCCTCACCGGCAAGCTCACGGTCAAGGGCATCCAGGCGCACATCGCCTATCCGCAGCTGGGCCTGAACCCGATCCACAAGGCCATGCCCGCGCTGGCGGAGCTCGCGGCGACCGAATGGGACCAGGGCAACGAGTTCTTCCCGCCCACGAGTTTCCAGGTCAGCAACATCCATGGCGGCACGGGCGCCGGCAACATCATCCCGAACCGCGTGGTGATCGACTTCAACTTCCGCTTCGCCAGCGTCAGCACGGCCGAGGCCTTGCAGCAGCGCGTGCACGCGATCCTGGACAAGCACGGCCTGGACTACGAGCTGCAGTGGACCGTGGGCGGCCAGCCCTTCCTCACCACGCCGGGCGAGCTGGTCGAAGCCGTGCAGGGCGCGATCCATGCCGTGACCGGCGTGGACACCGAGCTGTCCACCACGGGCGGCACCAGCGACGGCCGCTTCATCTCGAAGATCTGCCCGCAGGTGATCGAGTTCGGCCCCATCAACGCCAGCATCCACAAGATCGACGAACACGTGCGGGTCGCGGACCTCGACCCGTTGAAGGAGATCTACCGCGGCGTGCTGGAGCGACTGGACGCGCTGTGAAACTGATCTCGCTGGTGGATGAACTGGCCGCGCAGCTGGAAGCGGCGGGCGTGAGCTTCGGGCATGGGACGACCAATGCCTTCGACGAGGCCGTCTGGCTGGTGCTGTGGCACCTGGGATTGCCGCTGGACGAACTGGACACGCATGCCGAGCGCGAGTTGAAGCCCGAGGAGCAGCTGGCGGCCCGCGAGCTGCTGCACCGCCGGATCGCCACGCGCCAGCCCGCCGCCTACCTCACGCACGAGGCCTGGCTGCAAGGCGTGCCCTTCTACGTGGACGAGCGCGCCATCGTGCCGCGCAGCTTCATCGCGGAGCTGCTTGCCGACGGCACCATCGACCCCTGGCTCAGCGAACGCACGCACCAGGTGCTGGACCTGTGCACCGGCAATGGCAGCCTGGCCGTGCTCGCGGCCATGGCCTGGCCCGAAGTCACGGTGGACGCGGCGGACATCTCGGCGGAGGCGCTGGAAGTCGCGCGCATCAACGTGGACAAGCATGCGATGCAGCAGCGCGTGCGCGTCGTGCAGTCCGACGGCATGGCCGCCCTGCCCGGCCCCTACGACCTGGTCCTGTGCAACCCGCCCTACGTCAACGCGACGAGCATGGCGGCGCTCCCGCCCGAATACCTCGCCGAGCCCGCGCTGGCCCTGGCGGGCGGCGAGGACGGCATGGACTTCGTGCGCCGCCTGCTGCGTGACGCGCCCGCGCGCATGAACGCGGGCGGCGTGCTGGTGCTGGAGATCGGCAACGAACGCGAGAACTTCGAGGCCGCCTTCCCGGGACTCGAAGCGGTGTGGCTGGAAACGAGCGCCGGCGCGGACCAGGTGCTGCTGCTGACGCGGGAAGCGATCGCGGCATGATCCTCCTGCGCAACGTCACCTTGCGCCGCGGCGCCAAGGTGCTGCTCGATGGCGTGTCCGCCACCATCAATCCCGGCGAGAAGGTCGGCCTGGTCGGCCGCAACGGCGCCGGCAAGTCCACGCTGTTCGCGCTGCTCAATGGCAGCCTGCACGAGGACGGCGGCGACTTCTCCGTGCCGGCGCAATGGCAGCTGGCGCAGGTCGCGCAGCACATGCCCGAGACCGACGAGCCCGCCACCGACTTCGTGCTGGGTGGCGACACCCGGCTGATGGCGCTGCGCGACGAGCTCGCGCGGGCCGAGGAAAGCGGCGACGGCATGGCGATCGCGCATGCCCACTCCGACATGGCCGATGCCGGCGAGCACGACGCGGTCCCGCGCGCGCAAGCCCTGATCCTCGGCCTGGGCTTCCGGCCCGAGGAACTCGATCGGCCCGTCAACAGCTTCTCCGGCGGCTGGCGCATGCGGCTGCAGCTGGCCCGCGCGCTGATGTGCCCGTCGGACCTGCTGCTGCTGGACGAGCCCACCAACCACCTGGACCTGGACGCGCTGGTCTGGCTGGAAGGCTGGCTGCAGCGCTACGCGGGCACCATGGTCGTGATCAGCCACGACCGCGAGTTCCTCGACGCCGTCACCGGCGTCACGCTGCACATCGAGAACCAGAGGCTCACCCGCTACGGCAGCAACTACAGCGGCTTCGAGCTGCTGCGCGCGCAGCAGATGGAGCAGCAGCAGGCGGCCTTTTCCAGGCAGAAGGAAAAGATCGCCCACCTGCAGAAGTTCATCGACCGCTTCAAGGCCAAGGCCAGCAAGGCGAAGCAGGCGCAAAGCCGCGTCAAGGCGCTCGAGCGGATGGAGAAGATCGCGCCGCTGCTGGCCGAAGCCGAATTCACCTTCGAGTTCAAGGAACCGGCGAACCTGCCGAACCCGATGCTGGCGATCGCCGATGCGGCGTTCGGCTATGCGGGCGAGAGCGACGGCGAAGGAACGGCCGAGCCCAAGGTCATCCTGCGCAACGTCAACCGCTCCGTGCTGGCGGGCCAGCGCATCGGCATCCTCGGCGCCAACGGCCAGGGCAAGTCGACGCTGGTGAAGACCATCGCCCGCACCATGCCGACGATCGCCGGCAGGATCACGGAGGGCAAGGGCCTGGCGATCGGCTACTTCGCGCAGCAGGAGCTCGACGTGCTGCGTCCGCAGGACACGCCGCTGGAGCACATGACGCGCCTCGCGCGCGAGCTCGGCCCCACGCTGGGCCTGTCGGACCGCGAGCAGGACCTGCGCAACTTCCTCGGCCAGTTCCTGTTCAACGGCGACATGGTCAAGCAGACCGTCGGCTCCATGAGCGGCGGCGAAAAGGCGCGGCTGGTGCTCGCCATGATCGTCTGGCAGCGTCCCAACCTGCTGCTGCTGGACGAACCGACCAACCACCTGGACCTGGCCACGCGCGAGGCGCTGGCGATGGCGCTCAACGAATTCGAAGGCACGGTGATGCTGGTCAGCCACGACCGCGCGCTGCTGCGCTCGGTGTGCGACGAGTTCTGGCTGGTGGGGCGCGGCGGCATCGCGCCTTTCGACGGCGACCTCGACGACTACCAGAAATACCTGCTGGAAGAAGCCCGCCGCATCCGCGACGAAGCCCGGACCAGGGGCAAGGCGGCCCCGCCGGCGCCCGCACCGGCGCCCGCAGCGCCCGTGGCGGAGCCGCCGCGCGTCAATGCGCAGGAGCAGCGCCAGCTCGGAGCACAGCAGCGCCAGCAGCTCGCCACGCGGCTGAAGCCGCTGAGGAAGGAACGCGACGCGGCCGAAGCGCGCATCTCTGCGCTCGAAGGGGAGAAGGCGCAGCTGGAAGGCCGGCTCGCTACCGCACTCTCGCCCGCGGACATTGCCGAGGCAGGACGCCGGCTGAAGGCGGTCGCGGAGGAGCTGGCCCAGCTGGAGGAGCGCTGGCTCGAGCTCTCCGGCGACATCGAGGCGGCCGAATCCGCCGGCGGCTGACTTGCAGGGCGGGCGGGCCGCCCCCATCCTGGGGTCATGACCACATCCGTCGAGTCCGCCGCCGAGGATCCCGCGCTCGTCGCCGCCGTCGTGCGCGCACGGCGCCTCCTGAATCGCCGTGCCATGGCGGGCGCCGCAGCCAGCGCCATCCCCGTGCCGGGACTCGACTGGCTGGTGGATGCGGCCTTGCTCTCCCGCCTGATCCCCGCCATCAGCGCGGAGTTCGGCCTCAGCGCCGAACAGGTCGAGCGCCTGCCGCAACGCAAGCGCGAGCAGGTGCGCAAGGCCGTCGAGGTGGTGGGCTCCATGGTGATCGGCAAGTTCATCACGCGCGACCTGGTGATCCGCGCCTCGGCGGCCCTGGGCCGCAGGATGGCCGTGGGCCGCGCGGCGCGCTTCGTGCCCTTCGCGGGCCAGGCCCTGTCCGCCGTCATCGGCTACATGGCGATCCGCTGGCTCGGGGAACAGCACATCCGCGACTGCGTGCAGGTCTGCAGGCAGGCGCAGCTGCAACTGCCCTCGCTGGCGACTGGGGCGGCGCAGGCGGCCTGATCGGCGCATCCGGCGGATCGCGATGACACCGGGTATCCTCACGCCGACACGCACGAGGCAGGACCATGTCGCGAATGAGCAAGGGTGAGAAGGAATTCGTCTCCAATTTCGGGGAGCTCGAACCCGCGCCGGCCGGCGCCGGGCCCGCGCGGGCCTCGCCCGGCAGCGCGCAGGTGACGCAGGAGATCGACGCGCGCGGCATCAGCTCGCCGCTGCACGTGCTGCGCGCCCATCGGGCGCTGCGGGCGATGCAGCCCGGCCAGGTGCTGAAGGTGCTGACCACCTCCGAGCAGACCATTGCCGAATTCCAGTCGCTGGCGAAATACGTGGTGGGCTACGAACTGCTGTCGCAGGAGCAGGTCGGCGAGGAAATCATCCACGTGCTGCGCCGCAAGCGCTGAGCCGCCACCGACCAGGCCATTGCACGGCGCCGCGCGGGCAACACGGCGGGGAACGGCAAAGAAAAAAGCCTGCGCTTGGATGGAGCGCAGGCTGGTGTCGGTGGTAGGACGTGCAGGATTCGAACCTGCGACCAACGGATTAAAAGTCCGCTGCTCTACCAACTGAGCTAACGTCCCGACCGGTTCTTGCC
>FTHB01000263.1_pt1 | contig 27637 bp, 30 predicted proteins | sample 1640851 | NCBI WGS metagenome assembly FTHB01 (sample SAMEA3914788, study PRJEB12502) | metagenome | biome: forest; material: soil | place: Canada | collected 2011-07-03 | depth 0.1 m
CGCCGCCAGGGCGACGACGCCGGTCACGGCGAGGATGCGAGAGAACTTCAGTTTCATACGAGGTGTCCTGTTTCTGTACTGCACGGGGAGAACGGTCCCGCGCTCTGATTTAACGCGGTCGCCCGCTTCACACTGCCGTCTGGCGCGTCAAATCCGTTGCCGGAAGTAAACCGGGCCGCCATCAGTCGCCGACAAGCGCGAATCCATCACGCTTGCCCCTGCCGAGGTACGCAACGACGAGCCATGGGAAAATCCTTGCGATATGCCTTCCCCGACCGACAAAGACCCGGCCTCCAGGCCCGCCAACTTCCTGCGCGGCATCGTCGAACGTGACCTCGAGCAAGGCACCTACCAGGGCCGCCACTGGAACGGCGAGCCCGGGGACGCCTCCTTCCAGAAGCAGGGCCCGCTGGACCCGGCGAAGATCCGCACCCGCTTCCCGCCCGAGCCCAACGGCTACCTGCACGTGGGCCACGCCAAGAGCATCTGCCTGAACTTCGGGCTGGCCCGCGACTACGGCGGCATCTGCCACCTGCGCTTCGACGACACCAATCCCGAAAAGGAAGAGCAGGAGTACGTCGACGGCATCAAGGACGCCGTGCACTGGCTTGGCTACGGCTGGGACGCCAACGGCAAGAGCCACCTGTACCAGGCCAGCGACTACTTCGACTTCATGTACCGCGCTGCCGAGTACCTGGTCGAGGCCGGGCTGGCCTATGTCGACGAGCAAAGCCCGGAAGAGATGCGCGTCAACCGCGGGGACTTCAGCAAGCCCGGCGTCGACAGCCCTTACCGCAGCCGCAGCATCGAAGAGAACCTGCAGCGCTTTCGGGACATGCGTGACGGCAAGCTGGCCGACGGCGCCGCCGTGCTGCGCGCGAAGATCGACATGGCCAGCCCGAACATCAACCTGCGCGACCCGGCCCTGTACCGCATCAAGCACGCGGAGCACCACAACACGGGCGACCGCTGGAGCATCTACCCGATGTACACCTTCGCGCACCCGATCGAGGACGCGCTGGAGAACATCACGCACAGCCTGTGCACGCTGGAGTTCGAGGACCAGCGGCCCTTCTACGACTGGCTGCTCGATCGCCTGAGCGAAGGCGGCCTGATCAACACGCCGCATCCGCGCCAGTACGAGTTCGCGCGGCTGAACCTCACGTACGTCGTCACCAGCAAGCGCAAGCTGAAGCAACTGGTCGACCAGGGCCACGTGAGCGGCTGGGACGACCCGCGCATGCCCACCATCGTGGGCCTGCGCCGCCGCGGCTACACGCCCGAGTCGCTGCAGCTCTTTGCCGAGCGCATCGGCGTGAGCAAGGCGGACAGCTGGATCGACTACAGCATCCTCGAAGGCGCGCTGCGCGACGACCTGGACCCGAAGGCCGCGCGCGCGATGGCGGTGCTGGACCCGGTGAAGATGGTCGTCACCAACTGGGACGAGCTGATGGGCGCCGGCCACCTGGAGCCCTGCTCCGCGCCCGTGCACCCGCACGCGCCCGAGCGCGGCAAGCGCGAGTTCATGTTCGGCAAGGAGCTGTGGGTCGAACGCAGCGACTACGAGGAGACGCCGCCCAAGGGCTTCTTCCGGCTGTTCCCGGGGAACAAGGTGCGGATGAAGTACGGCTTCGTGATCGAGTGCGTCGGCGCGAGCAAGGATGCGAACGGCGTCGTCACCGAGATCCAGGCGAAGCTGGTGCCGGACACCAAGAGCGGCACGCCCGGCGCGGATGCCGTGAAGGTGAAGGGGAACATCAGCTGGGTCGGCGTGGCCGACGGCGTGAAGGCGGAAGTGCGGCTGTACGACCGCTTGTTCAGCGTGCCGCAGCCCGGCGCGGGCGACAAGGACTTCCTCGATGAACTGAATCCGGATTCGCTGAAGGTGGTGACGGCGTATGTGGAGCCGTCACTGGCCAAGGCGCAAGGGGACGAGAAGTTCCAGTTCGAGAGGCATGGGTACTTCGTGGCGGATCGGAAGGATCATCGCGCGGGGGAAGGAAGGCCCGTGTTCAATCGCGTCACAGGGCTCAAGGACGCCTGGACGAGGTAATCAGCGGAGCACGCCGTCGGGACATTCCCCCGCTGTCGCACCGCATCCGGTGTCATCCGGCCATCACATTCACGGCCGACGATCCCCACGAATGTCCCGCGACCAAACCCTCGGCGAGGAAATCGCCAATGCGCTGAGCCACGGCCTCGGCTTCCTGCTGGCCGTCGCCTCGCTGCCTATCCTGGTCCACGACGCAGCCCGGCACGGCGGCGCGGCCAACGTGGTGGGCGCGAGCCTGTTCGCGGGCACCGCGATCGTGCTGTACCTGGTCTCGACGCTCTATCACGCACTGCCCGCCGGCACAGCCAAGAGCTTGTTCAACCGGTTCGACCACGCATCCATCTACCTGTTCATCGCAGGCAGCTACATGCCCTTCCTGTTCGGCGCGCTGCGGGGCACGTGGGGCTGGATCCTGTTCGGCGTGGTGTGGGGCGTGGCGGCGTTCGGCATCGCCGCGAAGCTGCTCGATCGCCTGAAGCATCCGCTGTGGTCGACCGGCCTCTATGTCGCCATGGGATGGGTGGCCCTGATCGCGGCGGCGCCGCTGGTGAGCACATGTCGCCGGCCGGCCTGACCTGGCTGGTGGCCGGCGGCCTGTCGTACACCGTCGGCGCGGTGGTGTTCCTGCTCGACTCGCGGCTGCGCTATGCCCACTTCGTCTGGCACCTGTTCGTGCTCGGCGGCAGCACCTGTCATTTCTTCGCGGTGCTCGGGCAGGCCGCGCCCTGATCGCCGCAGGCACGCGTGCCGGTGCCGGCGCATTGCCGCCTCCGCCGCCGCGTGCGTCGAGGACAGGTTGCCCCAGTCGATCTACGATGCGCGCGTGAACCCCCTCCCCCACAGCACCGCCGCCGAGCGCAACAAGCAACCGATCCTCGACGTCCTGCGCACCGTGCTCCCCGCGCAAGGCACGGCCCTCGAGATCGCCTCCGGCACCGGCCAGCACGTGACCTGGTTCGCCGCGGCGCTGCCGCGATGGACCTGGCAGCCGACGGATGCGGAAGCAAGCCTGTTCACCGCGATCAGTGAGCGCATCGCGCAGGAAGGTCTCGCGAACGTGCGGTCGCCGATGCTGCTCGACGTGACGGCGCCGCGCTGGCCTTCGCGGGATGCGGAGTTCGAGCAACACTTCGACGCCCTGTTCTGCGCCAACATGCTGCACATCGCGCCCTGGCCCTGCTGCGCCGGCCTGATGCAGGGCGCGGCGCGCTACCTCGCGCCGCAGGGCGTGCTGGTGACGTACGGCCCGTATCTCGAGGACGAGGTCTTGACGTCACCGGGCAACCTCGCGTTCGACGCCGACCTCAAGGGACGCGATCCGGCGTGGGGACTGCGCCGGCGCGAGGACGTCGAAGTGGAGGCGGCGCGCGCCGGGCTTGCACTGCGGCAGCGGCACGCGATGCCGGCGAACAACCTGCTGCTGGTGTTCGGGCGCCGCGGCTAGCGCGGCTCAAGCCGCAAGGCGCATTGCGTTCGCGGGCATGTGCCCGGGCAGCAGCACCGTCTCCGCCGTCGCAGCCCCCAGCCTGAATCGCGCCACGAGCTCCAGCATGCCCCTGGCCCGCTGCTCCAGGGCATCCGTGGCGGCGACGGATTCCTCCACCATCCCCGCGTTCTGCTGCACGACGCGCTCCATCGCGGAAACGCCGGCCGTGACCTGCTCGATGCCCGCGCGCTGTTCCTGGCTCGCGCGTGCGATGTCGCCCATCAGTTCCGTCACGCTGCGGACCGACGCGACCACCTTCTCGATCGTCCCGCGGGCTTCTTCGGCGAGCCCGCCGGCGGACTGGCGCTGGTCCGCCGCCGCGGCCATCAAGGCCTTGATGTCGCGCGCGGCCGTCGCGCTGCGCTGCGCCAGCTGGCGCACCTCGCTCGCGACGACGGCGAAGCCGCGGCCCTGCTCGCCCGCGCGCGCGGCTTCGACCGCGGCATTGAGCGCCAGCAGGTTCGTCTGGAAGGCGATGCCGTCGATGACGCCGACCATCTCCGCGACGTGGCGGGAGTTGGCCGCGATGCTCGCCATCGCATCGAGCACGCGGCGCACCGCGTCGCCGCCTGCGAACGCCACGGTCGATGCGGCCCCGGCAAGCTCGCTCGCCTGCGCTGCGTTGTCGGCGTTGCGGGCTACCGTGGCATTCAGTTCCTCCATGGAGGCGGCGGTCTGCTCCAGGGTTCCCGCCTGTTCCTCGGTGCGCTGGGCCAGCGCCTCGTTGCCCTGCGCGATCTGCGCGTTGCCGTGCGCCACCGCCTCGGCACTGGCCAGCACCTCCTCCAGCACGGCGCCGAGGTTCTGGCGCATGGTGTGGATCGCCGCGAAGAGCCGACCGATCTCGTCAGAGGAGTGGATCGCCGCGGAGTGCGTCAGGTCCCCGCGCGCCACCGCCTTCAGCGCGCGCACCGCCTTCGCGAGCGGCATCGTGATGGACCGCGCGAGCGACCAGACCGACACGGCGCCCAGCACCACTGCGCTCGCGCCGATGGCGTGCACCAGGACGAGAGCATGCTCCAGCCTGGCCGCCGAGTCCCGGATCTCGCCGGCACTTCCGGAGGACAGCGCCTCCAGCGCATGCGTCATCTCGAAAGCGGCCAGCGCCCAGATGGCCAGGACGCCCAGCAGCACGACGGCGAAGCCAAGGGCCAGGCGCGGCCCGATGCGAACCCCAACGAACATCGCACATCCCTTGTTTCCGACAACGATGCCCTTGGGGTAGCAGCAAGCGTGCCACGGGGATGCCGCGGGCGGCGTGCGTCACGCCCGTGCCTGCAGGTAGCGCCGCCTCACCGGCTTCAGCACGAAGAACGCCAGCACCGCCGCCAGCAGGTCCATCACGATCATCAGCGCGAATACCGGCACCCAGCTGCCCGTCGCTTCGTGCATCAGCGAGGCCAGCGGGCCGCCCAGCACCGAGCCGATGCCCTGCGCCATGTAGAGGAAGCCGTAGTTCGTCGTGCCATGCTCCGTGCCGAAGGTGTCGGTGAGCGTGGACGGGAACAGCGAGAAGATTTCGCCCCAGCCGAAGAACACGACGCCGGACAGCAGCACGAACAGCACCGCGTTGTCACGCGTCAGCAGCCACGCCGTCATCGCGATGCCTTCGAGGCCGAAGGCGAGCGTCATCGTGTTCTCGCGGCCGATGCGGTCGGACACCCAGCCGAAGAAGGGGCGCGTGAGGCCGTTGGTGAAGCGGTCGAGCGTCAGCGCGAGCGGCAAGGCGGCCATGCCCATCACGGTGACCGAGGCCACGCCGAAGTCCTTGGCGAAGGTGCCCATCTGCGAGATGACCATCAGGCCCGAGGTGGACATCATGGTCATCATCGCGAACATCAGCCAGAAGAGCGGCGTGCGCAGCATCTGCTTCGGCGTCGCGCCTTTCACCGCGGCGGCGGTCTTCTTCACGAAGGACGCGCTCCAGCCGGCAGGCGGGCGCTTGAGCACCAGCGCCGCGGCCACCCCGACGATGGCGATACCGAGGCCGAAGCGCTGCAGCGTCTGGTGGTAGCCGACCGCCTCCAGGTACGAAGCGATGGGCACCGTCGTCACGATAGCGCCCATGCCGTAGCCGGCGGCGACCACGCCGGCAGCGAATCCGCGCTTGTCGGGAAACCACTGCACCATCAGGCCGACCACGCCCACGTAGATGATGCCGGTGCCTATGCCGCCCAGCAGTCCGTAGGTGAGGTAGAGGCCCAGCACCGACTGCGCGCCGGCCGCCAGGATCCAGCTCGCGCCGGTGAGCAGCGCCCCGACCGACAGCAGCAGGCGCGGCCCGAAGCGTTCGACCAGGAAGCCCTGGAAGGGCGCCAGGAAGGTCTGCAGGACGATCAGGATCGAGAAGGTCACCTGCAGTTGGGCCATGGTGGTGCGGAGTTCACCGACCAGGGGCTTGGTGAACAGGGTCCACACGTACTGCGGGCTCGAGATGGCCATCATGCAGACCAGGCCCGCGGCCAGCTGCACCCACCGGTTCGCCTGCACCTGCGTCGAGGGCAGGTCGCCCGATAGTTCCATTGCGGAATTGCTCATGGGGCACACAGCCTTTCTGTTGCGAGGAGGAAGCAAGGCGGACGCAATCCGTGTGCCAGTGCGCGGCGCGGCCCGGCTTTGCGGATAAAGTGTGGCGCACCTATACGAGAGGAGCAAGCCATGCCCAAAGGCGAACAGCGCAGCAACAAGATGGCGAAGAAGCCGAAGAAGGACACCTCGCCGCCCAAGGAGTCGACGTCCGATCGGCCGATGCCGCCGATGACGACGGTGCTGCCCAAGGGGAAGATGAAGAAGGCGCCATGACGGCGACCCCGGGGCGCAGGCGCTGACGCCGCCTCGGATGCCCGGGGCGCCGGCTCAGCGCCGGTATAGCCCGTCCATCACGTCCCCATAGCGCGAAATGAGGTTGTTCCGTTTCAGCTTCAGCGTGGGCGTGATGAGGCCGTTCTCCACGGTCCAGGGTTCCAGCGTGAGTGCGACCGCGCGCGGCTGCGCGTAGTACGGGAAGCTTCGCGTCAGTTCCTTCATCCGATCGAGCACGGCCTTCACTGCCTCCGGTGCCTGAAGTGACGCGGCGTTCGCCGGATCCAGCCCGAGCCCGTGCGCGAGCCGCTGCCAGGGCTCGCGCCCCAGCACCACGATGGCGGCGATGAAGGGGCGGTTGTCGCCGAAGGTGTAGGCCTGCTCGAAGAGCGGGTCGGCCACGAGCGCCATCTCCAGGTCCGCCGGCGCGATCTTCTCGCCGGTGCTGGTGACGATGATCTCCTTCACGCGGCCCAGGATGCGCACGCGCCCGTCCTCGATGGCGGCCTGGTCACCGGTGTGCAGCCAGCCGCCGGCCAGCGCGCGCGCCGTGTCGTCCTCGCGCTTCCAGTAGCCGCGCATGACGCTGGCGCCGCGCACCAGCAGCTCCTTGTTGTCGCCGATCCGCACTTCGACGCCGGGCAGCGGACGGCCGACGGTGGCGGGATCGTTGTCCTCCGGCGTGTTGGCCGCGACGACCGGCGAACTCTCGGTCATGCCGTAGCCCTGCACGATGGGCAGGCCCAGGCCCAGGAAGGTGTGTGCGATCGGCTGCGACAGCGCCGCGCCGCCGCTCACCGCCACGCGCAGGCGGCCGCCGAACCGCGCGAGCAGCGGCCGCGCCACCAGCCGCGACAGCAGCGGCCACGCGAGCGCGTCCAGCACCGGCGAGCCGCCCTGCTCCGGCGGCAGCCCCTGCGCGCGCGCGAAACGGCGCCAGCCCACGTTTTGCGCCCACTCGAACAGACTGTGCTTCAGCGGCGACGGCTCCAGCGTGGACTGCACCTTCGCGTACACGCGCTCGTAGATGCGCGGCACCGACACCAGGATCGTGGGCCGCACCGTCTTCATGTCCTCGGGCAGCTGCGCGACCGAGCGCGCGAAGGCAACGCAGGCGCCGCAGGCGATGGCCAGGTAGTAGCCGCAGGTGCGCTCGAAGGTGTGGGACAGCGGCAGGAAGGACAGGAACACGTCGTCGCCGCGCGGCTGCAGGTGCTGCAGGATCGCCTTGACGTTGGCCAGCACGTTGCGGTGCGTGAGCATCACGCCCTTGGGCTTGCCGGTGGTGCCGGAGGTGTAGACCAGCGCCGCGAGGTCTTCTTCACCGGGCGCGGCACGACCTGCGAGGGGGACCTGCGATGCATCGCCGCGAGCCAGGCACACGTCGAGCGAGACGACCTCGGGTCCACCGCCTTGAGGCGACTTGTCGCATTCGCGCAGGACCACGTGCCGCAGGCTCGCCGGTACGGCGCCCGTCGCGGCGATCGCCTGCCACTGCTCCTTCGTGTCGGCCACCAGCAGCGCGGCTTCGCTGTCCGCGAGGATGTAGGCGATGCTGGCCGGGTTGTCGATGGCGTGCATGGGCACGGGCACGCAGCCCAGCGCCAGCACCGCCTGGTCCACGCTGACCGCGTCCAGCGTGTTGGGCAGCAGGATCGCGACGCGCGCGCCCGGCACGAGCCCCAGCGGCGCGAAGGCACGCGCGAAGCGCGACACCCGCTCGCCGAAGGACTTCCAGTCGGTGCCGGCCCAGGCCGCGCGTGCCTCGTCGTACTGCCGGTACGCTTCGGCGGCGGGGGTGCGCTGCACGCGCCACGCCAGCAGGTCCGCCAGGGTATGGAGGCTTGCGAGGTCGGCGGGCTGCCTGGGGGTCGGGGGCGGCATGGAGTGGTGATGTTCGGACAAAGCTTCGCATTCTCGCGCGCGCCGCGCACCTTTCGCTCTGGAATCTGGCAGCATGGCAACCCTGCCGCACGGAGTTGCCATGGTCCTCCTCGAATTCGCGATGAGCCCCACGGGCGAAGGTGAAAGCCTCAGCCGCCACGTCGCCCGCATCCTCGACATCGTCGACCGCAGCGGCGTCAGCTACCAGCTCACGGCCATGGGCACGATCCTGGAAGGCGACTGGGACGCCGTGATGGGCGTGGTGGGCGAGTGCTTCCGCGAGCTGCAGACGGACTGCCGCCGCATCTCGATGAACCTCAAGATGGACTACCGCGCCGGCACCGAGCCGCGCCTGCACAGCAAGGTCGACGCGGTGGAGGGCCACGTCGGGCGCAAGCTGCGGACCTAGAGCTTGTAGGCCGCGGCGTAGATGACGACGTCGCCCTCGCGGCGCGCGTAACCGGTCTTGGAAAAGACCTTCCCGGTCACCGGGTGCACCCACTTGTAGTCGGTCCAGCCTTCGCCATGCTCGCGCGCCAGCCGCGCCAGCTCGCGCGGGTAGGCCTTGCCGGCGACGTCGCGCACGTCCCGTTCGCCGATGCGGGCCGGATTGTTGCCGTGGGCGATGAAGGTCGCGTCCTGGTCCAGCACCATCAGGTACAGGTCGCGATGGATGAACTGGCCGAAGTCGAGCCGGTTCACTTCGGCCAGCAAGGCTTCGACGCCGTGGGCGCGCAGGTACTGGCAACCGCGTTCGACGAGAGTGACCGCATCCTGGGGGCTGCCATGTTCGCGGTCGCCCAGGCGGAACGGCGACACCACGCTCATCAGGTCGGCCGCGCGGTCACGCAGTTCGGCGGCCGTGCGCGCCGCGTCCGCCACGAGGCGGTTGTTGCCCTGGGTGGCCCGGTCGATCTTGGCGACGGCATCGCTCATGGTGAGGATGCCGCTGTTCTGCTCCTGCGTGGATGCGTCGATGTGCCCGATCAGCTCGCTGACCTGGTGCACGGACGACACGATGGACCCCATCGCCTCGCGCGCCTGCTGCACGCGATCGCCGCCGCTGTCCACCTCGCCCACCGACGCCACGATCAGCTCGCGGATCTCGCGGGCCGCCTCGGCGCAGCGCTTGGCCAGCGTGCGCACTTCGGCGGCGACCACCGCGAAGCCGCGGCCCTGGTCGCCCGCGCGCGCCGCTTCCACCGCGGCGTTCAGCGCCAGCAGGTTGGTCTGGAAGGCGATGCTGTCGATCACGCCGATGATCTCGCGGATGTTCTGCGAGCCGGCGCGGATGGCGTCCATGGTCTCGACCACCTCGCCCATCACGCGGCCGCCCTGCTCTGCCCGCTCGCTGGCGGAGCGCACCAGCGTGCGGGCCTCGCGCGTCGTGCCGGCGCCCTGGCGCACGGCGGCGGTGAGTTCCTCCATGGACGCCGCCGTGTTCTGCACCGACGCGGACTGCGCCATCGTGCGCTCGCCCAGGGCGTCGTTGTGCTTGGTGATCAGCGAGGCGTTCACCGCCACGTTGCCGGTGCCGGTGCGCACCGCGGTCACGACGCCGACGAGCCGCTCCTGCACCTCGTGCAGCGACCGGATCAGCGAGTGCAGCACGCGGCCGCGCCCATCGTCGATGGCCGAAGTGAGGTCGCCGGCCTTGATCTGCGAGGCGGCCTGCGTGGCGAGCGCCAGGGGCGCGACCAGGTTGCGCAGCAGCCAGCGGGCCAGCATCACCGCCGCCCCGGCCGCAACGCCGCCCAGCACCAGCGCGGCGACGACCCACGGTCCGTGCAATTGCGTGGCAAGCAGGACGGTGGTCAGGACGGTGAGCAGGACGATGCTGCCGAAGCCGAACCACACCTTCATCGCCAGCGCGCCGCGCGGCGGCCGGCGCACACGGCGCCTGGGCCTGGGTTGGGCGCTCAGGGGAACAGGAAGGCTTTGCGCCGTCATGGCGAAACCTCAGGGGGCATGAACTCCTCCTCGACTCCGGTGTCCTGCCCGTCTCTGCGGGCGGGCTGCTTCATTCTGAAGGCGGGGCCGGTGCAAGTCCACGTGCGCGGCGGGCATCGCGTTCCGATCCGCGAGACGCCGCAGGATTCCGTGCGAAATTGGCGACAGCGGCGGCGTCCGCCTGCGCAGGCGCGCCGCTGTCGGCTGACGGGAACCCGAATGCGCGTGGCGCTCAGGCCGCCTTGGCCGGCGCGCGGACGCCGAGGCGATCCAGCGCTTCGGCCAGCGACTTCACCGTGCGGTCCACGTGATGCCACTTGTCCAGGCCGAACAGGCCGACGCGGAAGGTCTTGAAGTCGCTGCCTTCGTCGCACTGCAGCGGCACGCCGGCGGCGGTCTGCAGGCCTTCGTCGAGGAATTTCCTGCCGGACTGGATGTCGGGATCCGTCGTGTAGCTCACGACCACGCCCGGCGCCTTGAAGCCTTCGGCCGCCACGCTCGGCAGGCCCCGGCTTTCGAACTGCGCGCGCACCTTGCGGCCCAGGTCTTCCTGCTCCGCCTTCACCTTGGCGAAACCGTAGGCCTGCGTCTCGCGCATGGTCTCGCGCAGGCGCGTGAGCGCATCGGTGGGCATGGTCGCGTGGTACATGTGGGCGCCGCCCTCGTACGCTTCCATGATCTGCACCCACTTCTTCAGGTCCATGGCGAAGCTGGTGCTGGTGGTGCCGTCGATGGCCTTGCGGGCGCGCTCGCTCAGGCACACCATCGCGCAGCAGGGCGAGCTGCTCCAGCCCTTCTGCGGCGCGGAGATCAGCACGTCGATGCCGCAGGCCTTCATGTCCACCCACATCGCGCCGCTGGCGATGCAGTCCAGGACGAACAGGCCGCCGACCTCATGCACCGCGTCGGCGACGGCACGCATGTAGTCGTCCGGCAGGATCATGCCGCTGGCGGTCTCCACGTGCGGCGCGAACACCGCCGCCGGCTTCTTCTCGCGGATCGTCGCGGTGACTTCGGCGATCGGCGCCGGCGCCCAGGGCGCGGTCGCCCCGCCGCCCTGCTTGCGCGCCTTCAGCACGGTGCTGGAAGCGGGGATGTTGCCCATCTCGAAGATCTGGGTCCAGCGATAGCTGAACCAGCCATTGCGCAGCACGAGGACGTCCTTGCCGCTGGCGAACTGGCGCGCGACGGACTCCATGCCGAAGGTGCCGCTGCCCGGCACCAGCGCGGTGGCGTGCGCCTTGTAGACGTCCTTCAGGATGGCGGAGATGTCCTTCATCACGCCCTGGAAGCTGCGCGACATGTGGTTCAGCGCGCGGTCCGTGTAGACCACGGAAAACTCGAGCAGGCCTTCGGGATCGACGTTGGGCAGCAGTCCGGGCATGGTTGTCTCTGGCTGTAGTGAACGGGAAACAGGCAGCTTAACACCCTGTCGAAAACCCGTCTCCCGGTGGTGCCCCACCCTCGGCAAGCCCTGCTGGATCGCTGGCATAGGCCATGGCACCATCCCGCCATGGCCACTGCCCCCGCCCACCGCTGCCGCGTGCTGCTGTCGCCGTGGGCCGGCCTGTACGCCACGGAGACCTGGAGCGGCCGGCACTATGGCCGGCACTCGCACGGGACCTACGGCTTCGGCGTACTCCATGACGGCGCGCATCGTTCGTCCAGTGACCGGCGCAGCTTCGATGCCTACGCCGGCGACATCCTGGCGACCAATCCCGGCGAACTGCACGACGGCCGCCCGCTCGGTGGGCCGACCCGGCGCTGGCATACGATCTACCTGGAGCCGCTGCTGCTGTCGGCCGTCGCCGGATTGCCCGCGGTGGGCGAGGTCCGCATCACGCAGGCGGCGTTCGACGATCCGCACCTGCGCCAGGCCGTGAAGCGACTTGTTGCGGCGCTGGAGCAGTGGCAACGCGGCGCTCGCGACGCGCTGCTGTGCGAGGAAACACTGGTGCAGGCCTGCGGGCTGCTGGTGACGCGCCACACCACGCAGGCCCAGCCGTCGCTCGCATCGATCTCGGTCGCACACGCACGGCAGCGGCTGGAAGACGACCTGACGGCGCCCCCCTCGCTGGCAGAGCTTGCGGCGGAAGCCGGCGTGAGCCGCTTCCAGCTGCTGCGCCGGTTCGCGCAGGTGCACGGTTGCACGCCGCATGCGTGGCTCATGCAGCAGCGGGCCGAGCGCGCCCGTGCGCTGGTCGGCGCGGGGAGCAGCCTCGCAGCGGCGGCCGCGACCTGCGGCTTCGCCGACCAGGCGCACATGACGCGTCTCTTCGCGCGCCAGTTCGGCTTCACGCCGGGCGCCTGGCAGCGCGCCGGGCGCGGCCTGCAATAACGTTCAAGACGGCGGGCGGCGCGCGGGGGAAAGTGGCGCCATGCAATTCAGCCACCATCCTTCGATCTGGGCGCAATTCCCCGAGCTCGCCGCCGGCGCCTTGTTCGTGCGCGGCATCCGCCGCGACGTGGACGCGCAGTTCCTCGTTGCGCGGCACGAAGCCAGGGCGCGCGAGCGGCTCGCGCAAGCCGGATCCGAATCGGAGCTGCCGCAGATCCAGGCCTGGCGCCGCGCGTTCGCGCGCATGGGCCTGAAGCCCACGCAGTACCGCTGCGCCGCCGAGTCGCTGCTGCGCCGCTTTCGCAAGGAAGGCGCCGTGTCGCGCGTGCATCCGCTGATCGACGTGTGCAACGCGCTCTCGATGGCCTGGGCGATCCCGGTGGCGGTGCTGGACGTCTCGCGCATCCGCGAATCGCTGCAGGTGCGCTTCGCGGCGGGAAGCGAGAACTACCTGGGTTTCTCCAGCGAGACCGAGCATCCCGAGCCCGGCGAGGTGAGTTTCGTCGATACCGATGGCAATGCCCACGCACGGCGCTGGACGCATCGCCAGAGCGCGCTGTCGGCCGTGCGCGATGACACGTCGGATGTCCTGGTGGTGACCGAAGCGATGCACGCCGGTGGCGCGCAGGATGTGGAGCAGCTGGTGGCCGCGATCCGGGATGCCTTGCAGCAGGCGTGGGCTGCGCCGGCCAGCAGTGCCTTGCTCAGCGCGCAGCGGCCCGTGTTCGCGTTTGCCTAGCCTCGTGCGGCTTCAGCACCCGAGCTGGCGGAAGCGCTTCCTGGAGCTCACCAGCGGCATCTCGTCGTGGATGGTGGCCGCGCTGCCCATGGCCTTGAGTTCGGCTTCCTGCTCCGGCATGCGGGCATCGAGCGCCGTGCATTCGTGGCGCGCCTCTTCCGTCAGCTGTCCCCGCCGCGCGGCCTTGGCGCGGTCCTGCGGCGGCGCCTCGTAGCGCACGCTGACGCGCTTCCTGCCGTCGCCACCCAGTTGCCTGGCGCCGGCACAGATCGTCTGCGAGTACACCACCCGCTTGCCCTGCACGCACTTGTACGTGGGGCTTTGCGCGCCCGCGTGGTCGGCGGCCTGCAGCAACAGCAGGCCCGCCAGCAACGCTCCCCAACGCTTCGCCATTGCGACCATGGCACCCCTCCATCGTTTGCACGATGCTAAGGAGGAGCAGGGGCGCGCGCCTGCTACAAGAGGTGTCGGCGATGCGCCGGGCCAACAGCCCGACCTTACATCGGCTGCAGGCCGCCGCCCACCATCCACGGCGTGCCGAAGCGGTCCACCAGCATGCCGAAGCTTTCCGCCCAGAAGGTCTTCTGCATGGGCATGGTCACCTTGCCGCCCTGGGCGAGCCGGTCGAAGATACGGCGCGCTTCGGGGGCGCCGGGATATTGCAGCGACAGGGCGAAGCCGCTCATGGACTGCCGGTCGCCCGGCGGCTGGTCTGATGCCATCAGCACGCGGCCGTCGAACGCGAGGCGCGCATGCATCACGAGGTCCTTCGCGCCGGCCGGGCAGTGCTGCGGCTCCGGACCATCGCCATAGGTCATGAGCGCTTCGAGCTTGCCGCCCAGCGTCTGCTCGTAGAAGCGCATCGCCTCTGCGCACTGGCCCTGGAAGAACAGGTAGTTGTCGAGGACGGCCATGGGACTCTCCTGGAATGAGGACGGACGACCCGTCCGACAACACGACGAAGTAAGAGCCGCCGGATCGACAGATTGCACGGATGCGGCTGCCAAGAACTGCACGAACGTCTCGGCCGGCCACCGCCGATCGCCGAAGGACGGCTCATTTGCTGACTTTCTGTTGCATCCGCTGGTGCGCCGCCGTCAGCCTGCGCCAAGCTTTTTACAAGCGGAAAAGGGCGCCTCACGCGAACTTCGCCCTCGCCTTTCCCCTCTCATATGCGTACAAGATCGCATTCGACACTCATCCCGATGAAGGGGGGCTGTTGCAAGTTGTAATGCCGTGTCATACTAAGAAAAAGCCCTAATCCATGACTTCGCTGTCCCGTATCAGCTGCCACGCCGTACACGAGATGACTCGCGACCAGCGCGAGGCCCTCACGCGGGAGCTCTTCGCGGTGCACGCGCAGATCTTCACGGGCCTCAGCTACGAAGAATTCCGCTCCTACGTCGTCGAGCGCGACGCGTGGCGTACCTGGATCTACGTGAAACACAACTCCACCGGCCAGGTGGTGGGCTACACATCGCTGCACGCCTTCCGCCTGATCGTGGAAGACCGCCTCTCCACCGTCATCCGCATCGAGGCCGGCACCCTGCCCGCGTACCGCGGCCGCGACCTCACCATGGTCCATGCGCTGCTGCGCCTGCTGCGCGTGTGGGCGAGCCACCCGTGGCGGCAGTTCTGCATCTTCGCCGCGCTCACGCATCCGAGCAGCTACACCTTCCTCTCGCACTACGCACCGGTGATCTGGCCGCATGCGACGCGCAAGGAGATCCCGCCGCACATCGCGTCCCGCATGGAGGAACTCGCCAGCTGCTTCGAGCTGCACCGCGTGCAGCCGGAAAACCCGCTGGTGCGCGAGGTGAACTGGATCACCCTCGAAAGCGACGAGGAGCGCGAGCGCTGGATGAACAGCAAGCGGCGCGACACGCGCTTCTACCTGTCGCACAACCCCGGCTACGTGAACGGCCACGGCATGCTCACGTACATCCCCTTCAACGGCTCCATCCTGATGCGTTCGATGCTGCGCTTCCTGGTCGGCCGCGCGGGCAAGATCACGCGCCTGCTGCTGGGCAAGGAAGGCGCCGGCAAGCCCCGTCGCCATCCCATCGACTCCGCCTTCACTCCGCTGGAAGCCGTTCGCCGCGACGTGCACCGCTAGGCCGGCTCAGGCCTGCGGCAGCGTGAAGAAGAAGGTGGCTCCCTCGCCGGGCGCCGAACGTGCCCACACCCGGCCGCCATGGCGCGACACGGCGCGCGCCACCGTCGCCAGCCCGATGCCCGTGCCCGGGAATTCATCGGGCGAGTGCAACCTCTGGAAGGTGCCGAACAGCCGGTCCGCGTACGCCATGTCGAAGCCGGCGCCGTTGTCCTTGACGTAGAACTCGCCCGGCTCGCGGCCGGCGCCGACGCTCACGTCCGCCAGCGGCGCACGCGAGCTGAACTTCCACGCGTTGCCGATCAGGTTCTCGAGCATCGCGCGCACCAGGCGCACGTCGCCGACGGCCGTCATGCCCGGATCCACGCGCCACCGCACCTGGCGTTCGGGATGTTCCGAGTGCAGCCGTTGCAGGATCTCGCTCGAGATGTCGCTCACGTTCACCGGCGTGCGGATGATCTCCACCTCCGACACGTGCGCGAGCGCCAGCAGGCCCTGGATCAGCTGCGCCATCTCGTCGGCGTTGGCCTGGATGCGCGCGAGATAGTGATGCGCGCGGCCCTCCGGCAGCGGCGCCAGTTCGTCTTGCAGCAGCCGCGCGTACGAGCCCACCCGCTGCAGCGGCGACTGCAGGTCGTGCGACACCGAATAGGAGAAGGACTCGAGCTGGCGATTGGCCAGGCGCAAGGCCTCCTGGTTCGCCATGAGGTCGGTGATGTCGGTGTCCGTGCCCACCCACAGGAGGATCCGGCCCTGTTCGTCGCGCACCGGCACCGCGCGGTAGCTGCTCGTGTGGTACGTGCCGTCGCGCATGCGCAGCCGCCGCGTGCCGGTGTAGGGTTCGCCGGTCGCCGCGCTGCGTCGCCAGTTCAGGCGCACGGCTTCGAGGTCGTCGGGGTGGACGAGGTCCAGCCACTCCTCGCCCTGCCACTGCGGGGGAGCGCCGCCGGCCAGCTCGTACCACGCGCGACTGAGGAAGGTGACGCGGCCCACGGCATCCACGGTCCAGAACGGCAGCGGCGCCTGCTCCGCCAGCGTGCGGAACAGCGCGTCCTGGCGCGAAAGCTGCGCGGTGCGTTCGGCAATGCGCTCTTCCAGCCTGGCGTTCAGGCGCCGGATCTCCTCCATCATCAGCACGCGCAAGGTGATGTCCTGGTGTGCGCCCTGGATCCCCACGACCTTGCCGCTCTCGTCGCGCACGGCCTCGCCGACGGAGCGCAGCCACACCTGCCGGCCCGTGGCCGTCCTGAGCTCCAGCTCCGCGTCGAAAGGCTCCCCCTGCTCCACGCAGGCGTCGAGCACATGCAGGGCCCGCGGCAGCGACGCACCCGCCACCATGGCGATCACTTCCCGCATCGAGGGCTCGGCGTCCGGCGGCAGATCCATCAGGCTCGCCGCTTCCTCGGACAAGGCCACGCGCTGCGTCGCGAGATCGGCGCGCCAGTGCCCCATGCGCGTGAGCCGGCTCGCCATGCGCAGCTGCTCGGCCTGCGAGCGCAGCCGGTCCTCGGCCTGCTTCAGCGCATCGATGTCGGTGGCGGTGCCGAACCAGGACACCAGGCGCTGGCCCGGCAGGTGCACCGGCACCGCGCGCAGCAGCTGCCAGCGGTAGCTGCCGTCCCGGTAGCGCACGCGGTGCTCGAACTGCAGCTCGTGCTGCTCGCGCAGCGCTTCCTGCAGGCGCCTCACCATCTCGGGCAGGTCGGCGGGGTGGACCTGCTGGCGCCAGCCCGAGCCCAGCGCTTCTTCGACGGCGCGCCCGGTGAGCTCGACCCAGCGCTGGTTGATGAACTGCACGTCACCCGTGGCGCCGGAGATGAACACGGTCTGCGGCATGGCCTGCGCGAGCTGCTGGAAGCGCACCTGCGTCTCCTCGCTGCGCCGCGCGTGCCGGCGCAGCTGCACGGTGAGCGCGATCGCCACCAGCACGGCCGCGGTCCACACCGCCGTGGTCAGCGCGGCGAAGCGCCCCCAGGGCGCCAGCATCTCGCCGTAGCTGGAGCCGACGGCGACGACCAGGTCCGGATAGGTATCGAGCTGCCGGTACGCCACCATGCGCAGCACGCCGTCGATGCCGCTTTCGCGGATGAAGGTGCCTTGCGGCGACTTGGGCAGGTACTCGCGGAAGATGGGCGCGGAGGAGAAGTCCTTGCCCAGCATCGCCTCGTTCGCGGGACTGCGGGCCAGCAGCTGGCCGCTGCGGCTGTACAGGACGACGGCGCCGTCGGGGCCGAGGTCGACGCCGCGCCACAGCCGCTCGAAATAAGGCGGCTCCACGGCGCCGACGATGATCTGGCGCACGCTGCCGTCCGCGGCACGGATCGGCCGCGCGACGCTCATCATCCAGGTGCCGCGCGTGCGGCTGCGCAGGATGGGCCCGATGAAGAAGTCCATCTTCGGGTTGCGCAGGTAGGCCTGCACGTAGGGCCGGTCGCCCATGTCCGCGCCGATGTTGCCCTCGTCCGAGTCCAGGACGATGCGGCCCTGGCGGTCCACCACCCATAGCGCGCGCAGGAAGGGCAGGTCCTTCAGGTCGCCGCGCAGCGTTTCGCGCCCGCTGGCCTCGTCCAGCCGGCCGGCCTGGCGCAGCGCCTCCAGGCGCACGATGGACAGCCGCAGCGTCTGGTCCACCGACTGCAACGTGCGCGCGGTCTGTTCCGAGATCACACGGGACAGCGAATCGGCCAACTCGCCGCCGCTGCGCAGCTGCGCCTCGCGCAGGTACAGCAGCGCGAAGACCAGCAATGCGCCGGTCAGCAGCGCCATGGCCAGCACCGCTCCCAAGTCCCTCCAGGCTCTCCTCATGGGCGGCATTGTGACGCCCGGAGGGCATCCGGCAAGCACACGGGTTCCCGGCTGACAGTGCGGCCCCCCGTCGCGCCGGGAAACTGCAGCTACGACCACGCCGCAGGAGAGCATCCATGTCCCAGCACGCCATCATCCGGGGAGAAGTCTGCTTCCGCGCAGGGGACGGCGTGCTCATGCCGGTGCCCGATGGCGACGTCGACATCGAGATCGCCGACGACAGCGTCACGCTGTCCTGGATGGATGACGAGGGCAATACGGGATCCGCGGCGATCCCGCGCGACGAATACGAGCGCTATCGCGACGAAGGGAAGATCCGCCTGGACACGCAGTGAGCGAGGCCATGGAGATCCGCACTGCGATCGAGGCGATGCTGCTGTCGCTGGCCTGGGCGGCCAGCCTTTCCGTGCGCCCGTGGCGCCTGCTGCGGCGCTACGAAGGACACCTGCCGCCGCTGGTCACGCCTTTCCTCGCCTGCCTCGGCATCATGCCCTGGCTCTGGTCGTGGCCCGGCCTCGCGGCCCTGCCCCTGCCGCTGCACTGGTCGGGCGCGCCGTTGGTGACGCTGGTCCTCGGCTGGCCGCTGGCCGTGCCGGTGATCACGGCGGCGGGACTCAGCACGATGCTCACCAACGGCAGTTCCCTGTCGCACGCACTGGCGGTCACGGTGTGGTCGGGACTGCTGCCGGCCACGCTGGTGCTGGTGCTGGGGCACGGCGTGCGCAAGGCCTTCGGCGCGCAGCCGGTCGCCTACATGCTGGGCCGCGCCTTCTTCGTGCCGATGTTCACGCTGGCCGCCTGCGGCGCCACCGCCGCCTCGCTCACGCACGGACTCACCGGGCCGACGGGCGAACTGCAGCGCGTCGCGGTGGTGCTGCTGGCGATGGGCGAAGCCTCTTGGAGCTGCGCCGTCGTGAGCCTGCTGGTCGCCTACCGGCCGGCGTGGCTCGCGACCTGGTCCGATGCCGTCTACTTCGGCCGGCCGGCGCGCCAGCGCGTGCGCATCGACTCGACCCCACCGCGCCGCTGAGGCGGCCTTTACCGCAACGAGATGACCACGGTCCGGCGGGATGCTATCTTCGACCCCATGCACCCGCTGTCCCGTCTTCCCCTGTTGATCGTTCCGCTGCTCGTCATGGCGTCGTGCGTCGCGGCGCCGGCGCGCGGTCCCGAGGATGAACAGGTCGCGATGCAGCACGGCCACTACGCGTCCGTCGGAGGCCTGTGGTGCGGCGAAGGCCTGCTGCACGAATTCTCGCTGGAGATCGCCCAGAACGCGCAGAACGTGCAAGGCAGGCTCGTGCGCAAGGAGCGCGTGCGCGAGATCACCGGCCACGTGGAAGGCACGCGCGTGATCACGGACGCGCAGCGTGACCACACGATGGAGCTGCTGGCCGAAGGCGACAAGCTGCGCATCGTGACCGGCACCGGCGTGCTCGCGCTGGCCGCGGGCCAGTCCTTCTCGCGCGCCGTCGGCGGCAGCTGCAGCGGTTGAACGCCCCCGCCGGCTGGATCTGGGTTCCCATCGTCCTCTGGGCCGCGCTGGCCCAGACGGCGCGCAATGCCGCGCAACGCTCGCTGGTGGCGCAAGCCGGCACGCTGGGCGCGACGCTCTCGCGCTTCCTCTACGGCATTCCCTTCGCGGCTGCCTGGGTGCTGCTGTTGCATACCTTGCCTGCGACCGCCGCACCGCTGCCGGCCTTCCACGCAGGCTACGCGGCCTGGCTGCTGCTCGGGGCGCTGGGCCAACTCGCAGCCACCGCCTTCCTGCTGGCCGCGATGAAGCAGCGCAATTTCGTGGTGGGCGTCGCCTACTCCAAGACCGACGCCCTGCAGGTGGCGCTGTTCGGATCGCTGTTCCTGCGCGAGCTGCCGGGCACGGCAACCCTGGTCGCGATCGCGCTGGCGACGGCAGGCGTCGTGATGCTCTCGCTGCCGCAGAAAGGCGCAGCGCTCGACGGGCGCGCATGGACCTCGCGCGCAGCGTGGTTCGGGCTCGCATCCGGTGCCGGCTTCGCGCTCTCCGCGGTGGGCTACCGCGGCGCGGCGCTCCAGATCCCGCAGACCTCGGCATGGCTCGCCGGCGCGTGGGGCGTCCTGCTCGCGCAGGCGCTGCAGACTGTCTTGCTGGGAGGCTGGCTTGCCTGGCGCGCACCCGCGGCGCTGCGCGCAACGGTCACGGCCTGGCGCGTGTCGAGCATCGCCGGTGCGATGGGCGCGCTGGCGTCGATCGGCTGGTTCACCGCATTCGCGCTCACGACTGCGGCCAACGTGCGCACGCTGGGCATGGTCGAGGTCGTGTTCAGTTATCTCGTTTCGCGCCGGTTTCTGCGCGAACGCCTCGCGCCCGCGGAGCAAGGCGGGCTGGCGCTGGTCGTCGCGGGACTGTTGGCGCTGGGCCTGCGCCTCTGACGCAAGCGCATTCGACGCCGGCGGCTTTGCGCTGACGTCACCTCCTGGTCGCTGAGCCCAGGATCAGTGCTTCGCGTCCTTCAGCAGGAACCAGGAGCCCCAGGCGAGGTCGGTCGCATGGCGCGCATCCATCCAGCGCTGGAACTCCGGGCTTTGCAGTGCCCGGCCCGCTTCCCCGGATTGCTCGGCTTGCGCGAGCACGATGTGGAACTGCTGTTCCGCCTGGCTCTCTGCGGCTTCGAAGCGCTCGGCCTGCGCGACGGCTGCGACCAGTTCCTCGGTCCAATCGTTCATGGGATCCTTCGTGAAAGGGCAAGTATGCACGGCCCTCCGATGGTTCGCGCCGCACCACTCCAGTGCCCATGCCCGGCGGTCGTGAAATGCTCCGGCGCGCACCACGTTCCTACACGAAACCAGCATGGACACGCACGAGTCCAGGCGCTACAAGGAAGGACCATGGCACTGCGGCTGTCGCCGCGTCGAACCAAGAGTGCACCATGTCTTTCAGCACCCTGCTGTACCGCTACTTTTTCTTCGGCTGGCTGTTCCAGGACGTGAACCAGGGAACGCTGCTGGAACGCGCCGCGGCCTGGCGCCACAACCGCGACCAGGCCCGCTGGCTGCCCACGTACATGCGCCGCTGGCTGTGGTGCGCGGCCTTCTGCTACGGGCTCGGCATGGTGTTCGAGTCCCTGCTGCACGCACCCGGCCTCTCGGTCGTGTTCTATGTGCCCTGCGCGCTGGCCGTGCCGGTCAATGCGGTGATCGGCGCTGCGTGGGTGGGTTTGCGCGTCGCGCCCGCGCGCGCCTGAGAACCTAGACCGCTGCTTCTTCCTGCGCGACGCCCAGGCCCGCGACGGTCCTTCGCGTGTACTCCACCACGTGCTCGAGGAAGGCGCGCGTGCGGGCAGGCATGTACTTGCGGCTGGGCATGGCCACCGTGAGCTGCAGGCGGCCGGTGATCCACGGCGCCAGCACGCGCTGCAGCACACCGGCCTTGAGCATCGGCGCGATCAGCTCGGTGGCCTGCACGCTGATGCCGGCGCCCGCGATCGTCGCGCGCATCAGCGAGTCCAGGTGGTTGGCCGTCACCACGGACGGCAGGTCGATCTCCATGGTGCGATCGCCGTCGGTGGGATCGATCAGGGTCACGGGTCGCAGTCGCGCGCCCGTGGAGCGCAGGCGCAGGCAGCGGTGCCGCAGCAGGTCTTCCGGCTTTTCCGGCGTGCCATGCCGCCGCAGGTAGTCGGGCGACGCGCAGAACACGGTGTGGCTGCCGGTGACCGTCCGCACGACGGCGGTGGAGACCAATGCCACGCCGCCGGTGACGAAGGTGAGGTCGTAGTCCTCGAAGTCCGGATCGACGAGCTCCTGCACGTGCAGGTCCAGGTGCACCTCGGGATGCAGTTCCTGGAACGACGCGATCGCGGGCGCGAGGAGGTGCACGGCGAGCGCGGGCTGCGAGAGGATGCGCACGGTGCCGCTCATCTCGCGGCTTTGCGCCCGCGTGAGCGTGTCGGCTTCGTCGATGTCCACCAGGATGTGCCGCAGGCGCGCGAGGTAGGCCTCGCCGGCCGGCGTGAGTGCGAGCCGGCGCGTCGTGCGCTGGAGCAGGCGCACGCCCAAGTGGCTCTCCAGGTCGCCGACGAGGCGCGTGACCGCGGCGGGAGTGAGGTCCAGCTTGCGGGCCGCAGCGGCGAAGCCGCCCTCGTCCACCACCTGCTGGAACACGCGCATTGATTGAAGCCTGTCCATACCACCGATTCCTGCGTTCGATTATTGCAGGATCCGCAATGGCGGATTGCTCCGCGCCTGGTTTTTTGCTCGCGATGCGAGGAATACAGTCACTCCATCGTCAACGCAAACACCAAGGAAAGCACCATGAACCGCTCCGCTCTCGCTCTCGCCGTCCTGTCCGTCGCCGCCTTCGCCGCCCACGCGGACGATGCGGACCGGTCGGGCCAGTTCGCCGCCTCCGCCACCACCGGCCAGGCCAGCCGCGCGCAAGTGCAGGCCCAGCTCGCCGACTACAAGAAGGCCGGCGTGAACCCGTGGTCCACCTCGTACAACCCGCTCGCCTCCTTCAAGGGCGAGAAGACCCGCGCGCAGGTGACCAACGAGTACCTGGCCAGCCGCAACGCCGTCGCCGCGATGACCGGTGAAGACAGCGGCTCCGCCTTCCTGGCCTCCAACAAGCAGGCCATCGATGCGTCGCGCCAGCTGGCCGGCCAACCGGTCCGCAGCGCCCAGTAAGGCAGGCACCAGCGCCCCGTGCAATGCGGGGCGCGGCGGGGAGTGCGGGTGACCGCCTCCTCGCCAGGGCGCGCATCCGCGTCGCCCGGCGTTCTTCAGCCGCAGCCAGCTCCTGGCTCAGTCGGCCCCATCGCACACCCATAGGCCACGCAGCACGCGCGCTGCGTCAGAAGGCCTGGACATGCTCCACCTCGTACACCGGCTGGTCCTCGGCTGCCGCGGGCGCGGCGGGTGCGATCGCATGCGAGGTCTGCAGCACCTGCACGTCTTGCGTGGACTGCATCGACCGAGCGGCCTGCATGGACTGCGCGGGCTGCACGGCCTGTACCGTCTGCGCGCCCTCCATCGGCTGCGAGCTCTCCGCGCCGACCGACTCGGGGATGGGCGACGGCTCCTCCGCGATGTCGGCGCCGCCGATGGCGACGGCGGCCAGGGCCGCGGCCGCGCAGGCGATCGGCACGATCCACCATGCGTCGTCGGCGAAGTGGCGGCCCTGCTCTTGCATCTGTTCCTTCATGGCTTCCTCCGGTGGTGCACGCGCCCTGCGCGTGCACCCAATCTAGGAAGCGAAGGCGGATCGCGAAATAGCAGGCATCGGTGCGCGCGTGGCGTGATGGCGCGAAGCCATCCGGGAGACCTCAGGCGCAGACGCCGGCGAGCGGGACGTGCACGGTGACGCGCGTGCCGCCCGAGCCGCCGAAGATCTCGAGCGCGCCACCGAGCTCCCCTGCGCGCGCGCGCATGTTGCTCAGGCCGCGTCCCGACGAGTCCTCGCCCACGCCGGCGGCGCCTATGCCGTTGTCGCGCACCTCGAGCTCGAGCTGCGACGCGGCCAGGCGCAACTGCACGTGCACGGCCGATGCGCCCGCATGCTTGACGACGTTGGTGAGCGCCTCCTGGGCGACACGCAGCAGCTGCAGCGAGGCATGCGGCTGCAGCTGCAGGGCATCCTCCGGCGCGGCGATATCCCAGGTGAGGCGGATGCCGCAAGCCTCCAGCTGCTTGCGCCACCGGAACAGGAAGCCGCCCAGCGAGACGCCGAAGTCGTGCTCCTGCGGCACCAGCGAGTCCAGCGCGAGGCGCATGTCGGAGATGCAGCCGCGCAGCGCGTCGGCGATCTCGCCCGGCGCCATGTCGCCACGCTCGACCCGCGACAGCGACACGAACAGGCGCGAGCCCAGGCCATCGTGGAGGTCGCGCATGATGCGCTGCCGCTCCTGCGCGGCCGCGTTCTCGCGCTCCAGCGCGAACACGCGCGTGTAGTTGGCCGCGAGCTCGCACTCGCGGTCGGCCACGCGCTGCTCCAGGTTCTGGTTCATGTCCTCCAGCGAGCGCAGCGCGCGCACGAAGCGGGCGGTGAGCATGCCGCCCATGGCCAGCAGCACGAGGTTCGCGCACAGGTGCATCAGCTGGAAGCGCTGCGCGGTCCATGCGGTGATCCAGGCGATGTCGGGATCCAGCTCCCATGCGATCAGGTAGTCGTGCATGCCTGCGAGCGCCGCGATGGCCATCGTGACCGGCAGCGCCGCCGCTTCCAGCGTGCGCCGCCGCACCAGGAACCAGACGGAGACGCCGACGATCGTGGCGCCGATCGGCAGGAAGCCGCCGACCCACCAGCGGTTCACCTGGGGCTCCGCCGCCGCGCCCTGCGCGAGCAGCCACAGCGGGCCGATCAGCCAGTACGCGAACAAGGCACGCTCGAACCAGGGCTTGCGGATGCCGGCCAGGCGCCAAGCCAGCGCCGTCATGGCGACGATGAAGCCGCCGGTGGCCGAGTGGAAGACGAGCCGCCACCAGAACCAGCTCGCCGCCGGGATGCTCTCCACCACGAAGGTCAGCGTGCGCACGCCCCACAAGGCCGCGGCCACGCCGAAGAGGCCGTACATCACCTCGCCCGGCCGGCGCCACCAGATGAACAGCACGCACAGCGATGCGAGCAGGCAGACCGTCGCCGTGATCTGGGGCGTGATGGTGAGCCAGAAGAAGCGCTGGTCGTGCAGCGGCTGGACGACGGACAAGGGAGCGATCGTGGGCCGCGGGAAGCGCACCGAAGCGCCGGGGGTCGGCTGCGCGGCGCGCACCAGCAGTTCGTTCGCGCCCGCATGCAGCAGCGCCGGCGGCAAGGCGAAGAGATGCGGGCGCACCCAGCGGACGTGCAGCTCGCTCGTGTTCTCCGGCACCTGCGCCAGCAGCGCGCCATTGAGCCACACGTCGCCGCCTTCGTAGAGATAGGGAAGGAAGGCGCCCCACGCAGCGGGCGCACCGGCGGGCACGTCGAAGCGGATGCGGTACCAGGCCGCCGATGGCGTGACCTCGGGCCGTGATTTGCGCCAGCGGTCCGGCAGCTGTACGACGCTCCAGGGCGCGGAAGCGGGCGGCGGCGTGCGTGAAGCGTCGATCAGGATCTGCGCCGTGGTGATGGGTTGTGCCGCCACGCTCGCGAAACAGGCGGATCCGCAGGCGAGCCAGAGCAGGCACGCCAGGACGGCGGCGACGCGGCGCATCACAGCAGGCCGAGCTGCGTCGCCTCGTACACCGCCTCGCCGCGCGAGTGCACGGCGAGCTTGCGATAGATCTTGCGCACGTGCGCGACGACGGTGTGCGGCGAAATCCCCATCAGCTCGCTGATCGTGTCGAAGCTGAGGCCCTTGGCCGTGAGCCGCAGCAACTCGGTCTCGCGTTCGGTCAGCGGCGACTGCGCGGCCGATGCGCGCGCGCCGGAGGCGGAACTGCGCGTCGGTGCCAGTGCCAGGCGAAAACGCGAAAGGATGCGCCGCGCGATGCCGGGGCTGATCGGCGAGCCGCCGCAGCGCAGCTCGCGGATGCTCGCGACGATGCTCGCGGGCAGCGCGTCCTTCAGGATGTAGCCGGCGGCGCCCGCCTCGATCGACGCGAGCACGTGCTGGTCGTCGTCGAACATCGAGACCACGAGCACGTCACAAGGCCGCGGACAACGCACCGCCTCCCGGATGACCTCCACGCCATCACGGTCGGGCAAGCCGAGGTCCAGCAGCACGACGTCCGGCGGCTGGGCTTCGAGCATGGCGATCGCGGCACGCGCAGTGCCCGCGCTGCCGACCAGCGAAAGCTCAGGATCGGTCAGGACCGCATTGGTAAACCGGCGCAGGAATTCCGGTTCGTCTTCGACGATGAGGACGCTGGTGGGCATCTAGCTTTCCTCGGAAACGCCCCATTTTGGAAGCAGGAGCGCGCGAGCGCCTCTGCCAAACGGAGTCCCCGTACATGCACTTACGAGGTTTGCGGCACGGTGGCGGGGCCTTCGTCAGGGGCTTTCCTCGCACGCGCAATATCAAGGCATCAAGGAAAACAGGAGCAGTTCATGAGAAGCACAGCCATCATTTGCGCCATCCTCGCCGGGACCTTCGGGCTCAGCGGCATTGCCTCGGCGCAAGGCCACAACGACGCGGCCGCGCGCCTGGAACGCCAGTCGCAATGGAACGACAGCGGCAGCGCCCGCGGCGTCGACCCCGCCGTGGTCAACGCGTGGGCGCAGGCCTACGGTCCGCAAGCGCGAGAGCAGGCGCGTATCGAGCAGAGGAACGGCTACGCGTCCCAGCAGCCGCAGGCGCGCGCCTACAGCCAGCCGCACTACGCCTACAACAACAGCCATCCCCGCTTCTACCGCGGCGGCTACGTACCGCGTACGTACTGGCAGCCCACGTACTACGTGAGCAACTGGCACGCCTATCCCGGCCTGTATGCGCCGCCGGCCGGCTACCGGTGGATGAACATCGACGGCAACTTCCTGCTGGTCGCGCTCACCACCGGCCTCATCGCCAACGCACTCGTGTACTGACGATGAGCGACGCTGCCGGGGCTACGCGCCCCGGCGCGCCAGCCGCATCTCGTTGAGGCCCTGGTCGGCGCCGCTGGCCGGCACGGTTTCGCCGCGGCGATCGCACACGGTGTCCAGCAGGGCATGCAGCCGTTCGGGCGCATCGGCGCCCGTGCCCACGTAGGCGCCCTGCGTGAGCGTGACGTGGGCGGCCTCGAAGCCGCCCGCGCCCGCGCACAAGGTGGTGCGCGTCGGGGCGTCGTGCGCCGTCAGCACAAGCATCGCGGGAACCACGGCTTCGGCCACGAACGAGTCCAGCATGTCCGGCGGGAACAGGTCCTCGGTCATGCGCGTGGCCGCCGTCGGCGCCAGGCAGTTCACCCGGATGTCGTTCTTCAGGCCTTCGATCGCCAGCGTCTGCATGAGCCCCACCAGCGCCATCTTGGCCGCGCCATAGTTCGCCTGGCCGAAGTTGCCGTACAGGCCCGAGGACGACGTGGTCAGCACGATGCGGCCGTGCTTCTGCCGGTTCATCACCGGCCACAGCGCCTTGCAGCAATGCACCGCGCCCATCAGGTGCACATCGAGCACCAGGCGGAAGTCGGCGAGATCCATCTTTCCGAAGCTCTTGTCGCGCAGGATGCCGGCGTTGCTCACCAGGATGTCGACGCGTCCCCACGCCTCCAGCGCCTGGTCGACCATGGCCTGCACCGCCGCGAAATCGGTCACGGATGCGCCGTTGGCGATCGCTTCGCCACCGTTCGCGCGAATCTCGTCCACCACGCGTTGTGCGGCCCCGACAGAGCCGCCCGTCCCGTCCACGGCACCGCCCAGGTCGTTGACCAGCACCCTGGCACCCCGCGCCGCCAGCGCGAGCGCATGCTGCCGCCCGAGGCCGCCACCCGCTCCCGTCACGATGGCCACGCGGCCGCTGAAATCCAAACTCATCCCATCTCCCGTGCGCGGCAAAAGGGCCGAATGTAGCGCAGGGTTCTCCAGCCGGCCG
>FTHB01000382.1_pt1 | contig 27273 bp, 25 predicted proteins | sample 1640851 | NCBI WGS metagenome assembly FTHB01 (sample SAMEA3914788, study PRJEB12502) | metagenome | biome: forest; material: soil | place: Canada | collected 2011-07-03 | depth 0.1 m
CAGCCGCTCGCATGTTTCGGCCGCGCTCGCCGTGTCGCGCCCGGTCATGTCCGCAACCGTTTCCGCGCTGAACTCCATGCCGCAGGCCGCGGCCGCGGCGAGCAGGTCGCGGTCCTCCCTGGCCAGGCGACCGAGGTACTGGTCGATGATCGCCGCCAGGTTCTCCGGAACGCCCGCGCTCTCCAGCCGGTCCTGCGGCGGCGCGTCGGTGCCCTCTTCTTCGCCGCGGGCCAGCACGTCGCGCAGCAGCGCCGCGACGAACAAGGGCACACCGTCGGTGCGTTCGTGCAGGCCGTGCACGAACGCCTCGTCGGTCGCGACGAGCCCGGACACCTGCCCGACGTACTCGGCCACCTCGCGCTCGGAGAACGGGTCGAGCACGATCTCCTCGCACAGGCGATGCACGCGCAGCTCGTGCCGCAGGGCATTGAGCGGCTGGTTCAGCGCGACCACTTCCGCCAGCCGGAAGCTCGCCAGCCAGAGGAAGCGCGCACGCGAACGTCGGCGTGCGATCGAGTCCAGCAGCTGGATGGTGGAGCGGTCGCTCCAGTGCAGGTCCTCGGTGACGACCAGCAGGGGCCGCTGCTGCGTATAGCGATCGAACAGCTCGCCGATCTCGCGCAGCATGCGCTCGGGACCCACGCCGGAGAGCTCGCGCCGCAGCGCGTCGCGCTCCTCGGGCGTGCTGAGCCAGGGGAGCTGCAGCAGCCAGGTGGGCGCCACCGCGCGCAGCAGCGACGGCAGTTCACTGTCCGTGCGGCACAGGTCGGCGAGCGCCTCCAGCACGGGAAGATAGGGCTCGCCGGTGCCGTAGTGCTCCACGCACTGGCCGCGCGCGCACGCGGCATCGCCGATTCCGGCGACGAAGCGGTCGATCAGGGTCGTCTTGCCGATGCCGGGCTCGCCCACGACCCAGACCAGCGCGCGTTGGCCGCCGAGCGCCCGGGTCCACGCGTCGTCGATGCGGGCGACTGCGTCGGCACGGCCGATGAACGAGGAAGACGCCTCCCGTGCGATGGATGCATCGTGGTCGCTGGGAGCAGCGCTGCGCGCGATCGGTGCAGCCACGGACGCGACGAATCGGTACCCGCGGCGCGGCACGGTCTCGATCACGCGCGGCGCGCGGGGATCGTCGTCCAGCACCGTGCGCAGGTCGCTGATGGCGGTCTTCAGGACCGAGTCGCTGACGAACTGGTGTCCCCAGACCGAGTCGAGCAGGGCGTCCTTGGTGAGCAGGGAGCCCGGTCGGCGCGCCAGGGCGCAAAGAAGGTTGAACGGAGTCGGGGCGACGGCCAGAGGCTTGCCGGAGCGCCGCAGCGATGCGTTGGCTTCGTCGAGTTCGAAGTCGCCGAACCGCACGCGAACGGGGTTCGCATCCGCTGCAGGGGAGCGGGCCATGTCAGGACCTCCCGACATCCGTGGAGACGGCATGGTACCGCTTCAGGCCGGAAAGGCCAGTGCCGCCGGCGCCGCGTCCCCACCGGCACGGCTCACTGCTGCGCGGTCGACACGTCGGTGCCCGCGGGCGTCGCGCGATGTTGCGCCAGCCACTGCGCGCCGCTGTCCTCGCCGTCGAACGCGCGGACTTCCTGGCGCGAAGCGATGTACTCCTGGCGCACGTCGGCGGAAGCACGCGTGGACCGGAAGAAGCGCAGCGGGTTGTAGCTGGTCGACCAGGGATTCACGCCGGCGCGCTGATACTCCGCCAGCTCCTTTTGCGTGTCCGCGCGGCCGCGCGACGAGACGAAGGGATGCGGGTCGATGCTGATGTCGCCGGCCAGGCCGGTGTCGGCGAAGGCGGCATTGCCGATGAAGGCGGTGGCCACGAGGGCACCAAAGACAAACGAGCGTTTCATGGAATCTTCCTTTCAATGTGTCCAAGGCGGACACAGGAAGCTTAGGTTCCGGCGCCGCGCGCGTCGTCAGCGATCCGTCGCCCTTCGGTCGGTGTTCCGTGGAATCGCGCATGGCGGGTTCAAGCCGCCGGCGCGGGTTCGCGCTGCGCATGCCCGCCAGGGGCTCGCGCGCGAATCCTTGCATCGAGGCGCGGCACGGCACGGCGCGGCCCCCGGCCCCGCGCGAACCGAACCGGTCGCGATCCTGTTTGCGTCCTACAGCTTGTACGCAAGGCGGCGGACAAGCACTGGCGGCAGGCACCGATGAATCGTACTGCTAAGCCACGGATAGTCTTGCCGCAGGCCTTGCACCCGCCGGGTGCGCCATCTGACAGGAGTCAACATGCTGCACTACGCCGTCGTCTTTTTCGTCATCGCACTGATCGCCGCGGTCCTGGGGTTTGGCGGCCTCGCGGCCGGCGCGATGGGCATTGCCAAGATCCTCTTCTTCGTCTTCATCATCCTGGCGGTCGTCGCCTTCCTCGCGGGCGGACGCAGGCGCTGACACGGGCTCGCAAGCACCGGACGGCCCTCGCCGCGGCCGCGCCGCAGCCAATCGTCCCGGTTCGCTCGAAGGCCGTAGCCCGGCCTCGCGCGATCCCTTTGCGACAGAACCAGGAAGGCCCCGCAGCTGCCTGCGGGGCCTTGCCTGAAGCGTCGTTCGAACTGCGAGCCGCTCGCCTTTACTTCACGTTCGGGAAGACAGGCCACGAAGACGCTTGATCGCAGATCGACAACTTCGGGTTCTGCGAGACGATGGTCGCCGCGGGATTCGCGTCGGCTGCGGCTCCCGCGTCATCGGTGCCGTTGACGGTGAGGTTCAGCGTGTTCGTCGCCGCGTGGGGCGGCACGTATTTGCCCGCGCCGCTGGACTGGTTCGTCAGGATGCCGCCGGTACCGTGCGTGAACGTCTTTCCGATCAGGCTGACGTTGGCGCCCAGGTTCAGGATGGCATTGGCTGCTTTCGATTGCGTGGAGCCGTCGACGGAGGCGGCGATGCCCACCACGGGCTTGCTCAGGTTCGAAATGGTCACGTTGACGTCGTTGTCCACGACCACGTTGTCCAGGCTCAGGCTCATCACGCTGCGCGTGTTGGCGAAGTTGGCGTCGGGATTCAGGCCCCGGAACGTGAAGCCGCCGCTGCCCGCCCTGCTGGCAGTCTTGTTGGCCGGGATGTTCAGCATGCGTACGTTGCTGATGCTGATGTCGTGATAGCTCGGGATCAGGTAGCCCAGCCCGGTGTACGAGATCGGGTCCTGCGCGGGAGCCGTGTAGTACATGTCGAAGACCAGGAAGTCCTTGATGCCGCGCATGCACGCGCCGTCGTAGGTGATGTTGCTGACGTCGCCGCCTCGCGCCTGGCCGCTCTTGATCCGCAGGCCGACCACGCCCATGTCGGTGCTGGCGGTGGTGCCGTCGTAGATGCTGTCGAAGTAGTTGTCGTAGAAGCGGATGTTCCGCACACCTGCGTTGCCCGGGCTGCCGATCGACAGGCCATGGCCGTTGTAGTTGTGGTTGTGCGCGACGACTATGCCCCACGTCCGGTTCGACGAAACGTCACGATTGCCGTCGATGGCCCACAGCATGTTCGCGCCGCTTTGCGCGCCTGCGGCACGCGGGTCGGCCAGGCCGCCCTTGAATGCGACGTTGTCGTCCGAGGGGCTCAGGAAGTTGTACACGATCGCCACGTTCTTGACGTAGCCGTCGAAGTAGATCGGGCTGGCGGAGACCGTGGTGCTCCCGGTGGTGAGCGCCGCATGTTCCGGCCCGTTCGCCACGCTGGGGTCGATGCCGTCGGTGTTCTTCACCCCGGTCGAACTGGCATCGATCGTGGCGCCGGTGTAGAGATGCGTGTACGAGCCGCTGACGCCATCGAACGCGTCGTTGTTCATGCCGACGAGGGCCTGGTTGGCTGCGTCGGGCAGCAGCGGCGTGATGATCTTGACGCCCCACGCGGTGAGGCCGTCCACGCCGTCGGCTTCGACGGTGAAGAAGGGGCTGTTGCGCAGCGTGATCTGGTACAGCGTCAGGTTCTTGGACTGCTGCATCCAGACCATGCCGGGGTTGGCCTGGAAGCTGTAGGGACCGCCGCCGATGTCCTTGTTGCCGTGGTACGAGATGTCCCACCAGCTGGCCGTGACCCAGCGCGAGGTCGCGCCATTCAGGGCCTGGCGGTTGACCACATAAGGGGTGGTCGGCGAGGTGAGCACCGCCCCCGGAGCCATTCCGGTCACGCCGTCGCAAGTCGTTCCCTCAGGCGCCAGCGTCCCCGCACGGTACGCGGCCACCGTGTTCCAGCAACTGAACTTGGGCGTCGTGGGGCCGTCGGTGACGCCGGTTGCCCAGCGGATCGCAGGATAGTTGGGCTGCGAGCTGATGAGAGGCATGTAGCCGCGCCCGTCGATGGAACCCCCACCCATGATCGCGGAGTTGACGGTGTGCGCGCCGCGGACCAGCGGGTAGCAGTTCTGCATGCCGCTGGTTCCCAGTCCGCTCGGGTTGTTCACCGCGGCACCGCAGGTGATGGGGTTGGGGCGATCCGCCGCCGTCTTGTCGTAGACCGCAACGTCGCGGCTCGCGAACAGCGTGACGCCCGTGTCGATCCAGAGCGTGACGCCCGAGGGCAGGACCAGCGGTCCGGACAGGAACGCAGTGCCGGGGCCGCTGCTGTTCGCGACCAGTCGCACGGCGAACTTCCTGGCCTTGTAGATCGGGTTCGACAGCGTTTCACTGGTTGCGCCGCCGATATTGGTGAGGGGCTGGTTGGCCGCTTGTTGCGCGGTGGCCGCCTGCTGGTCGACCTGGGCGATCTGCGCACCGACCTCCGCATCCACGGCTGCGCCGCACGCGTCGAGCGCCGCCTGGATTCGCGCCTGGTCGGGGTTGTTCAACTGCGTCGTGGCGCCGCCATACGTCAAGGGCGTGGGATCGGCGCTCAGGGGCAAGGAACCATCGGCGTTCTTCACCAGCGTGTTACTGGCCTGCAGCGTCGCGCAGACCTGCGTGTCCGAGGGCAAGGCTGGGGAGTCGGGCAGGTTGGTGTCACCGGCAAAGCGGCCCGGAGTCCAGGGAGGCGGTGGCGTGGTGTCTGGCGACGGCGCGGATGGGGGCGTGGATGGCGTTGGCAAGGAGATCAGACCACTTCCTCCTCCCCCGCAAGCGGCCAGGGTCAGACACACGCCTAGGAGAACTAGCTCTCGGGGTAAACGGATCTTCATTGGGGCCTCGTGAAAGGGGTAGGTCATACGTCATCTGACGTCATACATCTTTCACACGAACGGATCCGGCGTCAACGGAACTCCGGGTATTTCCCGATCCGGCAGCACTCTGGGGTCGCAAAGTTCGACCTGGACGGCAGGCCGGAAGGTGCCGCTCGGCTGTTGCCGACTCGGAGGCCGCGCGTTGCGGCAGGAGCTGTGGGAGGGCTGCTCGAGCGGTCTCGCGGTTGGCGACCGGCTCCGGAAGGCCTGCCTTCGACGACGCCGGCTACTTCGCGGGCTGGGCGTCCCGGATGGCCTGGCGCATGTCGGCTTGCATCTTCGACAGCATGCGGGCGATCTGCTGCTGCAAGACCCCCGTGACCTTGGCCATGACGGCCGGCATCTTCGCCACGTAGGCCTGGCCCGTCGGTGAGCGGTAGAACGCGATCAGCCCGTCGATATCCTCCTGGGTGAAGGACTCCATGTAGATCTGCGCATACAGCGGCTCCACCTTGTCCCAGCTCATTTCGTCCCGCACCGTCGCCGAATACTTGACGATGAAGCCGTCCAGCGTGCGCCGCTGACTGTCGCTCATCGGCTTGCCCGCGGTGGCCTGCGCGACGGCTTGGCGCATCATGCGTTCCACGTTGTCGCTGCTTGCACGCACCAGTTCCTCGGCGTGCATGACGTTCAACAGCGTGGCGACGGACTCCGCGCTCGGTGTGGCTGCGTGGGCAAGACCCGCGACCGCCAGCGAGACCAGGAAAAGCAGATGCTTTTTCATCGTTCCCTCCTCACTTCCATCCTCAGGCCTGCCCGCGTGCGATCTTGCGCCGCTGCCGGCAGCGGCCCACCGCGTCCCTGAAGGCGTCCTGCGTCGCCTCCCTGGTTCCCGCACATTCTCGCCAGGGTGCGCCGGGTCGCGCTACGCCCTATTCGGGTGGTCGTGGCCTGCGCGCGACGTTGTGGCTTACGGGCGCCTTCCTCACCTCCATGGGAACACTCAACGGGAACTGCCCGTCGGGAGTGCCGGTGAGAAGAATCCGACCTTCGCAGACCTGGGCAGGGCCTTCAGCCGCAATTCGGCGCGCAGCGCCTGCGACTTGTCCGGATACTGCCTCGCAGCCACGACGCGCAACGGCGGCCTCGCTCGCGTGAACTTCGCGCCGACGCCGAACAGGTGCTGATAGAAACGCCGCTCCACATCCAGCGCGATGCCGGTGTAGTAGACGCCGCCTTCGCATTCGAGCAGATAGAGCCAGTACGGCGGAGCGGTGGCTGCGGTCATGGTGTCTGTCGCCGCAGCAGCTTGGCCGATGCTCACCGGGCGGTTCAGGGCTGCCCGGTCACGCGCTGCACCATCGCGTACAGCACCGACATCTGCAGCCCGCTCTTGAGCGCATAGTTGGGGTCGGCCTGGTTCGAGTAGCCCCACCAGTCGAAGCAGGCGTTCGGGTTGGTGGGACCGGGCGCGGCGCTCGCGATGGTGTCGGGATAGAGAACGACGAGCCCGTTGGTGTCGGCCCATTCATCGATGCCCGACTCCGTCACCCAGCGGTCGCCGATCAGCGCCGACTGCTGCAGGCAACCATGGAGCGCGAGCACGAAGCCGCATGTCCTGCCTTCCGTGCAGGACCGGGGAACGAAGACGCTGCCCGTCGGACTCATCGAAAGATCCGGTGTCGCCCCGAACTCGGTCTGGTCGAACGCCAGCAGCGTCCCCTGCAGTTTCCCGTTGTTGCGCGGGTTCAGCGCGCCGAGGAACATCGTGAGCCATGTCTGGACCGAGTCATAGACGGTCCCGTTCGCCGAGCACTTCACCATGTAGGGACTGCCGGAGGTGCCGCAGTCGAGCTCGCCGTCCGGCGATTCCCACCCGTGCGCGGCCGCGAAGGTGTTGTCGAAGCGGACGTTCGCACCATGGTGCAAGTACTCCGACTGGAGGTCGACCATCTCGAGCGGATTGACGACCTGGTCCTGCGTGCCGGACCAGAGATACACCGGCTGCCCCGAAAGATTCGTGAGCGGATCGATGGTCCCCAGCGACGATTGCGCCTGCAGGTAAGCCTCGGAGGCAGCGAGCGTGCTGTTGTACGAGGCCGTGTTGGTCGGCAGGGTCAAGCCGCCACAGTTGGCCAGTGCAGTCGCGGCGCCGCCGGTGCCGGCGCACCAGTCAACACCGCCCGCGTAGATCGCGGCGCCTTTGAAGGTCGAGGAGTGGGCCACGTGCATCTGCACCGCCGCGAAGCCGCCTGACGAGATGCCGGCGACGAAGATCTTCGCCGGGTCGATCTGGTAGCGCTGCAACTGCACGACGGCGGGCGCAGGAGCGTCCGGGCCGGGAGCACCGGAAGCAACAGCGGAGCCACTTCCGTCCCCGCCTCCGCCTCCGCACGCCGTGAGGCCGAGCGCCAGGACCGCCGGCCACAGGAACCTGGAATCGAACTGCATGACCATCGCTCTTTGTCTCCCGGACCAGGCAGGACAGGAACGTCGTCCGCCCGCAGTCTTGTTGTTCGCGCGCGCGGACCTTCTACCGACGCGCGGGGCAAGGAACATGCTAGCGCGTCTGCTGCGGCTTGGGTGGCCCTGGCGGCGCCAAGCGCAGCGCTACCTGTGCGACACCTGCCCGGGGGAAGGCCGTTGCACATGGCCGCATGTGGGCCGCACTCAACCTTCGGCACAATGGAGCGACAAGTCGAAGGAGACAACGATGCATCCGATCCGGATCGCGAGCCTCGCGCTTGCGTCGGCTTCCCTTCTCGCCGGCTGCGCCTCCCTCCCCCCGCCTTCGGCGGACGTGGCCGCACGCCTCAGCGCACTCGAAGCGCGCGTGGAGGCGGCCGAGAACGTGCAGGACATCGAGCGGCTGTTCCGGGCCTACGGCTACTACTTCGACAAGGGGCTCTGGAGGGAAACCACCACCCTGTTCACCGATGACGCGCGCGTGGAGATCGCGCAGCGCGGTATCTATCAGGGTCGCGCCAGCGTGCAGCGCCTCTACGTGGACGTGTTCGGGCGCGGCAAGGAGTGCCTGCCGCCGCGCGGCCTGAACAACCACATGATCCTGCAGCCGATCATCACCGTGGATCCGGACGGCCGCACCGCCACCGGCCGCGCGCGCATCATCGGGATGCTGTCGATCCGCGGCGGGGACTTCATGCTGCAAGAAGGCCTGTACAACCTGAAGTTCCGCAAGGACGGCGGCACCTGGCGCATCGCCGACCTGCATTACTTCGGCGACCTGTACCTGGTCGTGCCGGCCGGCCTCAACACGTTCGCCGTGCCACAGTCGCAGGCCGGCACCGAGAACCCGCCCGACGCGCCCCCGAGCGTCGCGTACAAGTCCTGGCCAGGCTACTACGTCCCCGAGTTTCCTTATCCCAACCCGGTGACGGGGCGGAAAGTCGACGTGGCAGCGTGCAACGGATCGGGCCAATAGCAGGAGGGGCGTTGCCTCCTTTCAATTGCCAGGCGCTTGCCGCGTTTACGCGGTGCAAGGTCGTGCATCCGACAGGCCGGTCGTACATGCGGCGCCGGGTGGGCGTCACCTGTCGCGTCTCGAACCCCCGATGCGTTCGGCCGCGAGTTCCGCCAGCATCAGTGTCGGCAGATTGGTGTTCGCACTCGGGATGACGGGCATCACGGAGGCATCGACCACGAACAGGTTGTCGATTCCGTGCACGCGAAATGCCTCGTCGACCACCGCCATCGGATCGCCCGGCCGGCCCATCGCACAGGTGCCGACGGGGTGCCCCATCGGACTGATGGACGACAGGATCTGCTGGTCCGAGATCTCTCGCCCACCCCCGCGGTATGCGACAGGCGCCCCGCTCCCGAATGCGCGCCCGAAGATCGCCCGGCGAAGAATGGCCGGCGAGTTGGCCGCTGCTTCGGCCGCCAGGGCGAGCAGTTTCCCGGTCGACCCGGGCCGGTTGAACTGCTTCACGGCAAGCGCGCCCGGGAGCAGGAACGCTTCATGGTATTGCGCGGCGACGCCAGGGTCACGCAGCAACTGCTCGACGCGCCGGGCAGCCAGGACCATGCGTGGCGCATCGGCAGGGTCCGACAGGAAGCGGAACGCGACGTCCGGGTCCTGTCGCGGATCAGGGCTTTTGAGCGTGACCGAGCCGCGCGAGCGTGGAGCGTAGAGAGCGCTTCCCACCAGCGCGAAGTCGGGGCCGTACGATTCGCCGCTGACCCGGCCGATCACGAATCCGAAGAGGTCGCTTGGCGGACAGCCATGCATGCGCGACGACGAGCGGATGCCGGCGAGGGCGAAGCGCCGCAAGTCAGGTGCGACACGCTTGCCGCGGGGCAGCGTCAGCGCGAAGAACATGTACGGGTGATTCTGCAGGTTGCGCCCGACGCCGGGCCGGTCGATGACGGGCTCGATGCCGAGGGAAGCCAACTCGCTTGCCGGACCGATGCCGGACCTCAGCAAAAGCGTTGGCGAATAGATTCCGCCGGCGGAGACGATCACGTTCCTCGCGCGCAATGGAATGGTTGCGCCGCCCTGGATCGCCTCGATCCCGCAGACGGAAGTGCCCGCCGCGCGCAGCCTTGTCACCTGGGTATTCGGCAGGATCACGAGATTCGCCCTGGCCCTGACCTCTGCCGTCAAATAGCAGCCTGCTGTCGTGACGCGCGCCTCCGCGTCTATGGCGTTGGGCATGGAGAAAAAGCCGTCGCCAGGCTGCTCGTTGATGTCGCGCACGAACGGCAGCCCCGCACCCTGCGCCGCCTGTTCCATCGCACGAACGAAAGGCGGCCATTGTTCCGAGGGGGTCCGGCAGATGGCGTGCAAGCCGCCCGCCCGATCCGGCCGATCGCGATCGTTCTCGATTCTCCGAAAGCGGGGAAGCACCGAGTCCCACGATAAATCTCCGGCCCCGGCCTCGGCCCACCGTGCGTAGTCGGACGGCACGCCGCGCAAGGCGAACAGGCCGTTGATGCTGGAACCACCTCCCATCACCCGTGCCTGAGGGTACGGCACGGGCACGTCGCCGTCCCTTGCGCTGGCGGTCAGTCCGTTCCAGAAGTAGTTCGGATTGAGCGTTGCCGCGGGAAAGGGATCGCGGATGTCGGCTGGCTCCCAGCCTGGCGCGATGTCGTCTCCTGCCTCCACCAGCAGGACGCGACGCTGCGGATCCTCCGAAAGGCGCGCCGCCAGGACGGCACCGGCAGTGCCGCCGCCGACGATCAGGAAGTCTGCTTCCATCGCTGCAGTGGCTTGGGGCGCGCCATCGTTCGCAGGCAGGCGTGCTTTCCTACTTTTGCGACGCGGGCGAAGCCGGTGTGACGAGGCCCGTCGCAGGTCGCGAGCGACCCGGCCATTGGTCCTCGATATAGGTCACGCGCTTCAGGATGCGCCAGCGGCCGTCGGGGTCCCGCCTCATCTTGTCGAGGTACCGGCCCATTCCCCAGACGAAGGACTTCTCGCCATCGCTCGCGTCGAACCGGAACATGTAGCTCGCGGCGTCGGCCGTGTCGCCATGCAGCGCGATCACGGTGTTGAGCACGAGGTGCTTGTGGTACTTGTCGGGAGCATGCGAATGGGTGGTCGCGAACTCCCTCGTGCCGGCGGCGCCCTCCCAGCGATTGACGGTGCCATCGGGTCGCCAGGTTTCGCGCACCGCGTCTTCCGTGAAGCAGTCCATCAGCAGGTCGACGTCGCCGTAGTCGAGCGCGTGACCGTACTCCATCAGCGTGTCGAGGATCGCGCTTCTATCCTCCAGTGCCTGCACGCGCGCCTTGAGCGCCGCCAAATCGTCCTGCGACATTCTTCACTCCAGATCGGGTTGATGGAAAACGGGCGGCGTACGCACCACGCCCTTCGTGATCACGAAGCAGCCGAACGGACGGTTGTCGGTCGTCGCCACGGCGGCAAATGAAGTTTCGGCCAGCTCGAAGAACGACGTGCGCTCGAGCGCCTGCATGCGCACCGCCCTGCCCTCGGCGACTTCCAGCGCGAGCTGCACGTCGCGATGGACTTGCGGCATGTCCCCGGCCTGGCCCTCCGGCACCATGCGAAAGGCGGGCAGGTCGATGGTGTCGTCGACCGGCATCAACTGCAGGATGGCGGTGACGGCATCCACCAGCGACACGCCAGCCAGCGCGATCACCCGCTCGTGCCGCGCGTAGGCGGGATAGTTCGCGTTGACGATCGCCAGCCGGTCGCCGTGCCCCATCGCAGCGATGACCCACAGCAACTCCGGCGTGAGCGCCGGCGGGATCGTCTTGAGCATCGTGCGTCTACCTGGCGGGGCGCAGGTTGCCCTTCTGCACCACTTCTTTCCATTTCGCCATGTCCCTGGCCACCATGCTGCCCAATGCAGCGGGCGTTCCGCCCACCGGGATATAGCCATTCACCTTCAGCACCGCCAGGAACTCCGGCGAGGTGAGCGACTTGTTGATGGCGCTGTTCAACTTGAGGATGCGGTCCTGGGGCGTTCCGGCGGGCACGAAGATGGCGAACCAGCTATTGCCCTCCATGTTGTTGACGCCTTGCGAAGCGAAGGTGCTCGCCTCCGGCGCGAAGTCCCATCTCTCATTGCCGGTGACCGCGATCGGCCGCAACTTGCCCGATTCGAGGAAGGGCTTCAATCCGGCCGCGTCGAAGGTCATGTCGACCTGGCCTGCCGCGACGGCGGTTGCCGCCGGCGGCGTTCCCTGGAAAGGCACGTGCAGCAGGTTGAGCCGGGTCTGCAACTTGAACAGCTCGCCCATCAGGTGGTAGCCGCTTCCTTCGCCCGCGCTCGCATAGGTCAGCTGTCGCCCCGATGTCTGGGCATAGGCGAGCAGTTCCTTCACGTTGTGCACGGGCAGCGAACTGCTGACCGCCAGCATCGCCGGCGAATCCGCGACGTAGGCCACGGGGGCGAAGTCCCTGACCGGGTCGTACTGCAGCGAGGGCTCCCACGCCGCTGCCACGCTGAAGTTGGCGATGGTCCCCAGGTAGATCGTGTAGCCGTCGGCGGGCGATTTCGCGGCCACTGCGGTGCCGATCTTCCCGGCGGCGCCGGCCCGGTTGTCGATGATGACGGGTTGTCCGAGCTGCTTGCCCAGTTCCGCGCCCAATGCGCGGCCCAGGACGTCGGTGCTTCCGCCTGCAGGCCAGGGCACGATCAAGCGGATCGGCTGGCTGGGATAGGACTGCGCGTGAGCGCTCGGAGAAAACGAAACCGCGCCTGCACACCACATGAGCGCGGCCAGCGCGTACGAGAGGGTGCGTCGTGTCGGATGCCTCATGTCTCAGCTCCTTGTCGCCTTTGTGGGAGTCATCCTAGGAAGCGCAGGCCTGCCGGTAAAATTAATTCTTTGCTCCCTGTGATTAGCGATCATGATCAACGTGTCCACCCGCGTGCTTCGCGCGCTGATCGCCCTGGACGAGCTGCGGCACTTCTCGCTGGCGGCGGAGCGATGCCACGTGACGCAGTCGGCGTTCAGCCAGATGATCGCCAAGCTCGAAGCCGACGTCGGCCTGCGCCTGGTGGACCGCGACCGGCGCCGCGTGAGCCTGACGGGGGACGGCGAGCGCCTGGTCGCCTCGGCGCGGCGCATGGTCGCCGAGCTCGATGAAATCGGCGCCGACCTGCGCGATCGCGCCAGCATGGCCAAGGGGCGCGTGGCCGTGGCCACTTCACCGCCCTTCGCGGCGCACTGGCTGCCGCCGCTGATCGCGCAGTTCCGGACCAGGTACCCGGGCATCCGGGTCGAACTGTTCGACCACCTGCCGCCACGTTGCCTGGAACTCGTTCGCGAGCGGCAGGCCGACTTCGCGATCCTCAGCGCGCCCGGGCCGCTGGCCGGCCTGCAGCACCGCGTGCTGCTGCAGGAGTCGTTCGTGCTCGCCTGCCCCCAAGGCCACCGGCTCGCTTCGCGCAAGCGCGTCGACCTGCGCGACCTCGATGGCGTGCGCCTGATCCGCTACGCGCGTTCCGGCAGCATCGGCCAGCACCTGGAATATTCGATGCGCGGCATCGCGGTCGAGGACGCGATGGAGGTCGAGCAGCTGCCGACGGTCGCCGGCCTGGTCGCCGCGGGACTGGGCGTCAGCGTGGTGCCGGGCATTGCCACGCCCTTCTTCGACCGGACGAAAGTCGCCCTGGTGCCCGTGGCCTCGCCGGAGCTGGACCACCCGATCCACATCGTGTGGCAGACCTCGCGCGTGCTCGGCCCTGCACCGCAGGCCTTCGTCGACCTGCTCGACGCATCCTCGCCGCGCAGGAAACGCACTGCACGAACGGCCGCTTGAGCGGTGAACGCGCGCTGCGCGCGAAGCGGCAACGGTCTCGCGCAGGCGCGGACATCGACTGCCTCGGCGACCTTCTGCCAGGCGGGCGAAGCCAGACTCCACCCGCGCGGCATTCCCTCTGCCGCTCGACTGGATGACAATCGCGCACAGACCAACCCGTCGCAGACAGCAACGCCCGATGGCCGCCCCGCACCCCTCCCCGGATCCCGCGCGACTTGCCGTGCGGTCCGGCCTGCTGTTCGATGCGCTGGTCGTCGTGGTCCTGCCGGCCCTGTTCTTCGTGCTCGCCGCCAAGGTCGAACTCGCCGAGCGCATCGCACGCTGGACCCAGCGCCACGAGTCCTGGGAGCTGGACGAACTGCCGATGACGCTGATCGTTCTGTGCGCCTCGCTGGCGTGGTTCGCCTGGCGCCGGCTGGCGGAGCGTTCGCGCGAGATGCGGGCGCGCCTGCAGCTGGAGTCGGCGATGCAGGTCGCCGTGCAGCAGAATCGCGACCTCGCGCGCCAGTTGCTGCGCCTGCAGGAAGACGAGCGCGCCCGCATCGCCCGCGAACTGCATGACGAGATCGCGCAGCAATGCGTCGCGATCCGCGTGGAGGCCGCAGGCATCGAGCACGAGGCGCGCGGCCTCGACCGCCCTGGCGTTGCCGCGGGCGCGCGCGCGATACGCGATGCCGTCGACCGCCTGCACGGCGTCGTGCGCGACATGCTCACGCGCCTGCGGCCACCGATGCTGGACGCCCTCGGCCTGGAAGCCAGCCTGCGCGCCCTGGCCGGCAGCTGGTCGCAGCGCCATGGCATCGCCTGCAGCGTGCAGCTCGATCCCTCGTGCGAACACGTGGCGGACGAGGCCCGCGTGGCCCTGTACCGCGTCGTGCAGGAGGCGCTGACGAACGTGGCGCGACATGCGGGGGCGAGCGCGGTCGATCTCACGCTGTGCCCGGAGCCGGAAGGACGCGCGTTGCTGCTGACCGTCGACGACGATGGCCGCGGCATGACGCCGACCGCTCGGCACGCCGGCCTCGGCCTGCTCGGCATCGCGGAGCGCATCGCGGGCCTGGGCGGCAGCCTCGACCTCGCAGCGTCGCCGCGTGGCGGCTTGCGGCTGGCCGTGCGCGTGCCGGCCTCGCGCGCCGCGCACGAGGCCGTGAGCGCGGAGGTCGCTTGATCCGCATCCTCCTGGTCGATGACCACGCGGTGGTGCGCGAAGGCTACCGGCGCTTCCTGGAACGCAGCGACGACCTGCGCGTGGTGGGCGAGGCCGAGGACGCGGACGAAGGCTACCGCCTCTGGACGCAGTGCGCGCCGGACGTGACGGTGGTGGACCTCAGCATGCGCGGTCCCGGCGGCATGACGCTGCTGGCGCGCATCACGGCGCGATCGCCGGGGGCGCGTTGCCTCGTCTTCAGCATGCACGAGGACATCCGCGTGGCGCAACGCGCGCTCGAGGCCGGCGCGCGCGGCTACGTGACCAAGCGCAGCCAGCCGGAGGTGCTGGTGCAGGCCGTGCGCACCGTGCACGCGGGGCAGCCGTACCTGAGCGCCGACATCGTGCAGGCCCGCGCGGCGCTGGCGCAGGACGCCGGCCGCCTCGCCTCCCTGACCGGCAAGGAGCACGAGATCTTCCGCCAGCTTGCACTGGGACGCACGGTCGCCGACATCGCGCGGCAGCTGAACCTGAGCGCGAAGACCGTCGCCAACCACCAGTCGCAGATCCGCGAGAAGCTGGATGTCGCCACGCCGGCGGCGCTGGTGCACCTGGCGCTGCGCCAGGGCCTGATCGAGTCGCCGCCACCCGGTTCCTAGGGTCAGCCCGGAGGCGGGCCGGGAAATCCTCCCTGTGCGTGCGCGCGCCGCACGCGCAGGCTGGCCGCTCGCCATGCACGAGCCGAGCCACCGCTTCCTGCTGCCCTGCTTCTGGGCCCTGTGCGCCTGCGCCTCGGCACAGGACGTGCCGACGCTGCCCGAGGTACGCGTGATCGGCACGACGCCCTTGCCCGAAGGCGGCGTGCCGCGGCGCCAGGTTCCCGCCGCCGTGCAGACACTGGACGCGGACCCCTCCGGGGCGCCCGATGCGCGCACGATCGCGGACCAGCTCGAGCAGCATCTCGGCGGCGTGCAGGTCCAGTCCATCCAGGGCAATCCCAGCCAGCCGGACGTGAGCTTCCGCGGCTTCACCGCATCGCCCGTGCTGGGGACGGCGCAGGGGCTGTCCGTCTACATGGACGGCGTGCGCATGAACCAGCCCTTCGGCGACGTGGTGAGCTGGGACCTGATCCCCAAGGTGGCCATCGATTCGATGACGCTGATGCCCGGCTCCAATCCGCTGTTCGGCCTCAACACCCTCGGGGGCTCGCTGTCGCTGCGGACGAAGGAGGGCATCGACTGGCCCGGCACCGTGCTGCAGTTTTCCGCGGGCTCCCATGGCCGGCGGGCGCTGGAGCTCGAGCACGGCTTCGCGCATCCGCAGGGGCTGGACGGCTACTTCGCCGCCAATCTCTCGCACGACGACGGCTGGCGCGACACCTCGCCCTCGGACGTGCGGCAGGTGTTCGGCAAGCTTGGCTGGCAGGACGCCCGCACGCGCCTCACGGCCAGCGTGGCCTACGCGGACAACGAGCTGTGGGGCAATGGACTGCAGGACCAGCAGCTGCTGCAGAACAATTGGTCCAGCGTCTACACCACGCCCGACATCACGAAGAATCGCTCGACCCTGCTGACGTTCACGGGCCGGCACGAGCTCGATGCGGCGAACACGCTGTCCGGCAACCTGTACTGGCGCAGCATCCGCACGGATACCACCAACGGCGACGTCAACGGCGATTCGCTGGACCAGTCGCTGTACCAGCCCAATGCCAACGAGCGCGCCGCATTGGCCGCGGCCGGCTACACGGGCTTTCCCGCTTCGGGCGAGAACGCGGCCAACACGCCCTTCCCCTTCTGGCGCTGCCTCGCCAACGTGCTGCTGCAGGACGAGCCGGCCGAGAAGTGCAACGGCCTGATCAACCGCGGCAGCACCGAGCAGTCGCAGTGGGGCGGCTCCACGCTCCTCGTGCGCCACATGCAGTGGGCCGGCCGCCCCAACCAGCTGAGTGCAGGACTGGCCTACGACGCCAGCCATGTGGGCTACCGGCAGTCCACGCAACTCGGTTTCATCAACCCGGACCGCAGCATCACCGGCGTACCCGCGTTCGCGGACGGCGTGACGGGGGGCACGATCGACGGCGTGCCGTTCGACAACCGCGTGGACCTGCAGGGCCGCACGAGCACGGCGAGTGTCTACGCGTCGGACACCTTGACGGCGGGCGACTGGCACTGGACCGCGGCCGGCCGCTACAACCGCACGCAGGTGCGCAACACCGACCAGGTCGCGCCTGCGGGCGATCCGTCGTCGCTCACCGGCAGCTACACGTTCGCGCGCTTCAATCCGGCGGTGGGCGTCGCCTTCGCGCCGGGCGCCGGCTGGACGGCCTACGCGGGCTACAACGAAGGCACACGCACGCCCAGCACCATCGAGCTCGCCTGCGCCAACCCGGACCAGCCGTGCCGCCTGCCGAATGCCATGGCGGGCGATCCGCCCCTGCGCCAGGTGGTGACGCGCACCTTCGAGGCGGGCCTGCGCGGGCGCTGGTCACCGCAGTTCGCCTGGAACGCTTCGGTGTTCCGCGCCGACAGCGCCGACGACATCCAGTTCATCGCCGCGCCGCAGACCGGCTTCGGCTACTTCCAGAACGTCGGCCGCACGCGGCGGCAGGGCGTCGAGCTGGGACTCGATGGCCGCATGGACCACGTCACGATCGGCGCGAACCTCACGTTCCTGCAGGCGACCTATCGCAGCGCGCTGACCATTCCCGGCACCGCGAACAGCAGCAACAGCGCCGCCGCAGCCGGCACGCCGGGCCTGGACGGAACCATGGACGTGCGACCCGGCGATCGCATCCCCCTGGTGTCGCCGCGCGTCTTCAAGCTCAACGCCGACTGGCAGGCTTCGGGCCGCTGGTCCTTCGGCGCGACGGTGCTGGCGCAGGCCGGCTCCTTCGCGCGCGGCAACGAGAACAACAGCCACCAGCCCGATGGCGTGTTCTTCCTCGGCCCCGGCCGCAGCGCAGGCTACGGCCTGCTCAATCTCTCGGCGCGCTACCGTCCCACGCAGCGCCTCGAATGGTTCGCGCACATCGACAACGTGTTCGACCGCCGCTATACCAATGCGGCGCTGCTCGGCGAGACGGCCTTCGATGCGCAAGGCCGCTTCGTGGCCCGGCCGTTCCCCGCCGTCGACGGCGAGTTCCCCATGCGCAACAGCACCTTCTTCGCGCCGGGCGCGCCGCGCACCCTGCTGGTGGGCTTGCGCTATTCGATCGACTAGTTCGGGGATCCGGACAGATCGATGCCCCGGCTGGCAGGCGGCCGCCTGGGGCGAGCCGGACGTGCATCACGCGCACCGGCACCAGCGTGCGACGCGGGCGCGCCTACGGGTGCAGGATCAGCTTCTGCACGCGCCAGTTCAGCAGCTCGGCGACGTAAAGCACGTTTTCGGATGGACACGCAATTTCGTGGATCCAGCCGAACTGCTTCAACTGCCGGCCCGCTTCGCCGAGCACGCCCAGCACCTTGCCGTCCAGCGACAGCTTGTAGATGCGGCCCGGATAAGCGTCCGACGCATAGAGCACCTGATGGGGCCCGGGCGTGATGCACAGCGCCCACGGAGCGCCCGGGGTCTGCGTGAGGTTCGCGCCCGCCGCTTCCATCTTCTCGGTATCGGGCACCGGGCCCAGCAGCGGCTGGATGCGCGGATCGAAGGGCACGTCGATCCTGATCTCGCGCAGGATCTTGCCTTCGCCGTCCATGACCTGGATGCGGCGGTTGCCGCGATCGGCCACGTAGATGTTGCCCTGCGCGTCGGCGGCGATGCTGTGCGGCTGCACGAACTGTCCCGGCCCGTGACCCGGCTCACCGAACGAATTGAGCCAGCGCCCGTTGCCGTCGATCTTCGCCACGCGGGAGTTGATGTAGCCGTCGCTGATGTAGGCGTTGCCTTCGGGGTCCCACGCGACATCGGTCACCTGCCTGAAGCGGCCGATCTCGGGCGCAGCCGGCGGCTTGGGATGCTTGACCGGCCCCGTCTCTTCGTCGGAGGCTTCCTGCTTGCGCCCGATGACCATCGCGACGCGCCCCTGCGGGTCGAACTTGACGACGACGTCCGAGCCCTTGTCGGTGACCCAGATGTTGTCCTGTTTGTCGATCCGCACGGCATGCGCGAACGACCATGCATAGAGGTTGTGGCCGATCTCGCGCAGGAACTTGCCATCGCGGTCGAACTCGAGGAGTTGCGCTGCCGCGGCGGCGTAGGCCGGGCCGGTGGTGTTGCCGCGCGAGAAGACGAAGATGTGGCCCTTCGAATTCACCGCGACGCCGGCGACTTCTCCCAGGTACAGGTCCTTCGGCAGCTTCAGCGGATTCGGCACCGAATCGAAGCTGATCGCCGGCACGGAAGTCTGCGCGCACACAGACAAGGAAACGAAAAACAGCAGCGCGAACAACGCACGGAACATGCTCTTCTCCCTCTGCACGTGGGCTGATGGAACCGGCGGCGCCGATTGCATGGCCCGGCGCGCCGACCGCGGATCATACAGAGGGCAGCTGCCGGCCGGAGACTACATCGGCGGAGCGAACCCATTGCGACCGACGAGCACGCGCAGGGCCGTCGGCTTGGCGTCTCGTTCCTGCGCGGTCACCATGACCCTTGCGCCGGGCAGGAGCAGGGCCTTCTCGTCTTCCTTGCCGGGCTTGAAAGTCACCACCGGCACGTTGGCGGGAACGATGACGATCTTTTCCCCGCCCTTGTAGCGCAGCGTCAGTTGCTGTCCGCCGGGAACCGTGGCCGGGGCGGCTGCCAGGTCCGCCACCGTTGCATTCGTCATCGTGCTTTGCGGCTGGAGATCCCAGGGATAGTGGCCCTCACCACTGCCGCGCGCCGACTCGGGAAACACCAGCACTTCCAGTGCGAGTTGCGTGCCGTCCGACTGCGGCATGGCCGCGGTGCCCACGAAACTGCCTGGCCGGATGTCCGCCAGCGCGATCGGCACGACCTCGGTCACGGCCATGTCCGCCGGGCGAACCAGGGTGATGACCTCGCCGCTGCGCTCCTTCACGGTGAGCGTCGTGGCGTCGATTTTCTCGATCGTGCCGCGCAGGCGCACGGTAGGCGCGGCGGCCGGCGCGCCCTGGGCCAGCGACAGGGTGGTGGCAAGTGCGCCCAAGGCAACAAGGATCAGTTTGAACATTGCGGGCTTTCGAAGTGGAGCGGACGGATGCGGAGCCGGCGGGATTGTGATGCTCCTGCCATCGGCACGCGAGCGCGCGGGACGAGAGCCCACACCGGCACGCTCGTTATCCGTGCCAGCGCTCGCTTGCAGCCGTGCAGAGCAGGACCCACGGTGCAGTAGCGTACAGACCACGACGCGGATCGCGTCCATACTGCGCCTTTTCACCGGAGGTCACGCTGACCAACTCGCCCGCCGTTGCCGTGGCAGCCGCCACCCTTAGCCCTCCCTTGCCAAGGAGGCCTCGCGTTGCGTGATTCCGTCGACATGACCACCGCCGCCAAGGCACTCGTGCTGCAAGGCGGCGGTGCCCTGGGGGCCTACCAGGCCGGCGTCTATGAAGCGCTGCTGGAAAGCGACGACAAGCTGGACTGGGTGGCAGGCGTCTCCATAGGCGCCATCAACGCCGCCCTCATCGCGGGCAATGCACCCCAGCATCGGGTTGCGCGCCTGAAGGAATTCTGGACGCTGATCTCCTCCGGGTCTGCGCAGAACGTGCCGCTGCAGTGGGGAGACCGCGCCGTGCTGAACCAATGGAGCGCAGCTGCGGCGGCGCTGGTGGGCATTCCCGGCTTTTTTCGCCCGCGCGCCGATCCTTCGCTGCTGCTGGGCGGCGCGGCTCCGGTGCTGAGCTACTACGACACGGCTCCGCTGAAGGCGACCCTGGAGCGCCTGGTCGACTTCGATCGCATCAACCACCGGCAGATGCGCCTGAGCGTGGGTGCGGTGAACGTGCGAACGGGCAATTCGACCTACTTCGACAACGCCACACAGCGCATCGGCGTCGAGCACATCATGGCCAGCGGCGCGCTGCCGCCGGGATTTCCGCCGGTGCACATCGAGGGCCAGGACTACTGGGACGGCGGCATCGTGTCCAACACGCCCTTGCAATACGTGCTGGACTCGTTTGAGCGCAACCGCCGGCTGGTGGTGCTCCAGGTCGACCTGTTCAGCGCGCGCGGCCCGATGCCGCACACCTTGTCCGAAGTGGTCGAGCGCCAGAAGGACATCACCTATTCCAGCCGCACGCGCATGAACACCGACAGCGTGGCCGCCAATGTCAACCTGCAGCAGGCACTGGCCGACCTGATCACCAGGCTTCCGGCGCGCCTGCGCAACGATGCGGCGGTCCAGTCCTTGCAGTCCCAGATGACGCATCAGCCCGTCGACATCGTGCACCTCATCTACCGCGACAAGCCCTACGAGCTGGACTCGAAGGACTACGAGTTCTCCCGCGCGATGGTGGAGGAGCACTGGCAGGCCGGCGCACGCGACATGCGCAACACCATTGCCCACCCCGAGTGGCTGCAGAGCGCCACGCAGGACGGCGTCACGACCTTCGACCTGGGCGAGCCCGGTGCCGCGAAGGTGCGGCGGCCCGGGCCGAACCGGGAGATCCCGAAATGAAGCGCGAAGACGTAAGGCGAACCGCGTTCGCCATGCCGCTCACGAGCCCGGCTTTCCCGCCCGGGCCCTACCGCTTCTCGCGACGCGAATTTCTCATCGTCACCTACCGCACCGACATGGACCGCTTGCGCTCGGTGGTGCCCGAGCCCCTGGAGGTGGCGCAGCCTCTCGTCAAGTACGAATTCATCCGCATGCCGGACTCCACCGGCTTCGGCGACTACACCGAATCCGGCCAGGTCATCCCCGTGCAGCTGCGGACCGCGAGCGGCGTCGAACAAGGGTCCTACGTGCATGCGATGTACCTGGACGACCACCCTCCCATCGCGGGCGGGCGTGAACTGTGGGGGTTCCCGAAGAAGCTGGCGTCGCCGAAGCTCGACTACGAGACCGACACGCTGGTGGGCACGCTGCACTACGGCAAGGTGCATCTCGCGACGGCGACGATGGCGTTCAAGCATCGCGCCCTGCCGCCCGAGCCCGTCCTGGCCGCGATCGCGCAACCCGGCTTCCTGCTCAAGATCATTCCCCACGTGGACGGCACGCCCCGCATCTGCGAGCTGGTGCGTTACTACATGACGGACGTGACGCTGCACGGTGCCTGGACCGGCCCCGCCGCCCTCGAACTGCACCCGCACGCACTGGCGCCCGTGGCGGACCTGCCCGTGCTGGAGGTGGTATCGGCCCTCCACTACATCGCGGACATGACGCTTGCCCTGGGCACCGTCGAACACGATTACCTCGCTTAACACCTCACCAGGAGCTTTCCATGCAACTCAAGGACAAGGTCGCCTTCATCACCGGCGCAGCCAGCGGCATCGGCAAGGAGATCGCCATCGTGTATGCCCGCGAAGGCGCGAGCATCGTCATCGCCGACCTGAACAAGCAGGCAGCGGATGCCACGGCTGCGGAACTCGTGGCAAGCGGCGGCAAGGCCGTTGGCGTCGCCGTGGACGTCACCGACGAGGACCAGGTGAATGCCGCGGTCGAACAGGCGGTGGCTGCTTTCGGCGGGATCGACATCCTGGTCAGCAACGCCGGCATCCAGATCGTGCATCCGGTGGAGGAGTTCTCCTTCGCCGACTGGAAGAAGATGCTCGCGATCCATCTCGACGGTGCCTTCCTCACGACCCGGGCGTGCCTGAAGCACATGTATGCCCAGGGGCGCGGCGGCACCGTGATCTACATGGGATCGGTGCACTCGAAAGAGGCGTCGCTGCTGAAGGCGCCTTACGTCACGGCCAAGCACGGACTGATAGGCCTGTGCAAGACCGTGGCCAAGGAAGGGGCCGCGCACAACGTGCGCGCGAACGTGATCTGTCCGGGCTTCGTGCGCACGCCGCTGGTGGAAAAGCAGATTCCCGAACAGGCGAAGACGCTCGGGATCACGGAGGCGGAAGTGATCCGCAACGTCATGCTCAAGGAAACCGTGGACGGCGAATTCACGACCACCGATGACGTCGCCCGCGTGGCGCTGCTCTTCGCGGCATTCCCCAGCAATGCACTGACGGGTCAATCCCTCGTGGTGAGCCACGGCTGGTTCATGCAATAGCGTCGCAAGCTGCTGCGACAAGGGCCGGGATCATGCGCAGACCATGGGAGAAGCACCTGAGCCTGGCACTGGTCCTCGCCGCGGTCGCGTTTGCTGTCGGTGTCGGCTGGAACCGGATGGCGGGAGCAGCCATCGCGGCCGTCGCCTTCTTCGTCGCCCTGCGCCCCCTGTTTCGCAAGGGGGACGACGACGACAGCGCGTAGGCGAGCGGATCGCTCCCGGCGACAGGCAAGAGGATCCCCGCGCAGCAGCAATGCCGCGCGCCCCCGGCAACCGGGCTCCCCGGCGAATGTCCCAATTCGGCAAGATGGTGTCCCGATAAAGCAAGCGTGGACGCCCATGGCGCCAGATACTGCTCCCGAGAACGAAGCAAGCAATGGTCAGGCCGTCGATCGAGCCAGGCCCGCCATGAATTGGAGACAAACATGAAAGTGCCGCAACTCGTACGCCCTGCCCTGGTGTTGATCGGATGCTCGCTCGCGCTCAGCGCCTGGGCGCTCGGCGAGAAGCCCTTGAGGGTGATCGTCCCGGGCCCGCCGGGCGGAACCGTCGACATTGCCGCTCGCGTGATCGGCAAGCAGATGTCCGAGGACATCGGCCGACCGGTCGTGATCGAAAACCGCGCCGGGGCGACGGGGTCGATCGGACTCGGTGCCATGCTGAAGGCCGACCCCGACGGCAACACGATCGCGCTGGGGCCCAACAACATGCTGGTGGAAGCGCCGCACGTGATGAAGGTGCCGTACGACCCGCTCAAGGACATCGTTTCCATCGCCCGGGTCGCGTTCACGAGCTACGTGCTCGTCAGCGCCGCGAACTATCCGGCCAGGGATTTCCACGGCCTGGTCGAACACTTGAAGACGCGCAGGAACAAGGCGTCCTTCGCGAGCTACGGAACCGGCACGGTGTCGCAGTACTCCGGACTGATCTTCAGCAACCGGTCGGACCTGGGCATGCAGCATGTGGCCTATCTCGGGTCCCCGCCCGCGCTGACCGACGTGATCGGTGGCCAGGTCGACATCATGTTCGACGGCATGGTGACGTCCCTGCCCTTGATCAAGAGCGGCATGCTCCGTCCCTATGCCGTCCTGGGCAAGAGCCGGTCCAGGTATCTCCCCGACGTACCGACCATGACGGAACTTGGCTATCCGGAGATCCAGTTCCAGGGACAGGTGTGTTTCTACGGTTCCAGCAAGCTGCCACCCGACGTCGTGGCGAAGCTCCAGGCGAGCATCAAGAAGGCTGCGGAAGCACCCGCGGTACAGCAACGGCTGCTCGAGGTGGGCCTGGAGCCCGATGTGAACGTCGATTCGGCTGCCTTGCTGGCCGAGAACAAGTTGCTGTCGCAGCGCAACGCCGCCATCGTCAAGAAATTCGACATCCAGCCGAACTGACCGGCACACGCATCCATTTCGATCCCGAGGACCAATCATGAATTTTCTCGACGGGCACCTGTATCCCGAAAACCAGCAGCCCCTGATCATCACGGCGGCCCCTTACGCGCCGGGCTGGATTCCCTCGGACTTCCCGGAGGACATTCCAGTCACCATGGAGGACCAGATCCAGAAGGCCGTGGATTGCTACGAGGCCGGCGCCACGGTGCTGCATCTGCACGTGCGGGAACCCGATGGCAAGGGCAGCAAGCGCCTGTCCAAGTTCAACGAGCTGATTGCCGGCGTGCGTGCCCGCGTGCCGGAAATGATCATCCAGGTGGGCGGCTCCATCAGCTTCGCGCCCGAATCCGACGGCCAGGCCGCCAAGTGGCTGAGCGATGACACGCGCCACATGCTGGCCGAACTCGACCCGAAGCCCGACCAGGTCACGGTGACCGTCAACACGTCGCAGATGAACGTGACGGAGCACGCCGGGGTCGATGACTTCAAGGGCGTTTCGCGGGGGTTCCCGCATCTCTACAAGACCTACAAGGACATGGTCGTCCCGTCGAATCCCAGCTGGTTCGAGGAGCACGTCCGCCGCCTGACGGCCGCCGGGATCCAGAGCGAGTTCCAGTGCTACAACATGAACAGCTTCGAGACCATCGAGCGCATGATGCGCCGCGGCGTCTACAAGGGCCCGCTGGTGATGAACTGGGTGGCCATCAGCGGCGGCATGGACCAGGCGAACATCTACAACCTGGCGCACATCCTGCGCGCCATTCCCGACGGCGCGGTGGTCACGGTGGAGAGCTCGGTGCTCAACGTGCTGCCCATCAACATGATCGGCATTGCCCTGGGCCTGCACGTGCGCTGCGGGATCGAGGACGTGCTGTGGAACCAGTCCCGCACCGGCAAGATGAGCTCCGTCGAGCAGATCAGGCAGCTGGTGCGCATCTCGGGCGAATTCGGCCGCCCGATCGCGACGGCGAAGCAGGCACGAGAGATCATGAAGATCGGCGTGTTCTACGAGACGGCGGAAGAGACGCTCGAAAAGAATGGCTTCGCGCCCAATCGCAACGGTGGCCACCAGGGATTCCTGCGCAAGCTGGAATGCCTCTGACGCGCCGCGCGGTGCTCAGGACGCCGCGACATCCTTCGCGGCGGCCCCGGCCGCCTGCTTTCTCCACTGCGAGGCGCTGCACGCGAAACGATCGTTGAACCAATGGCTGAAGCTGCTGGGCCCGGAGAAGCCGAGCAGCTGCGCCACCTCGCCGAGAGGCAGGTCGCTCTCGCGCAAATGACGCTGGACCAGCTCCGAGCGCATCTGGTCGAGCAGGCGGCTGAAGGTGAGACCTTCCGCATCCAGCCGGCGATGCAAGGTGCGGCGATCGATGTGAAGGAAGCCGGCCACCGCCTCCGCGGTACAGCCGCCGCCAGGAAGCAGCGCCAGCATGACCTGGCGACAGGCTTCCTGGACGCTTTCGCTGCGATCGGTCAGGGCCGCTTCCAGGTGCTTCCTCACGAAGCCAGCGGCCACCTGGTCCCCGGAGTCGCGAGGCTTGGACAAGTCGCTCGCCAGGCAGACCAGGCCGTTGAATTCCTGGTTGAACTTCACGTTCCGCCCGAAGAACGCCCGATAGGCCGAGAGGTCCTCCGGCGGCCTATGGGTGAAGCGGACCTCACGCGGGCGCCAACGTTCCCCTATCAGTTCGCCCAGCATGCGGAACATGGTGCCTACGGCGAGCTCCACCGACTGCCGCATCGGCAGGCCGGGAGTAGGAAGCAGGTCTTCGCGGATGACGACCAGGCTCGCGGTGTCTTCGATGCTGATGCTCAGCGAAGGGTTCACCAGTTTCAGGTAGCGACGCAGCGTGTCGAGAGCGGCCCTCGGCGTGGGATCCTCCCTCAGCACGAGGCTGATCGGCCCGAGGGCGGACAGCTTGCGCTGCGACACGAGACGCAGCGCCAGATCGGGCGTCTTCGTGGCGCGGGCGGTGATTTCCAGCAACTCGCGCACGACATCCCTGGGGATCAGCATCTCGGGGGACTCGAGAAACTTCGGATGCAGGCCCACCGTCCGCATGAACGCATAAGGATCCCGCCCGAGCGACCTCACCAGCTCGACGTAGCCATCGAGGCTGCCGCTGCGGATCAGCGCGGAGGTATGCCTCATTCGCGCAGCGCTTCCTGCTTGATCCAGTCGCGAAAGGCGGCTACCGGCGCCAGGCCCGCGGATGCGAGCGGATGAATGAAATAGTAGGACAGGCCGCTGGCAAAGGTTCCGGGGTAGGGGCGCGCGAGTACCTGGCGCAGGAATTCGTCGCGAACCAGATACTCCGGCACGAGTGCCACGCCGAGTCCATGGATCGCTGCCTGCACCGCGATGGAAAAGAGTTCGACCTGCGTGCCGAGCAGGTCGCCTTCGGCATCGACTCCATGGCTGCGGAACCAATGCCGCCAGGCGAAAGGACGCGTGGTCATCTGGATCAGCGGCAGCTGCGCGATGTGCGCGGGCTCCAGTTTTTTCCGTCGGCCCAGGAGAGCCGGAGCGCACACCATCGCCATCTGCTCCGGCATGAGCAGCTGGAACGCGGTCCCCGGCCACGCAGCCTCCCCGGCATGGATGGCTGCATCCATGCGTGCTTCGTCGAACAGAAACGGGCGCGTATGCACATGGAGGTTCACTTGCACGCCCGGGTGCAAGGCCCTGAAGCGGCCCAGCCGCGGCACGAGCCAGTGGGTGGCAAAGGTCGGCACCACACCCAGTTCGATGAGGCCGCCGCCGGAGCTGCGCGCGGCCAGTTCGACGCTATCGCGCTCGAATTCGTCCAGGCGCCTGCGTATCGTCCGGGCGTAGGCCGCGCCGGCGGGCGTCAAGGCGACTCCCCTTCGGGTTCGCTGGAACAGCTTGATGCCCACCAGCTCCTCGAGATTCGCGATCTGGCGCCCGACGGCGCTTTGCGTCAACGCCAGCTCTTCGCCGGCCAGCGTGAAGCTCTGGTGGCGCGCGGCCGCCTCGAAGGCCGTCAAGGCGGAGGTGGAAGGAATCTTGCGCCGCATCTCGGGTGCGTTTTTATCACGCGTGGGTGAGAAACAATCGTTTGTCCTCCTTGGAGAAATGCGCCACAGTGGGCTTCGACATGCAAGGAATGCACATGACCACCCGCTTCCACTGGGACGACCCCCTGCTGCTGGAGCAGCAGATCACCGAAGACGAGCGCGCCGTGCGCGACGCCGCCCGCGCCTACTGCCAGGAGAAGCTGGCC
>FTHB01000274.1_pt1 | contig 26329 bp, 22 predicted proteins | sample 1640851 | NCBI WGS metagenome assembly FTHB01 (sample SAMEA3914788, study PRJEB12502) | metagenome | biome: forest; material: soil | place: Canada | collected 2011-07-03 | depth 0.1 m
CTCCATGTAGTCGTCCAGTCGCGCCGAGTGGCACCAGGCCTCGTGGGCCATGGCGACCAGCTTGCCGTCGCGGCCCGCACCCAGGCGCACGCGCTGGATCGTGTCCGGCCGGTGCGCGGTGACGTGGAACATCTGCTGGCGCGTGAGCGCCGTCTTCACCGGCCGCTTCAGCGCGCGCGCCGCCAGCACGGACAGGATCACGTCGTCCCACACCGGCAGCTTGCCGCCGAAGCCCCCGCCGATGTAGCGGCTCACGACGCGCACCTTCTCCTCCGGGATCTGCAGCGTGTTGGCGATGCGCTTTTGCGCGCTCTCCAGCAGCTGCGTCGCGCAATGCACGACCACGCGGTCGCCCTCCCACCAGGCGATCGCCGCGTGCGGCTCCATCTGCGCGTGGATGTGCCCCGGCGTCGTGTATTGAACGTCCACCTGCACGTCCGCACCCGCGAAGCCGGTGTCGAAGTCCCCCTCGCTGCTGTCCGGCTCCTTGCCTTCGTCCTCGCCCGGTTTCTCTGCCTTGTCGAGATGGTCCTTCAGCAGGTACTCGCCCGGCATCGATTCGTACTGCACGTGCACCAGCAGGCTCGCCGCGCGCGCCTGTTCGAACGTCTCGGCGACGACGAAGGCCGCCGGCACGCCGTAGTGCGGAACGACGGGGTCGCCCAGGCTCGGATGCGGACGGTCGAAGCGCTGGCTCTCGGTGAGGCGGAAGCCCGCCTGCTGCGGCGCGTTGAGGTGCGTCATCACCATGACCACGCCCGGAGCGCGCTCGGCTTCAGCGGTGTCGATGGAAACGACGCGCCCGCAACCTATGGGCGCCTCGACGATGTAGCCGTAGAGCGGAGGCTGCGGCGCTTCCTGCACTTCGTAGGCATACGGCGCGGTGCCGCTCACCTTCTGCGGTCCGTCGACACGATCGAGGTCCAGGCCGATCAGGCCCTGGCGGTTCACGTCCAGCGCGTTGCGCGGCGCCGGCTGGTTCATCTGCATGGGCGTCCCCTCAGGCCGAAGCTTCCTGCAGCACGCCGGCGAGCACGCGGCGCAGCAGCGGAATCTTGAAGTCGTTGTCGCCTTGGCCCCTGGCGCCCTGCAGCACCGCGTCGGCGGCCCGCGCGGCACCTTGCTGCGGCTGCGCGTTGGCGAGCGCCTGCTCGGCATCCGGCACGCGCCAGGGCTTGTGCGCGATGCCGCCGAAGGCGAGACGCGCGTTGCGGATGGCGCCGTCGGCGGCATCGACGATGGCGGCGACAGAAACCAGCGCGAAGGCGTACGAGGCGCGGTCGCGCACCTTGCGGTACACCTGCTTGCCGGGCGGCGGCGGCGGCAGCACGACCGAGGTGATCAGCTCGCCGTGCGCGAGGTTGGTTTCTATGTGCGGCGTGTCGCCGGGCAGGCGGTGGAAGTCGGCGATGGGGATCACGCGCTTGTGCCCGCCGTCGTCGACGGTTTCCACCTGCGCATCGAGCACGCGCATGGCAACGGCCATGTCCGAAGGATGCGTGGCGATGCACTGCTCGCTGGCGCCGACGATGGCGTGGTTGCGCGTGAAGCCGCCGATCGCCGAGCAGCCCGAACCGGGGTTGCGCTTGTTGCACGGCTTGGCGGGATCGTAGAAGTAGTAGCAGCGCGTGCGCTGCAGAAGGTTGCCGCCCGTGGTCGCCTTGTTGCGCAGCTGCGCCGACGCGCCGGCGAGCAGCGCGCGGCTCAGCACCGGATAACGCGCGCGCACGCGCTGGTCGGCCGCGAGGTCGCTGTTGCGCACCAGCGTGCCTATGCGCAGCCCGCCCTCCGGCGTGTCCTCGACGCGGTCCAGGCCGAGGCGGTTCACGTCCACCAGGTGCACGGGCGTCTCGACCTGGATCTTCATCAGGTCCAGCAGGTTGGTGCCGCCGGCGATGAACTTCGCGCCTTCGCGCCCGCTCACCGCCTGCGCCGCAGCCTCGACACTGCTCGCGCGTTCATAGGTGAAGGACTTCATGGCGCCTCCCCCACTTCGCGGATCGCCGCGACGATGTTGGGATAGGCGCTGCAGCGGCAGATGTTGCCGCTCATGCGCTCGCGGATCTCCTCGTCGCTGAGCCTGGGCGCTTGCCGCAGGTCTTCGGTGACGTGGCTGGGCATGCCGTCGCGCAGTTCCTGCAGCATCGCCTGCGCCGAGCAGATCTGGCCCGGTGTGCAGTAGCCGCACTGGAAGCCGTCGTGCTTCACGAAGGCCGCCTGCAGCGCGTTGAGCTGTCCGGGCTGGCCCAGGCCTTCGATGGTCGTGACCTCGTCGCCGTCGTGCATGACGGCCAGCGAGAGGCAGCTGTTGATGCGGCGGCCGCCGACCAGCACCGTGCAGGCGCCGCACTGGCCGTGGTCGCAGCCCTTCTTGGTGCCGGTGAGCAGCAGATGTTCGCGCAGGGCGTCGAGCAGCGAGGTGCGGGCGTCGAGCTGCAGCTCGCGCACCTGCCCGTTGACGCTCAGCCGGACGGCGATGCTGTCGGGCGCGGCCGCGGGCCGCAGGGCCAGCGCCGTCGACGGCTCGGACGGGGTGTCCCCTTCGGGACGATCTTTTTCAGCCATGGACTCTCCCGATGGGAGAAGCCAGTCTAGGAAGCGTCGTGCGACAGGTGCGTGCGGATTCACGCACGCGTGCGTGCGCGAATTCCTACGCCGGGGGCAATGCGCGCGTCAGTGCGCCTCTTCCCAGTTCGCGCCTATGCCGATCTCCGCCAGCAGCGGCACGCGCAGCTCCGCCACGCCGGCCATGATGCGCGGGATCTCCACGCGCAACCACTCGACCTCGTCCTCGGGCACTTCGAACACGAGTTCGTCGTGCACCTGCATGATCATCTTCGTGCGGCGCTGTTCGCGGTCCAGCACCTGCTGCACCTTGGCCATCGACAGCTTGATGAGGTCCGCGGCCGTGCCCTGCATGGGCGCGTTGATCGCCTGGCGCTCCGCGCTGCCGCGGCGCGGCCCGTTGGGCGAATTGATCTCGGGCAGGTAGAGGCGCCGGCCGAACACGGTCTCGACATAGCCCTTGCTCTTGGCCGAGAGGCGCGTCTCGTCCATGTACTGCTTCACGCCGGGATAGCGCTGGAAGTAGCGGTCGATGTAATTCCTGGCCGCCGCGGTTTCGATGCCGAGGTTGCGCGCCAGGCCGAAGCTGCTCATGCCGTAGATGAGGCCGAAGTTGATCACCTTGGCGTAGCGTCGCTGCTCGCTCGAGACCTGGTCCGGTGCCACGCCGAACACTTCCGCCGCGGTCGCGCGGTGCACGTCCATGTTTTCGCGGAAGGCGCGCAGCAGGGCTTCGTCCTCGCTGATGTGCGCCATGATGCGCAGCTCGATCTGGCTGTAGTCGGCGCTGGCGATGCGCGAGCCGGGCGGCGCGATGAAGGCTTCGCGGATGCGGCGGCCTTCCGTCGTGCGCACCGGGATGTTCTGCAGGTTGGGATCGTTGCTGGACAGCCGCCCCGTCACCGCGACGGCCTGCGCATAGTGCGTGTGCACGCGGCCCGTGCGCGGATGCTGCATCAGCGGCAGCTTGTCGGTGTACGTGCCTTTCAGCTTGGACAGGCCGCGATGCTCCAGGATCTTGGCCGGCAGCGGATAGTCCTCGGCCAGTTTCTCCAGCACCTCTTCGTCCGTGCTCGGCGCGCCGCTGGCCGTCTTCTTGACGACGGGCAGTCCCAGCTTGCCGAAGAACACTTCGCCGATCTGCTTGGGGCTGCCCAGGTTGAAGGGCTGGCCCGCGAGTTCGTGCGCCTCGCGTTCGAGCTGCATGATGCGCTGGCCCAGCTCGTTGCTTTGCTGCGCGAGCGCCTGCGCGTCGATCAGCACGCCGTTGCGCTCGATGCGGAACAGCACCTCGCTGCACTCGATCTCCAGGTCGTAGATGAAGCGCAGCTTGCGGTCGTTTTCCAGCTTGGGCCACAGCGCCAGGTGCACGTCCAGCGTCTGGTCCGAGTCCTCGCAGGAGTATTCGGCCGCCTTGTCGATGGGGACCTGGTTGAAGCCGATCTGGTTCGCGCCCTTGCCGGCGACGTCCTCGTAGTCGATGCCGGTGCGCCCGAGGTGACGCTCGGCGAGGCTCGCGAGGCCGTGCGGCTTGTGCACTTCCAGCACGTAGCTCTCCAGCATGGTGTCGTGCACGTAGCCGCGTACCTCGATGCCGTGGTTGGCGAACACGTGGCGGTCGTACTTCACGTGCTGCCCGAGCTTGTGCCGGTCCGCGTTCTCCAGCCACGGCTTCAGGCGCTGCAGCACTTCCTCGCGCTGCAGCTGGTCGGGCGCGCCCTGGTAGTCGTGCGAGAGCGGGATGTAGCAGGCCAGGCCCGGCTCGGTGCTGAAGGACAGGCCCACGATGCGCGCCAGCATCTCGTCGAGCGAATCGGTCTCGGTGTCCAGCGCCACGAGCGAAGCCGCCTCGATGCGCGCGAGCCAGGTCTCGAACTGGTCCCACTGGAAGATGGTTTCGTAGTGCAGCGTGGTGGCCCGCGACAGGCCGGACAGGTCCGGCTCGTCGTACTGGCCGCGGTTGACCGGCCCCGGCCGCGCGCGCGCCGCCTTCACGTGCTCCTCCAGCAGTTCCGGGGGCACCGCGTGCTCCTCCAGCTGCTTGACCAGGCCCTTGAAGCCGTAACGCTCGTAGAACTCCTTGAGCTTGTCGACGTCCTGCCCGCCGATGACGATGTCCTCCAGCTCCGGCAAGCCGGGGATGTGGTCCTTCAGGTCGCAGTTCGTGCGGATGGTCAGCAGGTGCCTGCCCTTGGGCAGCCAGTCCAGCGCCTTGCGCAGGTTCTCGCCGACCGCGCCCTTCACCTCGTGCGCGCGCTGGATCAGGTCGTCCAGCGACCCGAACTCCTTGAGCAGCTTCACGGCGGTCTTGGGCCCGACCTTGTCGACGCCGGGCACGTTGTCCACCGCGTCGCCCACCAGCGTCTGGTAGTCCACCATCAGCCGCGGCGGCACGCCGAACTCCACCTCGACGCCCGCCATGTCGCGCTTGCGGTCGTTCATGGTGTCGATCACGGTCACGTGCTCGTTCACCAGCTGCGACAGGTCCTTGTCGCCGCTGGAGATCACCGTCACCAGTCCCCGCTCGGTCGCCATGCAGGCCAGCGTGCCGATCACGTCGTCGGCTTCCACGCCGGGCACGTGCAGCACCTTCCATCCGAGCAGGCGCACGACCTCGTGGATCGCCGGGATCTGCGCGCGCAGGTCGTCGGGCATGGGCGAGCGCGTCGCCTTGTACTCGGGAAAGACGTCATCGCGGAAGGTCTTGCCGGGCGCGTCGAACACGCAGGCCGCGTAGTCCGCGCGGATGTCGCGGCGCAGCTTCTGCATCATGTTGATCATCCCGCGGATCGCACCGGTGGCGGGACTCGTGGGATCGCCGGGAACGGCCCGCAGGTCGGGCATCGCGTGGTAGGCCCGGTACAGGTAGCTGGATCCATCCACCAGCAACAGCACCTTGGGTTCGGGTTGGGGGACTGCGTCCGTCTCGCTCATGGCGGACATTGTGCCTGCCGGTGCCCGGCCGGGCCGTGGGCGTGCCGCTCTCCCCGGCCTACAATCCGGGTATGCGCACGAGCCTTGTCCTGATCGCCTTCCTGGGCGCCGCCCTGCCCGCCTTCGCGCAAGCGCCGGTGGAGCGCGACACCCAGCTCGATCCGCGCAAGAACCAGAAGATCGAGCACCTCACGGTGGAGGACAAGGCCAACCGCATCGACGAGGTGCGCGTGGGCGGCCAGAGCCAGAGCGTGAAGGTGCAGCCGAAGAACGCGCCGGCCTACGAGATGCAGCCCACCGACCTCGCGCGCGGCGCCCCCGCGACCGAGGGCCGCGACGGCTTCGCCGAGCGCAAGCAGCGCGTCTGGAACGTCTTCGGCTTCTGACATGCGGGCCCCCAAGTTTGCGGCGAAGCTGCCGCACTGTTCGCCGGAGGCTTGATTGGCGGTTTTCACCGAGGTCTCGGACGACGAGGCGCGCTCGCTGCTGCGCGCGCTGAACCTGGGCGAGCTGCGCACGCTGCGCGGCATCCAGAGCGGCATAGAGAACACCAACTATTTCGTGACGGCCGAAGACATGTTCGGCCAGCGCGAGTACGTGCTGACGCTGTTCGAGCGGCTTACCTTCGAGCAGCTGCCCTTCTACCTGCACCTGATGAAGCACCTGGCCCAGCACGGCATCCCCGTGCCGGACCCGGCGGCCGACCGCAACGGCGACATCCTGCACACCGTCGCCGGCAAGCCCGCGGCGCTGGTGAACAAGCTGGAAGGCCAGCACGAGCTGGCGCCCGGCGCGGAGCACTGCGCGCAGGTCGGCGCGATGCTCGCCCGCATGCACCTGGCAGGCCGCGACTACCAGCGGCGGCAACCCAACCTGCGCGGACTGGCCTGGTGGAACGAGACGGTGCCGGTGGTGCTGCCCTTCGTGAGCCCGGAGCAGGCGGCGCTGCTGCGCGGCGAACTCGCCTACCAGAACCACGTCGCCGCCGGTGCCGCGTACGCCGCGCTGCCCCGCGGTCCGGTGCATGCCGACCTGTTCCGCGACAACGTGATGTTCCAGGAAGGCCGGCTCACCGGATTCTTCGACTTCTACTTCGCGGGCGTGGACACCTGGCTGTTCGACCTGGCCGTGTGCCTCAACGACTGGGCGATCGACCTGCCCACCGGCGTGCACGACGCGACGCGCGCGCGCGCCTTCGTGCAGGCCTACGCCTCGGTGCGTCCGCTCGCGCCCGCCGAACGCCAGTTGCTGCCCGCCATGTTGCGCGCCGGCGCGCTGCGCTTCTGGATCTCGCGGCTGTGGGACTTCCACCTGCCGCGCGAGGCGTCCTTGCTGAAACCGCACGACCCCACGCACTTCGAACGCGTGCTGCGCGAGCGCGTGCAGCATCCCGTGGTCGCCGCTTCGGTCCTGGCCTGAAGACAGCCGCCTGGGACCGGACGGCAGGCTTGCGTTAAATTAGTCACGCTGTACCGGCAAGCTGCCGGATCGACGGCGCCCCGCCGTCATCAAAGAACGACACCCGAGCCCCCTCCCCGTGAAACTGAACATCGTTCCCGCGCGTACTGGCCTCCAGTGGGTGAAACTCGGCATGAAGACCTTCTTCAGGCAGCCCCTGGCCCTCACGGGACTGTTCTTCATGTACATGGCGGTGGTACTGGTGATCTCGCAAGTTCCCTTGGTCGGCCCGGTGCTCGGGGCCATGCTGGTTCCGGCGGCGACGCTGGGACTCATGGCCGCGTCCGCGGAGGCATCGAGCGGACGCTTTCCGATGCCCACGGTGCTTCTCAGTGCCTTCCGCGCCGGGCGCCAGCGCGCCCGCGCGATGTTGGTCCTGGGCGGCATCTACACGGCCGGCTCGGTGCTCGCGACCGGGCTGGGCAGCCTGCTGGTCCCGGAGGCCGCAAGCACCCTCGCCGCCGACGCGCAGATGCCGCAGGTGGACACGCGCACCCTGCTGATCCTGCTGCTGCATTCGCCGCTGGTGGTGCTGTTCTGGCATGCGCCGGCGCTGGTGCACTGGCATGGCGTGACGCCGGTCAAGAGCCTGTTCTTCAGCGTGGTCGCGTGCCTGCGCAACTTCGGCGCGTTCGCCGTCTACAGCATCGCGTGGGTCGCGGTGTTCGTCGCCATCGGCTTCCTGGTGAGCACCATCGGGCTGATGCTGGGCGGCATCGCGGTGGCGCGCAGCATCATGATGCCCACGGTCCTGATCCTGGTGGCGATGTTCTCCACCTCGCTCTATTTCACGTTCCGCGACAGCTTCCGCGCCGACGACGACGCGGGCGAAGCGGGCCAGCCCGGAGGAGAAAGCCACCCATGAGCCATCACATCCTGCAAGGACGCACCGAAGCCGAAGTGACCTGGTACCGCCGCCGCGGCTTCCTGCAGGCGGCGGCAGCGTGGACCGCCATGGGCGGCTACGGCGCCGCGCTCGCGCAGCAGCGCAGCAACATCGTGGAGCTCACGGGCGACGCCTTCGTCAACGGGCAGAAGCTGCGGCAGGAGCAGTACATCCAGACCGGCGACCAGGTCGAGACCGGCCCGGACTCGCACCTGGTGTTCGTGATGGGCAATTCCGCCTTCCTCGTGCGGCAGAACACGCGCATGACGGTGGAACGCGGCGACACGCTGAGCGCGGTGAGCGTGCTGCGCCTGCTCACGGGCGCCGTCGTGAGCGTCTGGAAAAAGGGCAATCCGCGCCAGATCACGACCCCCACGCTGACCGCGGGCATCCGCGGCACCGGCGTGTACACCGAGATCGTGGACGACGGCCGCACCTACTTCTGCAACTGCTACGGCACGGTGGAACTCTCCACGGCGAGCGACCGCGCGCTGTCGCAGTCGCTGTACCACCAGTCGTTCTGGGTCGCGGCGCAGCCGGACAACGGGCACCAGCTCACGCCCGCCAATGCCATCAACCACACCGACGAGGAACTGGAGATGGTGGCCGCGCTGGTGGACCAGCGCACGACGTGGCAGGAGCTGGGACGCAAGGGCGTGAAGGACGGCGCCGGGTACATGGAACCCGGGCACGTGCACCCGCTCGCGCGTTAGGGCAAGCGGCTGCCGTTGCCCGCGCGCCGGCCGCGCGCCTTCAGTTCTTCGCCTTGTAGTCGGCGATGGACTTGGCGAGGTCCTCGTACTCCTCGCAGTTCTTGCCGCCGCAGATGCGCTCGAGCGCGACCAGCTGCAGCTCCGCATCGGCCAGGCGCTTGTCCTGCAGGTACGCCTCGCCGACGTACTCGTGCGCTCCCTTGTGGTTCGGGTCGAGCTTGAGCGCGATGTCGTAGTGCTCGTAGGCCTTGGCCATGTCCGGGTTCGGGCGCTTGCGGTAGGTGTACCCCATGAGGTTGTGCACGTCGGCGTTGCGTGGCGCTTCGCGCACGGCCACGCTCAGCTCGCGCATCGCCAGGTTCCAGTCCTGGGCGTCGATCGCCTTGCGCGCCCTGGCCAGGCGTTCCTGGACACTGGGCTGCGCCGGCGCCGCGCCGAAGCCGCCGGTGTCCACGGCGAAAGCGAAGGCAGGCAGGGCGAGGGCAAGGAGCAAGAGCAGGATCCTCATGGCAGCTCTCCGTCGGGAAGGGGGATGCGAGTGTGGCCGGCAGGCATGGTCGCGTCAAACCGCCGTTTCTTCCATGGGGCGCTGTAAGGCTTTGTTAGACTATCGCCCTGCATGGCGTAGCTAGGGGAGAGCGATGATCAAGCCAGCCAAGGGGAACAACCAGGACTTCCCCGACACCGAACCGATCGCGGCGCCTATGGGCTCCGACGAAGTATTCGACGCGCCGACGGCGCCGATGGGCCTGGCGCCCACGGCGGCGCCCCTCGGGCTGCCCGACTCGCTGGAGCTGGCACCGATCGAAGTGACGCTGTACGAAGCCATGGGCCTCGCGCGCAAGGAAAACCGCGTGTGCCCGCAGCCTTCGCGCTGGCTGGAGATGTACCGCATCCTGCAGGAGAAGGCGGGCCTCGGCGCCCTGCCCTCGCAGCCCCTCGTGGGCTCGGCCTGGGCCGCCACGCCGCCGATGGCCAAGCGCATGGCCTTCCACGAGCAGCTGGAGTGGGCGGAGAAGAACCACTGCCTCACGCCGGTCTACGAATTCCTGAAGACGCTGCGCGACTCCGACTGGTACAACGCCTGAGCGCAGGCGGGCCCTGCCCGCCGTTCGCTAGGTGACGGGCGTGAGCTTCGCCACCGCGAGCGCCAGCCACTTCTGGCCATGGCGCGGGAAGTTGATGTTCGCCCGCGCATCCTGCCCCGAGCCTTCCAGCGTGAGCACGGTCCCCTCGCCGAACTTGGTGTGGAACACCTTCATGCCGGCCTTGAGGCCGTGCGCGGGCTCCGCCTTCTGCGGCGGCACCGGCGGGCTCGCGAAGGTCTCGCTGCCGCGGCCGTAGCCGGTCGCCATGGAGTTGCCCGCGCGTGAAGTCGGGTAGCCCATGCCGAAGCCGAAGGCCGATCCGCCGAAGCTCTGGTTCTTGGGCGTGAGCCACTTCAAGGCGCCCTCCGGCAGTTCGTCGAAGAAGCGGCTGCGCACGTTGTAGCGCGTCTGCCCGTGCAGCAGCCGCGTCTGCGAGTGGCTGAGGTACAGGCGCTTGCGCGCGCGCGTGATCGCGACGTACATGAGGCGCCGCTCCTCCTCCAGGCCTTCGTAGTCGGCCATCGAGCGTTCGCTGGGGAACAGGCCCTCTTCCAGGCCGGTGACGAAGACGCAGTCGAACTCCAGGCCCTTGGCCGCATGCACCGTCATCAGCTGCACCGCGTCCTGGCCGGCCTGCGCCTGGTTGTCGCCGGACTCCAGGGCCGCGTGCGTGAGGAAGGCGGCGAGCGGCGACAGCGTCTCGCCGGTGTCGGCGTCCGGCGGCACGTAGTCGGGCGCGGGCTCGTTCACTTCGGGCAGGCTGGGGTCCAGTCCCTGGCTCGCCGGCGACTGGCGCAGCACGTTGCTCCCGAGTTCGTCGATCGGCAAGGCCACCGCGTCGCGGCCGAAGCCTTCCTGCGTGACGAAGCTCTCCGCCGCGTTGACCAGTTCCTCCAGGTTCTCGATGCGGTCGCCGCCGTCGCGCTCCGCCTTGTAGTGGTCGACGAGGCCGCTGCGCTGGAGCATCACCTCGATGATCTCGCGCAAGGTCAGGCCTTCGGTCTCGCGGCGCATGTCGTCGACCTTCTGCACGAAAGCCGCGAGGTTGGCGCCGGCTTTTCCCGTCGTGGCCTTGACCGCGTCGTGCAAGGACGAGCCGGAGGCGCGCGCGGCGTCCTGCAGCTGCTCGATGGTGCGCGCGCCTATGCCGCGCGCCGGGAAGTTCACCACGCGCAGGAAGCTGGTGTCGTCGCTCGGGTTCTCCAGCAGGCGCAGGTAGGCGAGCGCGTGCTTGATCTCGGCCCGCTCGAAGAAGCGCAGGCCGCCGTACACGCGGTAGGGGACGGCGGCGTTGAACAGCGAGGTCTCGATCACGCGGGACTGCGCGTTGCTGCGATAGAGCACCGCCACCTCGTGGCGCGGCATGTCGTCGCGCACGAGGTTGCGGATCTCCTCCACCATCCACTGCGCCTCGGCCATGTCGGTCGGCGCTTCGTACACGCGCACCGGCTCGCCCGGTCCCTGGTCCGTGCGCAGGTTCTTGCCCAGGCGCGTCTTGTTGTGCGCGATCAGCGCGTTGGCCGAGTCGAGGATGTTGCTGAAGCTGCGGTAGTTCTGCTCCAGCTTGATCTGGTGCGTGACGTGGAACTCGCGCACGAAGTCGGCCATGTTGCCCACGCGCGCGCCGCGGAAGGCGTAGATGCTCTGGTCGTCGTCGCCCACCGCGAAGATGGCGTTGCCCTCGCCCGCGAACATCTTCAGCCAGGCGTACTGCAGCTTGTTGGTGTCCTGGAACTCGTCGACCAGGATGTGGTGGAAGCGGCGGCGGTAGTGCTCGCGGATCGGGTCGTTGTCGCGCAGCAGCTCGTAGCTGCGCAGCATGAGTTCCGCGAAGTCGACCACGCCTTCGCGCTGGCACTGCTCTTCGTACAGCTGGTAGACCTCCACCTTGCGGCGGTCGTCCTCGGTCCGCACCTCCACCATGTTCGGGCGCAGGCCTTCTTCCTTGAGGCCCGCGATGTACCACTGCAGTTCCTTGGCGGGGAAGCGCTCCTCGTCCACGCCGTGCTGCTTCATCAGGCGCTTGATGGCCGAGAGCTGGTCCTGCGTGTCCAGGATCTGGAAGCTCTGCGGCAGGTTCGCGAGCTTGTAGTGCGCGCGCAGGAAGCGGTTGCACAGGCCGTGGAAGGTGCCTATCCACATGCCCCGCACGTTCACCGGCAGCATGGCCGCGAGGCGGGTCATCATTTCCTTCGCCGCCTTGTTGGTGAAGGTCACGGCCAGCACGTTGCCTGGGCCGATCTGGCCGGTGGCCAGCAGCCAGGCGATGCGGGTGGTGAGCACGCGCGTCTTGCCGGACCCGGCGCCCGCGAGGATGAGGGCGTGCTCGGCCGGCAGGGCGACGGCCGCGCGCTGTTCGGGATTGAGGTGCTGCAACAGCGGCGAGTCGCCGGCGACTTCTGGGAACATGTGGCATTGTAGGAAGGCGGCCGGGAACCGGTCCGCTATCCTCCGCTCTCACTGCCGTGCCAGCCCGCCACACCGCCGCCCTCTTGCTCGCGCTTCCGCTCGCCGCCCAGGCGCTGTGCACCAGCGACCGGGTAGCACAGCCTGCCGCCGTGCTGGAGCGCTTCGTCAGCGCCGATTGCGCCGACTGCTGGCGCGACCGCGCCACGCCCGAGCCGGCGCCGGGGACGATCGCGATCGACTGGGTGCTGCCCGGCTCGAAAGGGGACGACGCGCCCTTGTCCGCCGTCGCCCTGGAAGACGGCCGCGAGCGCCTGGAGGCGCTGGGCAAGCCGGTGCCCGCGCGCAGCGACGCGGTGTTCGGCCGCCGCGAAGGCAAGCCGGTGCCGCTGCGCCTGGCGCAAGGCGACGCCTTCAACGACTACATCGGCACCTCCATGGAGTTGCCGGCACCGGGCCGCGAGGAATGGCATGCGTGGCTGCTGCTGGTGGAGGACCTGCCCGCCGGCACCGAGGGCAGCCCGGTGGAGCGCCACCTGGTGCGCAACGTGTTCCGCCCCGAGTGGCGCCCGTCCTCCGTGGGACCGGGAGGCCGGCTGGCCGAAGACCGCGCGATGCAGATCCACGACGGCGCCAGGCCGGAGCGACTGAGGCTGGTGGCGGTGCTGGCCGATGCACGCGGGCATATCAGGGCTATCAGCCGAACCGCATGTACCGGCTAAGGACCCCTTGGTAGAATCGGTCACCGGGCCCAAGCATTTGTGGCCCGGTTCGCGTTTGAAGCGCCGCCTTCATTCCGCCGGGTCCCTGTCCAAGCGCTCACCTGTTCGACAACAGACTTCCGGAGCCTGGAACCATGGAAATTTTCGACTACGACAAAGTCCTGCTGCTGCCCCGCAAGTGCCGCGTGGAAAGCCGCTCGGAGTGCGACCCTTCGCTCGAATTCGGCGGCCGCCGGTTCAAGCTGCCGGTGGTGCCGGCCAACATGAAGACGGTGCTCGACGAGCGCGTCGCCCTGTGGCTGGCGAAGAACGGCTACTTCTACGTGATGCACCGCTTCGACCTGGACAACGTGAAGTTCGTCCGGCGCATGAAGGAGGCCGGTGCCTTCTCCTCGATCTCCGTCGGCGTGAAGAAGGCGGACTACGACACCGTCGACATGCTGGCCGCAGAAGGCCTGGTGCCCGAGTACGTGACCATCGACATCGCGCACGGCCACGCCGACACGGTGAAGAACATGATCAGCCATCTCAAGGCCAGGCTGCCCGCGAGCTTCGTGATCGCCGGCAATGTGGGCACGCCCGAAGCGGTGATCGACCTGGAAAACTGGGGCGCGGACGCGACCAAGGTGGGCATAGGCCCCGGCAAGGTCTGCATCACCCGCATGAAGACCGGCTTCGGCACGGGCGGCTGGCAGCTGTCGGCGCTCAAGTGGTGCGCGCGGGTGGCGAGCAAGCCCATCATCGCGGACGGCGGCATCCGCGAGCACGGGGACATCGCCAAGAGCATCCGCTTCGGCGCGACGATGGTGATGATCGGCTCCATGCTCGCCGGCCACGAGGAGTCGCCGGGCCAGACCGTGGAGGTCGACGGCCGCCTGTTCAAGGAGTATTACGGCAGCGCGTCGGACTTCAACAAGGGCGAGTACAAGCACGTGGAAGGCAAGCGCATCCTCGAGCCGGTCAAGGGCAAGCTCGCCGACACGCTGCGCGAGATGGAGGAAGACCTGCAGAGCTCCATCAGCTACGCCGGCGGCACGAAGTTGGCGGACATCCGCAAGGTGAACTACGTGATCCTCGGTGGCGACAACGCGGGCGAACACCTGCTGATGTGAGCGGATTGCCGCAGCAAGGAAAAAGGGGCGCGTTGCGCCCCTTTTCTCTTGGCGCCTGCGCCCGCTCAGGCGCGCAGCAAGTCCAGCGCCAGCTGGTGCAGGCGATGGCTCGGGTCCACGAGCGCATCGACGATGCTGAAGTGATTGAGTCCGGGCAGGAGTTCGCACACCGGCACGCGTCGCGGACCCCAGGCTTCCTGGATCAGGCGATTCTGTCGATGGAACTCGGCGCTCTCGGCCGCGCCCGCGACGCTGTACAGCGTGCCGTGCCGGGGTGCGGGCAGGCGCGCAGGGCTCGCCTGCGCGACCTGTTCCGGCGTGAGGCATAGCGTCTCCTGCAGGAAGGGCGCATTCATGACCGGCTCCAGGTCATTCAGGGGAGAGATCGCCAGCGCGCCGCACACGACGTCGCGCGGCAGCGCCGGATCGAGTTGCTGCCACAAGCACGCGAGCATCATGGCCGCCAGGTGGCCGCCTGCGGAATAACCGGCCACGACGATGCGGCGACGATCCCCGCCGAAGCGTTCGATGTGGTGCCAGGTCCAGGCCACGGCGTGCGCGATCTGCAGCGTGATGTGCGGGATGCTGACCGCGGGACACAGCGCATAGTTCGGCACGACGACGCAGGCGCCGTCGCGCGTGAAGGCCGGAGCGACGAAGGAGTGGTCGCTCTTGTCCATCGCGCGCCAGTAGCCGCCGTGGACGAACACCAGCACGGGCGCATCGCCGCTGGGTGCCGGAAAGACGTCCAGCGTTTCCCTTTCGCCGGCCCCGTACGGGATATCCAGTTCGCAAGGCCCATCGGCGCGGGCCTTGGCCGATTCACTCGCCCAGCGGGCGAAGTAGGCGGCGTGGTCCGCGACCCGCTGCCGGTTGTTGTACATGGCGTCGTGCCAGGCTCCGTCCCTCAACTTCTTCTCCAACTCAACCATCTGCAACATCGTGACACATCTTGTTTCAGTTGTCGGTGAGGTATTTGGCGCTTCCCCGGGCTTTGTTCTGTATACAGTGTACGGAGATGCCTGCGCAGCTCCTCCACCTCGAAGCGGCGCCCGACCTCGTGGACCGGGTGTACCGCAGTTTGCTCGATGCGATCAGCGACGGCTCCCTGGCGCCCGGCCAGCGGATCACGCAAGAAGACATTGCGCAGCAGCTGGCCGTGTCGAGGCAGCCGGTGCTGCAGGCCTTGCGCTTGTTGAAGAAGGACGGCTTCGTGCAGGACGCGCCGGGACGCGGGCTGCAGGTCGCCGCGCTCGATGCGCAGTGGACGCGCAACGTGTACCAGGTGCGCGGCGCGCTCGATGCGCTGGCCGCGCGGCTCGCTGCGCAGCGGCGCTACCGCATGGACGCCGCGCTGATCAGGCACGGACGCACGGCCGCGCGAGGCCGCAACGTCGCGGCCATGATCGCCGCCGACCTCGCGTTCCACCGCGCGCTGTACGAAGCGGCGGGCAATCCCCTCATCGCCGAAAGCGCGCAACTGCACTGGCATCACCTCAAGCGCGTGATGGGCGCGGTGCTGCAGCAGACCGGCCAACGCGAAGCCGTGTGGGATGAACACCAGGCCATCGCCGATGCCATCGCCGCGGGCGATGCCGACCTCGCCGCACGCCTGATCGAGGAACACGGCTCCAATGCCAGCCGGGTCCTGGGCGAGCGGCTCGACTTCGTGCTCGGCACCAGCACCGCAACCACGACCAACGACACCAGGAGACGCACGTGAAGCTGACGCAGGAACAACTCCAGCAGTTCGAACACGATGGATACCTGTTCTTCCCCGGCCTGTTCTCGCCGGACGAGACGCGCGCGCTGAACGAAGCGGTGCCCGCGCTGTACGCGCGGCGCGAAGCGTTCAACGTGCGAGAGAAGAACAGCGACGCGGTGCGGACGAATTTCGCGGCCCACCTGTACAGCGAACCTTTCGCCCGGCTCGCGCGGCATCCCCGCATGGTGGAACCGGTGATGGAACTGTTCGACGAGCAGGTCTACATGCACCAGTTCAAGATCAACGGGAAGATGGCCTTCGAGGGCGACGTCTGGCAATGGCACCAGGACTACGGCACCTGGTTGAACGACGACATGATGCCGACCGAGCGCGCCATGAACGTGGCGATCTTCCTGGACGACGTGAACGAATACAACGGCCCGCTCATGTTCATCCCGGGCAGCCACAGGAAGGGCGTGGTGGACGCGAGGCACGACCTCACCACCACGAGCTATCCGCTGTGGACCGTCGACGACGCACTGATCGCGCAGCTGGTGGAGCGTGCCGGCGGCAAGCACGGCGGCATCGTCAGTCCCAAGGGTCCCGCCGGCTCCATGATCCTGTTCCACAGCTGCCTGGTGCATGCCTCGAGCAGCAATCTCTCGCCGTGGAACCGGGTGAGCGTCTACCTGAGCCTCTGCGCGGTGTCGAACCACATCCGCCGCTTCAAGCGTCCGGAATACATCGCGCACCGCGACTTCACGCCGATCGCGTGCCTGCCCGACGACTGCCTGCGCAAGCCCTACCCCGTGGACGTGCCCTGGAAGAACGGCATGCCCGCGAGCGCCCTTGCCACCTCGCCCGATCCGATCGACCAGGTCAGGAAGGCGGCCTGACATGTCCTTGCACGCCCAATTGCAGCGACGTGCCGCCGAAGGCAAGCCGATCCGCGTCGCGTTGATCGGCGCCGGCAAGTTCGGCTCGATGTACCTGGCGCAGGTGCCGCGCACGCCCGGCGTGCATCTCGCGGGCATCGCCGACCTGTCGCCCGACAGCGCGCGCGCCAATCTTGCACGCGTCGGCTGGAACGCCGAGCGCGCCCAGGCTGCATCGCTCGACGAGGCGTTGAAGACCGGCGCCACGCATGTCGGCGAAGACTGGCGGGCGCTGGTGCGCCATCCCGCGATCGACGTCGTCGTCGAGTGCACGGGCCATCCCATTTCCGCCGTCGACCACTGCCTCGAAGCGTTCGCGCACGGCAAGCACGTGGTGAACGTCACGGTGGAAGCGGACGCCTTCTGCGGGCCGCTGCTCGCGCGCAAGGCCGCCGAAGCGGGCGTCGTGTACTCGCTCGCCTTCGGCGACCAGCCCGCGCTGATCTGCGACCTGGTGGACTGGGCCCGGACCTGCGGCTTTCCCGTCGTCGCCGCGGGGCGCGGGCACAAGTGGCTGCCGCATTTCTGCGAGTCCACGCCGGAGACGGTGTGGGGCTACTACGGCCTCACGCCGGAGCAGGCGAAGCGCGGCGGGCTGAACCCGAAGATGTTCAACAGCTTCCTGGACGGATCCAAGCCCTCGATCGAAAGCACCGCGGTGGCGAATGCGACGGGCCTCACGGTCCCGGGCAGCGGCCTGCTCTATCCGCCGGCGAGCGTCGCGGACATTCCCTTCGTGACGCGCCCGCGCAGCGAAGGCGGCGTGCTGGAACGCAAGGGCATGGTGGAAGTGATCTCGTCGCTGGAGACCGACGGCCGCGTGATCCCCTACGACATCCGCATGGGCGTGTGGGTGACCGTCGAAGCGGAGACCGAGTACATCAGGAACTGCTTCGAGGAATACAACGCGCACACCGATCCGAGCGGCCGCTATTTCACGCTCTACAAGCGCTGGCACCTGATCGGCCTGGAGGTCGGCCTCTCGGTCGCCAGCGTCGCGCTGCGCCGCGAAGCCACGGGCGTGGCCACCTGCTGGAACGCCGACGTGGTCGCCACCGCCAAGCGCGACCTGCAGCCCGGCGAGATGCTCGATGGCGAAGGCGGCTACACGGTCTGGGGCAAGCTGCTGCCGGCCGACACCTCGTTGCGCATGGGCGGGCTGCCTCTCGGCCTCGCCCACGACGTCAAGGTGGTGCGGCCGGTGAAGAAGGGCCAGAGCCTCGCCTGGGCCGACGTCGCGATGGACACGGGCACGCACGCGTATCGCATCCGGCGCGAGCTCGAGACGCAATTCGCGCCGCCGCTGCTGAAAGCCGCGTGACAGCCGCCTGATCCCGGCCGGGCCCATCATGGCGGCCCACCACCAAGGAGACGAACCATGCAGATCGCCGTGCTCGGCACCGGCCTCATGGGCTTTCCCATGGCACGCCGCCTGTGCGAAGCGGGCCATGCGGTGCACGCGTGGAACCGCAGCCGCGACAAGGCCGACCGCCTCTCGCCGTTCGGTGCGACGGTCCACGCCCACGCAGCGGACGCGGTGCGCGGCGCGGACGTCGTCGTGTGCATGCTGGAGAACGGCCCCGTGATCGACGACGTGTTGTTCCGCCAGGGCGCGGCCGACGCGATGCGACGCGGCACCTTGTTCATCGACATGGCCTCCATCCAGCCGCGCGAAGCGCGCGACCACGCGGCGCGGCTGGCGGAGCGGGGCGTCGCCCAGCTCGACGCGCCGGTATCGGGCGGCACGGTCGGCGCGGAAAACGGGACGCTCGCCATCATGGTCGGCGGCAAGGCGGCGGACTTCGAGCGCGCCGCGCCGGTGTTCCAGGCGCTGGGCCGCGCCACGCACGTGGGGCCGAGCGGCGCGGGCGAACTGGCCAAGCTCGCCAACCAGATGATCGTCGGCATCACCATCGGCGCCGTCGCCGAGGCCTTGCTGCTGTGTGCCAAGGGCGGCGCCGACATGGCCAAGGTGCGCGAGGCCATCACCGGCGGCTTCGCGGACAGCCGCATCCTGCAGCTGCACGGGCAACGCATGGTGGAGCGCGACTTCACCCCGCGCGCCAAGATCTCCGTGCAGTTGAAGGACATGCGCAACGCGCTGGCGACGGCGGAGGAGATCGGTTTCGACGCGCCGGTCACGGCGCTGTTCGAGCGCCTCTACACCGACGCGGGCGAGCAGCACGGACTCGCGGACCTGGACCATTCCGGACTGTTCGTGGAGCTCGCGTCGCGCAACGGACTGCGCTAGTCGAAGCCCTCGCCGGAAAAGCGCTCCGCGGCTTTGCTACAATAACGCTCGTTGTGGGGGGGTAGCTCAGCTGGGAGAGCGTCGCGTTCGCAATGCGAAGGTCGGGAGTTCGATCCTCCTCCTCTCCACCACAACCGTTTTCGAAGCAGTGGGTTCTTAGCTCAGTTGGTAGAGCAGCGGACTCTTAATCCGTAGGTCGTAGGTTCGAATCCTACAGGACCCACCACCACACACAAGGGTTAGCGCGCGAGCAGCCGCTAACCCTTTTTCGTGTTCGTCGCGCTGTGTAATCGCCCTGTAAGCACTTCCAGCGCGTCGCCTCGAACCACCTCCAGGTCAGCAGCGCATGACCGGGCTGTTGTTCGCAACGAGAAGGCCGCGGGGTCAATTTCCCTCCGCGGCACCAGCTGAAGGGACGAGCGGAACGGCTAGAAGAGGGGCGGCTGTTCAGGCGGCTTGGGCGGCCGGCTTGTGCGCACGCTGCTGGCCGCGGGCGCTCGAGGAGGCAGCGGCGCCGGCTCTCCGATGAGCGGCCCGGTGAACTGCCGGAAGAACATCGGCGCCTCGTGCACGGAACAGGCAAGCCAGGCGTCCTGGTCCTTGGGGTCGAGGATGATCGGCATGCGCTTCTCCTCGCCCGGCTTGTGGAACTGCCGGTAGTAGGGGTGGTCGTCGGCGTTCACCGTCAGCATGGCGAACGAGAACAGCTCGCGGCCGTCCGGGTGTCGCCACTTCGTGTAGATGCCGGCGATTCCCATCGGCACTGCGCCCGGCTGGTAGATCGCCCAGCGCACCGGCTTGCTTGTGTCGTCCGGGTAATGGGGCTCGTAGATCAATTCCGCAGGGACGATGCAGCGCTGGCCGCGCTTCCATGCATCCCGGAAGCTGGCAAGCTGGTGGACGGTCTCCGTGCGCGCGTTGTACGTGCGTCGGCCGTAGGCCAGCTCGGTCGCGAAGTGCGGCAGCAGACCGAACACACCGTCGTGGACGATGCGCCTGTTGCCCGAGCCCTCCTCCGCCAGCCGGATGAAGGGCGCCAAGCCCGTCGGCCAGGCGTCGACCGACTCGTCGTCGCGCTCGCGCACCACGCCGAAGAATGCCAGGAGGCGATCGGCGCGCGTGACCGGCTTGTAGTTGCTGCACACACGGCGATTATGAGACGGGCCGATGCCCGGATCATCCCTGGACAGCCTTGCCCCGGCAGATGCGCTGCAGGTCCGCGCAAGCTGCACAAGAGCGTCCCGCACCGCCATGTTCAGGGTGGCCATGAACTCCCCGTTCGCGGCCGTCATGTTGGCCTTGGTGGCGAAGCCGTGGTAGCGACGCACCGCGCGTTCGTTGCCTGCGCCGGGAAAAGTTGCCTGCAGCACGACGCGCGCGTGCCGATTGACCCCGCCGGCCCAGATTTGCGCATGGCGCAGCGCCAGGTCGACTCCCTCGCCGGGCCCCTGTACGGGCGGGGCGAGACCCGCAGTCTCGAGCCACGCCGCCGCGCCCTTCAGTGTTCCGGTGCCGCGACAAATGCGTCAGGCACATCGGCTGCGTCATGACCCCAGGCGTTTGCCGCACGAGGGGCTTCTTGCTGCAATGCGCTCCGAACCCGGACTGACCCGGTGTTCGGCGGCTCGGCCGTCCCTCAACGATGTCCTGTGCAATGCAGTCGCCGCGACCAGGACAGCTTGACGTCGCAGGCGCCGGCTGGGACTTGACGCGTGCAGCGAAGGGCGAGTGGCCGCTCTCTCTCGGGACTGCCCCGCCCCTCGCTTGCCGCAGCACCCTCGCAGCGAGCGAGCGGCACTGCTCCCTTCATTCACCTCGGTGTGTTCGCTGCGTTCCATCCCGCGGCGTGCGTACCTTCCCTTTTGTGACCTACCGGTCACCACTGGAGTCAACCATGAAGCAGATGTTCGAATCCCTGTCCGACCTGGCCGCACGGCTGCAGGCGGACGCCCGCAGCCAGCAGGACGTCCTCGCGCCGGCTGCGCACATCAGCATGGACCCGCTCGCAGCGCTTTCCATCGGGGGCGCAGCCGCCATGCCAGTGAGCGACCTGGCCCACGGCCAGCTCGCCGACTACATCAACATCCCCAGGACCTACTACGACCGTCTGCGCGATGGCGGCAAGGACCTGCTGGCCATCAACGTGAACCACTGGCTGCGAAACAAGGGCAGCGAGCGCCGCATGGTGCGCACCCGCGATGGCGTGGTCCGCGCCCTGCTGTCCGACCGCTACCAGCGCATCGACAACCACGAGGTGGCCGAGGTCGCGCTCGATGCCCTGCGCAGCGTGCCAGGCTTTCGGGTGGTGTCCTGCGCCGTCACCGAACAGCGCCTATACATCAAGGCGGTGTCCGAGGCCGTGCAGCAGCAGGTCACCGGCTCGCGCCGCCCGGGCGACGTGGTCGAAGCCGGGGTGCTGGTGAGCAACAGCGAAGTGGGACTGGGCTCGGTGAGCATCCAGCCCTTCGCGCACTTCCTGGTCTGCACCAACGGCATGGTGCGCAACAAGGAGGGTCTGCGCGCGGCGCACGTCGGCCGCCGCCTGGACACCGCGGTGGAAGGGCTGTTGTCCGAAGGCACCAAGCGGTTGGAGGACGAGGTGGTACTGCGCAAGGTGCAGGACGTGATCCGCCACGCCTTCGACAAAGTCGCCTTTCGCCGCTTCATCGACCAGCTGGAAGCGTCGGTGCAGCAGCCGATCGCGGGCGACGTCACCGGCGCGGTGGAATCGCTGGGACCTACCCTGGGCCTCACCAGCGGGGAGCGCCAGTCGGTGCTGCGCCACCTGATCGAAGGCGGCGACCTGTCCCGCTATGGGCTCATGAACGCGGTGACCCGAACCGCCCACGACGTGCCCTCGTACGATCGAGCGACCGAACTGGAGGCGGCCGGGTTCCGGGTGGTCGAACTGCAGCCACGGGAGTGGCAGGCGATCTCCCAAGCCAGGCCTCTGGCCGCGGCCACCGCGTGACGATTTTAAGCCGCTGCCACACCCGGCAGCGGCTCCTTTTCGCACGCGACGTCGGCGCTTTCTTCCATGACCGGGACTTTGACGGGTCCGCGATCATCGTGGCGTGCCCGCCAACGACAAGGGCAGTTGTCGAAAGAGCCACGGCGTCGGAGTCCGATGCCGGCCTGCGCGCATGAAGGAGGTGCGCAGACAGCAAAAAGCCCTGCATAGAGGGCAGAGCAGGAACCAGTATCGGGCGCGTGCTTCAGCGGAGAAATGGGCGTTCCGTAGGGATGAGCATGTCTGCAGTACCCGGAGCGATACCCCATGAGCAAAGACCGTCGCCAATTTGATTGCTCGTTGTCAGTCCCTCAGTACTTTCTCTGCAAGCTGGCGCAGGACCGCTAGGGACGGCGGCTCGGCACGGCCGGCGAGCGTCACCAGCCCGAACCGGGCCTTGACGGTCATGACCGGGCGGACCGGCAGTTCCACCAGATCGGGAGCCGCAGCGCGGATCGCAAGCAGCACGGCATCGCTCGATCGCACCACGTCGACCAAGCTCGCGATTTCCTCACAGCGCAGCGTCACGCACTCTGCGGGATGCGCCCCCGATCCGTAACGCTCCACAAGTCCGCGCGCAACCTCGTCGCTCAAGGGCGTGGACGCAATGGGGAACTGACGCACGGCGGCGAACCGAAGCGGCCCGGAGCGGCGCGCGAGCGGATGGCCCTTGCGGCACATGAAGACGCCGCGCATCTCCGACAGGGTCTCGACCCGCAAGTCCGGCGATGGCGACAGCGACCGCGCGTCGATGACCAGCGCGTCCAGGTGCCGCTCGCGCAAGGCCTGCACGAGATGCTCGGTTCCGGCGCGGCTGACCGTCACGTGCATGCCTGGATGCTTCCTTGCCATCTCGACGAGCAGCGGCGTCATCAGCATCGCGCCGGGACCGGAGCCCATGCCCACACGCAGGCTTCCGGCGTGGCCCTCGCGCATCCGCTGTCCACTGACGGCAAGCTCGTCGACCTCGAACACGATCTGGCGGGCACGCTGCAGCACCTCGCGGCCGAACGGGGTGATCTCGGTGCGGCGGCCGATGCGATCGAACAGCGGCTGCCCCATCTCGTCTTCCAGTGCACGGATGCTGCGGCTCAAGGCCGGCTGCGTGAGGAACAGGCCCTCCGCGGAGCGGCTGAACGAGCCGCTTGCGGCCAGCGCAATCAAGTGGCGCAGCTGCACCAGCGTCATCGCACGTCTCCTTCTTTGATATTCATCTGACTCATGCTATCCGGTACAACAATGCATTGGACGTCATGCATCCGGTTTCCTAGCATTGGCGGACACAGCAAGGCGCGTGGCGCCCTAGGAGACAAGACATGAACCCGATCACGCGACGCGCCCTGGTCCTGCTGGCCGCGTCCCTGCTGGCGGCAGGCGCCGGCGCCGACACCTACCCGTCCAAGCCGGTCAACCTCATGGTGCCCTACCCGGCCGGTGGCCCGTCGGATGCCATTGCCCGCATCTTCAGCGCACCCTTTGCCAGGGAGCTCGGGCAGACCGTCATCGTGGAGAACCTGGGCGGCGCCAGCGGCGCGATCGCTGCGCAGAAGGTGCTCTCGGCCCCGGCGGACGGCTACTACGTGTTCCAGGGCTCGCCCAACGAGGTGATCCTGGCGCCGCTGGCAAACGCTTCCATCAAGCTGAAGGCCGAGGACTTCCGCCTGGTCGCACCGATCGCCGATGCCACCATGGTGGTCCTGGCGCGCCAGGACCTGCCGGTCAACAACGTCGACGAGCTGATCGACCTCGCCCGCAGGTCGAAGGACAAGCCCCTCAGCTACGGCAGCGTCGGTGTCGGCTCGCTGTACCACTTCATCGTGGAGAACATGCAGCAGGTCGCGGGCATCCATGTGACGCACGTCCCCTACAAGGGCAACGCGCCGCTGCTGCAGGACATCGGCGGCGGCCAGGTCGACTTCGCCGTGCTGGTGTACAGCGCCGCGATGGGCGACATGGCGGAGCACGGGCACCTCAAGGTGATCGGGCAACTGGGCGCGCAGCGCTCGGAGTTGCTGAAGAACATACCGACCGTCAGTGAAGGCAAGGAACTGAAGAACTTCCACTACAAGACCTGGACGGGCTTCATGGTGCCGAAGAACACGCCCGAACCGGTGGTGCAGCGCCTGCACGCGGCCATCGGCAAGACGCTGGCGGATCCTTCGGTCGTCTCCCAGCTGAAGCTGCAGACGCAGGTGCCCTCCGCGCCGATGTCGCTGGCGGAAGCCTCGAAGTACTTCGAAGGCGAGACCGCGCGCTATCGCGCGCTTGCCAAGGCCATCAACCTGCAGCCGCAGTGAACGGGCGATGAGCTACCTGCTGGACGCGCTCACCGAGCGCGCGGGCGAATTCATCCGCCTGCGCCGCGACATCCATCGCCACCCGGAACTCGGTTTCGAGGAACACCGGACGGCGGCGCTCGTCGCGGAGAAGCTGGAAGGCTGGGGGTTCACCGTGGCAACCGGCGTGGGCGGCACGGGCGTCGTCGGCACGCTGGTGCGCGGCGACGGTCACCGCCGCCTCGGCATCCGCGCCGACATGGACGCCCTGCCGATAGTCGAGGCGAGCGGTCGCGAGTGGAGCAGCGCCCATCACGGCGTCATGCACGCGTGCGGGCACGACGGGCACACGGCCATGCTGCTCGCGGCAGCGCGGCACCTCGCGAGCGCAGGCCGCTTCAGCGGAACGCTCAACGTGATCTTCCAGCCCGCCGAGGAAGGTGGCGGCGGCGCACTGCGGATGATGGACGACGGCTTGTTCGATCGCTATCCCTGCGACGCAATCTTCGCGATGCACAACATGCCCGGCATCCCGCAGGGGCACATGGTGATGCGCGAAGGCGCGATGATGGCCTCGAGCGACTACGCAACCATCCATCTTGCAGGCGTCGGTGGTCACGGAGCGATGCCGCACAAGGCCGTCGATCCGCTGGTGGCTGCCGCAAGCATCGTGATGGCGCTGCAGACGGTCGTGTCGCGCAATGTCGACCCGCTGCAGCCCGCTGTCGTTACGGTGGGCGCCCTGCACGCCGGCAAGGCGAACAACGTGATACCCGCGAGCGCCACGCTCGAAGTCAGCGTGCGCGCGGTGGATCGCGAGACGCGCAGGATCCTCGAGACGCGAGTTCGTGAAGTGGTGGAACTCCAGGCCAAGAGCTTTGGCGTGCAGGCCGAGATCGACTGGCGGCCAGGCTACTCCGTGCTGGTGAACACGCCGGCGGAGACCGAATTCGCCCGCAGCGTCGCCGTGGAACTGCTCGGCCCGGAACGCGTCACGCCGCAAGGCCAGCCGCTGACCGGCAGCGAAGACTTCGCGTTCATGCTGGAGCGCGTGCCGGGCAGCTACGTGCTGATCGGCAACGACGGCCCGGATGCGGGCGCCCCCTGCATGGTGCACAACCCGGGATATGACTTCAACGACCGCAACATCGCAGTCGGCTCCGCCTACTGGGTGCTGCTCGCAGAGCGATTCCTGCGCATCGAGCGCTAGGCAAGTTCTACCGTCTTGCACGATGCAGATAACTGCTATCGCCGACTCAGCTCTGTTGATGCGGTTGCGCCCAGATTTCCGCATCACCACGTCCCAGGATCGCAGACCGCCGTGAGCACCTTCCTCCGTCGCGCCCGGATCGTCGGGGGCCGGCTTCTCCGCAATGGCCTGCGCCATCGAGCTTCGCAAGCGCATCGTCGCCGCAGACCTCTTCGAGATCGACCCGGACTGGCGCAACTCAGTGAGTCGTTCGAGAGACCGGCGCGCGTGCGCCGCGCATCTCCAGCTCGAGCCGATGCGGCGATGGCGCGCGGCGCTTCTGAGCGATGGCGTTGAAGATGCGACGCTCTCGGTCGTGGAGGCGGACAGGAAGCGGAGACAGGCAAGCGCGATGCGGCTGCCATCCGCGCCGCTTCTTCTGACCATCAGGCGGCCCGCGTAGCCGGCTTCGACTGCCTTCTGGTGCAACCGACAGGGCTGCGGACGCTGGCGGCCAAAACTGCACCAGAGAAGAGCGACGCGTGAAGCGCAGGATGCCGGACCTGTGCACCGCGAGAATTTGCGAACAGCAGCACATGATGCTGGTGATGTGTTCACGCGTCCTCGCCTCTCCTCTGTTCTTCAGGTGACCAAGGGAACGATAAGCGCGTGAGCGCCCTGCAGCTGACGTACGATGGAGAGCGCGCGGCGCGCGATCGCGAATGGACCCTGGGGCCCAGTGGCTACGTCCCAGGCTTGGGCCCCGGCTGTACGGGCCGGCATCACTTGAGGGGTGTTGCATGGCGGGCATGGCGGGCGAGTTGCGCGAGCGACAGCGCGACGAGATGGCCAACTGGCTGGCCAGTCTGTGGCCGTTCCGGGCCCAGGCCGTCCTGGTGCTGGGTCCGGACCCCTTCGCGGCAAACGACCACCGCGAGCTCGTCGCGGCGTATCCGGAGGCGTTCCGCAGGGAGGCGGCGGCACTGGCGCGCTCACAGGCCTGGGGGCCGCCTTGGCGTTTGCGTCCGCGTCCCCTGGTCAATTGGCAGAACCTGGCCGAGATGCCCGCCGAGAGCGAA
>FTHB01000312.1_pt1 | contig 25250 bp, 27 predicted proteins | sample 1640851 | NCBI WGS metagenome assembly FTHB01 (sample SAMEA3914788, study PRJEB12502) | metagenome | biome: forest; material: soil | place: Canada | collected 2011-07-03 | depth 0.1 m
CATGGCGGATCTCCTTCAGCGCGGGCTGTCTTGCAGGAACGCTCGAGCCGGCCCGATGCCCACTCCCATTCTCCCGCGATCGGTCCGCGCGAGTGGCGCGCTTCGTCGAGTGGAACGGACAGCCGGACGCAGAGGACGCAGAGGACGCAGAGGACGCAGAGGGCGCAAAGAAGACATTCAAAGGGATGGATGTCCTTTTGCGTCCTCTGCGTACCCTTCGCGTCCTCTGCGTCCGGCTGTCCGTTCCACTCGACGAAGCGCGCCACTCGCGCGGACTGATCGCGGGAGAATGGGAGTGGGCATCGGGCCGGCTCGAGCGTTCCTGCAAGACAGCCCGCGCTGAAGGAGATCCGCCATGGACGACGAAGTGTTCAACCTCAGCCTGCGCAAGTTCCTGAAGATGGTGGGCGTGAGTTCGCAGCGGGAGATCGAGCAGGCGGTGGCGCGCGCGCTGCAGGAGGGCGGCATCGCCGGCAGCGAGAGCTTCCCCGCCACGATGACGCTGGAGATCGCCGGCCTGAAGCTGCGCACCACCTTCGACGGCGAGATCCGGCTGCAGTAGCAGCGACCCTCCCGCTCAGGGCTCGGTTTCGGGCGCGACGCGCTGGTACACGATGTTGTGGCCGTGGATGTGGTCCACGCCCGCGAACTCGTTGCGCGACTGGAAGGCGATTTCGAAGGTGACGAAGGGCATGTTCAGGCGCGAAGGCGCCTGGCCGTTGATGGACACGTACTTGCGCTTGAGGTTGGTCCCGTCGAAGACCCAGGTGCCTTCGTTCACGAATTCCTCGGACTTGCCGCCGGGCTCGACGACGCGCGAGACCTCGCGGAAGTCGCCCTTCGCATCGAGCACCAGCACGCGGCGCACCTCGACGCCCTCTTCCGTGTACTCGCGCAGCCAGGTGCCGGGCAGCAACTCGCCGGCTTCCTTCGCATAGCTCACGGCAGGCCCGCTCTCGCCGCGGTCGGGCGGGTCGGCCAGCCTGGACAGCGCGGCGCCCAGCGACAGCAGGGCCAGCAAGGCGATCGCCCAGGTCACGGGGGCGGCATGGCGCGGCATGACGAAATCATTCCAGAAAGCGCGGCGAATGTCTCCCGCCTGGCGCAAGACCTCCGCGGCTGCCGCGTCAACCCAGCATGTAGCCCAGGACGAACGCAGCCGCCACCGCGGCCAGCGGGTGCGCCCGCACGTGCCCGCGCACCGGCCGCAGCAGCCCCCACGCGTCTTCGGGCAGGGACGGCAAGCGGTCCTGCGCCGCCGCTGGCGGCTGCGCCTCCTGGTCGCGCGCCGGCTCGAAGCGCAGCACGTCACCGTCGTCACCGGCATCGTCGCCCACGTCGGGCAGGTGCGTGTCGCCGGTGAGCTTCAGGCGGTTCCTGGGGTTGGGCATGGGACAGATCCTCCTGGCAACAAGCGCCAATCTGGGGGCGGGCTCGCGTCCGCGGCGTAGGAATGGGTCGCGGCTGCGGCGCGGCGCGCGCGGGCCGGCGCGCCGCGGCTCAGCCTTCGTAGTTCTCGACGGTGCCGATGTCGCGCGGCTGCGCGGCCGCCGGATCCTGGCCGAACTCGCGGCGCGCGCGGCGCTGCCGCAGCAGGTCCCAGCACTGGTCGAGCTGTTCCTCCACGTGCTTCAGGCGCGTCGCCTGGTCCTGCGCGCCGGCCGCACCGGAGCGCAGCTTGTGCTCCTCGTCGATGAGCGTGTTGATGTGGTCCAGGATGCTCTTGTCGTTCATGGCCAGGCTCCGGAAGGGGTGCGGACCATTCTAGGCATTCGCGGGAAGGCCGGCACTTGTCCCTCGCAGCGAGGCAGCTTTGCGAAAGGCGCAGCGCTTGCTTCGCGCTTTTCGTCGCGGCAGGTCGCCGGGCGCTAGGGCCGCCGCCCGAACTCCACCACCCGGTTCGCCGGCAGGTGGAAGTAGTCGGAGGACCGGCTCGAATTGCGGTGCAGCCACGCGAACACCGCCTGGCGCGCCCGCGTCATCGACTTCAGGTGGCCCGTGGACACCGTCTCGCGCGAGACGAAGTACGAGGTGCTCATGCTCTCCGTCGAGATGCCCTTCTGGTAGGTCAGCAGCTTCATGAACTCGGGCACGTCGGGCTCTTCCATGAAGCCGTGCCGCACCGTCACGCGCCAGAAGCCGGCGCCCAGCTCGCTCACGGACAGGCGATGCGCCGCATCGACACGCGGCGAATCGGTGGACAGCACCTGCAGCACGATCACGCGCTGGTGCAGGACCTGGTTGTGCTTGAGGTTGTGCAGCAACGCGTGCGGCACGAAGTCGGGCTCCGCCGTGAGGAACACCGCGGTACCGTTCACGCGATGCGGCGGGTCGCGCAGCAGCGCTTGCACGAAATGGTCCAGCGGCACCTGGTCGGCGGCGGACATCTCGCGCACCAGCGTGCGCCCGCGCGACCAGGTGGTGAAGAGGCCCATCACCAGCGCGGCAACCAGCAGCGGCAGCCAGCCGCCGTCGGCGATCTTCAGGCTGTTGGCGAACACGAAGAGCATGTCCACGGCCAGGAACACCAGCGAGCCCGCGACCACCGCGAAGCGGTTCCAGCCCCACAGCCGCCGCGCCACCAGCGCGGCGAGCACGGTGGTCGTCACCATCGTCACCGACACCGCGATGCCGTAGGCCGACGACAGCGCGCTGGAACTGCGAAAGCCGATTACCAGCGCCACGACGCCCAGCATCAGCAGCCAGTTCACCGCGGGCATGTAGATCTGGCCCATGGCGTGGTGCGAGGTCTGCACGATGCGCAGGCGCGGCAGGTAACCCATGCGGATCGCCTGCGCCGTGAGCGAGAACGCGCCCGAGATCACGGCCTGCGACGCGATCACCGTCGCGACTGCCGCCAGCACCACCATGGGCACCACGCCCCACGTGGGCAGCAGGCGGTAGAAGGGGTTGTCGATCGCGGAGGGATCGGTGAGCACCAGCGCCCCCTGGCCGAAATAATTGAGGACGAGCGCGGGCAGCGCGACGAAGAACCAGGCCTGGCGGATGGCGCGGGCGCCGAAGTGGCCCATGTCCGCATAGAGCGCCTCGCCGCCGGTGACCGCGAGGAACACCGAGCCCAGCACCGGCAGCGACTGCGCCGGGTGCGCGACCAGGAAGGAGACCGCCCAATACGGGTTGAGTGCCTGCAGCACGCGCGGCTGCGCGACGATGTGCTGCAGCCCGAGCAGGGCCAGCGTCGCGAACCACAGGAGCATCACCGGCCCGAACACCTTGCCGACCGCGCCCGTGCCCAGCTTCTGCACCACGAACAGGGCCACCAGGATCGCGATCGTGAGCGGGATCACGTAGGGGTCGAAGAAGGGCGTGGCGACGTCCAGGCCCTCGACGGCCGACAGCACGGAGATGGCCGGCGTGATCAGGCTGTCGCCGTAGAACATGGCCGCGCCGGTGAGGCCCATCGCGGCCACGAGCGAGAGCAGCCAGGCCGGTGACTTCGAGTCGACCACGGCATGGCGCGCGAGCGCCTGCAAGGCCATGATGCCGCCCTCGCCGTCGAGGTCGGCACGCAGCACGAACACCACGTACTTCAGCGTGACGACCAGGGTGAGGGCCCAGAAGATCAGCGACAGCAGGCCCAGCACCGCCTCGGGCGTGAGCGTCACGCCGTGCGCGGGACTCAGGCACTCGCGCAGCGCATAGAGGGGAGAAGTCCCGATGTCGCCGTACACCACGCCCAGCGCCGCAAGGGCGAGCGCGGGGTTGATGCGGGGACGGGCGTGGCCGGCGGAGGTGGTGGCGGGAGAACTCATCGCGTTGCGGATCGCATGGGCCCGATTGTCCCGGAGTCGCGCGACCTCCAGCGTCGAGTTGGCCGGACGGCGCAGCGCGCGGGCCGATTTTTACGGCTTCTATATGCGCGGGATCAGCTTTCCTCCCGCCTTTTTACGTGAGATTGCCAAGACTCAGCCATCTTAGTCGGACGGAGGATCGTCATGGATTTCCTGTTTCTTCTTCTCGGAGCGGCGTTGTGGGGCCTGCTGGTCCTGCTGGTGCGCGGCCTGAAGCGCCTCGAGCCGGGGCAGGCGGAGCGGCCGTGATCGCCCCCGCCGTGCTCTATGGCCTGGCCGGCTTCTGCGCCCTGCTGCTGCTGGCCTATCTCGTCTACGCGCTGATCCGCGCCGAGGAGTTCTGACATGACATTGTCTGCCTGGGGGCTGCTCGCCCTCTTCCTGGCGCTGCTGCTGGCGCTCGCCTGGCCGGTGGGCCGCTGGATGGCGGCCCTCCTGGAAGGCCATCACCCCGCCTGGATGCGGCGCATCGAGGCGCCACTGTACCGGCTGGCAGGCACGGATGCGGATCGCTCCATGCCCTGGACCCGCTACGCGTTCGCCCTGCTGGCCTTCAACGCAGTGGGCGCGCTGTTCGTCTATGGCATGCAGCGGCTGCAGCAGTGGCTGCCCCTCAACCCGGCGAACATGCCCGCGGTGTCGCCGGATTCGTCCTTCAACACCGCCGTGAGCTTCGTGACCAACACCAACTGGCAGGGTTACGGCGGCGAGTCGACCATGGGCTACCTGGTGCAGATGCTCGCGCTGACCGGCCAGAACTTCTTCTCCGCCGCGACCGGCATCGCCGTGGCCTTCGCGCTGATCCGGGGCTTCGCCCAGCGATCCGCTGCGGGGGTGGGCAACTTCTGGGCGGACCTGGTGCGCATCACGCTGTGGCTGCTGCTGCCCCTGTCGATCCTGATCGCACTTTTCCATGTGTCGCAGGGCAGCATCCAGAACTTCGCCCCCTACCAGGACGTGACGACGCTGGAGGCGCAGACCTACCAGCAGCCGAAGAACGGTCCCGATGGCCAGCCGCTGAAGGACGCCAAGGGCCAGCCGGTGATGGAGGACATGAAGACGCAGACCCAGACCATCGCCATGGGCCCGGTCGCCTCGCAGGAAGCGATCAAGATGGTCGGCACCAACGGGGGCGGCTTCTTCAACGCCAACTCGGCGCATCCCTACGAGAACCCGAACGCCTGGACCAACCTGGTGCAGATGCTCGCGATCTTCATCATCCCCGCCGGCCTGTGCTTCACCTTCGGCCGCGGCGTCGGCGACATCCGCCAGGGGTGGGCGGTACTCACCGCCATGACGGTGCTGTTCGTGGCGATGGTCCTCGTGGTCATCCCGTCCGAGCAGGCCGGCAATCCGAAGCTCGCGAACCTGGGCGTGGACATGAGCCTCACGACGGCCCAGCCGGGCGGCAACATGGAAGGCAAGGAGACCCGCTTCGGCATCGAGGCCTCCGGCCTGTTCGCGGCGATCACCACCGCCGCCTCCTGCGGCGCGGTGAATGGCATGCACGATTCCTTCACGCCGCTCGGGGGCATGGTGCCGCTGGTGCTGATCCAGCTCGGCGAGGTGGTGTTCGGCGGCGTCGGCTCGGGACTCTACGGCATGCTGATCTTCGCCATCCTGGCGGTCTTCATCGCCGGCCTGATGATAGGCCGGACGCCCGAATACCTGGGCAAGAAGATCGAGGCCTACGAGATGAAGCTCACCTCGGTGGCGATCCTCGTGACGCCCATCGTGGTGCTGGCGGGCACGGCCATCGCCGTGATCGCCGATGCGGGCAAGGCCGGTGTCGCCAACCCGGGCGCGCATGGTTTCAGCGAGATCCTGTACGCCTTCAGTTCCGCGGCCAACAACAACGGCAGCGCCTTCGCCGGGCTGTCGGCGAACACGCCCTTCTACAACACGATGCTGGGGCTGGCCGTCTGGCTGGGACGCTTCGGCGTGATCGTTCCCGTGCTGGCCATCGCCGGGGCCCTGGCCGCCAAGAAGCGCCTGCCCGTCACGGGGGGGACCATGCCCACGCACGGGCCCCTGTTCGTTGCCCTGCTGATCGGAACCGTGCTGCTGGTCGGCCTGTTGAACTACGTGCCGGCGCTGGCCCTGGGGCCGACGGTGGAGCACCTGATGTTGTGGGGCGGCAAGTAAGCCGGGAGGACATTCCATGAGCAAGCATTCCAAACCGGACCTGCGACTGTTCGACGCGACGCTGGTGACGCCGGCGCTGAAGTCGGCCTTCGCCAAGCTGAGCCCCGCGGTGCAGTGGCGCAACCCCGTGATGTTCGTCGTCTATATCGGCAGCATCGTCACCACCCTGCTGTGGATCGAGGCCCTGCGCGGCGCAGGCGAGGCGCCGGCCGGCTTCATCTTCGCGGTGGCGCTGTGGCTGTGGTTCACGGTGCTGTTCGCCAACTTTGCCGAGGCTCTCGCGGAAGGACGGAGCAAGGCGCAGGCGGCGTCGCTGCGCGGCATGCGCAAGGAAGTCTGGGCCAAGCGCTACGAAGAAGCCGGCGCCGGCGGCCGCTTCCACGGCAAGTCCTGGCTGCCGCGCAAGGGCGATGAGCTGCGCAAGGGCGACGTCGTGCTGGTCGAGCCGAACGACTTCATCCCGCTGGACGGCGAAGTGATCGAGGGCGTCGCCTCCGTCGACGAAAGCGCCATCACCGGCGAATCCGCCCCCGTGGTGCGCGAGGCCGGCGGCGACTTCTCCTCCGTCACCGGCGGCACCCGCGTGCTGTCCGACTGGCTGGTGGTACGCATCACCGTGAACCCGGGCGAATCGTTCCTGGACCGCATGATCGGCATGGTCGAGAGCGCTCGCCGGCAGAAGACGCCCAACGAGGTCGCGCTGCACATCCTGCTGATCGCCCTGACCATCGTGTTCCTGGTGGTCACGGCCACGCTGCTGCCCTACTCCATCTACAGCGTGGAGGTGTCCGGCGCCGGCAAGGTGGTCACGCTCACGGCACTGATCTCGCTGCTGGTGTGCCTGATCCCGACCACCATCGGCGGGCTGCTGTCGGCGGTGGGCGTGGCCGGCATGAGCCGCATGATGCAGGCCAACGTGATCGCCACCTCCGGCCGCGCGGTGGAGGCCGCCGGCGACGTCGACGTGCTGCTGCTGGACAAGACCGGCACCATCACGCACGGCAACCGCCAGGCATCGGCCTTCTATCCCGCTCCCGGCGTGACGCAGGAGCAGCTCGCCCGCGTGGCGCTGCTGGCCTCGCTGGCCGACGAGACGCCGGAAGGCCGGTCCATCGTGGACCTGGCGCGCCGCATGCACGTGGACGACAGCCCGGTGGACGGCGCGCGCTTCATCGCCTTCAGCGCGCAGGACCGCATGAGCGGGGCGGACATCCCCGAGTACGTGCCCGGCGACGACATGCCGCTGCGCAAGGGCGCGACCGATGCGATCCGCAAGTACGTGCAGGCGCTGGGAGGCACCATGCCCGCGGAGGCCACGCGCGCGGCCGACGAGGTCGCGCGCCGCGGCAGCACGCCGCTCGTCGTGTCCGAGGGCGGCAAGGTGCTGGGCGTGATCGAGTTGAAGGACATCGTCAAGACCGGCATCCGCGACCGCTTCGCCGAGCTGCGCCGCATGGGCATACGCACCATCATGATCACCGGCGACAACAAGCTCACCGCCGCCGCGATTGCGGCCGAGGCCGGCGTGGACGATTTCCTCGCGGAAGCCACCCCCGAGGAGAAGCTGAAGCTGATCCGCCAGTACCAGGCGGAAGGGCGCCTCGTGGCCATGACCGGCGACGGCACCAACGACGCACCCGCGCTCGCGCAGGCCGACGTGGCGGTGGTGATGAACAGCGGCACGCAGGCGGCCAAGGAAGCCGGCAACATGGTGGACCTGGACTCCGACCCGACGAAGCTGCTGGAGGTGGTGGAGACCGGCAAGGCGCTGCTCATGACCCGCGGCTCGCTCACCACCTTCTCCATCGCCAACGACGTGGCGAAGTACTTCGCCATCCTGCCGGCGATCTTCGTGACCACCTATCCGCAGCTCACGGCCCTCAACGTGATGGGCCTGGCCACGCCGCAGTCGGCCATCCTGTCGGCGGTGATCTTCAACGCGCTCGTCATCGTGTTCCTCATCCCGCTGGCCCTGAAGGGCGTGCGCTTCCGCGCGGTCGGCGCCGCCGCGCTGCTGCGCCGCAACCTTGCCATCTACGGCCTGGGCGGCATCGTCGTCCCCTTCGTGGGCATCAAGCTCATCGACATGATCCTGGCCGCCATCGGGCTGGCCTGAAGGAGAACCCCATGGACAACAAGGAATCCATCCTGCGCCCCACCCTCGTGATGTTCGCGGCCCTGACCGTTCTGGTCGGCCTGGCGTACCCCCTCGCGGTCACGGGCATCGCCCAGGCGCTGTTCCACGACCAGGCCAATGGCAGCCTCGTGCTGAAGGACGGCAAGCCGGCGGGCTCGGCGCTGATCGGGCAGAACTTCAGCGACACGAAGCACTTCTGGGGCCGGCCCTCGGCCACGTCGCCGATGCCGTACAACGCGGCCAACTCCGGCGGCTCGAACCTGGGGCCGCTGAATCCCGCGCTCACCGACTCGGTGAAGGGACGCATCGACGCGCTGCGCGCCGCCGACCCCGGCAACACGGCGCCCGTGCCGGTGGACCTGGTCACCGCTTCGGGCAGTGGGCTCGATCCGCACATCAGCCCTGCCGCGGCGCATTACCAGGTGGCGCGCGTGGCCAAGGCGCGCGGCCTGCCGCAGGACCGCGTGCAAGCGCTGGTGGACGCCAACACCGAGAAGCCGTGGCTGCCCTTGATCGGCGAGGCGACGGTGAACGTGTTGCGCCTGAACCTGGCGCTGGACGCCGCCCATTGAGGTGCTCGCGTTGGACAGGGCACTCGTAGCCGATCGGCCACCCCGTGGTGAACGCGCCGCGCCTGAACCCTGCGCTGGACGTCCTGCGGTGATGTCCTGGCGATGCGCCCCGACGCAATCTTTGCAGCAATTTGACGGGCTGGGCCCTAACCTGCCTGCATCGAAACAACGCAGGTGCAGACCCCATGGGTTCCGAACTGCTCCGCCTGCTGTGCGCGCTGGCGGCCTTCGTTCTGCCGCTCGTCCTGGCCTGCGTCATCGTGGCCTGGAAGGAGCGGCGACGGAAGTCCGGGCCCTCGGCGAAGCGGGCGCAGCGACGGGCCGCGTGAGCTGCCTGAAAGAGATGGAAGTGAACGGATCGAAAACCATGGAGCCTGGTGAACGCGCTGGCCGCGTTCGCGCTCCCCACCGCCCTCCCGTGGCTGCCCGGTCTGCAGGCACGCTGGCCTTCCGCGTCCCGGCGCAGGAGGCGTGCCGCGTCCGGCAGGCGCTGAGCGCCGCACCGACCTGCAGCATCCGCGCCTGCGTGCCCGACCCCTGCGCCAAGGCGGTGGCGCTGTGGATCGAATTCGAGCCCGGCACGCAGCACGCGCTGATGGACCTGCTGATGGCCTGCGTGCCCAGCGGCCGGTTCGGCCGCGTCCTGACGGCCGGCACCACGGTCCATTGAACGACAACGACGACCAGCAAGGAAACATGCGCACATCGATTCGCCCCCTGCCGACCCCAGCCCTCCTGGCCGGAGCCGGCGCGGTCGTGGGCGTCAGGTACACCTTCTGACCGGTGTACGCTTTGGGCATGGCGATCGCCCCCGAGCAGCGCCCGGACCCCGATGAACTGCTCGCGCAACTGCGCGAGGAGGAGCAACGGGCGCGGCGCGGCCGCCTGCGCATCTACTTCGGCGCCAGCGCCGGCGTCGGCAAGACCTACGCGATGCTGGGCGCCGCGCGCCGCGAGCACCAGGCCGGCCACGACGTGGTCGTGGGCCTGGTCGAGACGCACGGGCGCAGCGAGACCGCGCAGCTCGCCGAAGGACTGCCCCGGCTGCCGCTGCGCGAGATCCGCTATCGCGACCGCGTGCTGGCCGAGTTCGACCTCGACGCGGCGCTGGAACGCAAACCCGCCGTCCTGCTGGTGGACGAACTGGCGCACTCCAACGTGCCCGGCTCGCGCCATCCCAAGCGCTGGCAGGACGTGCAGGAGCTGCTGGATGCCGGCATCGACGTCTGGTCCACGCTCAACGTGCAGCACCTGGAGAGCCTCAACGACACCGTCGGCGCCATCACCGGCGTGCGCGTGCACGAGACGGTGCCCGACACGGTCCTGGACAGCGCCGACGAGGTGGTGCTGGTCGACGTCACGCCGGACGAACTGCTCGCGCGGCTGAAGGCGGGCAAGGTCTACATGCCGCAGCAGGCGGACCGCGCCGCCCAGAACTTCTTTCGCAAGGGCAACCTGATCGCGCTGCGCGAGATCGCGCTGCGGCGCACGGCCGAACACGTCGAGGAGGACGTGCGCGACTACCGCGTGGAACAGGCGATCGCGCCGGTGTGGAACACGGGCGGGGCCCTGCTCGCCTGCGTGGGCCCGCGCGAAGGCGACGAGCAGACAGTGCGGGCAGCGGCCCGCCTGGCCGGGCAGACCAGCGTGCGCTGGTTCGCCGCCTACGTGGAGACGCCGCGGCTGCGGCGCCTGCCGCCAGCCGAGCGCGACCGCATCCTCGCGGTGCTGAAGCTGGCGGAGGAGATGGGCGCGGAGACGGCGGTGCTCGCCGGCAGCGAGGTGGCGTCGGAGCTGGTGGCGCACGCGCAGCAGCTCAATTGCGCCGCCCTGGTGGTGGGCAGGCCGCGCGAAGCGCGGCTGCCCTTCGGCCTCGCGCGCCCCACCATGACACGCCGGCTGGCGACGCTCGCGCCGGCGCTGGACCTGGTGGAGGTGGGGCAACGCGAAAGCGTGCGCCGCCTGGGCCGGGTGGTGCAGGCCCAGGCGGAGGACGAGGAAGACAGCGGCTGGATCGCGGACTGGCCACGCTACGCCTGGGCGACGGGCGCCAGCGTGGCGATCACCCTGCTCGCACTGCCCCTGGGGCACGTGCTGGACCTGGCCAACATCGTGATGCTGTTCCTGCTGGCCACGGTCGCCGTCGCCATGCGCTTCGGCCGCGGCCCGGCGGCGCTGGCGGCCGTACTCAACGTGGCGGCCTTCGACTTCTTCTTCGTGCCGCCGCGCATGTCCTTCGCTGTCAGCGACGTGCAGTACCTGGTGACCTTCGGCGTGATGCTGCTGGTGGGGCTGCTCACCGGCCAGCTGACGGCGGGCCTGCGCTTCCAGGTGCGCATCTCGGCCAGCCGCGAGCGGCGCGCGCGCTCGCTGTTCGAACTGACGCGCGAACTTTCGGGCGCCCTGCTCGCGCAGCAGGTGGCCGAGATCGGCGCGGCCGCGGTGCGCGGGCACTTCGGCGGCGAGGCGGTGGTGCTGGCCACCGATGCGCACGACGAGCTGCTGCTGCCGCCGCAGGCGCCGCCCGGCTTCGACCGCAGCGTCGCCGACTGGGCCTTCCGCAACGGCCAGCCCGCCGGGCTCGCGACGAGCACCTTGTCGGCGCAGCCCTGGCATTACCTGCCCCTGCACGCTCCCATGCGCGTGCGCGGCGTGCTGGCGCTGCAGCCGGGACAGCCCCGCTGGCTGGTGATCCCCGAGCAGCGCCGGCAACTGGAGACGCTCGCCCGCCAGATCGCCATCGCGCTGGAGCGCGTGCACTATGTCGAGATCGCGCAGCAGGCGCTGGTGGAGATGGAGTCGGAACGCCTGCGCAACGCGCTGCTGGCCGCCATCTCCCACGACGTGCGCACGCCGCTGACCGCGCTCATCGGCCTGGCCGAGTCGCTGCGGCAGGCGCAGCTCGCCCCGCGCGAGGCGCAGACCGCGGACCACATCGCGGAGCAGGCCCGCTCGCTCGCCCACCTGGTGAACAACCTGCTGGACATGGCGCGGCTGCAAAGCGGCAGCGTCAACCTGCGGCTGGAGTGGCAGTCGCTGGAGGAAGTGATCGGCTCCGCGCTGCGCAGCGCCGCGACGCAGCTGGCGGGACAGGCCGTGCAGGTGCGCCTGCCGCCGGACCTGCCGCTGGTGGAGTTCGACGCGGTATTGATCGAGCGCGTGCTGGTCAACCTGCTGGAGAACGCCGCCAAGTACGGCGCGCCGCCGATCGAGATCAGCGCCCGCGCGGAGGAGCGCGAACTGGTGGTGGTCGTGCGGGACCACGGGCCCGGCCTGCCCGTCGCGATGCAGGGGCGCGAAGACCTGCTGTTCGAGAAGTTCACGCGCGGCCAGGCCGAGTCGGCGACCCCCGGCGTGGGCCTGGGCCTGGCGATCTGCAAGGCCGTGATCGACGCGCATCGCGGCAGCATCCGCGCGGACAATGCGCCGGGCGGCGGCGCCGAATTCACCTTCCGCCTGCCGCGCCGGCCTCCGCCGGCCGCTCCCGCCTGAACCCCCATGGCCGATCCCGTCGCACTGATCATCGAGGACGAACCGCAGATCCGCCGCTTCGTGCGCGCCGCGCTGGAGAGCGAAGGCTGGCAGGTGCACGAGGCGGCGACGCAGCAGCGCGGGCTGATCGAGGCAGGCACGCGCAAGCCGGACCTGCTGGTCCTGGACCTGGGCCTGCCCGACGGCGACGGCATGGACCTGATCCGCGACGTGCGCGGCTGGTCCACCGTCCCCATCATCGTGCTGTCGGCGCGCGCGGACGAGACCGACAAGGTCGCGGCACTCGACGCAGGCGCCGACGACTACCTCACCAAGCCCTTCGGCGTCGGCGAATTGCTGGCGCGCGTGCGCGCCAACCTGCGCCGCCCGCGCGCCGTGGGGAGCGAGGGCGCGGAGCCGGTGTTCCGCTTCGGCGGCGTGGAGGTCGATGCGCGCCTGCGCCTCGTGCGCCGAGACGGCGTGGAGGTGCACCTCACGCCGATCGAATACCGCCTGCTCTCCGTGCTGGTCGCCAACGCGGGCCGCGTGCTCACGCACCGCCAGCTCCTGCGCGAAGTGTGGGGGCCCTCGCATGCCGAGCAGAGCCACTACCTGCGCATCTACATGGGCCACCTGCGCCAGAAGCTGGAGGCCGATCCCGCGCAGCCGCGGCACCTGCTGACGGAGACGGGGGTGGGCTATCGGCTGGTGATGGGGATCGTGAGCGACTGAAGGAAAAAGCGGGAGCGGGAGCGGGCGGCCGGAACGCAGAGGGCGCGAAGGACGCAAAGGGCGCAAAAGGAACATCCCTTTTTTATGGAAGTCCTTTTGCGTCCTCCGCGTATCCTCTGCGCCCTCTGCGTCCGGATGTCCGCCTTCTACGGCCTCAACTCACCGCGCCAGCTCCGGCACCACCTGCAGCCGCTGATGCCGCACGCCACGCAGCAAGGCGATCTCCGTCGCGCGGCCGATGCGATCGCGCGAGAGCAGGCGGTGCAGCTGGTCGACCTCGCGCACGGCGGTGTCGTCCACCGCGATGATGCGGTCGCCGTCGCGCACGCCCGCGCGTTCGGCGGGGCTGTCGCGCACGACTTCGTCGACGAGCACCGCGCTGTCCTGCTGCAGGCCGAAGTGATGGGCGACACGGCGCGCCAGCGGCACGGTGTGCGCCGTGAGTCCCAGCCAGGCGCGGCGCACGGCGCCGTGCTGCAGCAGCTCCGTCACGACCCACTGCGCCGTGTCCGACGGCACCGCGAAGCACAGCGACTGCGCGCCGGCGACGATGGCCGTGTTGACGCCGATCACGCGTGCCTGCGTGTCCAGCAAGGGACCGCCGGAGTTGCCCGGATTCAGGCTGGCATCGGTCTGGATGACGCTGTCGATCTGCCGGCCCGAGGGCGCGCGCAGGCTGCGGCCCACGGCGGAGATCACGCCCGTCGTGACGGTGTGGCCCAGCCCCAGCGGATTGCCGATGGCGATGGCGACCTGGCCTGCGCGCAGCTCGGACGAGGCACCGAGCTGCAAATGCGGCAGCGTGCCGCTCGCGCCGGCGCGCACCAGCGCGAGGTCGGTGTGCGCGTCGCTGCCGACCACCGTTGCGGGCAGCACGCTGCCGTCCTCGAAGGCGACGTGAAGGGTCGCGGCGTCGTGCACCACGTGGTAGTTGGTGAGCAGGTAGCCGTCGGGCGTGATGAAGAAGCCCGAGCCGGCGCCTCCCATCTCGCGTCCGCGCTGCGCGCGCTTGTGCACGCGCAGCGACACGACACCGGGCTTCGCCCGTTCGAGCACGTCGACGACGGCGCGCGAATACGCATCGAGCAGGGTGAGGTCGGAAGTGCTTGCGTCCATGGGTTCTCCTAGAGTCCGATCAATCCGAGGCGCAGGCCCTGGCGCACGGCCTCGGTCCGCGTGGCGGCACCGGCCTTTTCCAGGATCTGGGCGACGTGGAACTTCGCCGTGTGGCTGGAAATGCCCAGGGCCTGCGCGATCTCCCGATTCGCCAGTCCCTTGGCCATCAGCTCCAGCACTTCGAGTTCGCGCGGCGTGAGCGGCTCGCTCAGTTCGGCCGCGTTGCGCGCAAGCGGCCGGCGGTGCGCGCCGTCGTGCACCGAGAGGCCGCTGGCCAGCGCGTGCAGCGCGGCGGCCAGCACTTCGTCGCTCACGTCGGCGGCGAGCTGGCCCGTGGGTGCCGGCGAAGCCGCCACGGCCGCCTCGCCCAGCCACAGCACGGGCAACTGCGGCGGCAGCGCGGTAGCGATGCGCGCAGCCTCCGCCGCATCGGCAGCGAGCACCGCGACCGCGTCGAGCGAGCCCAGCGCGCGCAAGTCCTCGCGCGCGAGCAGCACCGGCTCGAACCCGGGAGCCTCCGAGCGCTGCAGCGCCTGGGCGATGCCCTGCAGCGCCCAGCGTTGCGATCCGGTGAGGCCTACGCGCAAGCGCATCGTCGCCTTCAGCAGCGCCGCTCCCAGCGCTTCTCGTCCACTTCCACGCTCAGCTCCTGGCGCGCGCCGCCGCGCAGCAGCACCACGCGCAGGCGCGAGCCGATCTGGTCGCCGCCCAGCAGGTCGCGCAAGGTCTCCAGCGTCGGCACGGCGCGGCCGCCCACCGTCACGAGGATGTCGCCCACCAGCAGGCCGGCGCGCGCCGCCGCGCTGTCTTCGCCGACGCCGGCCACCAGCAGGCCGGTGTCGGCTTCGCTGTCCGCCGCGGCGCGCATGGGCGCCGTCAGCGCCACCGGCTGCGCCGCGATGCCGAGGTGGCCGCGGCGCACGCGGCCGTGCGTGAGCAAGGCCTCGACCACGCGGTCGACGGTGTGCGCCGGCACGACGATGCCGTGGTGGCGCGCGAGCGCCGCGCTCGCGAGTCCCAGCACCTGCCCTTGCGGGTCGCACACGGGTGCGCCCATCAGGCCCGGCCAGAGCCCGCCATCGAGGCGCACGAAGCGATCGATGGTGCCGCCGCGCCAGCTGCGCCACGCGCCCGCCACCGCGCCCACGTGGCCGAAGCTGGCGTGCACCATGCCCGCGGCGTCGCGGCCGACGGCGAACACGAAGTCGCCCACGCGCGCCGGCGGGTCGCGCCGCCGCTCCGCCACCGGCCAGTCGCCTTCGGCGCTGAGCACGGCCAGGTCCGTTCCGGCATCGGTGCCTCGCACCGTGCCCGCGACCGCACTGCCGTCCGGCAGCACCAGCTGCACGCGGTCCATGCCGCCGACCGCGGCCGCGGCCGTCACCAGCACGCCGGGACGCCAGCACAAGGCGGCCGAGGTGCCGAGCCGGCGCGCGCGCACGCCCAGCACCGAGGGCGCGACGCGCTGCACGGCGTCCGCAACGCCTTCGGAAGTTGGATAAGAGTCGTTCATCGCCTGCACCTCGTGTTCGCCAGCCGGATGCGATGCATGGTGCGCGCGCCACGCAGCAGGCGGAACCGCCCGAACGGCCAGGAGGGACTGGCCGCCCAGGCAGGTCAGATGGGTGCGAAGGGTGGCGGCTTCAAGCCGCGGCGATGGGGAAGCTGCGTTCAGCCCGAAGCGATCACGCCGCGGCTGCGCAGCGCGGCGATCTGCTCCTCGCTCACGCCCACTTCGCGCAGCACCGCCTCGGTGTCCTGCCCGAGCGCCGGCGCGTTGCGCTGGTGCCCGCCGGGCGTGCGCGAGAGCTTGGGCACGATGCCGGGCACCGTCAGCGTGTCGCCGTCCTCCAGGCGGATCTGCTGCAGCATGCCGCGCGCCGCGTAGTGCGGGTCGGCGGCGATGTCGGCGATCGTGTAGATGCGTCCGGCCGGCACGGCGGCGGCATCGAGCACCTGCAGCACTTCGGTGACCGTGCGCGTCTTCGTCCACGCGCCGATCGCGGCATCGATCTCCTCTACGCGCTTCACGCGGCCCGCGTTGTCGGCGAGCGCGGGATCGTTCCCCAGGTCGCTGCGGCCGATGGCCGCCATCAGGCGCTTGAAGATGCTGTCGCCGTTGCCCGCGATCAGCGCGTAGCCGCCGTCGGCGCACAGGTACGCGTTGCTCGGCGCGATGCCGGGCAAGGCGCTGCCGCCGGGGCCGCGCACGGCACCGAAGGCGTCGTACTCGGGCAGCAGGCTCTCCATGCAGTTGAACACCGCCTCGTACAGCGCGACGTCGACCACCTGGCCCTTGCCCGAGCGCTCGCGCTCGTGCAGGGCCATGAGGATGCCGATCACGCCATGCAGCGCGGCGAGCGTGTCGCCGATGCTGACCCCCACGCGTACCGGTACGCGCCCCGGCTCGGCGGTGAGGTGGCGCAGCCCGCCCATGGCCTCACCCACCACGCCGAAGCCGGGACGGTCGCGGTAGGGACCGGTCTGCCCGTAGCCGCTGATGCGCAGCACGACGAGGCGCGGGTTGGCCGCGATCAGCTCCTGCGGATCCAGCCCCCAGCCTTCGAGTGCGCCGGGGCGGAAGTTCTCGACCAGCACGTCGGCCTCGGCCGCGAGCCGGCGGACGATGTCCTGCGCCTCGGGCTGGCGCAGGTCGAGCGCCACCGAGCGTTTGTTGCGCGATTGCACCTGCCACCAAACGGAGGTTGCGTTTTTCAGCAGGCGCCAGTTGCGCAGCGGATCGCCCGTGCCGGGCGGCTCGATCTTGACGACGTCGGCGCCGAAATCCGCAAGCGTTTTCGCAGCGAAAGGGCCAGCGATGAGCTGGCCCATCTCGACCACGCGCAGGCCCGCCAGCGGGCCGAAGGAAGCTGGGGAGTGCATGGATCGCAAGTTTGCGCGGGACTGACGGTCGAGTCCACCCGCGTCTGCGCGTGCGGTTTCATGCCAACATCGCAGCAAGGCAAAGATATGAACGACACTTCCAGGCCGGCCGCCCTTCTCGTAGAGGACGACGAGTCCATCGCCTACCTGCTGCGCTTCCTCCTGGAGCGCCTGGGTTGCCGCGTGCTGGCCGCCAGGGACGGCGTCGAGGCCATGGCGGCCATCGAATCCGGCGAGGTCGCCCGCCTCGTGCTGCTGGACATGATGCTGCCGGTGCACGACGGCCTCACGCTGCTCGCGCGCCTGCGCAGCCTGCCGCAGTGGGACGGCGTGCCGGTGGTGATGCTCACCGCCAAGGGCGAGCAGGGTTTCATCGACAAGGCCTTCGCCGCAGGCGCGACCGCCTTCGTGCAGAAGCCTTTCAATCCGACCGAGCTGATGGAGAAGCTGCGCCCGCTGCTGGCGACCGCGACCTAGGGCTTGGGCAAGGCGGCGATGGCCGCCGCGATGCGATCGAAGTCCGCGACCGTGCGCGCCGGCTGCAGCAGCAGTGCTTCCAGTTCATCCTCGATCACGCGGCAGGCCGCGCCGAATTCCGGCCAGCCGAAAGTGCCGGCCGAGCCCGCGAGGCGATGCAGGACGCGATGCAGGTCCTGCAACGGCGCATCGTCGTCCGGCGTCGCGCGACACGCCTGCAGCGCCGTATTCGCGTCCTGCATGCGCGCGGGCAGCGAAGCGGCGAACTGCGCGCGGAACAGGGCCAGCGCCTGTTCGATGTCCCCGGGAACCGGCGGGTCGCCACCTGCATTGCTCATGGACCCCATGCTGCCACAAGCTGCAGCAGTGTCCTGGCGCTGGAAGCCGGGCGGCAGTGCGCCGCCCGGTCTGCAGGCTCAGTACTTCGTGTCGAAGGTCAGCACGCCTGCGCTTCCGACGTTGCAGTCGACGCAGCCGGCGGGTGCCTTGTCCGACGAGACGGGCAGGAAGGCGAAGCCGGTGCGGGGATCGACGCCGACGGAGTGGGCGTTGTTGCCCGTCGCCACCATCGCCAGCACGGTATGCGAAGCCGCGTCGATGGTGATCAGGCGCGGGGTGCACAGCGGGACGGTGCCCGGCTCGCAGGAGCTTCCGGACGACAGCCCGTTGGCCGTCCAGCGGCTCGCGGCGCTGTAGTAGCGGTTCTGGTCCGGCACGTACGCGAGCTGGTCGCCTCCACCCGCGTTGAGCGAGGCGACGAGCACGCCCGTGTTCCGGTTGAAGATCTCCACGAGCAGCGGCGAGCCGGCCGTGCCTTCGCGGCAGTTCACCGCGACGTCGCTGCCCGGCCCGAGCGCGAGGCCGGTGGGATCGCAATTGCCTTCGGCATACATCTGCACGCCGGCCAGCGTCGTGTAGTTCACCGTGGCGCCCGTCGCGATCGCGCGCAGCGACGCGCCGGGAATCACGTCCAGTTCACCGTGCGGGTTGGCGGTCGTGCCGTCGTTGTTGATGTACAGGGTATCGGCGGCCACGTCGTAGTCGCACGCCTCAAGGCCCGCGCTCGCGTTCGCCGCCAGGTCGTTGAAGGTCACCGTCGCGACCAGCGTTTGCGTCTGCGTGTTGATCACCGAGACGAAGGGCGGGCTCGCCTCCGGCGTCGCGATGTAGTAGTAGCCGTGCACCGGGTCGACGCAGGCTTCGTCGGCGCGCACGCCCTGCGTTCCCACCGTGATGGTCTTGGTGATGGTGTAGCTCGACGGATCGATGATCTTCACCGAGTTCACGTCGCCGGCGTACAGGAGGCTGCCCACCGCGTTGATGCCGTCCGGTCCCGACGTGGAGTTGTCCTTGCCCTGGCCCGCGAAGGCGTTGGCGCCTGTGCCCTTGATCTGCGCGAGCTGGGTGCCCGACGCGGTGTCGAACACGTCGACGGCCGCATTGGTGCGGTCGGTGAAGAAGTAGCGCGAGCCGATGACGGTGCTGATGTCGAAGTTGAAGTTCGTCGTGGCGCCCGCCCCCGTGACGGAGAGGAGGCGGGAGGGAAGGGGCGTGGTCTGCAAGGACCCTCCGCCACCGCCGCCTCCACCGCCGCCGCATCCGGCCAGCAATCCTCCCACGCAGAATGCAAGAAGCACTGTTGTCTTTCGCATGGACCTCTCCTGTGGTTGGTACCGCGCACCGCACCGCGCAGAGCACGGACCTGCACGGTAGGCCCGCGCAAGGGGTGCGGCATCAGGGAGAGCCCGCAACAAAACGGGCGCGCAACGCGACCGTAGGGTTTGAGGTCAGCGGGGGGTCAGTGCGTCGTCAGAGATGTGACAACGGTCGAGCGAAATGCGGATCAGTCTTCGCCCATGTGCAGCCAGTCCTCCTCGGACAGCGACTGCATGAAATCCATCGCGCTTTCGAGCACGCCGGCGCGCTCGGCCCACTCGATCTGCTCGCGGAAGCAGAGTCGCTTGGTGAGAGGCGGGGTCACGGCCCACGCGGAGCCCGTGGGTGCCACCGGCGGCGTCAGGCTGCCGCGCAGCGTCTTGCGCGCCGGCAGCAATTGCGTGAACGCATCCCAGCGCTCCGGCCGCGGGCACACGCGGTTGTTGCGGCGGGCGACCAGCATCGCGGATTCGAGCGTGAACAGCGGCTGCGCCTCGACGGACTTGCGCGCAGGCCTGGCGGCGAGCGCGCCCGCGGGCTGCGTGGCGGCCCATGCGGCGTCCTCGGTCGTCATGCCGGGCGGACGCGTCATGGGCGCGGTATCGGCGAAACGGCGCTCGTGCTGTTGCGCGACCTCGTTCCACAGGGCCCACACCGATTCGCCGTCGCCATGGACCGCCTCGGGCGCGGGGATGGAGTCACCGGCCTCCCACGGCCGATCGAGGTCGCTTTTGCTGCGTGCGGGTTTCTTGGATGCGGGGACGGCCATGACGAGGAGAAATTTACTCCCAGACCATGAAAGACGGTAACCGTGCGTCAGGCTACTTAAGCTGCACCCCTAATGGAGATCGAGGGAACGCGGCTCGCGTCGTGCACGCGCCCGGCGCGCCTTCCCGCCCTCGCGGCGCGACCGTGACAAAAGTCCGGAATGCGCGCCACTACACTGCCGCGATGCCCGCTTCTCCCACCCGCTCGCCGCAGTCGCTCACCGGCCTGCTGCCCTTCCTGCGGCCCTACCGCGGGCGCATGGCGCTGGCCGTGCTGTTCCTGCTGGGGGCGGCGGCGGCGACGCTGTTCTTTCCCATCGCGCTGCGCACGCTGATCGACCGCGGCATGGCGGCCGGCCCCGGCGAACGCCTGCTCGCCCTGCGCGAGCACTTCCTGCTTCTGTTCGGCGTCGCCGTGGCGCTGGGCCTGTTCTCCGCCTGCCGCTTCTACCTGGTGAGCTGGCTGGGTGAGCGCGTCACCGCGGACGTGCGCACAGCGGTGTACGCGCACGTGCTCGAACAGAGCCCGGCCTTCTTCGAGGCGACGCAGACCGGCGAAGTGCTCTCGCGCCTCACGACCGACACGACGCTGGTGCAGACCGTCGTGGGCTCGTCCTTCTCCCTGGGTCTGCGCAACCTGGTGATGGGCGTGGGCGCGCTCGGCATGCTGGTGGTCACGCATCCCTACGTGATGACGCAGGTGCTGCTCGTGGTGGTGCTGGTGATCCTGCCGGCGATGCTGTTCGGGCGGCGCGTGCGGCGCCTCTCGCGCGCGAGCCAGGACCGCGTGGCCGATTCGAGCGCCATCGCCGCCGAAGTGCTGAACGCGATCCCGGTGGTGCAAAGCTACGCCGCCGAGCAACGCGAGGCCACGCGCTTCCGCGGCGCCACCGAGAACGCCTTCCTCACCGGCGTGCGCCGCACGCGCGCCCGCGCCGCGCTGGTGGCCTTCGTCATCATCGTCAATGCGGGGCTGATGCTGTGGGGCCTGTACCAGGGGACGCAGGCGGTGCTGCGCGGCACCCTCAGCGCCGGCCAGCTCGGACAGGCTGCGCTGTACGTCGGCATTTTCGCGGGCGCCATCGCGGTGCTGGGCGAGGTGTACGGCGACCTGCTGCGCGCCGCCGGCGCGACCGAGCGCCTGATGGAACTGCTGTCCGCGCGCTCGCCCGTCACCTCGCCGGCGCAGCCGCTGTCGCCGCCGGCGCCCGTCGCGGGCAGCAGCGTGCAGTTCGAGGGCGTGCGCTTCCACTATCCGTCGCGCCCCTTGACGGCGGCCCTCGACGATTTCCGGCTCGCGATCGCGCCGGGGGAGACCGTGGCCCTGGTCGGACCGAGCGGCGCGGGCAAGACGACCGTGTTCCAGCTGATGCTGCGCTTCTACGACCCGCAGCAAGGCCGCATCGTCATCGACGGCGCGCCGGTGCAGTCGCTGCAGCTGCAGGACCTGCGCGGCCGCATCGGCCTGGTGCCGCAGGAGCCCGTGATCTTCTCGGCCTCGGCGCTGGAAAACATCCGCTACGGCCGGCCCGATGCGAGCGAAGAGGAGGTGCACGCGGCCGCACGCGGCGCCTTCGCCGACGCCTTCATCCGCGCCCTGCCCGAGGGCTACGACACCTTCCTCGGCGAACGCGGCGTGCGCCTGTCCGGCGGCCAGCGCCAGCGCATCGCGATCGCGCGCGCCATGCTCAAGAACCCGCCGCTGCTGCTGCTCGACGAAGCGACCAGCGCGCTGGACGCGGAAAGCGAACGCATGGTGCAGGCCGCGCTGGAATCAGCGATGCGCGACCGCACGACCCTCGTCATCGCCCACCGCCTCGCGACCGTGCAGAAAGCCGACCGCATCGTGGTCCTCGATCACGGCAAGATCGTGGAGGTGGGGCGGCACGAGGAGCTGATGGCCGCAGGCGGGGTCTACGCGCGGCTGGCGGGATTGCAGTTCATGACGTAGGAATCGGGAAACCAACGACCGGACGCTCCCGCCTTTCGCAGCCCTACTGCAACGGCCCCTTCATCCCCTTCGGGATCGCCAGCGGCAGCACGTTGATGCCCTCTTCCAGCAGTTCCTGCGTCTCTTCGCGCGACGCCTGGCCGCGGATGCCGCGTTCCTCGGATTCGCCGTAGTGGATCTTGCGGGCTTCCTCGGCGAACTTCTCGCCGACGTCCTCGGTGTTGGACATCACCTGCTTCACGATCTGCATCCACGCGGCCTGCAACTGCGCGTTCGGCGCCGACATGACTTCCTGCTTCGCCTGCGCCGCCGCGGGCGCCCGGGCCGGCTCGGACGCGCCGAAGTTCAGCCGCGGCGCGCTGGGCAGCTTGGTCACCGCACTGTCGCCGCACAGGGGACACTCGACCAGCCCGCGCGCGAGCTGGCCCTGGAAATCGTCTTCGGAGCCGAACCAGCCCTCGAAGGCGTGGGCGTGGCTGCACTGGAGGTTGAGGACCTTCATGGCTGCACAGGTGGTGCCTGCCAGTCCAGTTTCCAAGAGCCGGACAACACGTTCTGGATCCAGATCGCGCAGGCGAGCGTCTTGGAGTCCACGACCTTGCCGTCGCGGCACCAGCCCAGGAACTCCTCGGGCGTGGCGGCGATCACCTCGAGGAACTCGCCGTGATCGAGCTGCGCGCCCCGATGCTCCAGCCCGCGCGCGAACCAGACCTGGATCGCCTCGTCGGAGTAGGAGATCGTCGGGTACATGGTGAAAGCATAGGCCCATTCGCGCGCGACGTAGCCCGTTTCTTCCAGCAGCTCGCGCTGGCCGCAGACCAGCGCGCCCTCGCCCGCATCGAGCTTGCCCGCGGGGATCTCGATCATCACCTGGCGCGTGGGGTGGCGGTACTGCCGCTCCAGCACGATGCGGCCGTCGTCCAGCAGCGGCACGACGGCGACGGCGCCCGGGTGCAGCACGTACTCGCGCGTCGCCGAGGCGCCATCGGGCAGGCGCACGGTGTCGCGCACCACGTGCAGGAAGTGGCCCTGGAGCAGTTCCTCGCGGGCGATGGTGTGCTCGGTCAGGTGGCTGTCGTCGTGCGCCATGATCGAAAGCCCCTCAGTGCCTGCGTTGGTAAAGATGGCGCCACACGAAGCCCGGGAAGGCGAAGGTGAGGAACAGCGCGCCGGTGACGGCGTAGAACTCCCAGCCCTGCGGCGCGATCTGGCCCGCGTGCTGCTCCAGCAGCAGGCCCACGCCGCCGACCACGAAGTACAGCAGGACCAGTTCGCCCAGGCGCACCGCCAGGTTCTTGCCGTGCGCCAGCGGCACCAGGCCCAGCACGCGGTCGGTGAGGAAAGGCAGGTTCGCCGCGACGAAGGCCAGCGCCAGCACCAGCCAGATGGAAGCCGTCTGCGTCACGAGCCGCGGGCACCCGTGCCTGCGGCCGGGCCGGAGCCGGCGCGGACCTGGGGCGCTGCCTTCATCAAGTGGTGAGCATGCGCACGATGGCCTGCGCGCACAGCGTCATCAGGCCACCGGGCAGGATGCCCAGGAGCAGCACCAGCGCGCCGTTGATGGTGAGCACCACGCGCACGTCCGCGGGCGCCGCCACCGTCGTCGCCGTGATCGGCTCGTCGAAGTACATCACCTTCACCACGCGGATGTAGTAGAAGGCGGCGACCAGCGACATCAGCACGGCGAAGACGGCGACGCCTATGTACAGGGGCTTGCCGGACACGATCAGCGCCTGCAGCACGGCCAGCTTGGCGTAGAAGCCCACCATCGGCGGGATGCCGGCCAGCGAGAACAGGCAGATCGACATGATCGCGGCGTACAGCGGGCTGCGCTGGTTGAGGCCCGCGAGGTCGGCGATCTCCTCGCTCTCGAAGCCTTCGCGCGCCAGCAGCAGGATGGTGCCGAAGCTCGCCAGCGCGGTGATCACGTAGGTCACGATGTAGAACATCGCGGAGCTGTACGCGTTGCGCGCGAACACGGGGTCGCCGTTGACCACGCCGGCCAGCAGGCCCAGCAGCACGAAGCCCATCTGGCCGATGGTCGAATAGGCCAGCATGCGCTTCAGGTTGTTCTGCGCGATGGCCGCGAGGTTGCCGATGAACAGCGAGGCCACGGCCAGCACCATCAGCATCTGCTGCCAGTCGATGGCCAGCGGCAGCAGGCCTTCCACCAGCAGGCGGATCGCGATGCCGAAGGCGGCGAGTTCCGGCGCGGAGCCGATGATGATCGTGACGGCCGTCGGCGCGCCCTGGTACACGTCGGGGATCCACATGTGGAAGGGCGCGGCGCCCAGCTTGAACGCGAGGCCGGCGACGATGAACACCAGGCCGAACACCAGCACGTTGTGCTTCACCTGGCCGGAAGCGACGATCTTGAACACCGTGCTGACGTCGAGCGAGCCGGTGGCGCCGTAGATCATCGACAGGCCATACAGCAGGAAGCCCGAGGCCATCGCGCCCAGCACGAAGTACTTCATCGCCGCCTCGGTCGAGACCGTGTGGTCGCGGCGCAGGGCCACCAGCGCATAGCTGGAGAGCGTGAGCAGTTCCAGGCCCAGGTACAGCACCAGGAAGTTGTTGCCCGACACCATCACGAAGATGCCCAGCAGCGCGAACATGGCCAGCGTGAACAGCTCGCCGCCGCGCAGCATGTCGCGGTCGCCCGCGTACGGACGCCCGTACACCAGGCACACCATCATGGCGATGCAGGAGAAGCACTTGAGCCAGTTGCCCATGGAGTCGCTCACCACCATGCGGCCGAAGCCGTAGGCGGTCTGGCCGCTGGCGGCGAGGTCGCCGGTGAACCACGCGATGACGGCGAGCGTCAGCATGGTGAGCGCGTAGGTCAGGGTGCGCAGGCGGCTCTTCACGCCCAGGTCCACCAGGGCGACGATGCACGCCATCGCCAGGAGCAGGACCTCCGGGGCGACGACGGCGAGACTCGATTTGTCCATCATTGTTCGTTTCTCCCGGCGATCACAGCTTGGACGCCGCGACCTGCTTCAGGAAGTTGGCCACCGAGACGTTCATCACGTCGGTGAAGGGCTTGGGGTACACGCCCATCCACAGCACCGCGACAGCCAGCACGCCCAGCATGAGGAACTCGCGGGCATTGATGTCGGTGAGCGCCTTGACGTTGTCGTTGGCGACCGGCCCCAGGTACACGCGCTTGACCATCCACAGCGTGTAGGCCGCGCCGAAGACCAGCGCCGTGGCGGCGAGCAGGCCCAGCGTGAAGTGGTACTTCACCGCGCCCAGGATCACCAGCCACTCGCCGACGAAACCGGCCGTGGCCGGCAGGCCGCAGTTGGCCATCGCGAACAGGATCGCGAAGGCGGCGAAGGTCGGCATGGTGTTCACGACGCCGCCGTAGTCGGCGATCTGGCGCGAGTGCACCCGGTCGTACAGCACGCCGATGCACAGGAACATGGCGCCCGACACGAAGCCGTGCGCGATCATCTGCACCAGGCCGCCGGCGACGCCCAGGTCGTTGAAGATGAAGAAGCCGAGCGTCACGAAGCCCATGTGGGC